>Ga0134121_10000442_pt1 | contig 48739 bp, 36 predicted proteins | sample KB301_FD_96463 | JGI IMG/M metagenome (GOLD analysis project Ga0134121, IMG submission 96463) | Terrestrial soil microbial communities without Nitrogen fertilizer from Kellogg Biological Station, Michigan, USA - KB3-0-1 | ecosystem: Environmental > Terrestrial > Soil > Unclassified ...
CAGTGGAAGATGAAGGATTGCCGCCCGGGAATAGCCATTGCCAGGACGTAGGGTTGTTCGTTGAAGAATCATAAAAGCTGATGCAGAATTTTTCGCACACTGCAGTATCTGAAGCCGCAAAAGAATTTGATGAAGATGATCCGCTGCAAGCCGGAACAGAAGGCGACAATTCAGCGAGTGTGTATAACCGGACGTTATCCAAAACCAGTTCTGTACAACTGCCACATATATGACCCCAGTTTGTAAACTTAATGGTGTGAGAAGGAGAAGTAGCATTAAATTGAATGATGTAGGTTATTCCTACATCTCCGGGTCCGGTAGATCTGCATCTCAACAAAGTATCTCCAAACCCTATATCTAAAGCAAAGAGGCCCTTAAACGGATAAGATTCTTCTCCACCTGCCCAGAATTCCAATACATAAGTATTGCCGGGTATCAAACCATTTACAGTTTGTTCTAAGCTAACGCCGGTAGCTCCTCCATAACCCGCGTTCATATTTAAAGGATATCCGGTTGGAATGCCCGTGACAGTACAATCCAGGGTAGTGAGACAAGATGTATCATCGAAAATGGGCGAGCAGGGGTTACAAAGATAATTGCCGAAGTAAACTGCATTCGTTCCCTGCACAATGATTGATTTATTAATAGAATCATTGTAGAGACAAGCGTACGTATTGCTGCCTCCGCCGGTGCATGTCCAATTTACAAAATCACATACATAGCCGTTTGAGTTCGGACAAATGGAAGTAGGACTTCCAATTACACCGGTACTTGGAGGACACGGCGTATTCTCAAAGCCCCCATTCTGCAAAAGATTATTTACTCCTGTACTTATTGAATCATTCTGGTCGTAGCAGAGGATACAAAGTATTTGTGCAGTTGAGTATTTGCAGAAAGTAAAGCTCAGCGCCGTAAGAAGTCCTGCTATTCTGAAAGTTCGTTGGATAAATCTAATGACGCTGAAGATTTGTAGGATGGATAAAATTATTTTCATTGCCTGGTTTTTGAAATGTTAAGGTAGTGTGTGAATGGCATCTTCCAAAATCGGGTTAATGAAAGTAAGGCTTGCAATTCAAGGCTAATCTGCAATCAATATTTTCTTTCTCACAAACTCATGCTCTGTTTTTATCCCGACGAAATAAATGCCGCGGGCGACAACGCTTAAATCAATTTGCTTTTTCCAATGAGTGGTCCCGATAGATCGGGATTCTTCCGATGAAAAAATAATTTGTCCCAGGTCATTTGATACTTCGACAAATATTTTTTCAGCCATTAAGCCATTCAGCAATTCAACCATAAAATTTCCATCAGAAGGATTCGGCGTAATCAAAACATTCGCATCACCACCCACATCATCCACTCCGGAAATAAGCACATACACAGAAGTGTAATTGATGCATCCATGAGAATCCGTAACCACCACGGTGTAATATCCTGATTGCGTTACAGTGTACGATTGGTAGATCGCACCCGGAATATCGACCGAGTTGAATTGCCATTGATAGCTTGTGGCGAAACTCGAAAAGAGCGTATATCCTGATTGGTTGATTACAGGAGCAGGTGGTGTTGCATACACGGTAATGTAATTTGGAAATGTTTGTGTGAGAGAGCCAAATGCATTGGAAGCAGTAAGCGTTACATCATACATGCCCGGCAAATTGTAACAGATCTGAGTTGGGTTTTGCAAAGTGGAAGTGGAAGGATTTCCACCGTCAAAAATCCAGAGCCAGGCTGTTGGATTGTTGGTAGATTGATCAGTGAAATCCAAACAAAACTTTTCGCAAATAGTGGGATCGGGAACAGACACACCGGGCTGCGGAAGCGCCGAGCAGTCAATAAAGCTGACGTTGACGCTGTCCGTATTTTTGCAACCGCCATTACTCACAACCACTGAATAAGTTGCTGAATCGGTGACCGCAATGGTTTGAGTGTTGCTGCCGTTCGACCATGAATAACCGGCCCCGGGATTGCCAGCATCGAGCGTGAGCGTGTCACCAATACATACAGTGGTATCATTTCCCAATTCAATCACCGGCATGCCTGAGATCAATACATTCAGGTAAGTCGTATCTACAGTGCCACCGTTTAAGTATTCGATGATGGTTATCTGGAAAGTATCGGTAGTCGTGAACACATGATAAACATTCGACCCCGTATCCGCATTCGCAGCACCCGAAGCAGGATCACCAAAATCCCATGCCACTATGGAGTCACCACCGGCATTGCTGATGAGAAAGTGTGTGGAGTCACCGAAGCATGTGTTCTCAACTTTGATAAGAGAAAAAAAGCTCTCCGGGAAATTCGGCAATCCATAACTGGAGGAACCTCCATTCAAATAAAATCCATCGTCAACAAAGTTGCACGCGACGCCGAGTGAATCGGGAGCATTTACCACAGCAAGGTAAGCTCCGCCATTTCTTGCTACATACATTTTCCCATCGGGAGCAACCTGCATGGTTTGCATGGCATACGAGGCTGTTGTGCCTACAACAGTTTTTGAAGCATTGATGGCAGCCTGATTCCCTGCTGTTAAATCATATTGATAAAGGTTGTTGTCATTTTCTTCCGTCACATACAATCGCGTTGCATCCGGTGACATGCACACACCATAAGTGTAGGGCCACGTTTGCGCCACAGGCCCCACAGTGATTGGATTTGTTACTGCACCGGTAGTATCGTTGAAGTCAAACACTTCTGCTTCATTTGATCCGCCGAGCGATAGGCAAATTCTTTTTCCGTCGGCACTGAACTTCATGCAGCCATCAGGATTTACACCACTAAACACTGTTCCCACCGAGGAAGTAACCGGCAATGATAAACCGGAAGAGGTGAGTTTGTAGATCTGAAAATTGTTTGTGTAATATTCATGCGTGGCCACCCAGTAGCCATCACCATCAGCAGTGACTATCGCGCATAATTTTTCACTCGCAGGCGAATAGAGCAGCACATTCTTGGTGACAGCTACAGCGCCAAGTCCGCCGTCCAGCGTCATGTCAATAATGTTGTAGCGATACCCATCAGTGCCGGCGCTGTAATATTCTCCCGATGTAAAGAGGTAATATTTATTCGTATCACCCGGATCCGGAACAATCAATCCCTGCTGACCTGCGGCATACGTACTCTGCAATCCACTACCGTTTTGCATCACTGTATGATTTGCGTTCCACACGCTCATGCCATCGGTGTACATCAAAATATGTCCTGTTGTTGCGCTGCTGATGGCTGAGCAACCTTCATACTCACTCATGCTGCTGGTGGTGAGTAGGACCGCCGTACCACTATTGAAATCAATTCCTCTGCTGGTAGAGAAGTACCAGGTGTTTGGATATTTCAGTTGCGCGAAAGTGACACTGAATGTGAGGGCGAAAGTTAAGGTGATAGTGAAAGTGCGGAGAGATTTCTTCATAGCATTAGTTTGTAATGATGATTTTCTTTGTCACCCCGAAAAAATCGGGGCAGGTAAAAATATTTTGAGTATTTCCCGAAGGGATCCATTCGGATATTTCGAGGAAGTAAACACCTGAGGCAATGCAATTCATGGCATCGCTGCACAAATCAATTTCCTTCCTCCAATCACTATTGGTAATTGTTTCTTCTGAAGAAAAAATTTCCTGCCCTAAAGTATTGATCACAGAGATCGAAATCACACGAGCCATTTGTCCATTCAGCAATTCAACCATAAAGCTTCCATTCGAAGGGTTCGGATAAATGTTCACTGAAAAATTTTCTCCCACACTTTCAATTCCCACAAGCGAAGCGTCAACACTTGATTGGGCATTACAACCATTTGCATCACCAATCACTACGGTGTACAAGCCTGACTGAGTAATGACGTATGATTGATTGGTAGCTCCGGGAATATCCACGGAGTTCAACTGCCATTGATAGGAAGTGGCGAAAGATGACGTGAGCGTGTTTCCGTTTTGAGTGATCACCGGTGCAAAGGGATTTGTGTATACTGTAATGTAATTCGTAAGTGTCAGTGTGTCACTGATCCCGTTTGCATCTGTGGTAATGAGCGTGACGTCAAATACTCCGGGATTTTGATAACATACATTTGAAGGATTCTGAACAGTAGAACTTGCAGGATCGCCACCGGGAAAAATCCACTGCCACGACACCGGATTGTTATTGGATTCATCCGTGAAGCTGATACAGAATTTTTCGCAAAGGGTTGTATCACTCACTGAAAAGTTGGAGGAGGGGATATTGCTCACGTTAATGATTGCTGAGGAAGAGCAACCATTCGAATCAATCACTTCGACAGTATAGGTTCCTGTTTGAGTGACGATCAGTGTTTGTGATGTTGCGCCGGGTATCTGGTTTCCGTTTAGCCACCATTGATAAGAGCTTGCCGCAGGATTACACGTGAGTATATTTCCATTCTGAGAAATGGAAACTACGATGGGAGTGAAGATGGTGATGTAACCGCTCTGCAACAACGTGTCAGAAGAAAAATTTGACGAAGCAATCAGCATCACATCAAACACACCCGGATTTGCATAACAGATGTTCGACGGGTCTTGCAATGAAGAAGTGGAAGGATTTCCTCCTGTGAAAAACCATTGGTAAGTGATTGCATTCAATGAAGCATTTATGAAATCAAAGCAAGAGTTCGGACAACCACTTATTGCATTTGAACTGAAATCGCCATGCGGAAGCAACAACACCGCAGCAATACTATCAGTGGCAGGGCATCCCACCGAATCAGAAATGGTTACAGAATAATCGCCTGATTGAGTAATAATGAGTTGTTGATCGGTAGCGCCGGGAATGATGCTTCCATTCAGGAACCATTGATAGCCAGAGGCAGCAGAACTCATAAGCGTGTCATTGCTTTGAGAAATAACCGGCGGAGGTGGTAAAGCATTCACGGTTATGTAAGCTGGCAGTGTGAGGGTGTCAACGCCATTCGCATTCGTGGTGATCAGTACTACATCATAAGTGCCGGGTACGCTGTAACAAATGTTTGTCGGGTTTTGAAGTGACGATGTATCCGGTGAACCGCCATTGAAAATCCACTGCCACGAAGTAGGGTTGTTGTTGGATTGGTCGGTAAAGTTGATGCAGTAATTTTCACAAAAGAAAGTATCACTCGCAGATAAATTGATAAAAGATTGCTGTGCGCATGCACCACATCCCGGAATGTATTTCCACAGTGTATTCACTTTCTCAGAAGACCATGTATGCACTCCGCCAAACAACCAGAGACTGCACGAATCATCAGTCCATGCGATGGAGCCAAAATAGGCCGGCGGATGATTGTTTGTGCTTGCAATTCCTTTGGTACCATAGATGCCTGAAGCATTCTGCCCGCTGCTGCCGCTTGCCCACGTCCATTCATTGGTGGAGGGTTTGTAATACCATAAATCGTTGAAGGTATTAGCACCCACGCTGCTGTTCGTTCCTCCGAACAACCAGAATTTTCCTTCCAGATCGGTCCAGCAGGCACGGTTTTCAAATCTGGATTTCGGAAAATTCGTAGTGGTTGAATCACAAATGGAGCTGTACGTTCCCGGATCATTATCCAAATTGGTTCCGCTCATCCATGTCCATTCATTTGTTGAAGGATTATACCTCCACAAATCATTGTATACGGTGATGGAATAATTAAATCCCCCGAACATCCAAAAATTATTTTGTGCATCCCGCCATTTGCAATACGTCTGCCGGGCTCCGGGTACATTATTAATTGATGCGACCCCAAGAGTTCCATAAACTCCTGCTTGTCCGGTGGAATTTGAACCTTTCATCCACGTCCATTCATTGGTACTAATATTAAATCTCCACAAGTCATTCCAGCTTCCTCCATAGTAACCCCCAAAAAGCCAAAGAGCATTACTGTCATCTACCCATGATGCATTGTTTTCATAGCGACAGCCAGGCGTGTTGTTTACATCAGGAACTCCCTGCGTTCCATAAACGCCACTCTGCCCGGTACCATTCGAACCTGATATCCATGTCCATTCCTGAGTTGAAATAGTATATCTCCACAGGTCATTGAGAACGCCATAGCTTCCATTATCATCATAACCATAGCCACCAAATAGCCAGAGGTTGCCATCAAGGTCTACCCATGTAGGTGCTCCCCATGCACGGGCGCCGGGGCAATTTGCGGCGCTCGGAATCCCTTTAATTCCATAAGTGCCGGGTTGACTGGTTACATTTGAACCACCTTCCCACGTCCATGAATTGGTTTGCTTTTCATACATCCACAGCGCATTGTTTTCAGCACTTGACAAACCACCAAAAAACCAAAACCTTCCCTGCGAATCTTTCCACTCCGCAGGTTCATATAGCCCAAGAGGAGTATTGTTGGTATCCGGTATTCCCATCGTGCCATATACTGCACTGCCATTGTAACCATTCAATCCTTTCATCCAGGCCCATTCGCCTGGCTGGGCAATAGCGTTAGAAGTTAGAAAGCAGAGAAAAAGAGTTAGTAAAATGAAGATTGCCACTACATCAAGACCTTCCCGTGCAAAGAGATATTTTTTCATCAGGTTAATTTGTAATGATGATTTTCTTTTTCAGAAAAATATTTTGAGATTTTATTTCGAAGAAGTAAACACCACTGGTTGCATACAGATTAATTTCTTGTCTCCAAGCAGCAGATGTCCCGATGGATCGGGATTCAATGGAAGAAAAAATTTTTTGCCCGACCATATTCACCACACTGATTGAAATCTCATCAGCCATAAAAGCACTCACCAATTCAACCATGAAACTTCCATCCGAAGGGTTCGGATAAATATTCACTGAAAAGTTTTCTCCCACACTTTCAATTCCTACAAATGAAGCGTCAACACTTGATTGCGCCTTGCAACTATTTTCATCACCAATCACTACAGTGTACAATCCTGACTGCGTGATGGTGTATGACTGATTGGTCGCCCCGGGAATATCTACGGAGTTCAACTGCCATTGATAGGATGAAGCGGAAGATGACGTGAGCGTATTTCCGTTTTGAGTGATCACGGGTGCAAAGGGGTTCGTGTAAACAGTGATGTAATTTGTAAGCGTGAGTGTATCGCTGATCCCATTCGAATCTGTGGTAATGAGTGTGACGTCAAATATTCCGGGATTTTGATAACATACATTCGATGGATTCTGAAGAGTAGAGTTTGCAGGATCACCACCAGGAAAAATCCATTGCCACGAAGTTGGATTGTTGGTGGATTCATCATTGAAATTGATACAGAATTTTTCACAGAGTGTTGTATCACTCACGGAAAAGTTGGAGGATGGGAGATTGGTCACGTTAATGATTGCTGAAGAAGAGCAACCATTCGAATCAATCACTTCGACAGTATAGGTTCCTGGTTGAGTGACGATCAGTGTTTGTGATGTTGCGCCGGGTACCTGGTTTCCGTTTAGCCACCATTGATAAGAGCTTGCCGCAGGATTGCACGTGAGTGAATTTCCGTTCTGTGAAATAGAAACTACAATGGGAGTGAAGATGGTGATATAGCCGCTCTGCAATAATGTGTCAGAAGCAAAATTTGAAGAAGCAATCAGCATCACATCAAACACACCCGGATTTGCATAGCAGATGTTCGACGGGTCCTGCTGTGTAGAAGTGGAAGGATTTCCCCCGATGAAAAACCATTGGTAAGTGATAGCATTCAATGAAGCATTTATGAAATCAAAGCAGGAATTCGGGCAACCGCTCACTTCATTTGAAGTGAAATCACCTTGCGGAAGGAATAGCACTGCAGCAATACTATCACTCGCCGGGCAGCCCACCGAATCGGAAATGGTTACAGAATAATCGCCCGATTGGGTAATAATGAGTTGTTGATTTGTTGCACCGGGAATAATGCTGCCATTCATGAACCATTGATAGCCCGAAGCAACAGAGCTCATGAGCGTATCATTACTTTGAGAAATAACCGGAGGGGATGGTAATGCGTTCACGGTAATATAAGCAGGTAGTATGAGCGTGTCAACGCCATTCGCATTCGTGGTGATGAGTACTACATCATAAGTGCCGGGTACGCTGTAACAAATATTTGTTGGGTTTTGAATCGAAGATGTATCCGGTGAACCGCCATTGAAAATCCACTGCCACGAAGAAGGGTTGTTGCTGGACTGGTCGGTGAAGTTGATGCAGTAATTTTCACAAAGGAAAGTATCACTTGCTGAAAGATTGATAATAGATAGCAGCTTACATGCCCCACATCCAGGAATGTATTTCCAAAGCGTGTTCGATTTATAAGCGTACCATATATGCACACCACCAAATAACCAGAGATTGCATGAATCATCTATCCATGCAATCGAGCCCATGTATGCAGGCGGGGAATTGTTTGTGCTTGCAATCCCCTTGGTGCCATAAGCTCCTGAACCATTTTGTCCACTGCTGCCACTTGCCCACGTCCATTCATTTGTGGAGGGTTTGTAATACCACAAGTCATCAAGGATATTTGCTGCGGAACCATCACTTGTTCCTCCAAACAACCAGAATTTCCCTTCCAGATCAGTCCCGCATGCACGATTCTCAAGTCTTGATTTAGGACAATTGGCAGATGTGGAATCACAAATGGAGCTGTAAGTTCCCTGATTATTAGGCAAGTTAGTTCCGCTCATCCATGTCCATTCATTTGTTGAAGGATCATACTTCCATAAATCATTGAATAAAGTAGTGGAAAAGTTATATCCGCCGAACATCCAAAAATTATTTTGTGTGTCCCGCCACTTGCAATACACTGCCCGGGCCCCTGGTATATTACTGCTTGATGGAACTCCAAGAGTGCCATATACTCCTGTTTGTCCTGAGTAATTTGCGCCCTTCATCCACGTCCATTCATTGGTGCTGATGTTGAATCTCCACAAGTCATTCCAGCATGAGCCATTGTAACCACCCAAAAACCAAAGAGCATTACTATCATCTACCCATGATGCATTGCATTCGTGGCGACTTCCGGGCCTGTTGTTTATATCCGGCACTCCCTGGGTCCCGTAAATGCCGCTCTGTCCATGAAGATTCGAGCCCGAGATCCAGGTCCATTCCTGTGTTGAAATATTATATCGCCAGAGGTCATTAAGCTCACCATAATTTCCATTGCTATCATAACCAAGGCCACCAAAGAGCCATAGGTTTCCATCATGGTCTACCCACGTAGGTGCTCCCCATGCACGTGCACCCGGACAATTTGATATGCTGGGAATTCCTTGGGTTCCATACGTGCCGGGTTGGTCTATTACAATTGAACCTCCTTCCCACGTCCATGAATTGATTTGCTTATCATACATCCATAGTGCATTGTTTTCTCCATTTGCTGATCTGCCACCAAAGAACCAAAACCTTTCCTGTGAATCCTTCCACTCCGCCGGTTCATATACCGCAGGCGGAGTATTGCTGGTATCAGGTACTCCCAGGGTTCCATATACTTCAGCACCATTATTACCATTGAATCCTTTCATCCATGCCCATTCTCCTTGCTGCGAGTAAGCAGGAAAAGACAAAAGACCTAAGACATAAGACGTAAGACAAGTCAGTCCTGCTATGTTAAACCTTCCAACAATGCTGAAGCTTCGTTGGATACGTCGACGGATGAATAAAATATTTTTCATGAAAGTGATGTTCTGAATTTACATTACCTGATCCTTCAGTGAACTACTACAATTTTTTTATTCACCCTGAAAAAATCCCCCCGATGAATTGGGGGACATGCGGGGGTTGTGCCAATATCTTTCAATTTTATTTCGATGAAGTAAACACCGGATGGTGCATTGCGTAAATCAATTTCTTTCTTCCAGTCAGCAGTCCCGATGAATCGGAATTCCTGTGTAGAAAAAATCTCTTGTCCCAATGTATTCACAATTGTAAGCGTGATTTCATCTCCTGCAAAGCCATTTAACCATTCAACCATTAAACCATCTGTTGCAGGATTGGGATAGATGGAAATGTTAGCATCCGTCATCACCTCATTGATGCCGCTGATCAGCACGTACACGGTGAAAGAATTTTTGCAGCTATTTGAATCACCAACAACCACTGTGTAATAGCCGGTTTGCAAAATGGTATATTCCTGATTCGTTGCTCCCGGAATATCAACTGAATTGAATTGCCATTGATACGAAGCTGCAGAACTTGATGTGAGTGTATACCCGGCTTGCGTGATGGTTGGAAACGGAGGAGTAGGATAGACGGTAATGTAATTATGCAGTGTAAGTGTATCACTTCCATTTGCACCTGTGGTAATGAGTGTTACATCATAAGTGCCGGGTGTGTCATAGCAGATATTCGTTGGATTTTGATCAGTGGAAGAAGCAGGAGCACCGCCGGGAAAAATCCAAAGCCATGCCGTTGGATTGTTAGCAGAAGAATCAAAGTAATTGATACAGAATTTTTCGCAAAGGGTGGTATCACTCGCTGAAAAACCTGACAGGCTGACGCTGCAGGGGTTATCAGGAGAGTATTCCCAAAAATCATTTGTATTTACAGTTCCCGAAAGCTGTCCTAATCCAAAATAACCTTTCGTGCCTATAGCAAAAGAAGCTCCGTCATCACGCCCTCCACCGGGAACAGTTGCTTTTTGAACCCATTGATTTAATACAGGATCATATTGCCAGAGGTCATCATAATAGGGGAATTCTCCACCTGTCATTACATACCCCATATCGCAAATCACAAATCCGCAGGCATCTGTGCGGCCAGCAGCAGGCATGTCTGCTTTCTGTGTCCAGGTATTTGCAGCAGGATCATATTCCCAGATGTCATTCAAATTACTGAAGTTGCCATCGAAGCCGGTGGTCATGTAACCTTTGCCTGAAATTGAGAATCCTACACAGTGCGATCTGACAAATGGCAAACTGCTTTTTTGTGTCCATAAATTGGTGGCAGGATCGTACTCCCAGAAATCACTCAATAAAGTGGGCGTCTGTCCGCAACCAATATATCCTTTCGTTCCAATAGAGAATCCCGTAGCAAATGAGCGGCCTGTGCTTATACTGGCTTTTGCTGTCCATGTATTTGTAACCGGATCATACTCATAAAAGTCATTCAGCGGTCCTTCTCCGGTTCCCGCATATCCTTTATTGCCGATTGAGAATCCCACGCCGGCACGCCTGGCCGGTCCCGGAACATTTGCTTTCTGTGTCCACGTATCGTTTGCAGGATCATATTCCCAAAAATCATTTGCATTCGTGCCGCAGCCCGCATACCCTTTATCACCTATGGAAAATGATATCGGGAGTTCTTGTCCGGCTCCGGGGTATGCTGTCTTCTGTGTCCAGTTATCTGCTTTCGCATTAAGACATAAGCAGACAACAAATAGCGGTAGTATTTTTTTCATTGTTAATGTAATTTATTACAAAAATCCTTGAGAGAATGGTTCCGTAGTACTGCTGCATTGCATAGTGAAATCATCGCAATCAAAACTTTCTGCCCCTACATTGCAATCAAAATTTTCTTTCTCACAAATTCATTTTCAGTTTTTATATCGATGAAATAAGTGCCGCAGGCAACATTGCTTAAATCAATTTGCTTCTTCCAATGAGCATTCCTGACGGAGCGGGATTCAGTGGAAGAAAAAACTTTTTGCCCGAGTGTGTTGACAACATCGATTGAGATTTCATCAGCAATAAAACCATTGGGCAATTCAACAATGAAATGCCCATCAGAAGGATTAGGATAGATTAAGATGTTTGCATCGCCCATCACATCATTGATGCCACTGATCAAGACATACACTGTGAAAGAATTCTTGCAGCTATTTGAATCACCAACCACCACTGTGTAATATCCGGTTTGCAAAATGGTATATGACTGATTGGTTGCACCCGGAATATCAACTGCATTGAATTGCCATTGATACGAATTTGCAGGGCTTGAGGTGAGCGTGTAACCAACTTGCGTGATAGAAGGAAATGGCGGAGTAGGATAGACGGTTATATAATCAGGCAGCATGAGTGTGTCAGTCCCATTGGCATTGGTGGTGATTAGTGTTACATCAAAGAGCCCGGATGTGTTGTAGCAAATATTGGTTGGATTTTGATCAGTAGAAAATGATGGAGAGCCGCCGGGGAAAATCCAGTACCACGCTGTTGGATTGTTAGCAGAAGAATCAAAGTAGCTGATGCAAAATTTTTCGCAAAGAGTAGTGTCGCTCGCAGAAAAATTTGTTGCACTTGTGTTGCAATTGACATCAGGAGTGTACTCCCAGAAATCATTTGTGTAGTTGTATCCTAATAGCTGTCCCAATCCAAAATATCCTTTATTGCCAATGGTAAAAGAAGCTCCATCATCACGCCCTCCACCCGGAACATCTGTTTTTTGAATCCATTGATTTAATACAGGATCAAATTGCCACAGGTCGTCATAGTAGGGCGATTCTCCGCCGGTCATCACATATCCTTTATCGCAAATCACAAAGCCGCGGGCATCCGAACGGGCAGCAGCAGGAAGGTCTGCTTTCTGTGTCCAGTTATTTAAAGCAGGATCATATTCCCACATGTCATTCAAATCATTTGCGCCATCATAACCGGTGGTAATGTAACCTTTGCCGGCAATTGAGAAACTTACGCACTGCATTCTTCCAAACGGCATACTGCTTTTTTGGGTCCACGAATTTGTGGAAGGATCATACTCCCAGAAATCATCAAGACAAATACCGGTGTATCCGCAACCAATATATCCCTTATTTCCAATCGAGAATCCTGCGGCAAACCCGCGACCTGTGTTTAAGCTGGCTTTTGTTGTCCATGTATTTGTAGCAGGATCGTACTCATAAAAGTCGTTCAATGATCCTTCTCCTGTGCCGGCATATCCTTTATCACCAATTGAAAATCCCAAGCCGCCACGCCGGAAGATGGCTCCCGGAATATTTGCTTTCTGTGTCCATGAATTGTTCACTGGATCATATTCCCAGAAATCATTTGCATACGCGCCACAGCCTGCATATCCTTTATCACCTATGGAAAACGATATTGGAAGTTCTTGCCCTAGTCCCGGATAGGATGTCTTTTGTGTCCAGGAATCTGCTTTAGCACTAAGGCCGAAGTAAAGAAAAAAGAGTGGTAGTATTTTTTTCATTGTCTACTTTGTAATAAGGATTTTCTTTTTCAGAGTGATATTTTGAGTTTTTATTTCGATGAAATAAATCCCGCTTGCTGCATCATGAAGATCAATTTCTTTTTTCCAATTAGCAGCAGTCGTGAATGATGGGGATTGATGGGAAGAAAAAACTTTTTTCCCGATCATATTGACAACATCAATTGAAATTTCATCAGCAATCCCGACTAAATCGGGACCATTGGGCAATTCAACAATGAAATGCCCATCAGAAGGATTGGGAGAGATTAAAATGTTTTCTTCAGTCATCTCGTCTGTAATGCCACTAATCAGGATAAACAGTGTGGACGAATTTTTGCAACCATTTGAATCACCGACCACCACTGTGTAATATCCTGACTGGAAAATGGTGTATGATTGATTGGTTGCTCCGGAAATATCTGCTGAATTGAGCTGCCATTGATATGACGTTGCGGAACTTGACGTGAGCGTATAACCCGCTTGACTGATCGTTGGAAATGGCGGAGTAGCATGCACAGTTACATAATTCAATAAGGTTAGCGTATCAGTGCCGTTAGCGTTTGTGGTAATGAGCGTCACGTCATAAGTTCCCGGTACATCATAACAAATGTTGGAAGGATTTTGAGCAGTAGAAGTGGAAGGATTTCCGCCCGGAAAAATCCAGAGCCATGAAGTCGGGTTATTAAGCGATTGGTCGAAAAAGCCGATGCAGAATTTCTCACACAGTGAAGTATCAGTTGCATTAAACGCAAGGAAGGAAAATAAAAAATCTGAGCTGGCACTGCATCCGCTTCCATTTGTCACCACCACAGTATACAAGCCGCTTTGTGAAGCCACATAAGTCTGATCAGTGGCGCCGCTGATGATGGATCCATTAAAATACCACTGGTAGGTGCCGGCTGCCGAAGAAGTCAACGTGTCATTCGATGCGCTGATCACCGGTGCTGCAGGATTTGAAGACACGTTGATGTAGGATGGAAATGTCAGCGTATCATTTCCGCCCGGACCGGTCGTGATGAGCGTCACGTCATACGCACCGGGTATGCTGTAGCAAATTCCTGTTGGATTTTGCAAAGAAGAAGTTGCGGGATTACCACCAGGAAAAGACCATTGCCAGGCTGTAGCATTGTTGTTCGATTGATCGGCGAAGTCAATGCATGTGCTTTCGCAGAAACTGGTATCAGAAGCGATGAAATTTATTTGCGGAAGCGAGTCAAGATGAACATCAATATCATCAATGAAGTAATAGGCGCCGGGAAAAAGTGTAGGAACAAAAGTTTGTGCATTGGTACCGGCATCATTCACAAAATTGCCAAAGGCGATGTGATCATAAGCGTCTGCTGCCGTAATCTGAAAAGTAATTTGAACCCAGCCGGTATCGTACTGAATAATTGGCGTTGTCCATTGTGGAATTGCAGAGGTGATGGGAGATGTGCCTGACTGCGTGAGTGATCCCACCGTCAAAGCAACAGAAAGCTTGTCAATGCCTTGCCCGCAGTAACTTCCTGTATTGATTCCACTGGTTTCATAAAATGAAATAGCATAGGTCGTTCCCGGCACCATAGCGCTTGTGAATGCTGTAGAAACGTATTCTCTGTAATCAACGGTCTGACTATTGTAGTATGGACAAAATCCCATAACAGCATTACCGCTGTGCGGAAAAACGGTTCCGACAAAAGAGTTAGGAAGCTGCACGTTAAAACCGCCATTGACGTGAAAATAATCGGGACTTCCGCCACCGTTGCAATTACTCCATCCAATAGCATTAGCCCATTGTCCCACTCCGGTAGGGACTCCTGAATTTGTTTCAAAGTCACTATTGCTTACGAGGTTTTGAGCAACTACACAATGCCCGCAAAGCATAAGAACTATGGCAAGAAAAATTTTCATGTGCAGAAATGGGTTTCGTTAAGAAGTTGCTATGCATCAGAAAAGAATTACCGAAGATAATTATTATGCCGTTCGCTTCAGAAATTTTATCACCGCTTTCTTACGATGATAATTTTCTTGCACACAAAAATTTCTCCCGGTTTTATTTCAATGAAGTAATTCCGGCAGTAGCAACATTCAATTGTAAATCCATTTCCATACTATACGGTTTATCTTTGCCCGACTTTAATAATCATGTACAAAATTCATTTCAAGTTTGAAGAGAAAGAGAAGCAACCCCTTACTGTCACAGGCGATGTGGATGATACCATTCTTGAAGTGGCTCTGAAAAATAACATTGAACTTCATCACAACTGCGGCGGTGTGTGTGCCTGCAGCACGTGTCATATTTACCTCGAAAAAGGAGAGGAGTTTGTAGATGAGATGACTGACAAGGAAGAAGATTTTGTTGACCGCGCCCGCGTTCCAAAACTTTCTTCACGGTTATCATGTCAGTGTTTACTCCACGATGATGAAGGAGAATTAGAAGTAACGATTCCCGATCAATCCGGCATTCTCGGAGAGTGATTTTTGATCGCGAGTCGCGATACGCGTATCGCGATTCGCGATCTTCGACAATTTCCGAAAGAAGAATTTTTTTTACCGCGATTCGAGATACGCGTATCGCGAATCGAAATCTTTAACGCGAGGTAACAAACGCCGAAAATCATGAGTAACGATTTTCACAAAGAGCTTTACGATCTTATTGATCAATTTGTCCATAAGGTTTATGAGGTCACCAGAAAGTTTCCGAAAGAAGAATTATATGGCTCGGTTTCGCAATTCCGGCGAGCTGCGCTTTCCATCATGCTTAACTATAAGGAAGGATTTGCAAGAAGAAAAAAATTAGTGAAGATCAATTTCTATGAAATATCCTACGGCTCTGATCAGGAGTGCATCTGTCTGATAGATTTTTCCCTCAGGGAAAAATGGATCACACAATCTGATGCGGATGAATTGAATTCCAGTGCCGCTAGAATTGGCGGAATGCTTTGGAAAACAATTGAAGGATTAGAAAAGGAGTGAATCGCGATTCGCGATACGCGTACCGCGATTCGCGATTTCAATACGGCTTATTCTGATACGTTGTCGTCTGCTTGAAATCAGCCGGCTGAACATCACTCTTGTGACCCAAATATGTCCATACAATTGCGTTCGTGTTTTGGTCTACTACGCGATTGAGATCTTTTAGTGTTACTGCATTCACTTTATTGGTGAATTCATCGTACATCTTTGCATTACCCCGCACCGCCCATCTTCCGAGCGCGAGTGATTGTGACGCAGAGGTTTCCAAACCCATCAAATACTGTGTGAGAAAGTATTCCTTTTTATTCGTGAGTTCATCCGGAGTAAATCCATTTTTCTTGATGTCATCCAGTTCATTCACAATTACCTCAATCACTTTCTTCGGAGAATCTGTTGAAGCGTACACTTCCGTAAACGGAGAAGTGACTGCGCTGGTTGAATAGTATGCAGCGGGTGCATAAGACAATCCGCGCTTGGTGCGTACCTGAATGAAAAGGCGATCATAAAGGATGTTCATTGCAAGCAGCATGGGAATGCCATCGTTAGAATTCAAAAGCGGACTACTCATTAAGCCGATAAGATAATTAGTGGCAATGTCACGGTCAACAATGTTTTGCTGAGACTGAGTGATTTGTACGCGGGGGTTCGTCACAGGCGTTGTGCCGGCAGGAAGTTTTGATAACGTTGCTTTTACTTTCGCAGTCACTTCATCCTGGGTAAGATTTCCTACCACCACTAAAATGCAATGCGACTTGTTGACGGTATTTTTATAAAACTTTTTAGTGTCTTCAACAGAAAGTTTTTGCAGGGAGGAAGAAGTTCCGTCAGGATTTTTTTCATAGCCACGCCCTCTGAAAACAAAACTCATTGCGGTGTCTGTTAAAAATTGATCAGGATTTGCTTCATTTTGTTTTGCATTTGAAATCATTTGATCTCTGATCAAACCAAACTCATCAGCATTGAAAGCTGGATTCAAAATGGCATCGGCAAACAGCGCCCACGATTTTCCCCACTGGGGCTTCACGCACGTCATGTTCATTTCACTGTAATCAAGATCAGATGAGTAATCGAATAAAGTCCCGATTTTTTCCGCTGCTGTTTTAAATGTGGTTTTATCCAGGGAAACGGTGCCGCCATTCATCGCCGTGTTGAACGCAAGCGCTTCAATTCCCTGCTGGGCAAGAGTATAATTGGCTGTGCCACCGATGACGAACAATCTTGCGCTGATCACATTCTTTGGATTCTGGCGGAGCAATATGCGAACTCCATCAACTGTGAAATCCTTTGTGATTCCCTGAGCGTTTGCCGGGTGAGAGGTAAGATACAAGACACAAGATGTAAGGCAAAAAAGCAAATACGATGGATGACGCATGGCGTTAGACATAAGACGAGAGGTTGAGTTGATTTTATCATGTGACGAATTACAATTCTAATTTTCTTTTGGTAAAGATTTCTATTACTGCATGAGTTGACTGAAGTCGTTCACTCCGAGTTGCTGTTGCATGGGTTGTGACAGAAGAATGCCGGCCACCATCGGCTTGCCTTTAATGTATTTATCAACGAAGGCAACTATATCCTGCCGGGTCACTTTTTTCATATTGTCATTATAGGTGGTATAGTAATCAATACTTGCTGAAGCCCACCAGAAAGAAACCGTGTGAACAAACTGTGAGGTCTTTTCAGAGTTATAAGTGTCCTGAATGATGAGTTGATCCTTTGCAGTTTGCAACTGCTCATCAGAGAAGAAATTGTTACTATCAAATTCACCAACAAGTTCATTCAGCTTTTTCAGACACTCCTTTAACTTCATCTGGTTGGGAACAATGAAGATTTGGATTGGCCCCACATACTTGGCAGTCTGATAAAAGAATTGAGCCTGGTAAGCAAGCCCGCTGTCAATTAATTCCTGCTGAAATTTGGAAGACGACTGTGAGATTATGAATGAGAAAACGTCAGCTACATACGTTGACTTCACATCGTTGCGGGTGTCAGGTCCCATCCATCCCATCGTTACCATGGGCACCTTGGCATTAGGGCTGATGGTGATAAAAGTTTTGTTCTCTGTAAGTGGCTTGAATTCAGGTATGGGATACCTCTGAAAAATATCAAAATCGGAGGCCTTCCAGTCACCCATTGCTTTTTTTACTTTTTCAAAAATCTCATCATGCTTCACATCGCCGGCAATCGTAAGCAATGAATTGTTAGGGTAGTAATATTTGTTCTGAATCGCGTGCATCTTTTCAGGAGTGGCACTCAATATCACCTCATGAATTCCGATGCCATTTTTTCTTGTCACCAGATCACCCCACATGTTCTTATTAAAATCCTGGAACAATCCGAACGCAGGGTTCGATTCATTGCGCTGAAACTCGCCGTCAACTACGGGGTCTTCCTTCTTCATTTCTTCCGCAAGAAAAAGCGGGTAGCGAATGGCGCTGTTCATAAATGATAAGCCGGCATCGAGATTTCCTGTGGGCAGGGTAAAAAAATAATTCACGCGCTCATTACCTGTTGTTCCGTTAAACACGATTCCGAGTTCATGCACGCGCTGGAGATACGCTTCCTGCGAGGGAATATCTTTATTGGCCTTAAAGAACATGTGCTCATACAAATGCGACAAGCCATTGTACTGTGAATCTTCAGTGAATGCTCCGTTGTGCACAGCGATTTCGATGGTAGCGAGCGGAACGCTGTTATCTTCAATCACGAGCACCTGCAACCCATTGTCGAGGGTTTTCATGAAAAAGTTTGAAGGCAAATGATTTTGAGCTGATCCTATGGTGGCGATAAGAAGAAAAATAGAAAATGCTGACAGAAAATTTTTCATTCGTGAGATAATTTTAGGAGCGGCAAATCTACCACCAAAAGTTTTTCAGGGAAGAGATGGAGGTCGAAGGAAAGTTCATCTTGGTCGAAAAGAAGAAAAGTTTGCATTTGCAAAGAAGACCGAAGCAAGACATACTTAAAGTTATTAGTTCCGGGAAAATCTTTAGTGTGAGAGATTTGCCTTGCTAACAGTATTCAACTTTGATTTTAAAAAGCGGATATGGATTTGTTAAGAATGAAATTGAATTTCTTTGAGGAAAATTTTTGAGTTCATATTTCTTTTGCTAAGATTGAGTTGACATTAAAGTAAACAAGTAATAATCGTTAACAGAAAGCCAAACATCATGAAAGAATTCATGTTACTCATCCGCAATGACATTGATCATCAGGCAACATGGTCCCCGGAGCGACATCAGCAGTTCCTGAAAAGCTGCGAAAATTATATTGATGCCTTAAAGAAAGAAGGACAGCTAAAAATTGCACAGCCGCTTATACGGGAAGGTAAAATGATTTCCGGCTCAAAGGGAGCATGGAAAGATGACTCTTTCAATGAAACCAAAGAAGTTATTGTCGGCTATTACCACGTCTTCGCCAAAGACCTTGACGAGGCCATTGCAATTGCAAAAGGAAATCCCGAATTCGAGTACAGTACCACAGCAAGAATTGAAGTTCGTCCAATAAAAGTGAAAGAGGAAAGTACAGGATTTGTTTATCCTGAGAAATAAACTGATACTGTTTACAGAAAAAGAAGCTACCTGAAACGAGAAGATGACTCTATTTTGAAACAGAGGTGACATTTGCCCTTAAATTTTTAACGAGGGTAATTTCTTCCTATTCTTGCCCTCGTTCGAAATAAGGAGGTAAAACTTGCCTTCGTTCAAAAAAAGTAAACCAGATGAAATATAATCCATTCAAACCTTTCAACCATTTACCTGATCTGCCACCCCAAGCAGATTTCTAAAAAGTGAAATTGTCGGTAAAGAAAAACTCTACCTGAACTTTAAACTGATGGAGATTTTGAAAAAACAGTAGCGTATGAAAACTAAATAGAATTCAAGTGAAAAATATTTCCTTCTATCCCCTCACTAAAAACCGCTGGAAAGATTTCGAAATCTTATTCGGCGACAAAGGCGCCTGCGGCGGATGCTGGTGCATGCACTGGAGAATAAAAAAAAGCGACTTTGAAAAGACAAAAGGAGATGGGAACAAAAAGAAGATGAAGCAACTCGTTGACAAAGATGATGTACCCGGATTATTGATGTATGCTGATAAAAAAGTTGTCGGCTGGTGCTCTGTTGGTCCGCGTGAAAAATTTTTGGTGCTTGAAAATTCAAGAGTACTCAAGCGTGTGGATGATAAGCCCGTGTGGTCTATCGTTTGTTTTTTCATTGAGAAAAATTATCGGCGCCTCGGATTGTCGCAGCCATTTTTGAAATATGCAATTGATTATTGCAGGAAGAAGGGCGCAAAGATCATTGAAGCGTACCCGCTCGATGTGAAGGCAAAGGATTACCCGGCTGTGTTTGCCTTCACCGGATTCTATCCAACATTTGTGAAAGCAGGCTTTGTTGAAACCGAACGAAGATCAGATACAAGACCGATCATGCGTAAAATTCTTTAGAGAAATTCTGCGAAAGAGAGAAATGACATTTCTTCAGGGAATGTCATTTCTGAAACGAGAGATTGCTAAAGACTTTGCAGCGCAATCATAACATTCCCCTCAATTCTCTCCATCACATTCTCATCAGCCGGTCTTTCAAATTTTTTTCCGGTGACTTTTTCATACAATTCAATGTAACGGGCAGAGATGGTATTGAGCCATTCATCACTCATCTCCGGAACAGGTTGTCCTTCCTTCCCCATAAAATTATTTTCAATCAACCACTCGCGCACAAATTCTTTTGAGAGTTGCTTCTGCGGTTCACCTTTGCGCTGCCGCTCTTCATAGCCATCAAGATAAAAATAACGGGATGAATCAGGAGTGTGAATTTCATCAATGAGGTAAATGGTGGAAGCACGTTCTCTCAGGTTTTCATCCGCTTCCCCGAATTCATATTTTGTATCCACCAAAATCAATCCGCGCGAGTTGGCGAATTTGCTTCCGAAGTCAAAAAGTTTTCGCGTGTAATTTTCAAGCTGCTCGTATTTTTCTTTCTCCACCAATCCCTGTGAGATAATTTCTTCTTTCGACAAATCAAGATCGTGACCTTCTTCTGCTTTTGATGTGGGTGTAATAATTGGCTCAGGAAATTTATCGTTTTCTTTCATTCCTTCCGGCATCGGCACACCGCAGATCATTCTCTTTCCACTCTTGTATTCGCGCCACGCGTGACCACTTAAATAGCCCCGAATCACCATCTCGACTTTAAACGGGGTGCACATTTTTCCAATCGTCACATTTGGATCGGGAACTGCTGTTACCCAATTGGGAACAATATCTTTTGTTGCTTCAAGAAATTGTGCCGCTACCTGGTTCAGCACCTGGCCTTTGAATGGAATCGCTTTGGGGAGAATGACATCGAATGCAGAGATGCGATCAGTCACCACCATCACCAGATGTTTATCCGCGATGGTGTACACGTCGCGCACTTTGCCGTGATAAATTTTAGTTTGATTGGGGAAATGAAAATCGGTTTTGTAGATTGAGTTGCTTGCGGTGTTCATTAGAAATTTTTTCGCGAAGATAGATGGCTCGCGATAATATCTCTCTTCGAAGTTCTGATTGTTTCGGAATTCCCATTCAAAAATATGAGCTAATGAATTATCTTTGAAGAAGAAACCGGCACCCATGAAATTAGTTGGTAAAAGGAAACCTATAGCAAGAAAGCGAAAAACAATTTCAAAGAATGGTCACACAATTCGACGCAAGAGGATTCTTGGTCTCACGAAAGGCGTAAGAGTTGATTGGTCTGCATTTGATCAGGATCTGAATTCGTGAAATATCTTCTCGACACCTATGTCTTGCTTGGCGTTACTTCCATGCCCGGGCGCATCCGAAAATCACGGGCAGCGATTTCAGCAATAGAAAATTCCAACAATGAATTATACATCAACTCTCTTGTGATCCTTGAAATCTCAGGATTGCTTTTGAAAGGAGCGGTTGAGTTTACTTTTTCTCTTGATGACTATGTGAGTAAGGAATTGCCAAAGTATCGCATCGAAATTTTGCCTGTGGAGATTGACCAAATACTCTACACTTCTTTGCTCCCAAATATTCATGGCGATCCCTTCGATCGTGCTTATATTGCTCATAGCATTTTGAGTGGATATCCAATCATTTCTAATGATCGAATAATTCCTGAGTACCCTTTGGTGAAAGTGATTTGGTAGCGTTGGGAATAAGCACTCACTGAGCGTACTACGGGAGAATAACAATATTGCCGCTGGTAATTCCATTGCTCCAATTCCCAGCACGATCTTTCAACTTCACGGTGAATGTTGCAGTTTCTGATGAAGCACTTTGATCTTTGAGAATAATGTGATCGAGAATGATATTCAAGGTTCCCGAGATTGCAATCGTAGTTCCCTGCGGAGCAAGAGGAGGAATGTGAAATTTTTCTGTGAGGGGAAAACGATTATCAGTAACCCATAGTGAAAGTGTGTCAGCATCATAATCGCCAAGGTCGCCATCGCCATCCGTGTAGTTGATTTCGAAGCGGAGTGAATCGGAGAGCTGATGAATGGTACCCGGTGAAATACTTTTCAATTCAATAGCCGGAATGGGGCTTATCGGAGGATTGGGATCTGTGCTTTCATCTTTTGTGCAGGAAGAAATAAGAATGAAAATAAGGAATGAAAGAAGTAACCCTTTAGCCTGTTCACAGCGTCCGGCAGACAACAGGCTTACAGCATCTTGCGGACAACCAGATCGCAGCGTCGTGCGGACAACCTGAAACATGATTTTTGTTTTCACTGAATAATGAATGAGCAATACATCTGAAGATAAATCTGCGAACCCCCATCGGGCAATTCTGTTGGCGTTGAATGATCACTGTCCTGAACATACACGCGCATGTACACAATGTCATTTATGTTCCACTGTGCGGTACTTACTGTGCAATAATTGAAGAACGGAACATTGGTACCAAAAAGATAAGCATAAATAGGAGTGAATACCTGGTGCAGCGGCACCTCAACGGCATTATCGAAGTTGAAAGGATCAGTCGAGAACTTCACTTTATTGTATGTGAATGAAAACGGATAGGTAATATCGTCATACAAACCCCACCAGATTTTCACACTATCACCCTGTAGCACAGCAAACGGATTGGTGATAATTCCCCCGCGAATGGTGTCAACACGAAAATTATTTTGCTGAGGAAGATATGCGACCAACCCATAGAATGACGGAGTGTAAGTTGGTTGTACAGGTGAATTACCAAAGAGATCACGAGCGCCACTCATGATCCAGTTTCTAATTTTCTCACGCTGTGCGGGATACAATGTATCGTACAGCGGCATTCTGCCGATGGTTTGATCGGTTGTTGTCAACCGGAACCAGAGCCATGAGTGCGCAGTATCATTTGGCACTACCCGAAAGGTGTAAAAAGAATCAGAGGTGTTCTTCACCACCGGCGCATACACGAGTGTGGTATATGCGCTTTGCACCGTTCTGTAATCAGGCTCAAAGCTTCCGTCGTGACAGCCATTCACAGCGCACTTCACAGAGAGAATGTATTTGTGAATGCCAAGAATCGTGTTCGAATCAATCGGTACATCGGGTACTGCATTGCTGTTGTAATGAATGGTATCATAAGGGTTGAAAGGAAGTATGCCCTGTTCTATCGTAATTTTTTTGCAGGAAGAAATTGCAGTAAGCAGTAGGCAGTAAGCAATAAGCAATAGGCAATGAGTAGTTGGTAGTTGGCAGTTGGCAGTTGGCAAATGCCAAATCCGAAATTTGTTCTGATTGAATCGAGATAAAATTTGCATTTGAGTTTTCATAAATCCGAAATCGTAAATCCGAAATCCGAAATCACACGAAGGCTTCATCCAGCACTCTTCCCGGCAACATTCCTCCCGGCACTTCATCTTTAAATCCAAGAATGTGCGCAATGGTAGGGATAATGTCAATCGTTTCTCCGACAGGATTAAATGCGTTGCCCACCACAAGGTTTTGGTTCACCTTTCCTGCGGGACCAACAATGAGCGCAAACAATCTTCTTGAATTATCATCACTCGTATGATCATAAGCACGCAATCCATTCGCATCGTAAACAGTGTTCGGCAATTCATTTCTTCCATGGTCGGGCATGCAGATCATGATGGTGTCATTTGCCAGCACCGGATCACTTTGAATTTTATTCCACAACCAGCCCACACCATAATCTGCTTTGTGCATGTAACGGACGTACGATGTGAAATCGAAATGGCAGGCATCCAGATCAAAGCTGTTGATCACCATCAGTTCCGGATGAAAGTTTTTCAGCACTTCCCATGCATACGCCACGTTGACCAGATCTCCTGTCAATTCTGAAGGATTCGTTCCATTGGGCATCGGTAATTCGATTTGACCCTGCGAAGTTTTGGTGAGGGTGGCATAGATGAATTGCTTTATGGCATCGCGATCGGCAGGTGTATTGATGATGCCCGGGTAGTCTGAAGCAGTCTTAGCGAAGTTGGCGTCGAGAAAAGTTTTCATCGCATCCATTTTCGTCACGTCGTCAGGTTGAAACGTAACGGCGTTGTTGAGATACTCAGTCCCGTAAGGACCAAACGTAGATGCAGGTCGTAAATAGTTTGCGCCATAAGCGGCTCCATAGGTAGGATAGCGGCTGTAGTTCAACAAAGGATATGGTCCAAGACCTTCACTCAGCCACCAGCTATTAATCGCACTACGAGCCGGGTCAGTATGCTTGCGATAATATTCGAACAGGGTGGGGTTATCAGGGTTAACATTCAGGCTCGTGCTTTCAGTAGTGTAATTGCCAGTCATGGCGGCGGTGTGCCCGTTAAAATGCCCTGTAGGTCCGGAAGCATAGCTCAGCTCTTTGAACAACGTGCCTTTCGTAACAAGCGGAGAGGACAGTATTGGGTCCCAGCGATTATAAATGATGTTCGTTGAAGGAGGTGCGCCGCTCAAAATATTTTCCATCAGATTGCCTGACGAAGGAAGCCCCTGCGCAGTCAGGTAACCCATGTCAACCGATTCCTGGTGCCGAACTCCCCCTGCGAAGAGAACAAACACTACATGATTCACCACACGATCTCCGATGCCGGCGAATAATCTTCCGGTGGGGAGGATGTAGGGGACAGTGAGCATGCCTGCCGTGGCGAGCGTTGCTTTCTTGATGAAGGTCCTGCGTTTCATTTTATAAAAAGAAGTTAGAAAATAGAGGGTAGAAGTTAGATGCTGAATTGAAAATCTTTTTTGGATTTGAAATTTCCTTCTTAAAATTTATTTGTGATTTGGAATTTGTGATTTGGAATTTAATAGAAGAGATACTCATTCGATTGCGCAAACGCTGCATATACCATTTCGGGTGTAATCGCCGTATCATCCTCAATCATGCTCGTGAAAAAATATTTCTCGTACTCGCTTGGTTTGCGGAGGTAAAATTTCAAGTAGGTATTGGAAACAAATGTGCTTATGTCGCTCCGCATTTCCTGCATGGAGGGAATTTCAATTTGCGGGGCGTTGAGAAAATTTTCAAGCAGCATCGTGTTCACCAAACCTTTGTCACCTAAGGAGTAGGTTACCTCAGAAATATGATTCAAGTCATCTGCAGGAATAGTTTGGTTCGTGAGGTTGGAATAAAGGATTGAAACGAACTGATCCGATGATTTCTGTTTTGTTTTATCAGCATTGCTTAAATAGAGATTGACGGGAGTTACGCCGTAGATCGTGTTATCGTAAATAACTTTTTGAAGCACTTCTTTTTTGCAGGAGCAAAGAAAAAGTGAAAGTAAAAGCGAAAAGGCGAGGATGCGTTTCATCTCTTTTGTTTTATTGTTTTTCATATATCCGGAATCGTGTTACGTGAGTCGCGAATCGTGAGTCGTGAATCGTGTTGCGTGAATCATGAATCCCGATTAAATCGGGAGAACTCGTATTACTTGAATCGTAAATCGTATTTTTAAAACCCCGCATACTCACTCGTCTTCATCAACGTCTTTTCAAACTCCTGGTAATTCAATGTGCTCTTCAATTGAGTAGTGTATGTTCCCTCTTCTGCCGAGGTGGGTTCCCGTAACAAGAGCTGCTCAAATGTTTTCTTCACCAATCCTTCATAAAATGCGTCACATGTGGTTACGATTTTGATGTAGTCTCCTTTGCTGTCGCCGTTTTGCAAAAACAAAATACCCGCACCATTGTTTACAATATTCACACCCTGCATCAACTCATCAACAGTGGGTGCTCTCCGAAATAAATCATCGAATGATCCCTTCACAAAGTTTTCTGATCCCATATTTACTTCATCATAGAAGTAATTGTTGATGAAAACAGCATAGTACTCATTCATGGTGATGCTGCCGCTCATGTAGTTAGCGGTGAGATTTTGCAACTCGTACAGTCGATTGAGCTCATAGGTATAATAGATGAGATTGTAAGTGTTGCCGGCAGCCGAATCAATATCGTAGAAATATTGAAGGAGCAGTATCTGATATTCCACAGTTAGTGAGTCAGTACCGTTGAGAAATTCATTTGCGTTGATCGAAAAAAGGCGGGTATAGTATGGTTTGGAAATAATGAGTTGCTGAATGACAAAGTCGCGTGATGCGTCGCTCAACCCATTTTCATCGAGGTACTGAAGGTCGTCAGTGATTTCATTTGAAGTAGGTGCCCTTCCCAGCAAATCAATGTAAAGCTTATTGATGTAAGCTGTGATTTTATCATCGCTTACACCAGTGTATGGCGGAGGATTGTTGTTGCCGAGCGTAGTGTCTTTGTGAATCTCTTCAATCACCGGATCCTTCGTGCAACTGAATAAGAAGCAGGAGGAGATGATTGTTGCAAAAAGCAGCAACGCTGAAATACGCATGCGGAAAGTTATGACTTTTATGAGACACAGAATTTTGGAAAAGGTTACTTATACTATGATAACACCGATTTTTCGACAATTTAAAAGCGATTACACCGATTTGGAAAAAGCATCGCAAGCAATATGAAAAAGATCATCGCGTTTGCTCACTGAATTTATAGACTTGAATCAGAAATACCACTTCCGCCTTCCTTTCTCATTCTTCACGCTCTTTGTTTACGCCGTCACCCTCAGTGGCATTGCATTTATAAAACTTTGGCTGATTCCTGCAGGCAGCAGCGATCTGCAATGGCTGCTTAAACCTACCGTATTTCTCATTCACCTCTTCACCGGAATTACATTTCTCTTTGATCCTGCGCAGGGTTTTGTGAGTGACTCTCCCATTGTGATCAGTAGCGACTGCTCCGGCATTAACTTCTTTTTAACGGTGAGCTTTATATCAGTGTTCGCGTTTCAGCGGTTATATCCTTCTGTTAAAAAGGGAAGCATCATGTTCATCACCCTGGTCGTTGCAGCGTACTTCACCACGATTCTTACCAACACATTTAGAATTGTTTTTGCAATGCGGCTCAATGAATCATTTCCTCAACTGAGTACAGGTCGCTGGCATGAAGCCGAGGGGGTGCTGATCTATTTTTCTTTCCTTCTCGCTTATTTCTTCCTCACCAAAATGATTTTAAAAAAAATCTCACCTGAAAATGAAAAGACTTCAACATCCGCTCTGGATTCTGCTCCTGATTAGTTTACCGCAGCTTTTAGTCATCTTTTTATTTATCTCCACCTATCAGATCATTGGCACCATGCTCGATGAGAAAAATATTCTCGCATGGAAAATCTACGGCAGCTTTCTAAGTGTGATGATGATCACCTCTTCCATTTATGCGGTGACGTGCTTGCTCATGCGAAAAAAAGTTTCCCTCTATTTTGCCATACCGGCAATGATCGGCTACATCGCATTTCTTTATGCATATCTTCTGCACGCTGATTTAATAATTCCATGGACTATACCCAACTGGATGTTGCTGAAAGGCGATGTTCAGATGCTGCTGTTTGCGCTTTTGATACCTGCTGTTCTTTATTGCCTGGTACTTATCGTGATTTGGTTTGTTGAGAATCGAAGAAAACAAAATCCGGGTATCAGCTTTTTGATTGCTGTGACAATTCCATTTTGCGGATACGGGTTATTTGTGTTGCCCATCACTCGCGGCTATTCATTCTGGGGCAACGAGCATACATTTTTTGTGCTCGTGATTTCAGCCACAGTCTTATTCATGTTTTTCCTCCTGCGGGGAATGATCACCCTCGCGCTAAACAAGCATGAGAAACTGAAGAAGTTTAGCTTCATCTGGAAAATTTTGATCGCCATTATTTTCCCGGTTGCGGGATTGCTGCTCAATGAAGGAAAATTTTTCGATGTGCCTGATCACATCTTTGGCAGCTTCGACAGTATCTGGTTCTACATGCTGGCATTGTTAAATGGTGTATTAGTTTGCCTTCCCTCCGGCCATGACAAAAGAATTCAGCTTGCGCTATTTTTTCTGCGGAGTGTTACGTTCGTATTCACTCTGTATTTCTTCCTTGTTTTCATTCCATACCTGCCATTCTCATTTCTTGCGGTTATAGCTTTTGGTTTCGGTTTTCTCATGCTCACGCCTGTACTGCTGATGATCATCCATGTACAGGTGCTATCTGATAACTGGCAATCGCTTCGAAATTACTTCAGCACACGAAGGCTTGTGATTGTTTTTCTTGCCGGGGTAATCGTGATTCCGGCGGTGATCACGGTGAATTTTATTTATCAGAAAAGAAATTTGTTTTCATTGCTTAACTACGTTTACAAGCCTGATTACAATGCTGCGAAAGATATTCACATCAACGTGGCAGCAGGAATGAGCGCATTGAAGTACCTGAATGAATTTAAACACAGGAATGGAGATTTATTTTTTGATAATAACAATGTGCCCTTCATCTCCGCCTATTACCAATGGCTTGTGCTCGACAATCAAACCATCTCGAATAAAAAGATCAACGACATAGCGAGAATTTTTTCCGGTGAGGGACTGTACGATGAATATGTTGATGATCGTGATGATCAGGAAGCGAACACTTTCAGTGACAGCGTTGTGGCTTCTACCACGTATGATGAACAGGAGAAAATTTTCAGGAGTAAAATAATTCTTGAAGTTCATAATACTGCCCCGGAGCAAAAGGAGTTCACCACCACATTCGATGTGCCCGCAGGCGCATGGGTCAGCGATTACTATTTGTGGATGGATAGCGGAAAGAAAAGGGGAGTGATGGCTGAAAAAAAAGCAGCACTGTGGGTCTATCATGAGATCATGACCTATCGCAAAGATCCGGGGATACTTTACTACACTTCAGGAAATGAAGTAGCGTTGCGCATCTTTCCGGTAGTGGGGCTTTCAACGCGCAAAACAGAAATTGACTTGATTCACCGTGAACCCATCCACTTCGATCTTGTCGGTGAGCATCTTTTTTTGAATGACACATCTGTACAAATTACTCCTGAAATTTTTCACGGTAATAAGCTCACTTACATACCTGCCGAGACGAAAAGGAAATTACCGCTCATTCACCGGGTGCCGGAATATGATTTTATCATTGACTGTTCAAAACAGAGCGATGGTGCATTGAATAATTATCTGAAAAGGACCAATGCTTTTGTCTATGCGCGTAACAGTCCTTTCAAATCATTCACGATTACAGCAGCCAACTTCAGGACACAAAACATTCCGCAATCTTTAGAGCAGCAAAAAGAGAGTTTACCACGGGCAGAAGGTGGATTTTTTCTTGAGCGCTCGCTGAATGAAATTTTTGTGAATAGCTACTTATCAGGTGATGCGCATTCCCACATCCCTATCGTGGTAAGCGATCATCTTGACAGTGCTATTTTCCTCAAAGATCTTCGTGACCTCCAATTCACCTTTCCTGATTCTGAATTATTCTATGTGCTCACTCGTGACTTTAAACTTGAAGCCCACTCCATGACTGATCATCCTTTGCAGGCAATCAGTAATAGTAATGTGGTGATACCGCAAACTGATTCAGTGCGGGTGTATACTGAAAAAAATAATAAGGCCTACTTAAAGGATGATGAGCAATGTTCGATTATAGTCACGAATAATGATTGGAACCCGGATGATTTTAAGACAGGGGATAATACTCTTGAAACTGCTATTCTCATGAGTGTGGCATCGCAGCAAATGAATCTTCATCCTGAACAAGTTGATGACTACCGGTTACCGTTGATCAAGTCCTCTTTTGTTTCCGGCTTGCTTACTCCGCTCACATCATATATAGTGGTAGAAAGTGAGGCGCAGGAAAAAGCACTGCTGGAAAAACAGCGTCAACTTCTTAATGCTAACTCGGTGTTCGATGCCGGCGAGGCGGAGGTGATGGCGGAGCCGCCGCTTTACCTGCTGCTCCTGATTGGAATGCTAATTATTGGGGCTTCTACACTGCGCAAACGGCTGAAATATTCGCCGGAAGCAAAATCATGACAGACCATTCATCATTATGTGTGAATGAAAGGAACCGATGCCGGGTTATCTTTCAAACTCCAGTCGCATTCCGTTCACACTTTCATCAAACAATCCATCGCTATAAACTAATCTTCCGTTAACGAAAGTCTGTGTGACTTGGCCATGAAAGGATTGTGCCTGCAGCGGTGACCACCCGCATTTGTATAAAATATTTTCTTTCGAAACTTTCCATTCAGGGTTCAAATCCAAAAGAATGAGATCAGCAAAATATCCTTCGCGAATGAAGCCACGATCTTTAACCTGGTAACAAACAGCAGGAGCGTGGCTCATCTTCTCCACAATTTTTTCCAGGGAGATTTTTTTCTGAAAATAAAACTCCAGCATCATGTTCAGCGAATGTTGCACCAGGGGCAAACCACTCGGTGTTTTGAAGTAATTGATTTTTCCCTCCGGCGTCAGTGTATGTTTCTCTTCCCACGTGTGCGGTGCATGATCAGTGGCAATGATGTCAAGACGATCATCGAGCAATGCTTCCAGAAGTTTTTGTTTGTGGCGCGCATCTTTTATCGCGGGATTGCATTTGATGAGTGTCCCCAACGGGGCATAATCCTCAGCATCAAACCACAGGTGATGCACACATGCTTCAGCAGTTATTTTCTTTTTGTCAAGAGGAATTGAATTAGTGAACAGCAACAATTCTTCTTCGGTAGAAACGTGAAGGATGTGCAAACGTGATTCAAAATTTTTTGCCAGTGTGATTGCCAGCGAAGAAGATTGATAGCACTGCGCCTCATTTCGAATCACAGGATGCAACTCAACCGGAATTGCATCACCATATTCCTTCCTGAATTTTTCTTCATTCGCTTTGATAACAGAATCGGTTTCGCAATGTGTGGCAATCAGGGTGGGAGCGTAGTGAAAGATATTTTCCAAAGCCCGCGGATCATCCACCACTAATTTACCCGTGGACGAGCCCATGAAAATTTTCACGCCGCAGATTTTTTTCGGATCTGCTTTCTTCACTTCTTCAATGTTATCATTCGAAGTTCCCAGGAAGAAGGAATAGTTAGCGAGAGAGGTAATCTGTGCAATACGATATTTCGCCTCAAGCAACTCAATGGTGGTTGCAGGAGGAATGGTGTTCGGCATTTCCATGAACGACGTTATGCCGCCTGCCACTGCAGCTTTCGATTCGGAGTAGATGGTCGCTTTATGTGTAAGCCCCGGCTCGCGGAAGTGAACCTGGTCATCAATAATTCCCGGGAAGAGAAATTTTCCTTCCCCGTTTATTTCTTCGGCAAAACTTTTTTCTGAGATCTGAGGGGCGAGCTTTTCAATTCTTCCATTGGTAATCAGTATATCTGCGGGAAAAATTTTTCCTTCGTTGATGATAGTAGCGTTTCGTATAATCTTTTTCATTCCTTCAGTCCGATTCAAAAATAATTATCCTCGCTATCCTGTTTCGAAATATTGTTATTGAATTCAACAAACTGAAATCCTGAATTGAAAACGGAAATGGGTTGAGAAGAATAGCGTGTTTACATGAGATGAATACCAAAGGCTGCCGGCAACCGCCGTCCCGATTTTATCGGGACGGGGTTTATACTCACGTCGAAAGAATTTCCATCAACTTTGTCAGATACGGACTCACTTCAAGATTGTGCTTTGTCGCCAGCAAGAAAGGAGTGTATTCAACCTCGCGATGCATCACGCCCACCATCACGTTTTTTTTCTCTTCCAATAACGCCTCTACTGCAGCCACACCAAGGCGGCTGGCAAGCACCCGGTCACCGCAGGTGGGACTTCCGCCGCGCTGTATGTGTCCGATCACAGCCACTCGCGTATCGTAATGATCGAAACGCTGCCTCACCTTTTCTGCGAGGAGAAACGCATCTCCTTCGGCATCACCTTCAGCGACAACCACAATGCAGGAAGTTTTTTGTCGCTGCCATCCTGTTTCAAGTTTTTCTATCAACTGATCAATGCTCAGCTTGCTTTCCGGAACAAGAATCGCTTCTGCGCCGGTGGCGATGCCGCTGCGCATGGCGATGAAGCCGGCATCTCTTCCCATCACTTCCACAAAAAATAAGCGATTGTGAGCGGCAGCAGTGTCACGGATTTTATCAATTGCTTCCATTGCCGTGTTGATCGCTGTATCATATCCTATTGTGAAATCAGTACCATACAAATCGTTGTCAATAGTACAGGGAACCCCAATGCATGGAATGTTGTGATCGGTGTCCAACTCGAGCGCCCCCTTAAATGTACCATCACCGCCAAGGGCGACCATCGCATCAATGTTGTGCTTCTTCAGTTGTTGAAATGCCGTTGTCATTCCTTCCTTGGTCATAAAGCGCGGAGAACGCGCAGTTTTTAAAATGGTGCCTCCACGATGGATGATGTTGCTCACGGAATAAGATTTCATCTCTTCGATTTCGCCATCAATCAGACCTTCATAGCCGCGATGAATGCCAAACACTTTCAAGTCATAATAGAGTGCTGTACGCACTACCGCGCGAATGGCTGCATTCATGCCGGGCGCGTCCCCACCGCTGGTGAAAACTCCGATGCTTTTGATTTTGGATTCCATCCTGAAATAAAATTGCGCGTCGAAAATAGCAGGAAATGATACATCGCGGCATTGTTAGATTGTTCCATGACAATTAAACAATCCCGATCAGGCAGGACCATTTTACCATTAAACAACTGACTATTTCTGCACCACCTGATAGCGATATCTTGTCCGCACCAAATCAGGCGTTTGATATTCAATGGTGAGATCAATTGCTGAAATATTCTTGAGATTATAATTCAGAGATTTCTTTGTTTTCGAATCGGTGAACACGATGATCTTCGCAGCTTCATTTAGCTTCCAGGTGCCTGAGGAAGTTTCCCCGTTTCGCATCCATTCATACGTGCCATCGCTATTCATCGAAAGCCAATCATTTTTCTGAGTTGAATCCGGCGGATGCAGCACGCCAAATTCTTCCACACCGAGGTACTTCCATTTTTGTGTGAGCAACTCTTTTTGTGAAGTTTGAGAAAAGGTTTTCAGAGGCAGAATAAGGAGAAGTAAAATGATGACTTTAGGAAAAATTTTAGACATAGCTGAGAATTTTCTGCAATGAAATTAAAAATTATTTCACATAAACACGCATTACTTGCGGGATAGTCTGAGTTTTCGGGCTGAGCGTACTGTTTTTATTAGACGATACAAAACCGGCACCGTGATCACCACCACCATAGCAATCACAATGAAATGGAGGTTTTTTCTCACCCAGGTAAAATTGCCGAGGAAATATCCGAGTGACACCAAAGATCCAATCCATGCAGATGATCCGAGCAGCACATAAAGAAAAAATTTTGCGAACCGAAGCTGAAGCACACCCGCAATAATGGGAGCAAAAGTTCTGATGATCGGCAGAAACATCCCGGCGGTTATGGCCCACCCATCGTAGCGATCGTAAAATTCTTTGGCTGTTTCGAGGTACTCGTGCTTGAAGAAGAAGGAATCTTTTCGCCGTAATAGTAAAGGTCCGGTTTTTCTGCCGAACCAATATCCGGTGATGTTACCCAGGACCGCAGCACTGATGAGAAAAAAAAGAATCACATAAAGCTGATGATGAAAGGTACCGGATGCGAAGAGCACTCCTGAGGAAAAAATCAGCGCATCCCCGGGGAAAAAGAAGCAAAAGAATAACCCGGTTTGCGCATATACTATCAAAAATAAAACCGCTAAGCCACCATATCTCACGAGCTCCTCCGGCTCGAAGAATTTCGACGGATGATGAAAGAGGTGATTAAAGAAATCGGCGATGTTGAGGAGCAGAAGCATAAAATGTTATAGTGTAAATATAAAATTCAATGTGTTAGACTGTGTGCTTTCCTGCTGCCTGCACAAAGTGGTGACTTCTGAATAATCCAGAACTAAAAACAACAGGTGTAAAAATTCAATTGTTACATTTGTTCAACACCAAAGCCTCTCATCATGAAAACACTTGCCATTGCTACAATAGTCGGCGCAATCATCCTTTACATTTACCTGGCCATCGTTCACACGGTTCTCTCACCGCTTATTCACGAAAGCGATTTCAAATACACATCAGATCAGGACAATATTCTAAATAGTTTGTCTTCTTTAAATCTTGAAGATGGAGTGTATCACCTTCCTTATCCTCCTCCGGGTACGCCAATGAGCGAACACGGGAAAATGATGATGGACAGAATGGGTAAGCCCTGGGCAATATTGATGTATCATAATGAGATGACGTATGGAATAAGTGCATATATCATGAGCTTAATTTACAACATCATCGCCGTGCTTATCATTTGCATTGCACTTGCCGCGGCCAGTAACCGCCTCACCAGTTTTGGACAGCGGCTATGGTTTGTGATGCTGTTTCCACTCTTCATTCTCTTTGCAAGCATCATGATGGGCTATAACTGGGATGGGTTCCCGATGCATTTTATCAGGGGGCAGATCATTGATATTTTCGCAGGATATTTTCTGGTCGGACTTTGGCTGGCTTGGTATTACGGAAGATTAGAGTCGAAAAAAGTTTCCGCATGATTAGTTTTACATCCTATGCGGAGTTTTTATCAAGTTGATTTTTCAACGAAGAAAGAAACTCCCTGATTTCCTTAAGTGACTTTATCAGTTTCATTTTTTCAAACTGCTTCTCCGGATTTTGTTGGAGTTGTTTCCTGGCGCCTTCAATCGTGTATCCTTTTTCTTTCAGCAAATGATATATCAACCTGAGGTACTCGATATCCTGTTTGGTGAAAAAGCGATCACCCTTTTTATTTTTCTTCGGGCGAAGCACATCAAACTCGATTTCCCAAAAACGAATCTTTGAAACAGTGGTGTTTAACATCTTCGCCACTTCGCCGATCGCATAATATTGTTTTTCAGGAAAAGATTCTTCGTACTGTAGTTTCATAAATTCAAGTCGTGTAAAATTAACGGAAGATGAAGATAATTTACTGTTTGTGATAAGAAGAAATGAACATTTCATTGCCATTCGCGATGCGCGTATCGCATATCGTGACTGGTTGACTTCAAAGTTGTACTTTGGTTCAAATGTTTTCCAATGAGAATTAAACTTTACTGTTTCTTTTTTTTCCTCTTCTCCTTTTCGGTTTCGTTTGCTCAGGTGAGCGCTGATTATGCTGTGCAACTTACTGCGACTACTATAGAAAATCCTCCTTCCATTACATTGCACTGGAATCAATACCCGGGCGCTACTTCCTACCTGGTCTATCGAAAATCCGAGGGGAGTTCTTCATGGGGCACATACCTCGCAAACCTTTCGGGCGATACTTTGGAATATAAAGATTCTAATGTTCAGTGGGATTCGCTCTACGAATACAGAGTGAAGCGCTCCGGCAATGGAATTTCCGCTGATGGCTATCTCACGGGTGCCATAAAACTTCATTCAAAAGATTACAAAGGATGGTTGTTGCTTGTAGTGGATTCCACGATTGCGGATTCATTGCAAACAGAATTGTATCGGCTGATGAAAGATATTTCACATGACGGATGGGGAGTGAAGCGTATTGATGTTTCCCCGAATGACACGGTGTCCGGCGTGAAAGCGCTCATCGCTGCAGAATACAATTCTAATTCAGATTTGAAAGCGGTGCTGTTGTTCGGGCACATTCCCGTTCCCTACTCCGGGGCACTGAACCCTGACGGACATCCCGATCATTACGGTGCGTGGCCCTCGGATGTTTACTACGCTGAAATGGATGCCGACTGGACAGATAACAGTATTAACGTTATCACCGCATCGCGACCGGAAAACTGGAATACACCCGGCGATGGAAAATTTGATGAAACCTACCTACCCGATAATGTTGATCTGCAAATCGGGAGAGTAGACTTGCATAATCTTCCTTCATTTCCCTCTACAGAAACACAATTGCTTCAACAGTATCTTAACAAAGACCATGATTACCGCGTCGGAAATTTCACAGCACAATCCCGCGGGTTGGTGGATGATAACTTCGGAGCGTTTGGCGGTGAAGCATTTGCTTCGTGCGGGTTCAGAAACTTTGCGCCGCTGCTTGGTGATTCTTCCATTGATGAAACGGATTACTTCACCACGCTATCGCAAAATTCCTATCTGTGGAGCTACGGCTGCGGCGGCGGGTGGTACCAGGGTGCAGGTGGTGTTGGCTCTACTACCGACTTCGTGAATGACTCTGTGAAAACTGTTTTTACCATGTTGTTTGGAAGTTACTTTGGTGATTGGGATAGCCAGGATAATTTCCTGCGCGCACCACTTGCATCGAAAGGATATGCTCTCACGAATTGCTGGGCGGGAAGACCTTACTGGTTTTTCCATTACATGGGGCTCGGTGAGAACATTGGTTATTGTGTGAAACTCACCCAAAACAATGTTTCACTTTACCCCGGTAATTATGGAACCTATTGGGTCCATGTCGCGCTCATGGGTGATCCCACGTTGCGCATGTACGTAATCAAGCCTCCTTCGAATGTGGTATTGGAGAATCCTGTTGTTGATCCTGCCTCCGTTGAAGTTGCATGGAGCAACTCTGTGGATGATGTTGACGGTTATTACATCTATCGCAGCACGTCTGAGTTTGGTAAGTACGATCGCATCAGCAATACAATTGTTACTTCACAGCCATTTGTTGATCATCCTCCTGTTACAGGAACTTACTACTATATGGTTCGCGCTGTTAGGTTGGAAGAAACACCGAGCGGATCATTTTATAACCTGAGTGAAGGAGTAAGTGATTCCATTAGTTTGGTTGTTTCAGGAATTGCGATAGATAATGTCCATGCTTTTGAGTTTTCTATTTATCCCAATCCTGTATCCGGTCAACTCATCGTTCTCTTCAATGATCCTACTTTCACCCCGCACGATATAATCATTAGCGATGCTGCAGGAAAAGAAATGATGAGAACGAAATCAGGAAATAATTCTTATGCAGTGATAAATGTTTCAGCATTAGCGCCGGGGATGTATCTAATTGCGACAGGGAGGGAGGTGAAGAAGTTTGTAAAAATTTGAAAGAAGAATCTCTCATTGCAAGTCATTCTAACCACATTCAATATTGAGTGGATAAAGTGCTTTGAGATTATCTTGAGAAAAGAACTGCGGCAGTTCTTCCCCATTGTGGCCGTGACGAATTCAAATTTCAGAAAAGTTTCCTTCCAACCTTAATAGGATTGTTAGAATCTGTTTGAGTTCCTTCTGAAAGTTTTTTATCGCTTTATCTGGAAAGTAATTTGTACTACTTCCCCAAAATATTGCATTATGAGAAGGGCTAACCTGCTTACTGAGTCGACTTCAGATCTTGAAAAATCTAACTATTCAGGTAATCATCCACTTCAATTGTTTTCAAAATGGTTCGAGGAGTGTTTGCCGGAACACCAAATTGAGCTGGCTGAATTTATTGGTCATTTTTGTTACCCGGAATTATTTATTGCGTGTGAAACAATCGGGGCAAAAATTTTCGCCTTCAGGCAATATTTGAAAGCGAACGAAGGCAACTTTGAACAAGAGAGAAAGCTTCTCCTTTTTATTGATGAGATCATTGAATTTATGGGAGAGATAAATGAGATTGTTTATGAAAATACGTTAGTCAGCAAAGAGATAAGAGCTGAATTTAGAAATATAGCTTCCTTGCATTTCCTGCCTGAAGAATTACCCGAGCGGATAAGAATGTGGCTGATCACTTATGAAAAATGGCAGCTCTTCAAAACGAAGTTTTCATTTTTTAGCGACCCATTAGGATACCATCAAATTCTTCAGAAAAAATATTCAATAAAGAGTGCAGATGGCGAAAACCTGATTGACCCGGATATCCTCGGGAAAAACTAAGTGATAATTATCGCAACCGAACCAAGAACTATAGCTGGAAATACCAGGGCAATAATTCAAGATGAACAGAGAGTTTTGAAAAGCCCTGTTTAAGAATTAATTTTTCTTTTCCTCTTTATCCTTCTTCTTAAAATACCCTCTGAAAAACATATTGTGCTGAAGCGCTTCGAGGTCTTCATTTAACTTTTGCGAACTGCTATCGAGGTTGGTGATGGTAGATTTAAGCGCAGTGGCCGTCTGTTCATCGTTCAGCAGCATTCCGATGGGTGTTTTGGTGTTATTCATATCACTTTTTAGCTGCGTTACCATCCCGGAGGCAGTGGAAGAAATTTCTTTCAGTTGGGTAACTGTAGCTCTTACCGTATTGAAGACGGTAGTATCTGTGACAAGATCATTTGCCAGGCTGCCTTTTTGTTTCAGCTTTGAGCCATATTCATTTAATGATGCGGTTAGCTGTTGTGCATTTGCTGAAGCTTGTCGCAGTGAAGCGAGGGTGAGTTGCATGTTGTTATAGAGCGATTCATCATTCAATAATTTTCCGACGCTTCCCTCTCCGTTTGCAATCTTTTTGCTGATGGCTTTAAAGTCAGTGGTGATCGCCAAAAGGTTTTTATTGTTTTCCTGAAAGGTGTTCATCATGTCTTCTGTGGTGAAAGTTCTTTCAATGCTTAGTGAATCCCCGTCTTCCACTGCCTCGGCATCTGAAGTTCCACCATAAATTACGATGATCTTGTTCCCAATCAATCCATCACTGCTAATTTTCACTTTGGCATTTTTGCGGATATACTGCTTTGAATGTTTATCAATCTTCATGAGCACTTTCACCTGTGATTTACCTACGAAGCTCACGTCATTTACAGTGCCCACCTTCACCCCGGAGAACCAAATGTTATTCCCTTGTTGTAATCCGTTTACATCATCGAAGATGGTAGAGACCACAATCTTTTTTGTAAATGTTTTGTGCAGGTCACCTATCAAAAGAATTCCTCCGATCAGGAATGCTACGCCGAGAAAGATGAACATGCCTACAATGATGGCGCGTTTATTTGCTATTGATTTCATGTGTTTATTGTATAAAATTGTAATCGTAAAAGCTTTTTACACTCTCTTCATTCGTATCAAATACTTCATCAAAACTTCCCATCCGGACAAACTTTCCCTCCAGCAGCATGGCAATGCGGTGACCTGTGGCTTTGGCGCAGGTGAGATCATGGGTGATAATGATGGAACTGGTGTTATACTGCTCCTGCACTTCATTGATCAGGTTATTTATTTCGATGCAGGTAATAGGGTCTAAGCCGGCCGTGGGTTCATCATACAACATGATCTCCGGTTTCATAATGAGTGTTCGGGCAATGCCGATTCGTTTCTTTTGTCCGCCCGAAAGTTCAGATGGCATTTGATTGATTTTTGATCGTAGTCCCACGGCGTCAAGCGCTTCTTCCACATCTTTCTCAATTTCTTTGGGGGTTAAATGTTTTACATTCCTTACCAAAGGAAATTCAAGATTCTCGCGCACATTCATGCTGTCATACAGTGCGCTGCTCTGAAATGAAAATCCAATTTTCATTCGCAAGGCACGCAAATCTTTTTCATCTAATTCTTCAACTTCCATTCCGAGCACATTCACAGCGCCGGCGTCCGGCTTTAGCAATCCTGAAATAATTTTTATCAGAACAGATTTACCGCTGCCGGATTTCCCGAGCACTACCACATTCTCTCCTTTAAAAACTTCCAGGTCAATTCCTCTTAAAACCTGCAGTTCACCAAACGACTTGTAAAGCCCCTTGATGGAGATCACAGTCTCTTCTTGATTTACTGCTGCGGTTTCCTTTTTCATTTTCTGAGATTACACCGACTTGAGAATGATTACACCGATTAAAGAATGATTACACCGATTAATTTCCTGTTTCACTTGCATGGTTGCATTCTCTCTGCCAACTGCCAACTGCCTACTGCCTACTGCCTACTTTTATCTATCACACCTACCTTGCCCAATTAGTAACTTGTACTACAAGAATTTCTTCAACAAAAATCAGGAACATGGAAAGCACAACAGAAGCATTAGCCGCCCTTCCTACTCCTTGTGTTCCCTGGGTTGCATTAAATCCTTTGTAGCATCCCACAATTCCAATGGTGAATCCGTACAGAAATGATTTGAGAACGGAAGATATAACATCAAGGAAAGTAATCTGCGCAAATGCCTTTTCAAAGAAAGTAACGAAACTGGTAAGTTCATTAGTCGTAACATTCAAATATGAACCCATGAGGCCTACGAAGGCACAATACAGCATTAATACCGGCAACATAAAAGTAGTGGCCATAACACGGGTGACTACCAAAAATTTGAAGGGATTAACAGCGGAAACTTCCATGGCCTCTATCTGTTCGGTCACCCTCATGCTGCCCAGTTCCGCACCTATGTTCGATCCTACTTTGCCTGCGGCGATCAATGCCGTTACCAGGGGAGCAAGTGCCCTTACCAATGCAATGGCAATTAACGAGGGCAGCCATGAAGCAGCCCCAAAGTTTGCCAATGATGGACGTGATTGTTTCGTAAAAACGATACCCGTGACAAAGCCGGTGAGGGTAATCAGAGCGAGTGATTTATACCCTACCTGATAACACTGTCTTACTATTTCCTGAAATTCAAAAGGGCCTTGAAATACCTCTTTAAAGAAACGAGCAACGAATTTGTATGCGTTGTAAACATCAATGAAAAGCTGATCAATTCCTTTTGGAAATAAATGTTCCCGGGGCTTAGATTTCAGCAATGCTTATGGCTTTAATACAATTACAATTCAATGGTTATGCCATCATTCTCAATGGTTATGCCCATCATGCCTGCAAATTTATTCAGTAATTCGGGAATTAGTGTTACACAACTTCGGGAATAAGTTACATGATTCACACATTGAAGACTTATAACTCTGTTCAATGCCTCAGAAACGACATCGCTACATGAATCGCGGAGCCGGCTCTTTATTAAAAAGGATTGAAACTGCTCTCAAACACAGGTAGCCGGTTTATAAAATTTTCCAAAAAGGTGTAACTTTTATCGATCAAAGAGGTAAAGAGTCGTACAGGGAATATTTTCTTCACAGCTGTAAACTCTATGAAGTTGAAAACGACCAAAGCAATAAAAAGGAACTATATCAAGGTCGCGGTGCAAATAATAACGAGCCGGAGAATGTTAGATTACAACAACCAAAACCGTAGCAAGTTCAGCCTCATTCCAGGTTCTTACTAAAAAAAATCATTAGGCGCTTTCCCCATGCCAGTTTCCTGAAAAGGAGACTGGCATACCTGTTTTTTATGCCCGACCCAATGTGGTTTACTGATTTATAACACACGTAATTCAAATCAAGTCATAGAGGAGTGCTTCTTTTAATAAGCATCATTATTCTATGCGCATCTGAGAACTAAAAATTACATTTCAACTAATAAGCTTTTATGAAAGCACTGGTTACAGAATCAAAAAACGCTCGTAGATTTGTAAGGTGAAAGTGAAGACCTGAACAACGCGGTGGCTGCAGATCGAAGAAAACGATTTCTTACGCTTGACTGAAAAGAGCACCAATAAAGGCAAAGAAATTTTTAATTCATAAAACAGGGTCACATGAAAAAACTTTTTTTCCTCATCACATTTGTAAGCAGTTTTTATTCTTTACTTGCCCAGCAAACATCTGCATCGTTCGATTCTGCTTATGCAGTAAAATTTCAAAATGCCCTTGACAGTGTTACCAATGCTCATTCATTCCGTGGCATTTCCATGGCATTGATTATTCCCGTGCAGGGAACATTTATAGGTGTGAGCGGTGAATCATATCCCGGTGTTCCTGTCACACCCGATATGCGCTTTGGCGTGGGCAGCAATACCAAGCTTTTTACTGCCACCACCTTAGTGAAGCTGCAGGAAATGGGAGTGCTGTCACTCGAAGATCATCTGTACGATTGGCTGCCGTCTTATCCTTACATTGATTCATCAGCCACCATCCGGCAATTGCTCTCGCACCAAACCGGATTCTTCGATTACTTCAATGATAATCCGGCGCTGTTTGATTCATGCTTTGCCGATTCAGACCGTGTGTGGGCGCCGGAAGAAATTTTAGCCACCATTGGCCCGCCGCATTTTTCACCGGGTCAAAAATATTCTTACTCAAACACCAATTACCTTCTTGCAGGCATGATCATACAGGCAGTTACCGGAGAAAATTTCCTGAACAAGCTTCATGAATTCATCTTTGATCCGCTCACCATGGACAGCACATTTGTACCGCCGGCGGAATCGCCCAATGGTGCTGTGGCTCATGAATTTTACGGCGCGTTTGATATAGGTGCTGTTCCTCAACCCGCTTTTTACAGCATGGCATCATCGGCAGGTGCCATTTATTCTACCGCTAATGAAATGGCGACGTGGTACAAAAATCTTTTTGACGGAACAGTGGTTTCTGATTCTTCGATTGCGCAGATCATCAACTTAGAACATTCGGGAAGCTTTTACGGTCTCGGAATCACTTCTCTTGTTTACGATGGTCACTTAGTATATTACCATACGGGTGGTACCATTGGTTATCTCACGCTCACGTTTTATGATGCGGATACAAAATCAACACTTTCGCTTTTAACCAATGACGAATCAATGGATTTTAGCTCCTACCTGGTTCCGATATGGGATTTGCTGTACAACGGTCTTCCGAAGAAAAATAATGATGCAGGGATTTCCGCGATCACCAATCCTTCAGGTAACATTTGCAGTGCTAACATTACACCTATCGTCATGCTTAAAAATTTCGGAGCCAATACGCTTACTTCAGTTACCATTAATTACCAGGTTGACGCAGGTACAATAAACACCTATAACTGGGCCGGAAGCTTGTCATCAGGGAGTGCTGTTTCAGTTTTGCTGCCGTCATTAAATATTGCCGCCGGAAATCATGAGATGAATGCATTTACATCAAACCCGAATGGCTCACCGGAAGCCTATCCTTTCAATGATGCCAAAGAAGCTGCCTTTATTATCAATGATGCTAACTCACCGGTCACCGTGGTGGCGGAAGGGTTTGAGAATTACAATTTCCCTCCTCCCGGATGGTATAGGGGCGATGATCCTGTAATTGGGTGGGGACGTTCCGTCTTGAGCCCTTATGATGGTAAGGCCACGGCCGTCATGAATAATTACAACGGTGCTTATTGGGGAGGGACGAAGTATGATCTCATCCTGCCTGAGGTAAATCTCAGTGCCCTCGCCAACCCTCAGCTTTCATTTGAGTATGCCTACAGATACCGTAGCTCACAAAAGGATTCATTGCGAATCATGATCTCCACTGATTGCGGTACATCATGGAGCAGCCTTTTTTATACTGGCGGAGTTGATCTTGCTTCAGGAAGCGACGCATCCAATTTTTATCCTCTAGCGAGTGATTGGAAATTCAAGTCAATTGACTTGTCAGCCTATTCTGGCGATGCGCTTATAAAATTTGAAGACATCAGTTATGGCGGAAATAATTTGTTCATTGATGATGTGAACATTGGTGCGGCAACGGGCCTGCAGCAAATCGCCGCTGATGAATTCGCTAAGGTTTTTCCAAATCCATTTCATACAACAACCACCATTCAATTCAATCGCATAATTCAAAGGGGTGATCTCTTTATCTATAATAATTTAGGGAAAGAAATAAAACACATAAGCAACATCAGCGCAAAAAATATTTCAATAGGCAGAGATGGAATGAGTGATGGAATTTATTTTTTCACTGTGAAGGAAGAAGGGAAAATAATTGGAAATGGAAAAATGGTAGTTGAATAAATTTATGCGCTTGTAGTGCTCTCACAAATAGCATCCGGGACCGATACATTGGATTTGCGGATGCTGAGACGGCATGGGGAAGTTAATGATTGCCGGTAAAAATAATTTCTGTGCTCGGGCAAAAGATTATTATCCATTTATTTACAGGGTGAAATTCAGAACTGTTTTTTCTACCTTTCGCACGCAAATATTTTAACGCTCCGGAGTCCGCTGAAAATCCGATCAAAGAGTAGGCACCACAATTTCCACGCACATGCAACCAGTTCGTAAAGATTCAATGGGATGGATGAAAGACTTTCCAGACATCCGCGACTTCACTCCGTTCACAGACAACATTCCTGAGCGCAGTCGCAAGCGCGGCGTAAAGCATACAGTAAAAGAATTGCTGAGTGAAGTTGGTTTTCATGCCTCGAAAACTGCAAAGAAATCTCCGAAATCGAAAACAAAAGTTGACCTTCGGAAATGGTGTTCCCCCATAGAAGACCAGGGCAACATCGGTTCATGCACTGCTCATGCGACCACTGCGCTGCTCGAGTATTATGAGCGTCGCGCCCATGGAATTTATATTGATGCGTCGCGTCTTTTTCTTTATAAAGCCTCGCGCAACCTGCTTCGCTGGCATGGCGACCGCGGAGCACACCTGCGTGCTGCTATTGGCGCACTTGCATTGTTTGGCGTGCCGCCTGAAGAGTATTGGCCTTATAACGTTAGCAAGTTTGACGAAGAACCCAGCGCCTTCTGTTATTCTTTTGCTCAAAACTTTAAGGCCATCAGCTATTACCGTCTTGATCCGCCCCATGTTGATCCGCACGTATTGCTTGACAATATCAAGAGTCACATGTCCAAAGGCCTTCCGCTTGTCTTTGGATTCACCTGCTATAATTCAATGGAAGAGGCCTCGGATACCGGTGCAATTCCTTTCCCCTCTAAAAAAGATAAGGTAGATGGCGGACATGCTGTGATGGCCGTCGGGTATGATGATGGAAAGAAGATCAGAAATTCTGATGAGGGATCTGCAGATACTACCGGAGCCATTCTCATCCGCAATTCCTGGGGACCCGATTGGGGTGGCATGGGTGGTTATCTTTGGCTGCCTTACGAATATATTCTGCAAGGTCTGGCTGATGATTGGTGGACATTGATTAAAAATGAATGGATTGAAACAGGACAATTCGGTGAATGAATTCTATTGAACCTAACAAGCACGAAGCCAGAACCAAAAAGTGAATTCGTCATCCCGATTGATCGGGACAAAGTTCCGGGTTTGTGTTTTGAAATTTTTCTTCTTGAAATTTTCTTGAAGCTTGTCCCGATCAATCGGGATGAAGTTTGAAAGTTCCTCGCAGAGTCCTGCGGACAAGAAAAAAAAATTCTGCCACTCAGAATCCAAAACTACCTGTAGATTTGTAAGACACCGTAATCAGGCATGAACTCTTGCTCATGGCAGTGATAAGAAAGAAGATAATTAGTTCCTCACTAAAAAAAACTTCTTATGAAAAAACATTTACGCATCCTCCACTTGCTTCTTTGCATGGGAGTGATCATGATTTCAGCAAAAACTTCGACAGCGCAGGTTTTCGGAAACAATACCGGAGGCGCCATTCTTGACAACAATGTCGAGGCATGTTTCCCCGTAGCAGTTTCGGGATTGCAGACGACAATTAATACTTCGTTCGGGTTAAAGCAATGCAGCTTCAACATCACGCATACTTATGACAGCGATTTAAAGATCAGGCTGAAGTCTCCCGATGGAACCGTGATTCTGCTCTGCGGGAATCATGGCGGCAGTGGTGATAATTTCACCAACACCATTGTAAAGGAAGACGCCACCGACGGAGAAATTGCAAATGCCAGCGCACCCTTCAGCGGAAATTATTATCCTGATGAATCCATCAACATCCTGAACAACGGGCAAAATCCTAATGGCACCTGGTACTTGTGTATTATTGACGAAGTGCCACAGGATGCCGGCACACTCCTCAGTTTTAATATCACCTTCGGCAGCAATCCTCCGCCCACTCACCTCAGTACCGTTTGTTCCACTACGAATGCATCGGGCTGTAATTGCCCGGGCGGAGTAACGGAATGTGACCTGCTGCCGGACATGACAAATTCGAGTTACCACATCCAAATTGATCATACGGAATATAACGGTCATATCACCATTGGAACCGCAACTCCCGATATCGGCTATGGGCCTTTAGAGATGCGTGGCATAGATCAATGTTATTGCGACACCGTGCCGGTATCGTGCACGACTGAAACCTGTCCTGATGGAAGTGATCCGAAGCAATTGGTTGATCAGCGCATCTATCATAAGAATGGAGCTGCAATGACCTACTATGACCGCCCTGCAGGAGCCATGAGCTACCATCCCGAGCACGGGCATATACATGTAGATGACTGGTGCTTCAACACGCTGCGCATTAAAGGCATCAATCCTGATCCTGCAACTTGGCCTTTGATAGGAGAAGGCACCAAGCAAAGCTTTTGTCTCATCAACCTCGGCAACTGTACAAGTGGTTACGGAACCTGTGTGGATACGGCAGGAAATATTCTCGGCACCGATGATGTTCCCAATCCCAATCTCGGCTCGGTAACAGGTTGCGGCACTACGCAGGGAATTTACCCGGGTAATTATGATGTATATAATCAAAGTCTTAATGGGCTGGGAATTGAGTTTCCTCCCATCTGTAACGGACTGTATTATATTGTCTCAACTACTGATCCGCAGAATGTAGTGTTGGAATCCAATGAAAACAACAACTCGTCTGTTACGCCCATCATTCTCACTCTGCAGCAGGGCAATTGCTGCAACTCAAATTTTTATGCAGATGCGGTCAGTGGCATTGCACCTTTCACCGTTCAATTTATTGACAGCAGCATTCCTGTTCCGCTTACGTGGAAATGGGATTTCGGTGATGGCAACAGTGACACCACTCAGTTTCCGGTTCATACCTACAACACAGCCGGCACCTATACCGTGAAGCTGATTATCTCAACCCATCCCGGATGTCATGATACCCTTACCCGCAGCACTTATATTACCGTGAACCTGCCTTCGTGTGACATACCCGCAAACATCACAGCCACCTCCATCAATTCCTCTTCAGCCACCATTCAATGGTCGGCGGTGTCGTATGCCAATAAGTACAAGATGAGGATCAGGGTTGCAGGAACATCAACATGGACTACTTATAAAACTTCGCCTCCCACTACTTCTAAAAAAGTGAGCGAGCTTTATACGAATACGCAGTATGAATACCAGGTACAAACCTTATGCAGCGGTACGGAAACGTCTTCATCACCATTCAGCACCTCCTATTTTTTCACGACTTCAAATTTCTGTACGGCACCAACAGGATTGAGTTCAACCAACATCACTTCTAACTCCGCCACGCTGAATTGGAATTTAGCTGCCAACGCTACCAAATACCAGCTCAGGATCCGCCCGGTGGGTACTTCATCCTGGACAAATTATAATAAACCGGGGAGCAGCACTTTCATTAATATCTCAGGGCTCGCTGCCCTTACAAATTATGAATGGCAGATCAGGTCAAAGTGTGTGAGTGGTTCAGCAGATAATTCTAACTACTCACCACTGCAAAACTTCACTACGCTTTCAAACCGGCTTCCGCAAAGTGATGTTCAGGTAGTGAACCCGGTACTCGCCGTGTATCCGAATCCTTCAGCCGGGAAATTTACCGTGGAGCTGAATGATGGTGCAAAAGGAAAAACCATTCTTATCATCAGCAACCTTGTGGGGAAGGAAGTTTATCGTTTTGAAACGGAGAATGAATTTCGTAATTTTTATAAGGAGGTTGATTTGTCGGCGCTAAGTGATGGGGTGTATTTTTTACATCTATCTTTTAACGATATTAATTACGTGAGGGCAATTGTGAAGCAGTAAATGGGAAACAAGATACCCAAGGCACCCGGGTCTGGCGTTCGCAGAGTAGCCACGCTAAGAATGCGCTAGTGGGCAGAAAACAATATATTTGACATCACAACTTCTAACAAAATGACTGCAAAGATTTTTATCGTAACATTTTGTTTGATATCATTCCAAACAATTGCGCAATCTAATGTTAAAACAGTGTATCAATTTTGTGATAGAGACAAACCATATGAAGCTGCAGAATCTATTGAACGATCTTACACGAATGATGGAAAGCTTAAAGAGATTTGTTCATTTAATGGAAGAATAGTTACCAAATTTATGTATGACCAAAATCGAATTGCCGATTCCGCAATATATTATGCATCACTCCCGTATAGATTAGTGAAATTTGATTTAGACAGTATTAAAATATCTGAGTATTTGACACTGCGTGGTTGTTACTATGGTTTCTATTATACCTTTTATTCTAATGGAAAATTGAAAACAAGCGGCCAATATCATGTATTAACGGATCAAGAATTGGCTGAGTTACATCAAAAAAAAGGAGATTGTAACGCTGTGCAAGATGGTAAATGGATTTATTATGATATATCCGGAAATGAAATGAGAGCAGAGGAATTCGTGAGAGGAAAGTTGAAAAAATAACTGCGACTAACCAACGGAATCCAAGATGTAAAATTTTTGTACCCCCTCCGTGTCTCCCTTGCGCAGCTTGGGGACACGGAGGAATGCTGCTGTTCGTTTCAAAATATCTTTTTAGCTTGCGCCCATGTCAGTTAAAACGCTTCACAATCTTCCAAACGAATTTTACTTCTGCACCTTTACCTGCTGCAACTGGCTTAACCTGTTTGAAATCACGAACACCTATAGC
>Ga0134121_10000443_pt1 | contig 48673 bp, 36 predicted proteins | sample KB301_FD_96463 | JGI IMG/M metagenome (GOLD analysis project Ga0134121, IMG submission 96463) | Terrestrial soil microbial communities without Nitrogen fertilizer from Kellogg Biological Station, Michigan, USA - KB3-0-1 | ecosystem: Environmental > Terrestrial > Soil > Unclassified ...
GCCTTGAACGTCAGCTGCGCCCACCCCCCGGCTGAGTTCAGGCCGATCATCGACGACGCCGGATCGGATTCCAGTCCATCAAAAAGTACGCTGCGGCCCTGGGCCGCTCCCAGGTTCCCTACCGCGCGTCCCCTATAGAACTCTCCGGCGAGCTCGAAACGGTTTCCCACAGGGATCAACCAGTCCGCCGTGCCCGCCCATCCGTCCGCGGTACGCCCGGACGCTCGATTCTGGCGGCCGTAATACCCGCCGATTCCAATAGTCAGAGGCCGGGGTTCGTCACCGTGGGAAAGGGCGAGTCGTGTTCCATAAGCCGGTTGCTGCGAACCACGAGTAGCGGGTTCGAAAATCCCCCCTTGAACCGAAATCGTGTTCCGTTCGGAAAAATTTACCCGGTGTTCGACGCGCGCTTGTGGAATCCAGTTCCAAAGGTTTCCCGAATAAGAGAAGGCGGGATATCCCAACGAGGCAACCGACGTCGGAGACAACGGAGAAATAAAAGGCGCATCCTGCCCCACCACAACACTCGTGCGAGCCCAATCCACACGCACTGTAGCGGTTCTCAAACGAACCGCACCCCAGGATGTGGCATAAGGGGAGCTCGGAGAAAGGCCAAAGAAATCCGCCTGGAGTCCCGCGCTGATTTTACCGCCCGCCCAGTCCGGGCCGTACGTCTCAAATCCCAGTTGGGACTGCAGAGCGGTAAATCCAAAAGTTCCCGCCGGATCGGTCAATCCTCGGCGCAATGCGAGGTCCGGCACCTCCTGGTCATCAACGCGTCCGCGGTTGCTGAAGGCGTTCAGCAAAACGATTCCGGAAAGTTTCGTCCGGTATCGAGAGGCGCTCTCTACCTTCGTCTGATATTGCTCCTTCAGTTGATCCGACAGAATACGTTGCTCCTCTTCCAATGAAACCGGCGGTCCTTCAGAACTGAAGGGCTCGACGGGAGCTACTGCCCGTTGCTGCTGTCTTGTAAGGGTCAGCTCACCCGATGTCGCGCCGATTTCTTCCCTGTCCACGCCAGAAGCGCTTCCGCCGTTGCCTGGGTCTCGCAACCGCTGCAATTCCAGACGCAGCTCACGAGTTTCTTCCCTGGATTTGGCGACATCCGAACGAAGTTCAAGAATCAACGAACTTAGGTCATTCACCTGATGAGTCAGCTCCTGAAATCTATCCTCCACTGTTTGTCCTGCCAGGATTGGAACATGAACTATCCCCAGCATCAGTGTGAGTAGAAGACAAACACGTTGCACCATCCCCGATAATGGTGGCTTTTCTTTCGTCATACGAACTCCCGATTCTTCCGCATGATTGGAGGGCTATAACTCGAAGAGACCATCGAAACTGCGGACTGTGCGGCAAGATTAAACAAACCAGTGCAGAAATCACAAGACATCGGCAGGTTGCGGTATAACGCAGACCTGTCGGCAACTTGTCAGAGTATTGTAAACATTTTGTAAGCGAGCTCGGGGCTATCCGAGTGAGAGCCAGTACGACAAATCTCGCTTCAGAAGATGTGAAAGCTGATTCACGTCATCCCTGAAGTACTCCACGAGTATCGCTTGATCTCCTGGAGAAACGCGAGGCTGCGGGCGCGTATTGAAAAACACTCGACGCAGCAGGGGGCGCGCCTTCGCGGGCGTAACACGGCTTGCGAGAGCCCACAATCCAGCCCTGTGCACGGCGTGATGGAGGCGAGGCAGCCTGGGCAGGATCACCTGGTTGTATCGGCGCGACACATCAGGATGAAACTCCGGATCGACTTCCAGAAAGGCATAGATCCTCCGCATCATCGCGATCGTATCGGACGAAAGCTCCTCATGAAAGTACCAGCGGATCTGGCTTTCCGGAAAAGTGTTGAGAAATCGTTCGACGCCCGGCGCGATCTTGCGTGTTTCAAGAAGCATCCGGCGCCATTCGGACAGCACTCCGGATTCTCCGCTTTGAATAATGTCGGATAGTTCCACGCGAAGCCGCCCATTCCGGCGAAACATGAGGTACGTTGAGACTACCCTTTCTATCGGACTACGCAGCAGGATGATGATGCGGGCGCGAGGTACAGCCGAACGGATGTCTGCGGGCGCATTCGGCGAAATCAGATAGGCCGTGCTTGCTTCGCCAATCGCAGTTTCGCCGGCAACGTTTCGGAACAGCCTCAGATAGGCTTCCCACTCCAGCACGCATCCCCCGCGGCGGCCTGACATCGGTCCATTCAGATAGCCGTCGAGTCCCTTTTGATTCCTCGCCCAACCGGGGGGTTGCATGGTTCTAATAATGTCCCGAGCGAAGTAGCTGGGCTCTTTGATTGGAGACATGTAGACCTGAGGATGTTCGGCCAGGTAACGCGCGACCGAAGTCGTTCCCGACTTCGCCGCGCCAACGATGAAGAAATTTGGAGTCCGCGTGGCCATTGGTCAGCGCTCCGGCCGGAGGCAGACCCATGGGAAAGGTGAATCGCGCAGTTGATCCTCTCCTCCCTGCGTTTCGCGTTGCGGCGTGTAAAGCCAGTCGAGGTTATAAGCATCGAGCGCGGTAAGCGTGTGATGGTGATAGCGCGCCGCCATCCCGGGAAATCCGAGCTTTTCGTAATAGCGCTTACTCCGTTCTCGCGCGTCCGGCAACTCTCCCTCGGAGTACAAGGGACTGTCCAAAATGTGAATCTCTCCGTGCGGCATCAGCAGCGGAATCAGGGTCCCAAGCAGTGACCGAAGGTCGGCAAAGTACTGGATCGCGCTGGCGATCACAATGACGTCGAAGACACAACCAGCGAACGGAGAAATATGAATATCCGCCGAAAGCCACCCCAGATTTCGCGGAAACGAAAAAACCCGTCGCGCCTGCTGTAACTCAGGAGAGTCGCGATCCAAACCCACGACGGCCGCATTTGTCGCGCACGCTATCCGGTGCGACAACCAACCGTTGCCGCACCCGAGTTCGAGTATCGTTATCCGCTTCCTGAACCGGCCCAGATATCCGACAAGTCGATCGCTTGAGGCTGCCCGTGCATTCCACTCGGACCGCAGAGGATGGTTCGCCGGAACCGCAGGCAACCGCTTAACGAATTCATCGGAGTAAAGGCGACCTTCCTTTTCCCTCACGCGAAGGTAGAGGCCGGCATCGTCGTTCATGACCCTTCCAATGCATGTGGCTCGGGAATGAAAAGAGAGCACACACAATTCCTGCAGGTCGGATTTGTGGGCACGTCAAGGCGTTGCCGAAATTTCAACGCCTCATCGCCATTCAGAATGTCGGCCAATGGACTATCGTGAATATTCCCGATCGCCTGATGAAAAAAGCAAGGCCTGACGGTGCCGTCGGCCTCAATCACTGTCGACACCCAGGGAGCATTGCAGCGTGGAGAAGACGCGGGAGTCAGGCCCAGATGCGCCCGATAATGCAGGCTGATCCGGCGAAGCTTCTCGGGGCCCTCGATGATGAAACCGGACTCGATGTCGTACCGGCAATCATGAAGAAGCTTCTCGATTTCACGATCGAGCGCGGCGACTTCATCAGCAGTCAGCGTGATCTCATTCTGTCGCTCTACTGACCAGCCTTCAGGGCGATTGAACGCGGACGACGCGACGTCCGCGGCAAGGAATGACAGAGAATCCAACCCCAGAGCGTGCGCCGATAGCGCGGTGTCGCAGAGTTCGCGAAAATTCCGTTTCTGAACCGTACACCGTCCGTGAATCGGGATGTCGGGGCGCGCTCGGCGAAGCGCGTGCAAACCGCGCACGAGTTGCCGGTAAGCTCCGGACACTGCGCGAATGCCATCGTGAATCTCCGGCGGCCCATCGATGGAGACGATGACGTCATCGACAAGATCGCTGATGTTTGAGGCATGACGCTCGATAGCCAGGCCTGCAGTGAGAAGAGTAAGGCGCACTCCCTCGCCGCGCAGCATTCGGCAAAGGGCCGGCAAGTCGGAATGCATCAGGGGTTCGCCACCGGAGAGGACCACCCACTTCACCTTGAGGCTGCGAAAGCCGGCGAGATGGGGCTCGAGATCGCGGTCCGTAATCTCGCGGACCGTGCGGATCTTCCAGATGTCGCACATCACGCACTGGCAGTTGCAGCGATTGTGAGGAAACAGGACAACAACCGGCAGTTCACGAATGCGGTGTTCGGCTACGTCCTCGTTCACGCGGCGACCCTCCTTCCCGCCAGCTGTATCCCCTCCGGCAAGTGCTTGCTGGTTTCACTCAGCAGCCAGGAGACCGGTGCGCGAACGCGGCGTTCCACTCCTTCAATCGAAATACGCTCCAGGGCTTCGATCTGCGGTAATGGCCAGCGTCCGGCCATTTCATCCGAGGCAAGTTGCAATTGTCCTGAAACAACGACCATTTCGACATCGGCGGTGCCCATCTTCACGACCGCTTCCGCCGGCGTTCCTGCTCTCCAGGGAATGGCAGTCAGATTCGCAATGGAACCCGGCAACACTTGACCTTCGCCCTTTTTGAGGCGGAGGATCTCCGCTGCGGATTCGGTAACCATCCCGTAAATCAATTCCGCTGTGGCGCCTTCGTCGTGTGCGGCGTGAAGTTCATCGAGGAGGTTTCCCCGTGCGGTCAGGGCGGAATCGCTTCCAAGAGCAATCCTCTTGAAACGGGATACCCATCGGGCGTCCAGCGTGGTCCCGAGCGTGAACCGGTTCGATGTCGGGCACCAGACCAGCGCCGCGCCACGCTGCTGCCACAGCGCATGACCGGTTTCTGTGAACGCGACTCCGTGGACGAGAACCGTCCGGCAGTCCAGCGCTCCCATGCGCTCAAGTGCAAAGATCTCGTTCTGGGAATGCTTGTCCGTTCCCTCTCCCAGATGAATGACAAAGGGATCGTCGGGATGCGTCGCCCGGAACGCGCCAAGGACGTCTCTCTCGAAGATTATCGAATGCGCCCACCCATAGCCCTGCATGACAGAGACGGGGAATCCCGCGTCGAACAGAGGATCGTACGGATTGTGGTGACAAACGGTCGTGACTCCTGAAAGAAGATTTTTGAGACCGCCCCACCACAAGCGCACCGCTCGGGGGACGGCAAGATGCTCTCGCACCGGAGAGCAGCCTGGCTGGTAAATATCGCGCGCCCATTCCTCGGAATTTGAATAGGGACCGCGCCCAAGACGTGGGAAAAGATTGAATTCCAAATGGTCGTGCGCGTTGATCAGTCCGGGAAGAATCAAATAGCCTTCAAGGTTGACTGCGGTGGCGGGCCTCGAACCGGAAGTCTCCGTCAGGTTCCCACAAACGACTCTCCGCACGCGGTCGCCCGAGATTTCAATATCGGCACGAAAAGCTGCCGTCGGGGACACGGCCAGCATGCCTCCCAGCAGCCATATCGAAGTGGGCGCCTTATCCATGTCGGAACCTCAACGTCGATCTCGGAACGACTCTCCTGCGCATCGAAAGAGACACACAAAAATCGCCACCTCGCCGAGCAGTTCCCGAAAGAGATCTTCCTTTCCACATCCCTCGAATGAAGATCGGTCCGCCTCGCCAAATCCCGGCTCGACCGAGCGAAGCACTTCAAAACCTTCGTCAGCGAATGTTTCAAGGATGGAATTCAGCGGTCGGGGAAAATTCGAGATCTCGACAACCGTGTTGTCATGACGAAAACTCCGTTTCCAGCCGCGAGCATGCGCCGTCGGATGGAAATCACTCAATACGAGGTAGCCCCCCGGCCTGACGATTCGCGAGAGTTCTTTCGCGAATCCCCGCATGTCCGTAATGTAGCCCAGGCAGAACGAGGAAACGGCGAAGTCAACAGACGCGTTGCAGAGAGGCATGGCCAGGCAGTCTGCTTCAATCAGGCGCCCGCTGAGCGCGGGCTTGAGCACAGCTTGCCGCAACATCTCCGGAGACAGATCGAGCCCCACGGCTATTCTTGCGCCGCGACGTACGAGATTCTCCAGCCACCTTCCTGTACCACAGGCCACGTCAACGGCCACCAGTCTGTCCATTAAAGGAAGCAGCGGCTCCACAATGCGTTCTTCCAGCGACAGGAGAGGATTCGGGATACGGTCGTATGTCGCGGCCCACAAAGCGTGTGCGGCTATCGGCGGCAATTGGAGCACCTCGCGCGTCACAGGCTTTCGGCCTCCGGTTTTCGAAGTTGAGTAAGGCGCTGGGCCATCCGGAGCTCCAAGGGAAATGCGTAGATTCCCAGTCGATACCGCCACGAACTCAGTGCCTGGAGGGTGCGGCGTCCCCGAGGGGACAGCTGCAAATCCTGAACGGTCGGCCAACGGGAACTGACAACGAGTCTGAAATTGTCGATTCGTCGCTGCGTGGAACGCGTGAACCATGCCGTATTGGGACTCTTGCGGACGGCAAAATTCTGCCAACTCGAAGTGGCCCACTCTTCCGGCGTCGACGGGAATTCGACCTGCTCCTCCACGCCGCCGTACATTCGGTCCCGTTGAGGAACGGGAATGTAGGGGTACAGGATGATTTCCGAAGCGGGATTGAGCCGCTTTAACTTCCGGACGAATTCGAAGCACTCCGTCGTGTCGCGCTCCGGATCTCCGGGGTTGCCGATCACGAACGAAAATTCCGGGATGATGTCGAACTGCCGAATGCGTCGTGCCAGCGCCAGCGTCTGCTCGGTCTTGAGTTGCTTCTTCATTTCCTTCAGCACCCAGTTGGATCCTGACTCTGCGCCAAAGAAAATCATTCGGCAGCCTGCCCGGCGGATGGCATCAAGCGTGGAGTCCGAGTAGCGCAACAGAACATCGATGCGCGCTTCGCACCACCACTTAATTCCGAGCGGCACCAGCCGCTCCATCAGCTCTCGCGTGTGGTCTTCCTGAAGGAAAAAATTGTTGTCGTAGAACTGGACGGAATCGATATTGTGGCTCCGGACCAGTTCGTTCAGGATCGCCTCTGTTCGGGCCGGAGACTCGAGCTTTTCAAGACTGCCGTAGGCGGAGATTACTCCACAAAAAGTGCAGTGGTAGGGACAGCCGATGCTTGCCTGATGGACCGCCGTACGCTTCCCGAAAAACGACGGCCGGATGTACTTTTCCACGGGAATTCGGTGGTACGGAGACCACGGGAAAGCATTCGGACTCTTCATCGGCCGTTCTGCATTGTGACAATGCGCGCCACAGCGATCCTTGTAAGATAGGCCGCGGATGCTGTCGAACTCCCGGTTGCCTCTTAAGGCCTCGATGAGTTCCAGCAGCGTGTCTTCACCCTGGCCGCGGACTGCGAAATCCACATAGTTGGCGTTGAGAACGGTAGTCGTGTAAAGCGATGCAAAGTAGCCTCCCCAGACAATGGCTACCTGCGGAAACAGAGCGCGGATCCGGCGGCAGGATTCCATTGCAGCTACCATCTGAGGGCCGGGCATGACGGAGACTGCGAGCAGTTTGACGTTTTCGCGGCGTAGATATGCCAGAAGCGTTTCGGTTGCATCACTGTCCACGTTGCCGTCGACAATCGCGTAATTCTCCCGCCCTTCGAGCACTGCGGCGAGGGCAAGGATCGAAAGCGGGAATCGCCTGTTACGCGGTCGCGTGGCTTTGGGGTGATACAGCAGGATCACGAACTCTCCCCCATTCTCTCGAATGTCAGGACCATATGATCAGCCAGAGACCGCAAACCCGGACATCGCCCAAGAAGGGGATCGATGGCAACCGCCAGTCTGAAAAGTCTCGGGAAATTTACGGAGATCGACGCGGCATATGAAGGCGGCAAGGCCACACCCACGCCACGCCACCGTTTCAGCCGAAAGCAGGGTGCGAACGCACGGCTGAGATATCGCGCCGATCGATAGTGCACACGGACACTGGCGCCTGGCGCAAGAACCGCGTCTACTCCGCGCCGCCGCAAGCGGCGAAATGCTTTCCGGAAATGGCCTGCCCGGAGATACCAGAGAACTTCCCACAAACAGAAAGTTCCGAACACGCACACGACAGTACGGCCGCCCGGTCGGACAATTCTGGCGAGATTCCGCACCACGGGCGCCAGGTCCGCGATGCAATTCATTCCGGAAAAATTAGACAGCACACCATCGTACGGTTTCTGCAGAGGCAGCGTGTCAAGCTTCTCTATAGGCAGGCACCGGAAGCGAACAGCCATGGGTTCGGACGTATTGGCGCGCTGGCGAGCCCGCAAGATCATTCCCGGGGCGGAATCGCAGGCGTCGACAATGACGCCACGTCGAGCAAGATGAAACGCGTCGATTCCGGTTCCACAATTGATTTCGAGAATCGACTGTCCGGCATGAAACTCACGATCCATTTCGCTCCAGACGGCCCGGCGTTGAGCGCGGCCAATCGCTGACTTCGAAAACACCTCGTCGTAGGCCTCGGCGATCGCGTCAAAAGGCGCTGCAGTCGGAGTCGAGTGTTCCAGCATTATGCGCATTGGAACGTCAAGCCTCGGTTTCTGCGAATGTAGCTCTCATACCTTTTCGGGCGTCCTCGATTCGCTGGTTTAGTTCGGCCAACTGGAAGGGGCTACCCGTACTGCCGGCCTGCGACAGTTTTTCCAATTCAACTTCTGCCTTCAGAAGCTGATCCGCGTTCGCGTAAAACCGGCGGGAATGCCGGCCTTTGATTCGAACTTCCCGGTCGGAGCCCTGGGCCCATGCCGTGGGCGCGATGGCGCGTTCCGCGACATCTTCGGAATACGGAGTTCCGGCAATCGGGTAGGCGACGGTCGTAAAAAATGTGTCCGGTTGTGTTCTCCGGACGTGACGGACGGTTGCTTCAATATCCGAGAGTTCCTCGCCTTCATAGCCCCACATCAGAAACATTCCCGTCTGGATGCCTCGGGCTTTGCACAAATCGACAGCCGTCTGGACCTGCTCCACGGTCACCCCGCGCTCCATCGCGTCCAACAGGCGCTGAGAGCCGCTCTCCGAACCGATCCAGATCCGGAAGCAGCCGAGTGCGGCAAGGAGATCGGCGACGCGCGGATTCACCCGGTCCGCGCGGGAAATGCACTCGAACGGAATCCGGATTCGGCGTCTCCCCATCTCGGCTGCAAATTCTGTGAGCCAGCCGTGATGGATCGTGAAAACGTCGTCGGCGATCCACAGCATGTCCGGGTTGTATTGGTGGAGAATCCACTCGAGTTCGTCGACCACCAGCGACGGCTTCCTGCGCCGATGAGTTTTTCCGAATACGGCATGACTGCACCAGCGGCAGTCGTAAGGGCACCCGCGCGCTGTGATCAGGGACACCGATGAAGTGCCGTGGTGCCGTTTCCATGTATCGAGATAGAGGTCGATCGAAACAGCGTCGCGGCTGGGCCAGGGCTGACGATCGATGTCGGCGATTTGCGCACGAGGCGAAGTCCGGCAAACCTCGCCCTCTGCTCCGCGAAACGCAAGGCCTCGAACACTGCTGAGCTGTTCGAGGCATCCGGTTCGCAGGATGGGCAGCAGTTCTTCCAGCGTGATCTCACCTTCCCCAATCACGACGACGTCCGCGCCTGATGCCAGATACTCTTCGACGTAGGCGCCGGGTTCAGGACCGCCAACAACGGTTTTCCACCCGCACGCCCTGGCCGCCTCAAGGATCTGCAGCACACTGCTGCGCGTCATGAGGTTCGCGTAAACACCCAGCACTGCGGGTTTTTCGTTTTCTAGGACACGGAGTAACTCGCCGCGCGACGAAAACGTCGAATCAAACACTTCAATCGCGAAACCGCGGGCTCGCAGATGGGAGGTGAGATACAGGATTCCCAAAGGAACGTACGGCTTCATGATCTGAAGCTCCTTTGGATCTTCGCGCAGAAAGTAGCCGTGAGTCAGGAGTAGATCCATTCGGCAATCTCCGTTGCATCGGCATTCCGCGATGTCTTCTCCAGTGCACGAACGCGGTCCCACAGATCAGCCAATGGAATCCGTTCAGAACCGGAACGACTCTCCGATTCGTCAGGGGGACCCTGAAGGCCGAACTTCCACCGGCTTGGCGTACTCCAAGCCTCGACCTCGGTATGAAGCGCGTCATGAAGGGCGCGATAGAGTTCGCTCTTGTAGGCGCCCTTGAACATCATCGTCAGGTCCTCGCTATCTTCCCAATGGGTCTTCGGGCCGAGTTGTTCTCGAACGCGTTCATAGAATCCGGTTCCTGGCAGCGGATAGGAAACGGACACTCCGATGTCGTCTGGACGCGTCTCGCGCACGAGGCGGATCGTCCTTTCAATGTCGTTCCATGTCTCTCCGGGATAGCCGAATTGAAGAAAATAGCAGGATCGAATTCCGCTGGATTTCAAACGCTCGTTCGCACTTTCGACTTGGCTCACGCGCGTGCCTTTGTCCATGGCATCCAGAATCTTCTGGGATCCCGATTCAACGCCCATCCAGACTTCAGCACACCCCGCGCGCTTCAGAGCCCGCACGGTGTCTTCCTGCATCAAGTCCACGCGGGATTGCATTTTGAAGGGCACAACCGCTTGCTTCTGTTCGACGTGACTTACGAGTTCCTGAACCCAGTCTTCCCGGATTCCAAACAGGTCGTCCGCAAACCAAAGGTAATCGGCGCCGAAGCGGTCGCGAAGTTCAAGCATTTCAGTGGCGACGCATTCGGGTGACCGTACATTGAAGGAGTTGCCGTAGATAGGTTTCGCGCACCAGTTGCATTTGTAAGGACAGCCGCGGCTCGCAACGAGGTTTAGAGCGAAGAAGCCGTGGGCTTTTTTCCACGCCGTCTTGTATCGGCCGATATCGACAAGATCTCTTGCGGGGAGCGGAAGCAGGTCGAGGCTCTTCGTCATTGTTCTGGAGGTAGTTCGAACAATCGGCGAGCCCGAGCGATCGGAGTATGCCAATCCCGGAATTTCGTCTGCTTCGCGATCAGAGCGGCCCGCGAGCGCATGGACCAGATCCAGAAGCGTCCATTCCGCTTCGCCCAGCAGGACGTAACTGGCGCCCCGCTCCAGGTAAGCGGCGCTGTGGTCCGACGCATCGGAGCCGTTCACAACAACGGTGGCACCGCTGGCCCTGGCCGTATCGATCATACCGAACGCGATTTGACGCATCCGGTTGAGACACATCTTCGACAGAAAATTGAAATTGTCTTCGTAGATGGCAACGATGCGGGGCTGCGTTCGCGCAACCGCTTCGGCAAACCCTTGCTCCGGGCTTTCCAACATGCTGTCGAACAGCGCTACCGAATAACCCTTTTCCCGAAGTAGCGACGCCGCGTAAAGCGTGCCCAGGGGCGGATAGGGCTGCATCTTCCGCACTTGCTTGCGATCGTAGTAGAGATGGTACGAATGAGTCAGCAGAACATCGATCACAACATTCCCCTTTGCAGGGCTGTACACAAATAGTGGGGTGAGTGGTCGCGCGGCCGCTCGAGAAGATTCCTCGACTTTTTGTGCATTCCCCTTTGCAACGTTGCACTCCAGATAACTCTCAACACACCTCGCTCACGCTTCGGCCCAACGCCTGCCCGGTCAGCAGCGATCTGCGGCTGACCAGGCTGGACGTGCCCCGAATCCGATTGTTCAGCAGGAAGTGCTTCAGCATCCGCCGCAACCGTTGAAGCTCGCGGCCCCGCAGCCACGGCAGATGGTTGCTTCCCAAACCCACGCCGGCCCACTCGTCCAACGATTGGGGCTCTTCTACTCCCATCGTTTTCAACTGATGCCATATGGGAATCCCGGGATAGGGCGTGAAAATATTCGGCGAGAATCTGACATTCGAATGCTTCTCGAAGATGTCGCTCATGATGCGAAACGTTTCGAGGCGGTCCTCTTCTGTCTCGCCGGGGTATCCCAGGATGAGGTTGAACGTCACACGAATGCCTGCCTTCTCCGCCTTTCGCGCCGTCTCGTACATCTCGTCGATGCGCTGATGCTTCTTGTTCATGAGCGCGAGAACTTTCTCGGAAGCCGATTCCGTTCCGAACCCCATGTGCGTCACACCGGACTGTCCCAACAGGCACACCTCCTCGTCGGTCATGCGGCACAGAAGGTCGGTTGAGGCCTGAAACGTCCACCCGAAGCGGATTTTCGCGTCGATGAAACCCTGGGCAATATCCACGGCGCGCGGGACATTAACAGGAAAATTGGAATCGAGAAAGGCAACCTCCGTCAGCCGGTGGCGTGACACCAACTCCGTGACTTCGCCGACCACTCGGCTTGCAGAGTAAGCATTGAACTTGCGGTCGTAAAAAACCTGATCCGTACAATAGTGACAGGCATAGGGGCATCCGAGACTTGAAGCGAAAGGAAGCTTCCGCATTCCCGTCACCGTCTCGTACGCATCGAAATTCGCCATTGAGAATGCTGGAGACGGAAGTTTGCTCATCGGTTCGGGAGGCCTGTCGAGAAAATGAACTGCGGCCTGTCCCGTCCAATACGAAGTCCCGGAAACCGATTCGACGGACTTTCCGTCGCGAAGACGTTGCGCGACTTCGAGCAGAGTCCGCTCACCCTGGCCCCTCACCGCGATATCTGCCATTCCGCTCGCGAGAGTTTGCTCCGGAAGGAGGCTGGAATGCCAACCGCCGAAAACCACCGGGATGCCGGGCTGCAGCCGGCGCGCGAGTTGGGACAGAGCCATGGCACCTCGAATCATTGGTCCCGTCAGGAATGAGATACCGACACAGAGGGCCTCCGGAATCTCCCGTGCCAGCGATGCTTCAAGGTCCGGCTCTATAGCGCGGTCCAGGATGGACACGCGGAATCCCGCTTCAAGAAGAGGCGAAGCCAGGCTCAGCAAGCTCAACGGAGGACCGAGCGGCGGTCCGTCGTAAGAGGGATAAAGGAGAACGACCTTGTCCTTCATGGGCAGTTCGCGGCGGCGGCCGGTTCGAGTTGCTTCGCGTCGACCTTGGGTTTGGCAACAGAGACAAATCGTTTCAGTTTCTGATTGGCCCAGACCTCGACAGGCAGGCCATAGACATCGTGATCCAGGCGCCAGCGGGCCGGATACGCCAGGCTCTTCTGAATAACCCGGATCATGGAACTGGAATCCACTCTCGCGATCGGCACCCGGTCAAATGCCATTCGTAAATAATCGCGCATGATTTGAACGCGCCGGTGTGCCTTGCCCTTAAGCCAGGGAAGCACGGTGTAGCGCGGGAAATAGTCCGCCCAGCCCTCGAAGGATTCCGGGACTTCGATACCGTTCTCCTGTGCGTGCTGCATGATCGGGGAGCCCGGGTAGGGCGTGAAGATATTTGTCCAGAATTCGGCGCCCGGAAAGCGTCGGCAGACATCCATGATGAATGCCACCGTCTGTCTCCGATCCGTGTCCTCTTCACCGGGATACGCGAAAATGATGTTGAACGACGGGCGAATCCCAGCTTCTACGCACCGCTCGGCAGATTGATAAATGGAATCGAAATCCTGAAACGTCTTGTTCATCAGATTCAGAATCTTTGGCGAGGCCGAATCCACGCCCTGGCAAATCTGGTGCAGACCGGCGCGGCGCAGTAACCGCAGTTCGTCGACGCTGAGGCGTGCGGTCAGGTTCGTCGTTGCCTGAATGCTCCAGCGAAATCGCGACCCGGCCCGCACCAGGCCTTCTCCTATTTCCAGCGCGCGTTCCAGATCGACCAGAAAGTTATCGTCCACGATCCACAACATTTCCAGGCCATACCGCGTGGAGAGATCGCAGGTTTCTTCCACCACCTGTTCTGCCGGAAGGCCATTCCACTGCCTCCCGTAAACTCCCGCATTCGTGCAGTAGGAGCAATTGAAAGGACACGCGAGGCTCGATGTATACATGGCCCACCGGCGACCGCACAGGCGCTCGTAGGCATCGAAATCCGCGAGATGGTAGGCCTTCGGAGGCATCGCCATCAGAGGCCGCAGCGGCCTCTCGGGATTCATGACAAGCTTTCCATCACGCTTGAAGCCCGCGCCGGATACGCCCTCGAGGGAAGCACGGTCTTCCAGCCGCTGCACGACGTCCAGCATGGCATCCTCACCCTGACCGCGAATCACGACATCGATGCAATCCGCTTCGAGGGTCTGGTGCGGCAGCAGCGACGGGTGCCAGCCGCCGAGAATGACCGGAAAGTCCTCACGCCAGGCCTTGACGGCGCGAGCAACATCCACGGTCTCTCGAATCATCGGTCCCGTCACCAGCGATATGCCAAGGCAGATCGCGTCACGCACTTCTTCGAGAACGCGCTCCCTGTAGTTTGGAGTGATTGTGGAGTCTATCAACCTCACGTCATATCCCGCTCGCAACAAAGGTGTGGCGACGGCAAGCAAACCGAGCGGAGCCGTGGCTTCGGTGCTGGCGAAAGCGGGAAAGAACAATACGACCTTGCGGGACGGTTTCATTGCGGGAAGGATAACAACCGCTCCCCCCGGCCATGTCACGATCCAATCCCACTTGTGCAAAAAAATTGTTAACGCCTGGGCATAGCGAGTGGCGGAACAACAGCGAAGACGATCATGATGAGCCCCAGCGAATGCCCCCAGGTGTACTCAAACATGCCGGCAATCAGGAATCCGATCAGGGCAAGGAGTCCGGTTTCTGTAAGGAACCGGTTGTCGGGACCGATGGCGAGGCGCCTAGCCTTAAAAAGGTCGCGGAGCGTAATGGCCACGAACAACAAAGCAGCGATGGCGACCGGGATTCCAAACTGCGCGGCGATCTGCACAGCGTTGTTGTGAAGATGTCCGTGATATGCGGGGACCGGATCTCCGGCGTTCAAATACTTCTCATATGACGCTTCCACGCGCCCAGGGCCGATGCCTCTCAGCGGATGCTCGCGCAGCATCTTCCAGCCAACGACGATCATCTGCAGCCGCTCGGCGTTGGAGTAATAACGGAGATCGCTCGCAGTCGTCACGCGCGAACGCACCGCTTCAGGAGTGATCACAAATAGAACAAGCGGAATCAGCGGCACGACCCAAAGCCACCGTGACCGCCGCCAGATCAGGTTGACTGTTACAAGCAGCAGGCAGGTAATCCACGCCATGCGGGTAAGACTCAGTACGATTGCCGCGGCATTGATCGCAACAACGGGCGTCCAACGGCGGCGTTCGCTCGGATATGCAGACCAGAAGCCGATCAGCCCTGCGACAACAATCACCTCTACAGTCGCATACACCATCCAGTGATGCAGCAGCCCACCGGAACGAAGGTAGAAACTGGCGTCTCCACCGGCGGCGATTTCGTGACGGTACACACGAAGGCGGTAAAAAAATTGAGCGATCAGGTAAACCGAACTGAGCGTTGCACTGACGAAGATTCCTTTCCATGCCACGAGAAGTTCATGCGCACTGTCGAAACTGGATAACACCAGAAACACAGCGCCGAGGAGAAGAAGGTGTCGAATTTCGCTCCACCCCAGAGAGGGTTCCGGCGAGAAAGTCCACACGACAACATCCATGCCTGCCCAGACCAGCCAGAACCAGAAGCACCGCGGCAGGCGTGGATGTGCGCGCCGCTGGAGCAGTCTCACGATCTGCACCAGTAAGGCAATCGACAGAAAGAACTCCGATAACGCAATCGATGCCGGTGCGGCCCATAGACCGAGGATTAGGGGCCAGCGATCGCGGCTCACCGCAGTCATGTCCGCGTCAATGCAACCGGCGCATCAAGTTGAAACCAATGAACAGCCCGCTTGGTTTGTCTGCCGAAGAGCTCCGCAGGTATGACGCGCGGGTCCCCGCGCGCTGAGCGACGACGGTTCCTGGGCCATTCGAGAAACCCAGAGTAAAGGCATGTCCCTTGACCTGCTTCTGGATTCCAAAGGAGTAGGCCGGCCGGAGGATGCCGAGGTCGCGTCCGTTAACCAGCGTGGGAATCCCTTCTGCGACGAGAGCCACCGTCGGACGGATGTTCACAAGAAGACCTGCTCCAAGTGAAAAACTATTAATTCCGGGTAGGTTCGCCGGCCGAGTCTCCAGGGCGCCAGGTTTGCTGAGCAGGCGGCGATTCTGAAGCGATAACGTCGGCACGCCATAGAGTTGCGCTTTGTTGGAAATGCTCCGTGAAACAATACCCTCAAAGTTTGTGGTGAAATTCTTTCTGAAGTTGTCCTGCCCGTCGATAGATACGCGGAAAGCCGCGTTTAAAAGATGGCCCCTGGATTCATCCAGTACGTTGTACGCCGCCATGAATTCGATGGGGCGGGCGATAAGGCTCGGCGAACGGTAGGCGCTCACGGAGAGTTTGTCGGTGACGCCATACCTGAAGCCGAAGGAAGATACGGCAATGCCATCGAAGCCCGCCAGCGTGTTGCCAAGTCCGCGTCCACTAAAGACCGGGTTGTACGCGAATCGATGGGTGAAATTGACATAGAGTCCCTTGCGCGCCACGGCGCGACCCGTGGGAAGGCTATACACAAAGTCATCCGCGGGCTGATAGATGTTCGCCGCGCCGGCGGCGGCCGTACCGGACAACGACTCGACGTAGGAAGCCACATTGTTGATGTCAGCGGGCGACAAGCGACCAGAGAAGGACGGCATGGTCGTTCCTCCATTTTTCCCGTTGGTAATGGTTTCCACAATTCTCTGTCTGGGGATACCCGCACGCGCTCGAGAGTTCGTCAGGTCCGGCGTTGCGCCGCCGGGGAATCCCTTTCCGTCGCTTCCGTGACATGAGGAACAGTTCTGTTGAAAAATCGCGGCGGCGGAGTTTCCCCTTGCAGCCAATGGGGCAGGTGCAGGTTGTTGAGCGTCGATTGAGGCCACGTGCGCAGCCGGCGCATTCTCGCGAATTGTTCGGGTGGCGAGGTCCACGACGTACTGCTTACCGTCGCGCTCCAGAAGCACGGACGAATCGGAGCCGTCGACAAATTGCACGCCCAGGGCGGCCGCCAGCGGATACGCAGGTTCGGCATCCGATCGGGATCCTTCTTCCGCGCGCAGCGCTCCTGTATGGAGGAGCAAGGCGAATGTGAGACCGATGAAGATCATCATGAAGCCGCCAGGCTGAGCAGAGAGTTTTCGTAATCGCATACGCTTCTCCTTTCGATATCATCAGTGAGTACCACAACAGGTATCGCGCTGAAGTCAGTCCGATGTAGCGAGTTTGTAAAAGGTTGTGTTAGTCTGGCGCCTCCCCCGATAACAGCGTTGCGTCGGGCTTTGCTCTCGAGGGTTCTTTCATGCCGTTAATGCTCTTTGAGGTGTTGTCGTATGGAACGGATGCTCGTAATCGAAGACGATCGCTCTCTCTATAAACCGTTGCAGAAGGTGTTTGAAGCCGAGGGATTCAGCCTGGATTTCGCGGAAGACGGTGCTGCCGGCATCGACGCGTTCCGGAAGGCCGTGCCGGCCTTTGTTTTGCTGGACCTGAAGCTGCCCAAGACTCCCGGACGGGAAGTCTGCCGGACGATCCGAGGCGAGAATCCTGGTGTCCCTGTCATCGTGTTGAGCGCCTCGACAGACGAGGTAGACAAGGTCTTGATGCTCGAACTCGGCGCGGATGACTATGTGACGAAGCCGTTCAGCCCGCGGGAATTGCTTGCCCGTGTGCACTCGGTGAGGCGCCGACTTCAGGGACAGAAGGAGGTCGACCAGTGCTCCTTCGGAAGCATTATGGTGGATTTTTCCAAAATGGTGCTGACGCGCGATGGCGTGGAGATCCCCGTAACTCCGCAGGAATTCAAGATTCTTAAATACTTCGTTCGTAACCCGGAACGTGTGATTTCGCGGGACGAACTGCTGAATCAGGTGTGGGGATTCAACTGCTATCCTTCAACACGGACCGTGGACAATCATCTTGTGAAGCTTCGGCAAAAACTTGAAGCCGACGTCGCGAATCCCCGTCATTTCAAAACTGTTCATGGCGCAGGGTACAAGTTCGTGCCTTAACGCGCGTCGTGGTTTCCAGCGATGGCCAGGATCCGGCTCCGCACCAAGCTTGTTCTTTCGTTAACCTTTACCACCGCCGTTCTTACTGGCGTCAGTCTTCTGGTCGTCCAGAACGATCTTCGAAACCACGCAAAGCAGCAAATCTTCGCAGAGATTCCAAACTCTCTCGAAGTGTTCCGCGAATTCACAGAGCAGCGCCAGAAACTCCGCTTGCAGTCTGCCGCCGTGACCGCCGACGTTCCCACGGTTCAGGCGATGATGACCTCGAAGGATGAAAGAACGATTCAGGACGCTTCATCGGATTTCTGGAAGCTGACCGACTGGGATCTCTTCGTTCTTGCGGATCCGGCGGGAAAGATTATGGCTCTTCATTCGTCGACGGGCGCCTTCGATCGCGAAGTCGCCCGCGCGTCGCTGACTCGGACTGTGAGCAATCAGCAATCGCGAGACTGGTGGTTCGAGGGCGGCCGGCTGTACGAAGTCTTTCTTCAGCCCATCGAGAGAGGGACCCCGGAGGACGCGACTCTGCTGGGTTACCTGGCAACCGGCTTCGCGCTGGGCGATGCTTTCGCAGCTACCGCCCGGAGTCTTACGTCGAGCGACGTCGCATTCCGCTATGGACCGGACGTCATCAGCAGCTCGCTTACGGCTAACCAGCAGAAGGATCTCTCCACGTATAGCGTTGTGACCAGTCCCGGGCTGACAACGGAGGAAGTGCGTCTTGGCGAAGAGAACTTTGTAGCAGGGTCGGTCCTTTTGACTCCCGTCGGCAATCCGCCCGTCACGCTGACCGTACTGAAGTCGTTCGATGCCGCGACCTTGTTTTTGCAGAATGTGAATCGGCTTCTGCTTGGCGTGGGATTGGTCGCCCTGATTGCCGGTTCTGTCCTGATGTTTCTGATCTCCCACACGCTCACGCGGCCCCTTGCGCGACTCGCTTCGGGTGTTGCCGCTTTGGAGAAAGGGGATTTTTCTTATCCGCTGAATCCGCGTAGTGGAGATGAAGTGGGCGAACTCATCGCCGCTTTCGACACGATGAGGCGGAGCTTGAAGGAGAGCCAGCGGAATCTGCTGCATGCGGAGCGGTTGGCGACAATCGGCCGGATGGCGAGTACCGTGTCTCATGACCTTCGCCATCCATTGACCACGATCCTGGCGTACTCCGAGCTTCTTTCGGAAGGCAATCTGGACGAGGACCAAAGAGGCGATTTCTACAGGCAGATCCGACTTTCTGTGAACAACATGGCGGACTTGATTGGCTCGCTGCTCGAATTTTCCAAAGCGCAGGAGGCGCTGCAGCTGACTTACGGCGACTGCGTGGACACACTGCAGGACACTATTCGGGCCGTCAAACTGCGGCCCGAGTTCGGGCGCATTCAGCTGACGCTTCTGCATGACGGGCCCACACAAGGATGGTTTGATTTTGCAAAGCTTGACCGTGTTTTTCACAATCTTCTGAGGAATGCCTGCGAAGCCGTGACTTCCGACCACGGCAGTGTCCGGGTCGTTGCAGTCGGAACGAACAATCGTGTCGAGATTTCCGTCTCGGATAACGGCCCGGGAATCCCCACCGAGATTCGCGACGATCTCTTTCAACCCTTCGTCACGTTTGGAAAGTCGGATGGCACCGGGCTTGGCCTCGCCGTCGTTCAGAAGATCGTTTGCGACCACGGCGGTGCCGTTACTGTCGAATCGACCGGCTCCGAAGGAACAACCTTCAAAGTGATATTGCCAGTGATCCCCGTTTCAAAATCTGCCCTCTCATAGTGAATGAGCAAAACTGCGCAGAAGTGAACACCGTTCCCGGCGTATAAATGAAGGATGAGGTCCCTCATTTCCGGTAGCAGTCGATTTGTGCGCGCGGCTGCCATGCTGGTTATCCTGGTGGTGAGCCAGGGCGAGCTATCTGCATACTCCGTACTCACCCATATGGAAATCGTCGATCTGCTTTGGAGCGACGGCATCCGCCCTCTGCTGATCAAGCGATACCCGAACCTGACGGAAGATCAAATCATGCAAGCGCACGGTTACGCGTATGGCGGTTCGGTCATCCAGGATCTTGGCTACTACCCGTTCGGTAGCGTGGAATTCAGCAATCTGGTTCACTACGTCCGGTCCGGAGACTTCGTGCGCGAACTGATTCTGGAAAGCGCGGACGCCAACGAATACGCATTTGCTCTGGGGGCCTTATCGCACTATGCGTCGGACATCGCCGGACACCCGGCAGTCAATTTGGCCGTGGCGATAGAGTATCCAAAACTTGCAGCGAGATTCGGGAAATCCGTTACCTTTGCCCAGGGCAAGTCCGCTCACCTTAAAACGGAGTTCGGTTTCGACATGGTACAGGTTGCGAAGAACCGTTACGCTTCGGAGCATTACCACGACTTCATCGGGTTTAAGGTTTCCAGAGACCTGCTGGAGCGGGCATTCCCCGTCGTTTACGGCGTCGACCTCAGGGATGTACTTCCGCGCCTGGATCTGACGATCGGCTCGTATCGTTTTACCGTCGCAAGGTTAATCCCAGAATTGACGCAGGTCGCGTTACAGACACACAAGAAAGAGATGTTGATCGAGACCCCCAGCGTTGCGCAAAAGAAACTGCTGTACCGGCTCTCACGCTCCGACTACGAAAAAGAATGGGGAAAGGAATACCGAAAGCCGGGCTTTGTATCGCGCATATTGGCAACCGCCTTGCGATACCTCCCCAAAATCGGCCCGCTGAAAGCAATGGCGTTCAAGACTCCCAATCCGGAAACGGAAGAACTGTACTTCAAGAGCATCAATACGACTGTCGACCAATATCGGGACTTCCTCGAAAAAGTGAGTACGAACAAACTTGTGCTTCCAAATCGCGATTTGGATGACGGCAAGTCCACAAAGGCAGCGGAATACTCGCTGGCAGACGACGCCTATGCAAAATTACTGATCCGGCAGTCCGAACAACACTTTGAGAAAACCACGGCTGATCTACGCCGCATCCTCCTCGATTTCTTTGCCGACATTTCCCCTCCAATTGCGACAAAGAGCGACGCCTCTCGCTGGCAGAAGGTCCTCACAGCTTTGGATCAGCTAAAACAGACTTCTCCTGCTTCGGTGGTCAATGGTCCATAAGATTCTCAGTCGAAGGTGGACCGCAATCCTCTGCACGATATTTCTGTCCTTCATTCAGGGCGGGACTGTCTTGAGCCTGACAGACGCCGGCCCCCAGCCGCCGTGTGGAAACGTGAGTTTTCCCGCATATCCTGAAGTGGACACTCCTCCGACTACAAAATTCTGGGATCGATCCACCGTTGGACGAGATTGGGTTCCGCCACCGTGCACGGGCTGGACGACGCCGGGGTTTGCGACATTAGTTGCCACTGCCGGCCGCTTTCGTGTTTCGAATGTCGGCGAGATTCGCCGGCGCATAGGAGCGATTTCCGAACTCGCGGGGCTGCAGTATTGGTCAACGTCTCACCAGGAATGGCAGAAGCTGATCGTCAACGCGAATGCGACCACCGGGCCACCTGCGGGGCAACGCCGCAGGGATTTCCCTCCCGACGAGATCCGGGAGGGTAGCGATCTTTACTATCAACAGACGGATAACCTGACGGGAAAAGCCGTTTATCGAATGCACATTCTCGCCGAGTCCGCGGATCGATTGGTCTTTTGTACAGAAAACACCGGCACGATGCGGTACCTGCTGGTTCCGCTTTTCCGCCCGGGCGATATTCAGGCGATTTACTTCCTCGATCGTGAATCGGAAAATGTCTGGCGTTACTACAGCATCGTGCGGACAGGCCGGAACTCCAGCAGCCTGGTCGCCGGGCATGAAGCCTCATCGATCAACCGTGCGATCGCGTTTTATCGCTACCTGGCGGGCATTCCGGGCAATAAGGAACCTCCAGCCGCGCGCTGAGGTACGCTGTACCTCTTCCCTGGCACGATTCTGGTGCAAGCACGAGTACAATCTCGCCGTGCTTTTCAAGGTCCGCTTCCACCCTCGTATTGTCGATGGTTCGATCACCAGGACCTTTCGTCGCTGGAAGCGTTTGCAGGTTGTTCGTGGCAATCGATACCGCCAACCCTTCGGCGAGGTTGAGGTGGTGTCGGCCGAGGAAGTCGAGGAGCGGTTGATCACCGAGCGCGACGCTGAACTCGCAGGGTACGGGAGCCGAGACGACCTGCTGGCCGAACTTGCGAAGTACCCTGAGGGAACGCTTTACCGAATCGACTTTCGATTCGCCGGCGCCGATCAGCGCGTCGCGCTGCGTGAGAAAGACGATTTGTCGGAGGCAGACATCGATACATTGATGAAACGCCTGAACCGGCTGGACAAGGCAAGCTCGCATGGGCCGTGGACTCGACAGGCGCTGGAGCTGATCGACCGCAATCCGGCGATCGTCTCAACGGTTTTGGCTGCATCCATGGGTCTTGATCGGCCGGTATTCAAACTCGACGTCCGCAAGCTGAAGGAGTCCGGTCTGACAGAAAGCCTGGAAGTAGGCTATCGCCTTTCCCCACGCGGCAAGCGCCTTCTCGCGCACCTGCGAGCCCTCGATTTGCGGTGACATTGCTTTCTACGACGGGACAGCTCCCTCCGCCTATGGAACCGTTGACAGGCGCCTGATCCACGCTTCACAATCGGCAGCAGTGCGCTTGGGGCGCCTCCTGTCCGCGGCAAGGGAAATGACTCCCACCCATTCGGATACTTCCGTATCTGACAGACCTTCTTTCTGCCTGCTTCAGCGGACATCAGGCATTTAAGGAAGGAAGGGTTCCATGTCACTCCAACTCACCAGTCAATCCAATCTCGAAGGCCTGCGCAAAGACGCCAAGCGCTGGCTCAAAGCACTGCGCGCAGGTGAACTCCAGGCGCTAGAACGGTTGGCGCGAATTCATCCCGGCTACAGAGCGCCCGCGTTGCGCACCGTGCAGCACGCGCTCGCTCTCGAATACGGTTTTCCAAATTGGGCGGCGCTCAAGCAGGAGTTGGAACAGCGTGCTCTGGCCGCACGCAGCCACGCTGAGCGGGTCACGCTGTTCCTGGAAAAATCCGCGAACCGGTACAACGTGGCACCCGGAAGCGCACAGTGGAATACTTACGAGCCCGACAGGCCGGCGCGAGGCGAACTGGCGGCGCGTCTGCTGGCGCGCCATCCGGAAATTGCGCGAGACAGTATCCACACCGCGGTCGCTGCGCACGATATCGAAGCGGTGCACGAGTTCCTGGCGAAGGATCCCTCACTTGCCAATCAGCCCGGAGGACCGGACGGATGGACGCCACTCCTGCGCCTCGCCTACACGCGCGTGCCGATCGAAGCGTTATCGCACAGCGCCACCGGCATCGCGACCGCATTGCTCGACTATGGCGCCGCCCCCAACGTCTCATGGTCCGACAGCCAGAACGCCTTCACGGTGCTGACCGGCGTGATCGGCGGCGGCGAGGGCGGGCAGGCCGCTCACCCTCAGGCAGAAGCGCTTTCCCGTCTCTTGATCGCGCGCGGCGCGGATCCGTTCGATCCGCAAGCTCTTTACAACACGTCGCTCGGTCCGGACTCCGTCGTCTGGCTCGAGTTGCTGTGGTCGGAATCGGACAAGCGTGGAGAAGCGGCCAGATGGACGACTCTGGTCAACGGGCTTGGCGCGGGCTCTGGGGTCAGCGCCATTGATTACCTGCTCGGCAATGCTGTGCCGCAGCATCCGAAACGCGTCGAGTGGCTCCTGGAACACGGAGCGAATGCCAAAGCCATCAACAGCTATTCGAAAACACCGGTCATCAAGCACGCAGTACTCGCCGGTGCGCAGGAGGTTATCGATCTGCTTGTTCGCTATGGCGCCGAACAACCCGCGCTATCGGACGCCGAAGGTTTCGTGGCAGCGGCAATGCAGGGCGATGAGCTTACACTGCGACGGCTCGCCGATGGTCATCCGGATTATCTGCGCAGCCCGCACGCAATGTTCGCCGCGATCCGGCAGCACCGCACGGACATCGCGGAACTTCTGTTGGGCTTGGGCATGTCGCCGAATGTGTCCGATCACAAAGGCTTCAGCGCTCTGCACTTCACGACGCACTGCGGTGCCGCAGAAATCGCAACTCTGCTGATCGCACGCGGCGCCGATGTCGACCCGGTCGAGCGCAGCTACAACTCCACGCCGCTTGGCCATGCGAACTACCAGGGACGGCCGGAAATGGTTGCAGTGCTCGCCCCGATAAGCCGCGATATCCGCGGGCTGTGCTTCGCGGGAGCCGTGGGTCGCCTCGCGGAGTTGCTTGCAGCGGATCGCTCCCTCGCCTGCGCGATCACGCGCGGAGGCGAGGCGCCGCTCTTCGCCCTACCCGATGATGATGACCGCGCGGTCGATGTGGCCGAGTTCCTGCTTGCGCACGGCGCCGATCCGTCCGCAAAGAACGGCGCCGGACTCACTCCGGCTCAGGCCGCGAAGAAACGCGGTCTGGAGGAAGCGGCCGCCGCCACCAACGCAGCGGAGCCGTGATACGTGGTCTTTCCACGTGTTGTGCCTGCGGCAGAAAATTAGCAAAGCAAAGGGTCGGGGTATCGACGTTTCAGCGACGCTCCTGGAAGTGTGCACTATTGAACAGACACCAGCGATGGGGTTCGCTACCCTCCCGCACGTCCGGGCAATTCCAGGTCATGAGAACGTGCGACGATCGCGAGTTCACCCATCGCACTGGCAATCGCCACGAGCAGTGACAATTAGCAACGATGCACGTTTCACCGCAATGCATCAAGAGTTCTAAGCGGGGTGCGGCAGACAGGATCGACAAGTTTCAGGCCGTTGTTGAATAAGGTTCCCTTTTTCCGCGGCGTGCCATAACAGGTCTCTCAAGGAGCAAACAATGAGCCGCATCGCTAACGCCCGCTTCGTTCGATTGGTTATCTTGCTGGTACTCCTGGCCGGCAGTAGCGTCGCGCAGGCCCAAACCACCTCCTTCAACTATCAAGGGCGGCTGACCGACGCTGGCGGCCCCGCCATTGGCGCGTATGACCTGCAATTCAAACTGTATGATGCGCTCGTTAGCGGCACTCAGATCGGCGCGACCGTCACGCTCCAGGATGTCGCCGTGAGCACTGGTACCTTCACGGTGACGCTCGATTTCGGCGCGGCGGCATTTCCGGGCGCAAACCGCTGGCTGGAGATCGGCGTGCGCCCCGGCATAAGCACAGGCGCATTCACAACACTCACACCACGCCAGCAAACTACCTCAACGCCGTATGCCGTGCAGAGTTTGAATGCAACGAATTCAGGGAGCGCCGATGCTTTGTCGGCGGCGTGTAACGGGTGTGTAACGGGAGTGAAGATTGCCACCGGGCAAGTGGCCAGGAGTCTCAACGGACTCTTTGACAATGTAACGCTGGCCGCAGGCTCGAACATCACGATCGTGCCAACAGGCAACACACTGACGCTTAGCGGGTCAAGTTCCGGGAACAACTGGTCGCTGACCGGTAACGCCGGAACCACTCCGAGCCTCAACTTCCTGGGAACAACCGACACTCAACCGTTGGCGTTCAAGATCAACGGGGCGGAAGTCATGCGGCTGAGCGCCGGCGGCAACCTCGGCATCGGAACGACAACTCCGGCCGGGTTTCTGCACGTCAGGGGCGCAAGCCCTGTGCGCATCCTGGGCGATCCGTTAACCCTGTCCGGTTCAGAGGTTGTGGATTTCATGGCCCGGAGTTCTGTCTTTTCCTCCGATCTGGGCGGCATGCGAATCCAAAGACAAATTCCGACGGGTGACATGGACACCTTGTTCTTCGCGGCTGCCAGCGGCTCTTCCGCATCTGAAGTAATGCGGGTAAAAGGCAACGGCGGGGTCGGCATTGGGACTGCCAACCCGCTGTATAAGTTGCATGTCGCAGCACTCGGCAACCACGCCCTGTTTTCCCAAAGCGACATCGGCATCGGAGTGTGGGGCCAAAGCACCAGCAATAGCGCGCTGTATGGGCAAAGCACCAGCGGGTATGGCGTGCAAGGCATGAGCGTGAACAGTACCGGAGTTTATGGCTTCAGCAACACCGGAACCGCGATCTTTGGGAATAGCACCCTCAACGATGCGATCGAAGGTACTGCTCACGTCGGGGGCAAGAGTGGCATTTACGGACTGGGTAATAATGGCGCAAATGGCGTTGCTGGAATTACCGACAGCGGCACCGGCGTCTACGGTTCAAGCAACAGCAACACCGGTGTGAGCGGCAATAGCTCGACCGGTACCGGGTTAATTGGAACCGGAAAGTTCGGCGTGTCCGGCTTCGGACATACCGGCGGCTTCGGCGGTTATTTTAATAACGTAGATGCGGGACAAATCGCGCTCTTTGTCGAAGGAACCGGCCGGATGAATGTCCTCCAGGTCGCCGGCTCGGATGTGGCGGAGCGCTTCGATGCCGTTGCGGAGGCCAAGCCAGGCCTGGTGGTCGTCATCGATCCCGACCGCCCCGGTCAGCTCTCGATTGCCCGCAACGCTTACGACCGCCGGGTGGCCGGCGTTATCAGCGGCGCGAACAAGCTGGACGCGGGCATGGTGTTATCCGATCTGCCAGGCTCGAAGAACTCCCTGCCCGTAGCGCTGAGCGGCCGCGTCTGGGTCTATTGCGACGCTACGCGGTCTGCAATTCAGCCTGGTGATTTGCTGACGACCTCCAATATTCCAGGCCACGCGATGAAGGTCACCAATCGCGCCAAAGCTCAAGGCGCGACCATCGGCAAAGCGATGACTAGCCTCAAGTCAGGACGCGGCTTGGTGCTCGTGCTCGTGACGCTGCAATAATCCGGCGATCAACATGATGATCACGAAAACCACCACTGCACTTCTTGCCGTCGCTCTGCGCCGGGTTGTCCTTTTTACGGCAACACTCCTGGTTTCGTCGCCGGCGCTCATTGCAGGGTGGACGCCCCTCGCAAATGCACCGCCCAATGGTGTCGCGCTGATGCTTCTGCTCTCCGATGGCACGGTGATGGCACAACGAGCTCCATACGTCGATGCCACAAAGGCGACGATTCTCACGAATACCTGGTATCGGCTGACGCCCGTCAATGGTAGTTACGTCAATGGGACGTGGACAACACTCAGTGCCATGCTTAACTCGCGCCTGTGGTATTCCTCGGTCGTCCTCCGGGACGGCAGAGTCCTGGTCGCAGGGGGCGAATATGGCACGGGTGGATCCGCGGCAGAAATTTATGACCCGGTGCACGACCAATGGACCACGATCCCGGCGCCGGGAGCTCTGTCGGATTCCGTTGCAAAGATTCTCCGCGACGGCAGAGTGCTCGTAGGGCCGGCAAGCGGCGGGATTACCCTCATTTACAACCCTTCAACGAACGCCTGGTCGCCAGGTCCCACGCCCCAGGCTTCGGCAAACCTAAACGAAGTGACCTGGCTCAAGCTACCCGACGATAGTTTTTTGACGGTTCCCACGAACAGCCAGATTTCGCAGCGCTTCCTTCAGACGACGAATCAATGGATTGTCGACGGAAATGTCGGGGTCAACCTGTACTCCAGCGTCGGCTCGGAAATCGGTGCAGCTTTTTATCTCTCGACCAATGGCAAGGCATTGTTCCTGGGGGGTGATAGCACCACGGCTCTTTATACACCCTCCGGTAATGACAACCCCGGAACATGGGTTCAGGGGCCGAGTATCCCGAATGTCCCAAACGCTAGTGGCACCCTTGTGCCGGCAGGAGCTCCCGATGCCGGGGCCGCGATGATGGTCAACGGCAGAATTCTCTGCGCGTTCAGTCCCCAAATGTTTACAAATCCCAGCCCGCCGCCGCCGAACACCTTTCCTAATCCAACCAGCTTCGCCGTTTACGACCCGGTAGCGAATTCATTCGCGCCTATCAACGGTCCAACCGGCGCCACCGTCAATGGTCCGTCTTTCCAAAACCTGATGCTCGCCCTGCCTGACGGGACAGTACTGTATTCCAACTTCACTAATCAGCTCTATACCTACTCGCCCGATACCGCACCGGCTCCGCTGGCTGCTGGGAAGCCAACCATCAGCAGCATCGTCGCGAATGCCGATGGGTCCTATCATCTGACCGGTACGAAGCTCAACGGCATTTCCGAAGGAGCTGCTTACGGTGATGATGCGCAGATGGACAGCAACTATCCGCTGGTGCGCCTGACCGATTCCGGAGGTAACGTCCGTTACGGAAGGACATTCAATTGGAGCAGTACGGGCGTGAGCACTGGAAACACTCTGGTCACCACGGAGTTCACAATTCCGGATGTTGACTTATACGGAGGAGGAGCTGGTCCCGGAATCTACTACCTGGAGGTCGTAGCCAATGGGATCAGTTCAGACTCGATCCTGATAGGCGGTCCGATTTGGGTGGATTTCAACTACGGTGGCGTAGAAAGGGGCACGTTTGCGGCACCGTACAGGACGCTCCATGCAGCGCTCGACGCTGCTTTATTCTTTCCGGTAACTGGCAGGACCATTCATATCAAAGGCGGTTCCAGTCCGGAGACATTCACGGCCCCACCGATCTCCATCCCGGTAACAATTACCTCGACAGGTGGGCCCGCGACCGTCGGCCAATGACTACGCGCTGACACAAAGATCCGTGAGTGGCTGTTATGTGAGCGGTGAGGCTCCCGCTGCTGCAGCGCTTCATCGCACGAGAACTTCTGGCTATGTTCCCTACGCCGGATCGATGAGATAAGAAACAGGCCCCGACCTCGTCATGGAATTGCCAGCGCGATGAACTCACCCGGATACTGGCGGCCCGACACTGCAACCAATATGTACTGCTTTCCGTTGACCATGTAGGTCATCGGCGAGTTGCTGACACCAGCCGGCAGCTCCGCCTCCCAGACAATCTTTCCGGTCTTCTTGTCGAAAGCGCGGAACATCTTGCCGCCGAATCCCGCAGGCACGCCGACTCCGGTGTCGCTGCCCTCGCCCATGAACACGAGTGTCTTCGTCACGATGGCGGCATTGCGTCCGGGCGTGCCGATGTTCGGCAGATTCAGACCCTTGAACGCCGGATGATTCTTGATGCCGGCGCCATTGGCGACCGACCAGAGGATTTCGCCCTTGTTCAGATCAATTGCCGTCAGCTTCGCGTACGGCGGCTTGAACGGATCGGGCAGTCCCTGTGGCCCGAGCATCTTCGACGACGTGCGCCTCACCCACTGCAAGTTCGAGTCGGTATTCTCCGAATGAACGAGGCCAACGATATCCGGCATGTGCGTTGACGGCACGTAGAGGATGCCGGTTTCGGGATCGAACGCGGCACCGCCCCAATCCGCGCCGCCGTTCGTGCCCGGCGTATAGATCGTACCCTTCTTGCCTTTGTCCGTGCCGACAACTTCTGGCGGTGTGTAGAGCGGGCCGTAGTTGTATTCGTCGACGATCTTTTTCGCTGCCGCTTTCAGCTCCGGTGTGTAGTCAAGGAGATCCTTCTCTGCAACGCCTTGCTGATCGAACGCAGGCGGTTTGCTGGGGATCGGCTGAGTCGGCGAGTACCACTCGCCCGGGACTTCGCCCTTCGGAACCGGACGCTCGTCGATCGGGAAGATCGGTTTACCGTTCGTGCGATCGAGCACGAACGTGTACGCCTGCTTCGTGACCTGCGCCAGCGCTTTAACCGTGCGGCCTCCGACGCGGATGTCGGTGAGGATCGGCGCGGCGGGGAGGTCGTAGTCCCAGAGGCCGTGATGCAGCGTCTGGAAATTCCACACGCGCTTGCCCGTCTTCGCGTCGAGACATACGATGCTTTCGGCAAACAGATTGGCGCCAGGGCGCGCGCCGCCGAAGTAGTCGCCTGTCGCCTCTTCAAACGGGAGATAGACGTAGCCGAGCTCTTCGTCGGCACTGAGAAGCGACCACGCGCCGCTGTTGCCCGAGTAGAGGTTCGATCCGTTGAGCCACGTGTCCTCGCCGAACTCGCCGGACCGCGGGACGACATGGAACGTCCACAGGTGTTTCCCTGTGCGCGCATCGAAACCGCGGACGTCGTCTGGCGGAGCTTCTTTAGTCGCTTTCACCCTCTCGTTGAGGTAGTCGGTCGCCGGCGCGGGCACGCCACCGACGATGACGACGTCGCGAACGACGATCGGTCCACTGCTGTTGCGATAACCGGTGACGCCGCCGCGGTCGTAACCGGTCTTCGCCAGATCAATCGCGCCGTTAGTGCCCCAATCGGGATAGCGCTTGCCGGTCTTCGCGTTCAGCGCGATCAGGTTCGAACCGTTCGTCGCGAAGATGCGGGAATCGTTGCCGTTGGCCCAGTATGCGACGCCACGTATCGATGCGCCACGCGGCGGCGCTCTGCCAACGTCGTGCGGCGGGACGTCGTACCAGACGACTTTGCCGGTTGCCGCATCAAGCGCGACGACACTGCCGACGCCAGAGCTCATGTAGAGCAGGCCATCGACCATGATCGGTGTGTTTTGCCAGTTGGTCGGCGCACTGGAGTCGGGCCAGATCGCCTTGAGTTCAACGGGTACGCCCGATTGCCGCCAGACGATGGACAGCCTGGCGACAGTGTCCTTGTTGATTTGATCGAGCGGCGAATACTTCGTGCTCCCCTTGTCGCTCGAGTACGCGGGCCAGTTGTGGATCTTCTCGTCCTTGCCGACCGCGCTCCACGTCGTGCCGATAGCCAGCACGGCGAAACTAAGCCACCAGGTTCTGATCTTCATGGGCTGGATTATAGTGACTACGACCCGGTTATGTAATGAATTGTCTGATGCTTCGGGATCACAGGAATGGTGACCGCGATGGTGTCGGCGAAGACAAACTTTTGATGAAGGATGCCGTAGCAGCGCCCGACGGCTGGTCGCGAGACGGCAACTATATTGTCTTCGACTCGCTCTCCTCACAGAGCTCGCCCCATACATCACAGATTCGAAATTTTTACAAATCGCCCATAGGAGCCTGACACTCGCGCGATTTCAGCGTGGTAGTTTTTCGCGAAATCGGATCGTAAGGAGTCTGGGCGAAGCAACATGGGTGATTTCCTAAAGAAGGATGTCAAAACGCCGTTTTCTGGCTGCTATCTGGCTGCCGGCGTCCGTCTCAGGATCAACACCAATTCCAAATCGATTCTTGCGATCGCGAAGGAGAACCTGGCGCCGTGGGAGTCCGATCACGACGTTCAGGAAGCAATCCGTCTGAAGCTTTGGGTTGAGGATGGCGACTTCCCGGCCGGCGAACGAAAGCCGTTTTTCAGGGGGTTGGGGCATTTGGTGTACTGCGGGTATGACGATCGTAGTTCCCTGCTCCTCAATCTACGCGATGGTTACGGCGCAGGACGATTCACTCGATCGCGCGCCGAGGACTCGCGATTCTGGAAGACCATCATCTTCCCGTCCCTTCTCGGAATTGTCGGACCATCGTTGGGCCTGACCTCGCTGCACAGCGCCTGTGTTGCCTGGAAAGACGCCGGCCTGATGCTGGTCGGCGATTCCGGTATGGGGAAATCCACCCTATCGCTGGCGTTGGCGCAAACTGGCCTGGATTTTCTTTCTGACGACCGAACCCTGGTAAGTCATGACCAGGAAAATCTTCGTGCCTGGGGTTTATCGCTTGAATTGAAACTGCGTTCAGACGCGGCCGACCATTTCCCGGCGTTGCAAGGCGTGGAATGCCCGGAAAGATGGAACGGAGACTCCGTATTGCGCATCGATCCCGTGGAGTTCCTCGGAGTCACGCGCGTTCCGTCCTGTGCCCCTCGCTGGATTGTTTTCCTTGAACGTCAGGCAGAGCCGTTGTTTTCGCTCGAAGGAATCACTCCTCGGGAAGCGATGTTCCGGCTTCAGCGAGACCTGCATCAGGAATCGCCGGATACGGCAAAGCGGCAACTGCGAACAATCGAAGCCCTGGCTGGAAGGTCCTGTTACCGCCTGCGCTATGGAGGCGCTCCCCATACCATTGCCGGTGCACTTCGTCACCTATTCGTCGGAAACAGAAACCTGGACCATGAAATTCTCAGCGTCGCGGAGTCCACCACGAGGCGCGCACCCGGGCCGGCAAGCGATCCGCTAAGGCGATTCAGGGCGACTTGCCTGCGCTATGACTTGCGGCTGATGGGCCGGCATATTCGTATTGAGACGGACAGTTCCGTCATCTTCCAGCGTGTCGTGGAGGCTTTCGGCACCACGGAGCAGAATCCGAGTGGGCATCCCCAATTCCTATGGAGGATCGGGTGCGAGCCTCGCGAAGGATCGGGCCTGTCGTGGCCATCGCTGACGGCGTTCTGTCACGACTCGCTCCGATATATCGCCCTGGGCCAATTCGGGTTCGCCGCGGCGGATCTTCGGGCTCGCGAAGCCGTCGGCGTCCTGCCCGACGCACTGTGTGGCGATGACATTGGATTCTCGACCGTCTTTCTCGCGAGCCTGCTGCACCTGTCAGCCCCGGCGTTGGGACTGACCCCGCTATCCGCGGCGTGCGTCGCGAGAGGGCACAACGGGCTTCTTCTCTTCGGTCCACCTAACAGCGGCAAAACGACGTCGAGCTATTGGGGCAAGAAGCTGGGTCTCCAATTCCATGCCGACCAGGCCACCTTTCTGGAGTTCGATGCCGGCGGCGTCCACGCCTGGGGAGACTTCTGGCCCGCGGCATTCCGTCCGGAAACCATGCGATTCCTGCCGGAGATTTCCGAATTGGTCCGCCCCTTCCACTACGGCGGCCGGACTTTCCTGTGCATGGACAAGACGTCGCTCTCTGGAGCCCCTCGCGGAAGAGTCACGCCGGCTGCCTGCATCTTTCTTGAAAGGCAGGCGGCATCTTCGCCAAGGCTTATTCCCCTGCCGCACTGGGAGTTGCCGAGACAGGTATTCACGGAGGCCGGATCACGCGAAGATCGCACCGCGATACTCGCTCTTCTTGGGCGCGTTCCGGCCTACCGCCTTCTCTACGACGACGATCCGTCAATCGCTGCGCGCTTTTTCCGCAGCGTCCTGGATGCGCACGAATTGATGGAGCAACGGGTATGAACCCTTCTTTGCATCAGGCAATTCTCGACGAACTGAATGTAGCAAGAGACAAATCTCGTCCCGCAGTTCCATGGCGATCCTTTAGTAAACGCGAATGGGATCACGCCCTGACCTGGCTCGATTTGAGCGGGTTGGCAATCTATTTCGCCAACAGAATCCGGAACTCGAGCGGTCCCAATACTCTCCCCGATGATGTATGGACAAACCTCGACGAGCGCAGCGCGGGCAACCAGCTTCGAACGCTTAGCATCGTGCAGGAGCTCGCCGTTCTCACCGAATCGTTTGCGCAAGCGCGTGTGAACTATGCGGTTTTGAAGGGCATCGCGCTGCTCCCCGACTACTGTCCGGATCCTGCGCTCCGAACACAGTATGACCATGACGTTCTCGTGGATACGGCCTCCCTCGCCGACGCCGAAACGGCTCTTCAGAACGCAGGCTATCGGCGTAAGAGCGGAAACGAAGGCGAGTCCTGTGTTGTTTACCGGCGTCCCGAGCCTCAGATAAGGTTCTCGACTGACTCCGAAGGGCTGTACTCCCCGGACCTGAGCCGCTCTATCGAGCTGCATTTGACCCTTTGGGAAGAGACCGAAGACAAGATTCGCTTGAATCTGCCGGACGATTTTCTCGAACGGCGCGTGCTCCGCGAATGGGATGGAATGCAATTTGCGGCCCTGTGCGACGAAGACTGTTTGCTGTTCCAGATTCTGCATGCGTTCAAGCACATTGTTCGTAACTGGTGCCGACTGTCCATATTCCTCGAGATTGCATTCTTCCTGAAGCGTCGCGCTTCCGACGCGGTCTTCTGGAATAACTTTGCTGAACGAATGGATGCCTTGCGGTGGGCGCCCGAAGCCAGCCTCGTGGTTTTCGCTCTCGCCGAGCAGCTCTTTGGCGCAACGGTCCCACGGCAATTGCTGGCATCGTTCAACACTCCCCGGGCTCCGGCCCTGATCCTCTGGATCGAGAGATACGGGCGGCGCGCGGCACTCTCCAATTTTCATGGGGACAAGTGCAGCCTCTTTCTTCACCGGGAGTTTGTCGAAGACCCTGCGGACTGGGCCGACATTCGAAGACGGCGGCTATTTCCCATTCAACGTCCTCACCGCCCTCCGGCAGTGGTGTTCCAGCGGGGTTTTTCGACAGCCGGAAGATTGTGGATGGAAAACATTCACGCGCTGCGGCGTTTGATATTTCACGGCTTCGCGGGTCTTCGATACGCCCTGGAATATCCGCGATGGTCACTTTTGCGCCGGCTGCGGCTGGCGGGTTTCGGGGACGCGTGACGAAGCGATTTCTATGTTCAACCTGAGAGTCTATCTAACGAATACCTGCCTGGCCGGCTTCGATCTGGTGTTGACCGCGGCCTGCTATGTCGCGGTTCGTTACGCCATGCCTGGTGGCGGGTCGACTCCAATCGGAAACCTGCTCTCGATTCAAGAGGCTGCCCCCCTGGCGCTGGCCTTGATTCTCTGGATCTCGCTCTCCTCCTACTTCGGAATGTATCGTTCGCGACGCCTGGATTCGCCTCTTGCGGACGTTTTTGTCATTTTCAAGACTGCCCTGGCGACTTGGGTGCTCGGCCAGATGGCGACTGTACTGCCCCCGCCGCTCGGGTTCGCGAAGTCCCTGACGCTTCCCTTTGTGGCCGCCAACTTCATGGTTCTGGCGATTGCGAGATCTGCGCTCCGAATCTCTCTTCGTGAACTGCGACGCCGCGGGCACAATGTGAAACGCCTTGTGCTCATTGCATCGAAGGAATTGGGCTACAGGCTCGAACAGAAAATCTCAGCGCGCTCTCACTATGGCTACCGAATCGCGGCGCGCCTCATCTACGATGGCGCGAGTCAGGACGCCGATGAAAGTTTGTTGAACCGAGTTCGCGAGCTTCATCGATCAGGCCACATTGACGATGTCATCCTCGCGCTTCCGGTTCAGGCCAACGAACTCGGCGCGCGCCTGGTTGCGGAGTGCGAAAGTCAGGGAATCAATGTCCGCATTGTGCCGGACCTGTTTCCGCTGATTCAGACGGACACCCGGATCTACGATTTCGACGGCATCCCGCTCGTTAATGCGCGGCTCTATCCGGCAGAGTCCGTCGGCTATGTCGTTATCAAGCGTGCCTTCGACCTCAGCGTTTCGGTCTTGGTATTGACGCTCTTCTCGCCGTTGTTTCTGATTCTTTCTCTTCTGGTCAAGATGACCTCGCCAGGGCCGGTGTTCTTTACTCAGGATCGGGTCGGGATGAATGGAAAAAGATTCCGGATCATCAAGTTCCGCACGATGCGCCAGGAGCCCTCGCTGGATCCGGACTCCCATTGGACCGTACAGAATGACCGCCATATTACGCCGCTGGGCCGCTGGTTGCGCCGCTCGAATCTCGACGAGCTTCCCCAATTCTTCAACGTACTGAGAGGCGAAATGAGCGTCGTCGGTCCCCGGCCGGAGCGTCCGTTCTTCCTGGAGAGATTCCGCAAGGAAGTGCCGGAGTACATGGCGCGGCACTACGTCAAGAGTGGGATTACGGGCTGGGCGCAGGTCAACGGCTGGAGAGGAGACACGGCAATTCCGAAGCGCGTTGCCCATGACCTCTATTACATCCGGAACTGGGACGTATCGTTCGACATCAAGATTCTGTTCCTGACGCTTGCACGCACACTCTTCCCGAGTGCCGGCGCCTTCAACGAAAGTAAACACGGGAGTACCAGGCCATGATCATGAATCGAAGGGGAAACCGGAAGCTCCTGGAACGAGGCGGCGCGCTGCGCCGTCACTGGTTCCGGATCCTTGCGGGTGGCTGCGTCTGTGCCGCAGGCGCTTTGATTGTCAGTTTGTTCCTGCCCAAAATGTACCGCGCAACAACCTACCTGCTGGTCTCGGACTCGAAGATCGGCGATTCTTCAAGGGACACGAACCTCCAGCAGATGGCAATGCTGCCCACGTTTGTTCCTTTCGTGGATAACGACGCACTTATCGACGAATCGCTGAAAAAATTGCACCTGGATCGCGAGCCCTACAATTTGACGGCGGACCAGTTCCGCCGGCAGAACTATATGGATGTGCGGTCACCCAAGTCCACCCGCCTCCTCGAATTGGATATTGAGTTCCCCGATGCCCGCCTTGCGGCAGATCTGTCCAATGAGATTGCTCAAGGCGCTGTCCGATTCAACGACAAACTGAATGCCACGGATACCCTCGCGACCCAGGGTTTCCTGAAAAAACAGTTGGATCAGGCACGGATGGCGCAGGCCGACGCCGCTGAACGCCGGCTCAAAGTCCTCGACGAAGCCCGCATCGAGGATCGCGAAAAGGACCTCGCCATTCTTCTTTCTGAAAAAGACCGGCTTGCCACTCAGCTGCAACAATTGCGCCTGGACCTCATACAAAACCAAAGCCGATCGCAGTCTCTCGAAAAAGTTCTCAAATCTGAGCCGGAAGTCATTTCTCTCAAACGCAGCATCACGTCCGATCGTTTTGCGGAAGTGGCGGCCGCGCAAGTATTTCCAGCCGGGACACCTCTCGCGTTAACCGAGGAGTCCATCAACGAGACCCGTGAAGGGATCCGCCAGACCTACGTTAACGCGTCGGTCAATGGATCAGCTCAGAGTGCCGGCGTAGAGGCGGCGAGCGCGCGGATGGCGCAGGTAAACAGGGAACTCCCCGAGTTGGTAGGCCGCCTCACTGCACTGCGAGGAAGGATCGAGGCCGCGAATCAGGAGTACTACCTGGCAGTTGAGGCGACGAAGAACGCCAGCCACGAGTATCAAACCGCTTCCGTCACCGTCAGTTCAAAATCCCAGGACATGAAGCAGATTGCTCCTGCGCTGGTTCCTGAACGTCCGGTTCGCCCACGGATTCTGATCAATACATTCATGGGGTTCCTCTTTGGAATACTGTTGTGTGGCGCTTGCGCCATCGCCGTCCATGGATATCGCGAAATCCAGGCCCAGGATTCATTCACAGTCGAGGACCTGGACGTTGCGCCGTCGCCCGTCTCCGGCGCTCGCCGGCGTTGAAGGGCTCATGACGCTGGCCGGTTTTGCACAAAAAGTCCGTCAAGTGATCGGGCGGCCTTCTCCCACCGGGAGAAGGCCGCCCGAAGGGCCGGATGAGGGCACGTCCGTCGGTTCCAAACGCCCTCACCCGCCGCTTCGCGACACCCTCTCCCGGTGGGAGAGGGCACCCTCGACAACCTCTAGCGACTCTTGTTGCAAAGCCAGGCTGGCACCCTTTTCGCGGCGCTTCTTCATCAACGGAGCGTCCATCTTCGGGGGTGAAGCCGTCTCTCGCCTTGCGACAGCCGCAATGGCATTGGTTGTCGCGCGCTCCTTTGGATCTGAGGCACTTGGAAATTACGGATACGCGCTTGCGCTGACGAGCGTCCTGCTGATCGTCCCGGACTTCGGCCTTCATTTGTTTGCTGTGCGGGAACTCTCCGCCACTCCACGCCGTCTCTCCGAGATTTTCTGGGGCGTTCACTGGTTGAAGTTCGGCCTTGCAGTTTCGGTATTGATCTTCACGGTGGGCTTCGGCGCGTGGGGCATCACGGATCGGGAACGGCGACTCCTGTTCTACATTCTGGTTGCCCGGGTCCTGCTGCAGACCTTCTCTCAAGCGGCGATGGCCATATTCAAGGCCGTCGAACGGATGCAATACGTTGCCTTTCAGCAAAGCATCAATTCCCTTGTTATTGTCGTGTGGGTAGGTGTTTCCCTGGCGCTGCGCGCGCGCCTTCCGGTGCTGGTTGCCGGACTTGTCGCCGGCCAGCTTGCGGAAACTTGCCTGGGCTGGAACATTCTCCGCAAGATGCTCCCCGCACCGCGCTTCCTCCCGCCGGACAGAACGGTCCTGGTTCGCATCGTTACCGGATGCCTTCCCATTGGAATCACAGCCGTCCTGCTTGCGCTCAGCCTGCGCATCGATATCTTCGTTCTCAGTCATTACGTCACCACCCGCGCGCTGGGGCAGTTCAATGCGGCAGTCTGGTTCGTGATCGCGACGTTCCTCGTCGCATCCCTCCTGATGTCCGTCTTGTTTCCAAAATTGTCCCGCCTTTTGACCGATAGCTCGGACAGGGCCGGCGACTATGTCCTGAGCCTGGTGAAGAATGCGCTGCTCATCACAGGTTTTGGAGCGCTGCTCGTATGGCTTTCAGCGCCGGGTCTCATTTCTCTGTTCTTTGGCCCGGACTTCGCGCTCGCAGCGGATACCCTTCGAATCCTGGCACCCGCGCTGCCATTGGTCTTTTTGAACACGGTTTTTTTCTATGTCTTTGCAGCCGCGCGCCGGCGATTTGTTTGCCTTGGCACGTTGACCCTTGGTGTTGCAGGGGGAACGCTTTTGAGTTTTTACATGACATCCCGGTATGGAGCTGCGGGCTGCGCCGCAGCCGCCGTTGCGCGCGAATTCACGATCAGCAGCATCTACGTTCTTTTTCTTACTCAAAGTCGTCATGCGCGGAGCGCCGGACTTGCGCTGATGAAGGTTTTCGTGGGCGCGACAGGTTTTCTCGCGACCGCTGTCCTGTTTGCTGCGCCTCTCCATCTTGCGTCTCTCTGGCTGGCAGCCTGGACAGTCCTCGTTCTGGCAGGCACGATCGGCGTGCTGGGTTTGCCGAATATCGGGGAGTGGCGTCTTCTTACAGACGACCGGTTATGACGACGGCGGCAATTTTGGAGCGGCCATGGCCGTGGGTTATCGGGGCGCTTCTTATGTGCGCCGCTGGCGCGATGCTGACGCTCTCAGGCCATCCTATCGCCTTCGTCGTTGCTGGGGCCGGCGCGACGGCCTGCCTTTTGTTTGTCCTCGTCTCCATTGCCGAGCCGCTCATTCTCGCTACCGGGCTGTTACTCGTGCTCGAGGTGCTTCCACCGTTCTACTTCCCTCAGCTCAATGAGACACCCATTTACGTATCGTTCCTTCTGCTCCCGATCGTTCTCGTTGTCGTCCTCATGCGATTCCCGGACATCCGCTGGGAATGGGATCCCCTGGGCAGGGGACTCGTGGTGTTTCTCGCTGGAATCGCCGCGTCGATTCCTTTCGCGTTCTGGCTTTCGGGAACCCGCGCCGGACTGGACAGCCTCTCCCGATGGTTGCTTTTATGTCACGCGGCGCCGGCCTACTTCCTGATTCGCGGGTGTACGCATGAAGGTTCGGGCCGAATCGAGCGGCGGATATTTCGGCTTCTTCTCCTGGGGGCGGTTGTGTCGGCGGCGTACGGCATCGTGGACTTTGTGTGGCCAATCCCCCTGGCCCACCCTGCTGCGGATCAGTTCATCTGGCTGGAAGGCGCTGTCGTTCGCCGAGCGCAGGGTGTGTTTTACGAGTCCTCGAACTTCGCAAACTTTTGCGGGTTCTTTTTGACAGCCACAGCGGCTGCATTCCTTGCGCGCAGAGAGCGCTTTCTCGGTGTTCCGCGCTCGCTGCTTGTCGTCTGCATTTCCGTTCTCAGCCTCGCTGTTCTTGTGGCTTTCTCGCGTAGCACGTGGGCCAGCGTCCTGACGGCTCTATTGGCTTCCTTTCTGCTGGGGCGTTTCGTGAGGACGCCGCGCGGGATTGCGGTTGTCGCTGCCATCCTGGTTCCCTTGTGCCTTCTGTGGGTATTCTCGCCCGATCTTTGGGATTACTTCGTCCAGGGGCGGATGGGCCGTCTGTTCGAAATTGTCGACGATCCCAATTCCGCGACAAGCGGTCGATTTGATACCTGGATTCACGTCATTTCGATCTTGAAGGAAAATCCCCAATACCTTTTGTTTGGAATTGGCTACAAGACGCTTACCGTAACTCGCATCTTCCACGGCGAGATTGTCACGGACAATGGATACTTGAGCCTGCTGCTGGAAACGGGTTTCGCGGGCCTCGCAGGCTTCCTGCTGTGGTCCGGCGCGATTCTGAAAGTTTTCTTTCGGCTGGCGCATTCCGTCCATGAAATGACGGCGTTCTGGGCCACTGTCCTGTTTTCCATCTGGTGTGGCGAGTTGGTGCAACTTCTAGCCGCGGACGCAACGACGTACTGGCGCAACATCGCTATCTTCACGGCGCTGATGGCATTGACTCTGAATCTGGCGGACCGCGCCGAACACTCCGCGGGGCGGCCATGAAACCGGTGATTGTTTTTCTGGACCAGCAAAGCTGGCTTGGCGGCGCTCAACGCGTTCTCGAGGCCACATTGGATTCCCTTGCGGCGGACTACGACTGCATCGCTGCATTTCCAGGTGACGGCCCGTTTCGCTCCGCACTTGCGGACAAAGCAATCGAGACTATGGATATTCCGATCGGAAGTTATGAACCCGGGCGGAAGTCCTTTCGTGAAATGGCCGGGTTTGCCTGGCGCAGCGTGTTTTGCGGCCTGAGGCTTGCCGCGGTCATTCACAAGAGACGAATCGCACTCGTGTATATCAACGGTCCGAGATGCCTGCCCGCCGGCGTTCTGGCGGCCTGGCTTACGGGACGGCCTGCGATTTTTCATCTCCACCTGATTCTGACGCGAAAGCTTGAAATCGTCCTGGCACGGATCCTGTCGCGGCGAGTCTCGCGAGTCCTGGCATGTTCCAACGCGGCTGCGGAATCGCTGGCAGGCCGCGATCCACGGCTTTCTGCGAAGACACAAGTTCTGTACAACCCCTTGCGGGAACCTCGTGAAGCACGCCTGAACTGGCATAGCGGAACCAGACGCTCGATCCCGGATCACTTCACGATCGGAATGGTCGGCAGAATCACCTGGAGCAAAGGACATCATCTGCTGCTGGAAGCCGTCGCCGGATTGCGGGTCGAATTACGCAACAGGATTCAGATTCTTGTTGTGGGTTCGGAAGCGCCAGGGTGCGACTCGGATCTCCACTATGCTCGCAACCTGCGAAGTGAAGCGAGTCGATTGGGCCTGGACGGCCAGATCATGTGGGCCGGGTATCAGCCGGAAACTGGCCCTTATTACGCGTTGATGGACGTGCTCGTGCATCCCGCCCTGGCCGAGGCCATGTGTATCGTAATCCTGGAGGCTCTCGACAGGGGCGTTCCCGTCATTGCCACACGAACTGGCGGGATCCCGGAAGTCGTTCGCGATGGTTTCAATGGATTGCTGGTATCTGCTGAAGACACGAATGCGCTCGGCCACGTCCTGGCGTTGTTCTTCGAAAAGCGTGAGCTTCGTGAGCGCTTGCAGGCTGGCGCTCGATTCACTCTCGACCGTCGGTTTTCCATGGAAACATTTTCCTCCAGGATTCGCACGACCATCGGCCAGCTTTGTCCCCTGGAGGATTCCTTGGACGCCCGGGCTTCCGGGTTAGGAACGGAGCGGTGGTGAGCGCGACCGCTGAAACGAGGACCGCACTCGTTCACCATTGGCTCGTCACGATGCGTGGTGGTGAACGCGTCTTCGAAGCGCTGGCGGAACTGTTTCCATCCGGAGACCTTTTCACACTGGTTTGTGACAGGTCGCGGATTTCCAACCCGCTGCGCAAACGAACTATCCACAGTTCGGTGCTCCAACGGCTTCCAGCAGCGAGTCACTGGTACAGGTATTACCTGCCATTCTTCCCGTTCGCCACGCGCTTGTTGAATCTCAGCGAGTACGATCTTGTCATCAGTTCGGATGCCGCAACCGTGAAAGGCGCGCGCTGCGGAAACGCAACGCACATTTGCTACTGCCATACCCCGATGCGCTACGTGTGGCAGGGCTATGAGACATACTATCGGACCGCCGGGCCCATTGAACGGCGAGCGCTCAGGGCATTCCGGAATGGACTGCGCGAATGGGACTATGAAGCGGCTCAGCGTGTGACGCACTTTGTCGCCAATTCCAAAAACGTTCAGCGGCGAATCCTGGAATCTTATGGCCGTGAGAGCCGCGTCATCTACCCCCCGGTGGATTGCGAGCGCTTCCTGATCGATCCCCTAAGCCGGCCGGTTCAGGAATCCTTTTTAGTGGTTTCGCAATTGGTCTCCTACAAGAGGATCGATCTGCTCATCGACGCCTTCAATAAATGCGGTCGGCAGTTGACAGTTATCGGCGACGGGCCCGAGCGCGGACGGCTGGAAGCGCGCGCGGGGAAAAACATCCGGTTTCTCGGATCGCAATCGGATGCGTCTGTTGTCGAGGCGATGCAACAGTGCCGCGCCTTCGTGTTTGCGGGAGAAGAAGACTTTGGAATCGTCATGGCTGAAGCGCAAGCGTGCGGGAAACCCGTGATTGCCCTCGGACGAGGCGGCGCCAATGAGATTGTTATCCCTGGAGTTTCGGGAATCCTTTTCGAGGACGACTCCATCGAATCGTTGATCGGCGCGCTCGACAGATTCGACCGCACCCCGTTTGATCCCATCGCCATCCGTCAATCCGCACTCAGGTTCAGCCGGGACCGCTTTCTAAAAGAGTTCGCCGAAATGGTCACCGAAAAGACCGGGATCTCAAGCGCGTGAGTGCGGAACTACGCGATCGCGATGGTCCTTCATAGTTCCGTACTGGCGGCCGCCTGCCGATCCGATTCCAATTGCGCCCCGCTTGAAATCCTAAAGTCCCGATCTAATTCACGGTAACTTTGATAGCCAGTGTGATTCGCTTCGCCGTGCCGTCGGTGGATACCATTTCGAAATCCAGTTTGTCGTTCAAATTGAGGAGCGCTTCCGTAGCGGAGATAGCCATGGAAGTGACTCCTGTAGTTGAACAGGCGAGGTTGGAAGTTAAAACGTCTGCAGTCGATCCGTCGTCACGTCTCACATTGATGACGGGAGCCCCGGCGTCCGAAATGCACGTGACAGACTCAATGGTCAAAGGGCCAACCACATTGAAGTAAATCGCTCGCTGGTCGCTCGAGGGCGACAATGGGCTGCACGTGTCGCAACCGCCAAGATAGGTGATCACCTGGGTACGCGCTGCAGGCGTTAAGGCGAGAGTGGCATTTCCCGCCGTGGCTCCGCCGATCAGTCCGGCACCAGCCGTGACTCCAGTAATATCGCCGAAAGCGCTCGCGGGCAGTCCGCCCAGCAGGCTGGCGTTGAGATTCGGCACCTGAGTTGAGGAGGCGACAACAAGGGGCGGAACGCCTGTGGGCACTGAAGAGATGAGCTGAGAGCCTGCTACCGTTCCCGGCGACTGGATCGACTGACCGGACACAGTTCCGGTTGCTTCGAAAGACTGACCAAAAACCGTTCCACTCGTTTTCACGTTGCCCAGCACCTCCAAGCGCTCCGCTGGCATGCTCGTTCCAATTCCGACATTGCCCAAACTGGTGATCCTCAAGCGTTCGTGCATCAGGGTGGTATTCGATGAGCGAACCATTAAACTGAGCGCGCCGCCATATGGGCCATCCTGGAAGACGGCGATGCGGCCGGTTCCAAATTGCGTTGTACCATTCGAAAAATAGATGCTTGTGGACCGGGCGTGTTCGTCGGTGTTGCGGAGGGTCAAGGCATCATAGGTGCGGGAAAACCAGCTTTCGCTTTCAGAGAAAGTGTCGGTAGTTGAGATAGTCGCGTTGATGCTGCCTTGCACGTCGAGCAGCGTGGGGTCGTTTGCGTGGGGGGGTGACTTCTTTGGAATCAATACGCCATAGTTCGAGACAAGCAAGCGATTCTCCATGTGCTGGTCGAGACAACAACGCAACGCAAAATTGAACTCACTCCCCCCGTACCCCTTGAAACCGTTCAGCATGATCCGGCCCGCACCCCGACCGACTTCGCCTCCTGAAAAAAACAGGCTGCTGAAGTAACCGCCAGAGTTTCTAACGGAGATCGAATCGAAGGGCTGGGCGGCAAAAGCTAACTCAGGGTCGGTAAGATCTGGCGCGGTAGGAAAGGCAGCATCGACTTCAAGTTTACCTCCCGGATTCTCCAGGCCTATGCCAATCCTGCCGCCGACTTCGACAACCCCCGAATCCCCCGCCATCCCGCTGGCGTCGAGCCACTTCACCAGCCGATTCGCAGTTCCCGTTCCTGAGATGGCCGAAACAGTGGGCGTCTGCCCGGTTGAGCTGGGAAGTGCCTGCGCTGTGCCTTTTGACCAATTCGATCCATCGGCCAGGACGAAAGCGGACGCGGGTTTTCCTCCGATCGTGTCGGCATCTCCGGCCTTGATCGCATAGGGCACGCTGGCGAGAAGCACTCGTGCCTGCTCCACTTCATTCGTAAGCAAGGGCTGAATTCCAAGCCAATGCGTCTCATTAGTGGTAAACAGGTCCCCCGGCAGGCCCTCGCCGGAGTACGCCCCCAGGACAGCGGAATAGCGTCCCTCGTCGTCGAACTGGATGTTCTGAATCTCGGACCAGAGCGGCGCCGCTCCTTCCTGATCCTTGTATAGAGCGAACTTCACGCCGACGGTTCCTGTTAACGGACGTCCTTCCCGGTTCTTCATCACCCCATTCAAGTTAATAAGGCGCGGAACTTCTGCGCTCACAGATTTTTCTCCCGTGGGGTTTTGGACCGCCTGAACGACGAGGCTGGATATCGCGATCGATAAGGCGACGCCAGCGATCAGAACGAATCGGAAAGACGTTACGGACATGCTGCCTCCTGGAGCCATTTCAGTATTCTGGAACTCTTCTTGGACCGAGAAAGCAGTAGGCATGCAATTTGACCTGAGTGCAAGCGGATTACAAAGAATTGCTGCGATTCTTACGGCATAGCACCCGCCAGGCCCGCAGAGTTCTTCATCTTTAAAATCCTTCCGCACACCGCTGAGGCTCATCCTTAAGAGGCCGAGAGGCAGCACGACTTCAGGAAAGATTTGAAGGCATACGCCCGCAACTTTCTCCAGATTGCCAGAAGCAGTAAACTGCAGGACATATGCGAAACTTAGCTATCGCACTAATCTGGGCTTCGGTGTTGACATTCCTGGTGGCCACCACTTTGGTCATCCTGCGCGAATCGTCGCTGTTGATGATTCATACGGGCGCGCAAGGATTCTCGCGCGCATCCTCGAATCTCGCTCTGATTGCCATTGCACTGGGTGTGTGGTTCAGATCGGACTCAGATTCGGATTCTGACGACTAACGATTATGCGAAATCCGGCACTCCCAGGAATCGTGCTTTTCTATTCGGTGTTGGCCTTGCTACTGGCCGTCATCATGGTTGTCTTCCGTGAATCGTCAGTGATGGGCGCCGGCGCAAAATCGCTATCGAACGCATGCGAAAATCTCGCGCTGATCGCGATTGCGGTTGGAGTGTGGGTACAACGGAGGTAATGCCGACACCTCGACTATAATGAAGCGCTATTTCGTAGCGAGCAGGACGATCATCTGGACAGCCAGAATTGCGACCCATTTCGTGAACGATCCCTTCATCTCGGCTGTCGCACGCGTGAACTTCTCATCTCCCAGAGGGAAACGCCCAAAGCGGCGAAGCCACTGCAGCGGGGGCAAGACCGCCAACGCGGACCACACTAGCGTGGCGTTGAAGAAGAACAGCCGTTGAAAGAGATGGAGATCCACTACATAAAAGATCACCGAACCGATCACGACCAGGACCATGAACGGATTTCGGTCCCGAATCGCCGCAGCCGAACCACACGCAGCCGTGTTGAAGGCCACCACTAACGAACTGGTAGCGGCATATTCCCGGCTGATGAGTTCACGGCACTCTGGACACTGCGTAACATGAACCTCCAGCAACTTGGAACAACAGGGGCACTCCACAAACGGCGTGATGTTTTCCGTTGCCATCGTCCCATGCTAAAGCAAAAACCATGGAAGTGACGATCACTTCCATGAGCGTAACGACTACTTTACGGCGGCAGCAATCGCCTGTGTCAGGAAAGGACTTGCGTCGAAACTCAAGCCGAGGTGTTTGTATGTTTCGCCGGCTTTTTGAAATTTGGAACTGGCAGGGCTGTAGTGGTGCTCTCCTGTCAGGGTAGACGGCGCCCCCTTCTTCGGCTTCAGCGTAACCTCAAATGCCCGGTCGCCAGCCAGATCTTCGATCACGCGTGAATCGGGGGCTTTTCCCGTCTCTTTGCCGCGTACACTGCTGAATATCTGGATTGCCAGCGTGAGCGTGCCGCGTCCATCAATGGAGGGCTTCACGCTGTTTTTGACACTGAACGTGGTCTTGTAGTCTCCGATCTTGACGGTGGTCTCGCCGATCTGAATTCCGGTTCCCTTTCCATCGACGGACAGAAACAGGAATGTGAGGCCGTTGAAGAACACCTGATCCTTCGGACCCAATCTTTGTTTTGCTGAAAGCGCCGTCGTCCCACTGCAGGACACTGCCGGAACCCAGAAAACTCTCGATTTCTGCTTTGACGAGTGGGACTACTCTCTTAGCGGCTTCAGAAGAGCTGCCGATGAAAATCTTGTTTGCCATTTGACCGGTCGCGTTTCTATAAAATTGAGCAAGAGGAGAGCTGGAGATGCCTTGGATTGCTTTGTTGACACTGCTCATGGGCCCCCGCATGGTGATATTCCTGACGTGGCTTCTTTCCGGCTATTTCGGCCAAGCCTATAAGAGCAACCTCTGGCCTTTTCTCGGCTTCCTCTTCCTGCCCTACACCATGCTCTGTTACGCCATTGCCGTAAACAGCTTAGGCGGATTGAATGGGCTCGGAATGGCAGTCTTCGTTCTGGGTATTCTGCTCGACTTTGGAGTCGTTGGTAGCGCCTCCCGTAAGCGCAAACCGCCGACCGATGCGGGCAATGTCGACATCGACGGGCTCAAACGCGTCAATTGACGTGGGACGGCAAGGGCTTGAGATCTCGGCGACGTGGGGGATAAGTAAGACGGTGATCTCAAGGATTTTCCAGGGCTCTACTTCAGACCTGCCTTCTAGGTTGCAATGATCAAGGCTATTCCGCCGCAGCACTTCGATCGCGTTGCCGATATCGTTGCCGAATCAATGGCAAAAAACGTGAAAATGTCGTGGTTTCCCCCCGACGCTTGGCAGAAATGCAATGGCGACATAGGATATGCGCCCTAATGCATCGGAGCAGCAAGGTAACGGTTTTCTTTTTGGTCCTTGGAATCGTGGCAGTTGTTGCCCGAGCCGCGTCCGTGACGATTTCCAACGCGTCGTTCGAAACCGCCACACTATCGCTTGCCGGGCCGGGTTCGTACTCGAACCTGATTGTGGGTTCAACGATTGCTCCAACCGGAGGCAGCCTTGCGAATTGGACGGCCGCCTCCACATCAAACGATGCCGCGGCAGGCGGATTTGCGCCAAGCATCGGAGGAAGCAACTGGACCTCCAAGTGGTGGAGCGGCAGCACTATCGCCTACCTGGAAACGAGTTCGGCGGGCGTCGTGTCTCTGTCGCAGGCGCTTTCCGCCGTGCTGCAGAACGACACGACCTATACGCTGTCGGCCCAGGTTGGCAACCGGATTTTCGCGTCCCGTTTCAACTATTCCCTGCAATTGTGGGCGGGCTCGACGCTACTTTCGTCCGCAAGTAACCTGGCGCTTGCCAAGAACACATCGGGCACGGACCGGCTGGTGTTTAGCAGTGGTGCGAGCAACCCTGCTGCTGGACAGACGCTGACGATTGTCCTCTCCTCAACGGGGGTGGCTGGGACCTTTTCCGACGCATTTTTCGATGATATTTCCTTAACTGCTGCACCCAGTTCGGTCACAACTTTGGTCAGCTCTCCTTCATCGGCGGCGCAACTCGGACAGACAGTAATTTTGACTGCGACGGTCAGCCCTGCTTCGGCGACCGGAACGGTGACGTTCTATGACAGTGAAACAGTCCTCGGTACCGGGACGCTTGCGGGCGGCCAGGCATCGCTGTCCACTTCGTTGCTGCGTTCCGGCCAGCGATCGCTGAGAGCCTACTACTCGGGAGACGTGGCAAAAGCGCCAAGCAGTTCGACATTGTCGGTCTTCACCGTGAATGCGACGGCGGTGGCAAGCTTTGCCCCAACGGCTCCATATACAACGCTGCAGGGCCCGTCAGACCTGACGGTTGGCGACTTCAACGCAGATGGTAAGGCGGATTTGGCTGTGGCCGACTACAGCGCGAACAAGGTAAGTATTCTCCTCGGCGCGGGCAACGGTACCTTTGCGAGCCATGTGGACTATGACGCCGGAAGCCAGCCTGTCGGCATTGCAACGGGAGATTTTAACGGCGACGGCAAAACGGACCTTGTCATCGCCGATGTCGGAGGGTCGTCGCTGCGATTGCTTTTTGGAACCGGAACGGGGGCATTCGCCTCGCCTGCCGATTTATCCGTCGGCTCGAATCCCCAGGGTGTCGCGGTGGGAGACTTCAATCGCGACGGCAAGGCAGACATCGTTGCGGCAAATAGCGGGTCCAATTCCGCAACAGTCCTTATCGGAAACGGCGACGGAACCTTTCAGACCGGAATCCCTTACGGCTCAGGCGGCAGCGGTCCGCGCGGCGTGGCCATCGGAGATTTTAACAACGATGGCATTCCCGACCTGGCTGTCGCCAACAACGTCGCGGGAACAGTTGGAATTCTGCTGGGATTCGGAAATGGCGCATTTCAATCGGCCACCACTTTCAACGCCGGCAATCCGTTCTATCTGGCAGTCGCGGACATGAACGGCGACGGCAAAGAGGATGTGATCGCCTCTAATCTGAACCTTTCCCCGATCTCCGGGAATACGGTCAGTGTTTTGATGAGTAACGGCAACGGCACCTTTCAGCCCTATCAGTCGTACAGCACGGGCCTTAGTTCGACCGGCATACGCGGTTTGACTGTTGGAGATTTCAATGGCGACGGCCATCCGGACGTGGTGCTCGCGAACTGGCAAGCGACCGTTGCCAGCCTGATGATCAACAACGGCAGCGGCACGCTTGGAAACCCAACGAATGTCACTGTAGGGAACGGTCCGGCCGATGTCGTTACCGGCGATTTCAACGGCGACGGACTGCCCGATATTGCTGCCGCATTGTTCAATAGCGGTGGCGGGTCCTCCGTCAGCGTTGCTCTTGGAAGGATGCCTCCGCCGGCAGACCTTGTGCCGCAGAACGTAACGTTGAGCGCAACGCCGCTTTTGCCGGGCGCCAGTTTCACGGTGAATTGGACATTGGCCAATATCGGAAC
>Ga0134121_10000444_pt1 | contig 48525 bp, 36 predicted proteins | sample KB301_FD_96463 | JGI IMG/M metagenome (GOLD analysis project Ga0134121, IMG submission 96463) | Terrestrial soil microbial communities without Nitrogen fertilizer from Kellogg Biological Station, Michigan, USA - KB3-0-1 | ecosystem: Environmental > Terrestrial > Soil > Unclassified ...
ACGATGTTCCTCGGTGTCGTCGCTCTCGCGGTCGCCGGCAGCCTGAGCACTCCCACGGTGAGCCAGGGCTACATCTGTCAGCCGCCCGGAGTCCCGCTTTGCCAGAAGGCGTCGCAGTGCGTTACCTTCTGCGGCGCGCAGTTCGCCGGCTGCTACCACGGCTGCTGCCTCTGCTCGGGCTAGGCGAAATCCTCGCCGCGCCGGGGAGGAGGCTAGGCGGTGGCGACCGGGACGCTGCCCTGGTGAGCTAAGCTGGAGGCATGGACCCGGTACGCCGACGCCGGCTGAAGATAGGGATTCCCATCCTCCTGGTCTGTCTCCTGCTGGCCGCCGACTTCGCCCAGCCGCCCCGCGACCAGGTCTCCGCCCGCGCTCTGCTCGGCGCCATTCACCTCTACCAGCGGACACTCTCGCCGAAGATGGGCGCGCTCGGCGTCCGCTGCCGGTTCACGCCCACCTGCAGCCACTACGGCGAAGGGGTGATTCGCAAGTATGGCGCCTGGAAGGGGAGCTGGCTGGCCGCCTGGCGGGTGCTCCGCTGCGGTCCGTGGACACGGGCCGGCACGGTCGACTTGCCTTGACCCTCATCACCCCGGCCCTCTTCTCCCGCCCCCTCCCAACCCCCCACGCCGGGAGAAGAGGGAGACCAGCAAGAAAGACGAATTGCGCTGAAGTAGAATCAACCCAATGGACCCGGACACCATCGACTATCCGGCCATCCTTCAGGAGGCTCTGCGGGACGCTGTGCGCCGCGTCCTGGCGCAGGTAGCCGAGCACGGGCTGCCGGGCGAGCACCACTTCTACGTCGGATTTCGCTCGCAGTTCCCTGGAGTCGAGGTGCCGCGATACCTGCGCGAGCAATATCCCGAGGAGATCACGATCATCCTCCAGAACCAGTTCTGGGGTCTGGAGGTCGACTCGGAAGCCTTCTCCGTGCTGCTGAGCTTTGGCGGCTCGCGCCAACGGCTCTACGTCCCCTTCGCCGCCCTGACCACCTTCGCCGATCCGTCCGCCGACTTCGGTCTCCGCTTCCAGGACCCTGGCGCTCCGGATGAGGCGCCGGTGGCGGAGCAAGCGCCGGCGAGCGAGCCGGCACCCGCGGCGGCGCCGGCCCGCGATGGCGACGTCATCCGCTTCGATCCCTCCCGCCGCCGCTGAGGCGCCGCGAAATTTCGGCGCCGCCTGCCGTCGTTGTACGGCGTGGGGGATCCCGACCATGCGAGACACGAAGACCCAGATCTTTCTTCCCGGCCTCCTCTGCGCCGCCGCTCTCGTCAGCTTCGCCTGTGGCCGCGGCCAGGATCACACCGGACAGGCTGCCCCGGCCCCGCAGACGGCGCAGGTTCCGGCGGCTCCCGCAGCTCCGGCGCCTGTGCCGACGCCTCAGCCCCCGGTCAACGAGCTGAGGCCGGTGCCGCAATCGGTGCAGATCCACGAGGAAACGCCGCCGCCGGTCGTGGACCAGAGCCGCGAACGCGAACGGGAGCGTGCGCTGGCGGCGCGCGAGGCGCGGCTTGCCGCCCGGGAGCGGCGACTGAAAGAGCGCGAGCAGCAGGCCCGCGCCGCCGAGGCCCTGCCGGCGCCCGAGCCGGTGCCGCAGGAGAACACTGAAGAGGCCGCGGCTCCAGCCCCCGAGCCGGTGCCCGAAGAGCCCGCGGCCGAGCCCGCGCCACGGCCCGCCGAGCCGCCGGTCGAAGCTCCCCGAACGGTCGAGGTCAGCATACCGGCCGGAAGAGTGCTCAACGTCCAGCTCACGCAAACGCTGGCCAGCAACACCAGCAAGCAAGGAGACATCTTCCGCGTCCGCGTGGCGCACGACGTGCGGGTCGACGGGGTGGTCGCCATCCCCCGCGGCTCGGAGATCGTGGGCCTGGTCACCGACGCGGCGCCTCTCCCCAGGATCGGCGGCAAGGCCCGGCTCACCCTGAAGCTCACGGACCTGGTGCTGCCGTCCGGTACCACGGTGCCCATTCACGCGTCCCTCGTTCAGGAGGGGCCCAACCAGACCGGCCGGGACGCCGCCACCATCGGCGGCGGCGCCGTGGGCGGCGCCATTCTCGGGAACATCCTCGGCAAGGGCGGCGGCAAGGCCTCGGTCGTGGGCGCGATCATGGGCGCCGTGGCCGGCGCCGCGATCGCCTCCCGGACGGGCAAGGAGGAAGTCGTCATTCCGGAGGGCACGGTGCTGGGCGTCAAGCTGGACGACGCCCTCGCCGTTCAGGCCCGCGCCCGATCGGAAGCCCGGCCGGACGCCCGTCCCTGAGAAGTCGACCTCCGCCCGGGCATAAATGCCAGGGCTATGAGCTGCGCCCCCTGAAGGGGACTTAAAGCCGGATTCATCCGGCGTCTCTCGTAGCCCGGGTATTTATGCCCGGGCGGAGTGGACGTCGCGACGGAACTTTCCGCTCGCCCGCGCTCGCCCTCAAGGGCACGGAAGGCCCGGGAATCTCCTCCCGTCCTCCCCCCGTTCTCATGATTCATGACTGAAACTTCCGTCGTCGCGCCCCGGCGCCCTGCCCGTCAGGGTCTTTTTGGCGGCCAGGTGTCGTCCAAGCGGCGTCCGGTGGAGGAGCCCGAGGAGAAGAGCAAGAAGCCGCTCAAGCCTCGCACCATCCTGAACGACGCCATCGATCTGGTGCGGGCGCGCAAGGGCCGGCTGGCCTTCGGGCTGCTGCTGATGGGCATCAACCGCGCCGCGGGATTGATCCTGCCCGGCACCACCAAGTTCCTGCTCGACGACGTCATCGGCAAGGGGAATCGGGGGATGCTGTCGCTGCTGGTGATGGTTGCCGGCGCCGCGACTCTCGTCCAGGCCCTCAGCTCCTTCGCCCTCTCCCAGATCGTCGGCAAGGCCGCGCAGCGGTCGATCACGGAGATGCGCCGCGAGGTGCAGCAGCACGTCGGCCGGCTGACCGTCGGCTACTTCGAGCAGACCAAGGCCGGCTCCCTGCTGGCGCGGGTGATGAACGACGCCGAGGGCATCCGCAACCTGGTGGGCACAGGCCTGATCGAAGTGACGGGCGGCCTGGTGCAGGCGGTGCTGGTGCTGGGCCTCCTCCTTTACCTCAACCTCAAGCTGACGATCATCGCCCTGGCCGTGCTGTCGCTCTTCACCTTCGTCATGCAGTACGCCTTCAAGACCCTGCGGCCCCTGTTCCGGGAGCGCTCGGTGATCAACGCCGAGCTCTCCGGCCGGCTCACCGAGTCGTTCTCCGGCGTGCGGGTGGTCAAGGCCTACCGCGCGGAGCGGCGCGAGGCCCTGGTTTTCACCAAGGGGGCGCACCGGCTGTTCCGCAACGTCGCCAGCACCATGACCGGCCTCTCGGCCATCACCGGCGTCTCGACGCTGCTGCTGGGCGGCATCGGCGTCATCATCATGGGCATCGGCGCCAGCGACGTCCTGGCCCACCGCATGACCGTGGGCGGCTTCTTCTCCTTCACCATGTATCTCGGCATGCTGATCGGGCCGGTGATCCAGGTCGTCAACATCGGCAGCCAGATCACCGAGGCCTTCGCCGGCCTGGAGCGCATCCGCGAGATCCGCAACGAGGTGCCGGAGGACGAAGGTGAAATGTCCCGCCGGCCGCTGCCGGCCGTCGAGGGGACGATCGAGTTTCGCGACGTCCACTTCCACTATCAGGCCGGGACTCCCGTGCTCAAGGGGATCTCGTTCGTGGCCAAACCGGGAACCTCGACGGCCCTGGTGGGACCGTCGGGCTCGGGCAAGAGCACGCTGATCGGCCTGGTGGCGGCCTTCCACCGCCCCACCGCCGGCCAGATCCTGGTCGATGGCCACAACCTCGACGAGCTGCGCCTGGGCGACTATCGCTCCCACCTGGGCGTGGTGTTCCAGGACAACTTCCTGTTCGACGGCACGGTGCTGGAGAACATCGCCTACGCCGCGCCCCACGCCTCCGAGGAGGAGGTGCTGCATGCCGCGAAGATCGCCCATTGCGACGACTTCGTCCAGCGGCTCCCTCAGGGCTACGACACGATCGTCGGCGAGCGCGGAATCAAGCTCTCCGGCGGCGAGCGCCAGCGGGTGGCGATCGCGCGGGCGATCCTGGCGGACCCGCGAATCCTGATCCTCGACGAGGCCACGTCGTCGCTCGACAGCGAGAGCGAGGCGCTCATCCAGGAAGGGCTGGCGGAGCTGATGAAAGGGCGGACGACCTTCGTCATCGCCCACCGGCTCTCCACGGTGCGCCGGGCCGATACCATCCTGGTGCTGGAAGGCGGGCAGATCATCGAGCGCGGCCGGCACCAGGAGCTTCTCGCCCTCGGCGGGCGCTATCACGCCCTCTACACCCGGCAGTACGACCTCGAATCCAACCTCTTCCGCAATCCAGGGGAGGTGGAGGAGGAGAAGGCCGCGGCGAAAGCGACGGCGTCGGCCGATGCCGGCGTCGGCCGGCTGCCGCTCATCCCGGTTTGAAGATCTCAGCGATCAGAACTTGAAGCCCTGCCGCCGCTTGATCTGGCGCGGCTTTTCCGCACTGCCGTAGTTGCCCACGTGGCCGGAGAGATCGGTGGCCACGACGTAGAACTCCACGGTCTCGTTCTGATGGAAGGCGGGAGGAATCTGCACCGTGTAGTAGCCGGTGCGGGTCTTCTGGAGCGGGAGCTCGCGCATCTTGCCGCCCTGCACCCGCGCCATGAGCTTGACGTCTTTCACCTGATAGTCGTCGGTGGCGCGGAAGCTCAGCTCCACCACGGCGCCGCGGGAGTACTCGAGCAGGAAGCCGTCGCGCAACTCGACCACCGGCGGCTCTTTGTCGAGCTGGGCGAGCTGGTCCTCGAGCCCTTTGCGGGCCGCGGCGAAACGGGGCGCCAGATGGGGCGTGGCCTCGACGGTGCTCATGGCCTCCAAGCCCTCGGTGGGCTTCTTGTGGCGCTGGATGTTGGGTACGGCGGCGAGCAGGGCCTCCTGCTGGCTCTCGTTCTGCTGGTACGTGCGGTATTTCGCCACCCGGTCCTTGAGGCCCGGCCGGTCCGGCCAGGTGCGTTCGACCGGCTCGAGGCGGCCGAAGGCGTCATCGTACTTGCCCTCCTTGACCAGACCCTCGGCCTCGGTTTCCAGCGCCGTCGCGGCCTTGCCCCGCAGATCCTCGGGATCGTTCATCTTGGGCAGCAGGGAGTGCAGGTTGGCGAACTTCTCCAGCACCTGAACCCGGTTGCCCTGGGCCGCCGCGACGATCGCCTGGGCATAGGCATCCACGATGCCCTTGGCGCGGTCGAAGTTGGCGCGGACGTCCGGGGTCATTCCGGCCTCCTGGCCGCCTCCCACCTCGACGGCGTTGCGCAGCACCTCCAGGTCCTGGTTCTTGAGACCGTTCTGAAGGTCCGCAGGCAGCCGCTCGAAGCCGATCCGCGCCAGGGTTTCCTCCACGGCGTCGAGCCCCCGGCAGCCCGCGGGCGGGAGCAGCCCCTGCTCTCCGAAAGAAACCGCGCGGAGGGTGCGGCGGGCCTTGAGGTCATCCCCTGACGCCAGGGCGAGCGTCGCCTCCTCGAGCTGCGCCACCGGCGGCTTGGTGAACACCTTGGCCACGAAATTGGACGCCGGGGCCGCGACGGCCGCGACCGGCGCCGGGCGGCGGACATACCAGACCGCCCCGGCAATGGCGGCGATGAGGGCGAGCACGGCCACGCCGGAGATCGCTCCCAGGACGACGGGCTGGCGGAACCAGGGAGTCGCCGGGGCCGGCCCAGCCGGATGGGCAGCTCCTGCGGCCGGAGCTGCCGCGGCCTGCTTCCGCTTGAGAAAGGGTACGACTTTCGCTCCGGCGCCGGCGGCTACCTGTCCGGCCGTCCGGGGGGGAGGCGGCGGGACGGAGAGGAGGGCGTTCAGGACCTCGTCGTCCACGGATTGCAGGACGTCCCCCTCCGGCGAGGGCTCGGCGCCGAGCGGCGGCAGATCGAGCGCCGGCAGAGCCCCGGACGAAGTCACGGCTCCCAGCGCTTCCTGTGCCGGCGGGAAAGATTCTGGCAACGCGGACAGCAGGGGAGGAGAGGACAGGACGGGCGCGGAGCCCACGGCAGCGGCGGGCAGCGGCATGGCTGGCGGCACCGGCGCCAAGGGGGGCATGGCCGGCGGCGTCGGCAGCGGCGAGCTCACCGCCGAAGCGAACCCGGCCACCGGCTCCGGCGCTGTGGGCCAGGGAGTCGCCGGCGGCTGGGCCGGAGCCGCGACCGCCGCGACCGGCGCCTGGAGGCCCGCCGGGCCACCCAGCGCCTGCAACAGCGCCTCGCGGAACTCTCGGGGCGTGGCCCGCTCCCCTGGCTGCTGGCGCAGGCAGCGCTCCAGCACCTGCCGCAGCGCCTCGTCGCTCTCCAGCTCGAAGCTCACGGCGAGCGGCATCTGCACCACGGGCGCGTCGCCGAGGCCCACCGTGGCGCCCAGCGCGTAGCAAGCGGTGAGAGCCAGCGAGAAGAGATCGGCCCGCCAATCCACCGGCCCGCCCGCGGCCCCCGCCGTCATCTCCGGGGCCAGGAAGCGGGCGTTTTCGGTCGCCACGCCGCTCACCGCCGCGGCGCCCCGCGGCCGGAAGATCGCCGTGCCGAGCCCCAGCAACTTCACCTGCTCGCCCGCCGGAGTGGCGGCGAGGAAGAGGTTGTCCGGCGAGAGGTTGAGATGGGCCGCTCCCTTCGCGGCCAGCACCTCCAGGCCGCCGAGGGCCTGGCCCACGATCTTCAGCACGCGGGCCGGCGGCAGCCCGGAGAGCAGGTCGAGGCTCTTGCCTTCCAGCAGCTCGAGCACGAAGAAGGCGCTGCCGTCCGGAGTGAAGCCGTAGTCCAGGACGGCGGGGAGGTTCGGGTGGCGCAAGCCCGCCAGAATGGCGGCGAGCTTCTCGAAGTCCGGCGCTCCGGCGGCCAGCCCGGGCGCCGGCCCGACGGTGATCAGCTTGGCCGCAACCGTGTGACCCGATTGGGTCTCAGTTCCCCGCAAGACGGTGCCGAAACGGGTCGACTTGAGGATCTTCTGAAGCTGATAACGATCGGTGAGCTCGCGGAACTGCATCGCCTCCCCTTGGGCCTGCCTGAAGTAGATCCGACTTTGAGACAGCGTTAGTATAGAGGAGACTCTATCGGCTTTCTCTCACGAAGTGGAGTATCTATGAAGCCCCGCTGGCCCGTTCTCCTTTCCGCTCTTCTCCTGGTCCTGATGGCCGCCGGTGCTCCGGCCGCGCAGGCCGCCGCGAATTCTCCCTACGGCATCAACATCCACGTTCCCCAGGGGCCCGAGCTCGCCGCTCAGCTCAACCGGGTGAAGGCGGCGAAGATCGGCTGGGTGCGGATCGATTTCATCTGGGCCGTGGTGCAGCCCGCGGCGGGCACCTGGGACTGGCACCTTTACGATGCCATCGCCAACGCCGCCAATGCGCGGGGAATCAAGGTCTACGCCACCCTGGCCTACACGCCCGCCTGGGCCACCGACGGTCCGGAGCTGAGCGGCGTGCCCCGCAACCCGGACGATTGGGTGAATTTCTGCTACCAGGCGGCCAAGCGGTATCGCCGCACCATCACCTATTGGGGGATGTGGAACGAGCCCAATCTTTCCCGCTTCTGGGCAGGGAACCGCGAAGACTACGTGGACTTCATCCTGCGGCCCGGCGCCCTCGGCATCCACGCCGCCAACCCCGCCGCCAAAGTGGGGGGACCTGACCTCGCCCACGTCACCGCCGGCGACGCCGACTGGTACGACTGGCTGCGGCTGACGCTTCTCGAAGCCGGCGACGATCTCGACATCATCACCCACCACGTCTACGACTCGGACGGCAGCCGGGGCGTGACCTCGAAGTTGGACGCCAGCACCCTCTTCGCCAATCGTCCGTCCCTCTGGAGCGTCGCTCCCCCTTCCGTGCGCGAGGTCCTGAAGACCACCGGCTGGTACCGCCTGAAGCCCTTCTGGCTGACGGAGACCGGCTGGGAGTCGGGGAGCGTCTCCGAGAACCGCCAGGCCGACTACACCAGCGGCCTGCTCGGCGACTGGTTCGGGGTCAACCGGGATTGGGTGGACAAGGTCTTCTTCTACGAGCTGCAGGACGCGCCGGCCGGCGACACCTTCGGCGTTCTGCGTTCGGACGGCAGTCCGAAACCGGCGTACGGTGCCCTGCGCAACTTCATCAAGGCGCATCCGACGGGGAACTGACTCCCGGCGAACCCTCTCGGATTCGCGCCAGTTGTGATAGCTTCCCGCGGATCTGCTCGCCGGAACCGTGGATGCGCCTGGTTCGCAGGGCTGCCCTGCGGGGTCCGGCCAGAGACCGATCTTGGGTCTACCCTGTCAGTGTAGAGCGGCTCCGATCGACCCTCCGGGTCTTGGGTGCCAGGGCTCGCGCTGGCTGAAAGTCGTCGAAAGTCCGTATCGAAATCCCATGGGATCTGGAGGAAACATGTCCAAACACACCGTCCTTGACCGGACCGCGCCGACCCGCAGGGGGCGCCTGATGCTCGGGCTGATGGCGTTGCTCGCCCTGCTCGGCGTCGCGCCCGCCTCGGCGAGCGAAGCCGATCTGTTGCTGCCCGATCTCGCGAGCCGGTCGTTCTTCGGCCTCGATGGTCACTCCCTGCTGCTGGGCGGGCTCGTCGTCTGCGTGCTCGGCATGCTCTTCGGGTTAGTGATGTACGTCCAGCTCAAGAACATGCCCGTCCACCGCTCGATGCGCGAGATCTCCGAGCTGATCTTCGAGACCTGCAAGACCTACCTGGTCACCCAGGGCAAGTTCATTCTCATCCTCGAGGCCTTCATCGGCGTCGTGATCTTCGTCTACTTCTACACCCTGCGCGGCTATGACCTCGCCAAGGTGATCACCATCCTGCTCTTCAGCCTGGTCGGCATCGCCGGCAGCTACGGCGTGGCGTGGTTCGGTATCCGGGTCAACACCTTCGCCAACTCGCGCTCCGCCTTCGCCAGCCTGCGGGGCAAGCCGTTCCCGACCTACGCCATCCCGCTCAAATCCGGCATCTCGATCGGCATGCTGCTGATCAGCGTCGAGCTGATCCTCATGCTCGGCATCCTGCTCTTCGTGCCGAAGGATTACGCCGGCCCCTGCTTCATCGGCTTCGCCATCGGCGAGTCGCTGGGCGCCGCGGCCCTGCGCATCGCGGGCGGCATCTTCACCAAGATCGCCGACATCGGCTCCGACCTGATGAAGATCGTCTTCAACATCAAGGAAGACGACGTCCGCAACCCCGGCGTCATCGCCGACTGCGTGGGCGACAACGCCGGCGACTCGGTCGGCCCTACGGCGGACGGCTTCGAGACCTACGGCGTCACCGGCGTCGCGCTCATCACCTTCATCCTGCTCGCCGTCAGCACCCAGGCCGTGCAGGTCGATCTCCTGGTGTGGATCTTCGTCATGCGCATCATGATGATCATCACCAGCGGCGTCTCCTACCTGATCAACGAGGCCATCGCCAAGAGCCGCTACGGCAACGCCGACACCATGAACTTCGAGGCGCCGCTGACCTCCCTGGTCTGGCTGACCTCGATCCTGTCGGTCGGCGTCACCTACGCCATCTCGTACCTGATGATCCCGACCCTCAACGGCGACCCGACCCTGTGGTGGAAGCTGTCGACGATCATCTCCTGCGGCACACTCGCCGGCGCCCTGATCCCCGAGCTGGTCAAGGTCTTCACCTCGACCGAGTCGGCGCACGTCAAGGAAGTGGTGACCGCTTCCCGCGAAGGCGGCGCCTCGCTCAACATCCTCGCCGGTCTGATCGCGGGCGACTTCAGCGCCTACTGGCTGGGGTTGACCATCGTGGCCCTGATGGGCGCGGGCTACGGCGTCAGCACGACTCTCGGCACGGGCCTCATGATGGCGCCCGCCGTGTTCGCCTTCGGTCTCGTGGCCTTCGGCTTCCTCGGCATGGGACCGGTGACCATCGCCGTCGACTCCTACGGGCCGGTGACGGACAACGCCCAGTCGGTCTTCGAGCTGTCCACCATCGAAACCTTGCCGGGCATCAAGCAGGAGATCCAGAAGGACTACGGCTTCACGCCGGACTTCGATCTCGCCAAGCACCACCTGGAGGCCAACGACGGCGCCGGCAACACCTTCAAGGCGACGGCCAAGCCGGTGCTCATCGGTACGGCCGTGGTCGGCGCGACGACCCTCATTTTCTCGATCATCGTGGTGCTCACCAAGGGCCTGAATGCCGAGTACGTCAAGTACCTCTCGCTGCTCCACCCGCCGTTCCTGCTCGGCCTGATCACCGGCGGCGCGGTCATCTACTGGTTCAGCGGCGCCTCCTGCCAGGCGGTGTCGACCGGCGCCTATCGAGCCGTCGAGTTCATCAAGAAGAACATCAAGCTGGACGCGGGAGCCGAGAAGGCCTCGATCGAGGACAGCAAGCGGGTCGTGGCGATTTGCACCACCTACGCCCAGAAGGGCATGTTCAACATCTTCCTGACGGTGTTCTTCAGCACCCTCGCCTTCGCCTGCCTGGAGTCGTACTTCTTCATCGGCTACCTGATCTCGATCGCCATCTTCGGTCTCTACCAGGCCATCTTCATGGCCAACGCCGGCGGCGCCTGGGACAACGCCAAGAAGATCGTCGAGGTGGAGCTGCACGAGAAGGGCACGCCGCTCCACGCCGCCACCGTCGTGGGCGACACGGTGGGCGATCCGTTCAAGGACACCTCCTCGGTGGCCATGAACCCGATCATCAAGTTCACCACCCTTTTCGGCCTGCTGGCCGTGGAGCTGGCCGAGGGCCTGCACACGAACATGCGAGTGAGTCTCGCGGCGGTCTTCTTCGTCATCTCGACCGTCTTCATCTGGCGTTCGTTCTACGGCATGCGAATTCCGGTCGAGACGGCCGCCAAGCACTGAGGTCTCCGCCGCATCACGGGGCGCTGCTTCACGGCGGCGCCCTGCCTTCGACTTCTCCTTCTCCGTGCAACTGAATGTCAGGACGCCCCGGCGAGTTTCGTTCGCGCCTTCGCAAAGGGGCAACGAAAACTCGGGAAGGGCGGACGCGCCTTCCCGAAGGCGCGACGAAAACTTGGGAAGGCGGGTTGCGCCCTCGCGAAGGGGATACGAAAACTCGCGAGGGCAATGGCTACTCCACCATCTCAATCGCCAGGCCGTGGGTCAGGGTGGCCGGAATCAAGAAGCGATCCCGTCCTTTGTATTTGAAGGTGTGGAGATGCAGGCCGGTGTTGTGGTTGACAAGGTTGAGCGCGGTGTGGAGATTGCCGACCTGGAGGCTCACCCCCAGGATTCCTTCCCCGCGATCCGCCGCGAAGTCCGCCACCAGACCGGGACCGTCGGGTTCCAGGAGCGCCAGGGTGCTGTTGTGATACCGCACCTCCGCGCCGCGACCGCCCAGGTAGTCGATCTTTTTGTGCTTGAAGCGCACCTCGAGGCCGAGGCCCTCGTAGAAATCGATGGCGGCGTCGAGGTCTGACACCACCAGCCAGAGGGTATCGATCTTCTGCGCCGTATTGGGATGCGGCTGTGGCGCCAAAACCGGAAAGTCGACGAACATCTGGCTCACCTGGGCGTCGTCGTACGCCAGGAAGAAGTTCGAGTTGTCCGGAGCCACTCGCGAGGTGAGGATGACCAGATTCCATAGAGGGGTGAGTCCGATGACCTGGCCAGTCGATTCGATGGTGAGGGGCCCGGCGGGAATCGGGCCGACGTTGGGATAGCCGGCGGCGGTCAGAAACGCGGACGTCTGCGCGGCGTCGTGAACGTCGGTGCCGTAGAACTTGGCGCCTTCGTGGTGCTGGAGAAAGTCCAGGAACGGCGCGGTGCCGTCGTTGAGCTCCGTAAACGCATCGATCTCCAGGTAGGAACGGTCCTGAAACCAGATCAGGTGGTTCTCGGCTCCCGCCGGGGACAGCAAGGCGGGCGTGATCGAAAAACCGAGCTGGTGGTTGAAGATGTTCGCCACGGCGTCGAAGTTCTCGAGACGAACGAGCAATCCAACGTGATCGATGCCTCTGCCGTCACCCAATCCCTGGGCCGAAGCCTGCATCCCAAGCGTCAGCAGTCCGGAGATGACAGCCCAGCAGATCCGACTTGATTTCATGTTCAATCTCCTGTTTCTGAAAAGCCATTCCCTGCGCGGTTGCGCGATGTCTGACGACATAGTATTGCCCGGGGAGCGAAGAATCCAGCGCAGGGCGACCCGCCCACACCTGAAACCTGGTTCACCTCTTGCCGTAAACCCTCTCCATGGGAACTCTTGGGTGAGCTCAACCGTTTGACTCTGCGAGCCCTCTGATTTCCCGATTCGATCTCGCAGGAGACCTGACCCATGAGAAAGTCGCTCCGCCACCGCTTCTTCGTCCTCGCCCTGGCCGCCGCTGTTGCCGTCCCGGCCCTGGCCGCCCCGCCGGCACCGCCCGCGGTCAACGCGAAGGACCGTGCCGCGATCGTCGACGACATCGCGTCCGCGCTGAACGAGACCTACGTCTTCCCCGAAACCGCCAAGAAGATGGAAGAGCGCATGCGGCAACAGCTCAAAAGCGGTGCCTACGACAAACTCGGAACCCTGGATGTTTTCACGGAGAAGCTTACCGAGGATCTGCGGTCCGTCAGCCATGACTTGCACCTGGGCGTGGGGTGGGATCCCGCGCCGCCCGGCGGAGAGGCAGGAGGACCGACTCCCGCGGATCAGGCCCGTTTCGCGGCCGAGTCGCGCCGCGACAACTACTGTTTTCACAAGGTCGAGCACCTGGCCGGCAACGTCGGCTACCTGAAGCTCGACTGCTTCGCGCCGGCCGAGCTCGGCGGCGGTGCCGCGGTGGCGGCGATGGGCTTCCTCTCCGGCAGCGACGCGCTGATCTTCGACCTGCGCGACAACGGCGGCGGCAGCCCGAGCATGATCCAGCTCCTCATCAGCTACCTGATGGCCCCCGAGCCGACCCACCTCAACGACTTCTACATCCGCAAGGGCGACAAGACGAGGCAGTTCTGGACGCAGGCGTGGGTGCCCGGCATGCGGCTGCCCGACGTACCGGTCTTCGTCCTCACCAGCGGCCGGACGTTCTCAGCGGCCGAGGAGTTCACCTACAACCTGAAGAATCTGAAGCGCGCGACTCTCGTCGGAGAGACCACCGGCGGCGGCGCCCATCCGGTCGACCTCTACCGGGTCAAGGGCTATCCCGTGGCCGTGAGGCTCCCGTTCGGCCGGGCGGTCAATCCAATCAGCGGCACCAACTGGGAAGGAACCGGCGTCGAGCCGGACGTCAAGGTGTCGGCGACGGAGGCGCTCGACGTGGCGCACTCGCGCGCGCTCGCCGCCGTGGCGGAGAAAGCGACGGACCCCGAGCAGAAGGCGTCGTTGAAATTCGTCAGCGGCGTGCTGGAAGACCGCCGCAAGCCGGCCAGCCTCTCCGTCGCCGAGCTTCAAGCTTTCGCCGGCACTTATGGTCCGCGCACGATCCGCGTGGAAGACGGCGCTCTCTGGTATCAGCGCGGCAAAGGGCGCAAGCAGCGGCTCCTGCCGGTAGGCCAGGATCGCTTCCTCGTAGGAGATCTCAACGATTTCCGAATCCGTTTCGAGCGCGACGCAGGCGGGAGCGTCGTGCGCCTGGTTGGTCTCTACCTCGACGGCACCGAGGAGCCGAACCCCCGCGGCGGGGAGTAGCTAGTAAGCAGCCGGCTACCCGGGAACAATCAGTTCTTCAAGGATCGGCACAGCGGCGGGCGGTTGGTCACCCAGGGGTGGAACGGTTCCTTCTATGGACGGGGACGGGGCCAATTCAGCTCGAAGATCCTGGGCTTCGAGCTTCTCCCGTCGTTCCTTTGCATGCTCAAGCACAAGCTTCTCAGCGTCCGTCCCTCCTGCTGAATGCGCTCGTGAGGCGTTAGCGATGCTGTCTCGTTGCTTTCTCGCAAGCTCAATGCAGCGCTCCGCTGCCACGAGAGCGTGCTTTAGCTCCTCCAGGATCGACGTGTCTGTAGGTGCCTTAGGAGGCAGGTCCATTTGTGGTCCCTTGGGGACTTCCCCAAGAGACATAGCCAGCAAGCAATAAATGTGCCGGTTCTAATTGGGAACGAAGCTGCGGTCAGGGCACCGAGGGTCGGCCTCTACTTCGACGGCACTGAGCAGCCGAACGTCGGCGAGTAGCACATATTCGGCGAGGCGCTGCGTCAGCTCGTAGCTAAGGGGTCAGATCAAACGCGATTGCTGGAAGCTTTTGCCACGCCAGCGAGTCATCAAGGAGTCGTAGCGGAGTCAAACTACCCCGAGCGACACCTGAGCCCTCACGAATGAGTTGAAGGAAGTTGCACTGGTAGCTGTATTGGGAAGAAGCTCTGTGATCGCCTCCCAGAGTTCCGGTAGAAAACACGAAGATCGGCTCAGGGGAGTTTCGAGGCTCGTCGAAGAAGTAAGGAAGATACTTGTAGCCCGCCCCATAGTGAGAATGGCCGTGCAGGACCAAGCGCACCTTATGCCGGATCAAGTGTCGCAAGATCAGCCCTTGACTGGCCACCACCCTCTCAGCCGAGCCTGCCTGATAGATGGTTGGTACCTCAAAAAGGTGGTGATGAAAGACGGCCAGCCTGAAGTAGTCAGAGCGTGGACGCGTCAGCCTTTCAAGCTCGGATTCGACCTTAAGCAGTTGTGAGCCCTCAATCTCTCCGCTGTCCCAGAAATCCTCCCGAGCTACTACGGAGTTCAGGCCGATGATTACCAGCCGCAAGTCGTCGAAAATTGAGATGCTGAAAAGTGCATCCGCCGCCAAGCTCTCACTCTCAAACCTGCCCGGGCTTGGATCGAGCAGGGCTCTGAACCGCGCGAGCCCTCCCTCGGCGTCGGCATAAAAGGCGTATATGAACTCCACGAATTTCTTGAATCTCCGATCCTCCTCCTCTTTTCTAAAGATGTCGTGATTTCCAGGAACCAGAATCACCCGGTCTTTGCTTACTGAAAACCTTTGGCTAACTCGATTGAGAAAATCAGCGGTTTGTTGAAACTCCTTGGTGAGTCCCTCGCTGCAAAAATCACCACTCACCACCAAGAGGTCAACTCGCGGGGAGTCAATCAAGCTCTCAAGCTGAGTACAGATCAAATCCTCTAGCCTGACACTGGCCTGGCTCAAGCCGTGAAATCTTCCGAAATGAATATCCGATAGATGAAGAATCGAGATAGGGCCCTTGCCGAGGATATCGACTATCGCCGCGCACCACTCTTCTGAGTCCTCGCCGTGAAAATATCCCTGGATCGCACCTTCTAAGAGCATCGTGTCGAGCTCATTGCGTATATCGGCGGCATGCGCGTTACCCGTCACAACAAGAATGGGAATACCCTCGAAGTTGGCCCAGATGTGCCTCGCCGCCTGAAAGCCGTTCCAATTGGGCATATCAATATCCAAAACCAGGAGATCGACTCCGAGTTTGGGAGTCAGGTAACGGTAGACGGCATTGCCGTCAATAGCATGGTAAATCTCAAATGGTAATCCCCTCAGAGAGAGAAACGTACCCAAAATTTCTCGATAGGAGTCGTAACTCCCCAGATCATCCTCAGCCCACAGAATCCGATACACCTCACACCTCCTTGATTAGAGGGGCCAAGCGCCAATCCTGCGGGCTCGTGTCGTATACGCGGTCGAGCCCAAGGACGAAGCGCCTGCGGACCCGAAATCCTCGCCCGGAATGAACGAAGGTAACCGTGGACGCCGCGCGCAAGACAAGAGCATGGGCATAACGCAAGATTGAGCGAGCCCGGGACGGTAGACCGCCGGGCACCGGGCTGTCGACGATCAGGACCTGGCAGGGCTCCTGGCCCCAGGACCATAGGAGGGGAAGCCCGAGACGCCGAAGCGCTCTTAGATCGATGCCGAACGTCAGCATTCGAAAAAGGTAGAACGAAAGCCCATCAATCAAAATTACGTCGGAATGCGCCCAACTCGCCCGTAGGGTCTGGATATCAACCTCTCCATCTCCGATGAGCTCGATGATCTGCCAATCATCAGGCCGGCGGCGGCGGTGCTCAGCGATGACGTCCTCATAGGCTGGATGCCGAGGAAGGGTCCCCACATAGGTGACCCGTTTTCCCAAATCTCCCGCCATCCGCTCCGCGAGAAGAGATTTTCCGGAACCATGGCGACCGGTGATAAAATGAAGCATGCTTCTCTATCTTATCTCACGCGAGCTTCGCTAAACCCGAGCCGAGGTGAAAGATGACTTGAACACCAGCTTCCGAGCCGGACGTGACGACCTGCAGAGAGGCCCGCAGGAGGTCGAAGACCATCTGAGCGTGGTCGAGGCCGACGCCGCTGGCGAATGGGGACTCAGAAGGATCCCCGGCTAGTCCCCGCCGTAGCGACTCTCCAATCTCGCAAGCGACCTGCGGAGAGTCGACATCACTCATGATCGAAAGCACGGGCGACTGGGTGAAATTTCCGACCGACAAATCTCCAATCGACTTGGCAGTGAGTGAGATTCGTATCACCTTTCGCTCGAGGCCGCGTCTTGCGAGATCCTGGACGGCGTTACGAATTAGATTCTTGACCACTCGAACGATCATATCGCGGTTGGAAGTCAAGATTACGTCGCAGATAAAAGCTATCGCCAGAAGACAGGTACCGCCTATATCTTCCTCAAGCTCCGCAGCGGCCCTCTGGCAAGCCGATTTCAGGCTGACCTCTTCCGTCATGACTTGAGGTCGCCGTAGTTGCTTGCTGAGGTAGATCTTGACCTTCTCCATCCTCTTCTCCAGGCCGCGGACCTTACTGGCCTGCATCAGGAGACGAGACCGGAGAAGGCCCAAGGCCCCGACGGGCAGGGTTGGATCGCCGCTTAGGTGAAACAAATCTATTCCGATATTATCGAGTTCCTTGGCAATGGCGTCAAACAGGTTGATCTTCTCATCGATCGGGATCTTGATCTTGGCATCATGAGCCAGATCCCGCGCAAGCAGGTTAGCGACGCCCAGGACGAGCAAATCGTGGCGGCGATCCTCGCTTCTCCGAAGGGCGCCTGTAAGGGTACGTATGTTGAGATCCAGCTCACTGACGATCCGCTCGAAATCGAGAAGCAACCGTTGCCGGAAATCGTCCTTGGTTTGTTGAGAAAGCAGCTTGAACTCCTCGTGCTCGCTGTCCTCGGAATGCAGGCGTTGCAAGTTGGCCTTGACACTATCGAGGTGACGCAGGTGTATCTCCCGGTTACGCTCAAGCAGCGCGATGGGTTCTAGTCCTTCGGGAGGAGTCCGTATCGGAAGCCGAGCAAGATCGCGATTTATGGCGCTCTCATACAGCAGGAGATTGTACCGGCGTGCGACTTCACGGCCGCTGGTCAAGGCTGAAAGCGCACGCTGAGGATCTTTTTCAGCATAAAGCTTTGCCTCGACCAGGCAGGCACGCGCGATAGACTTATAATCGGAGTAGCGAGAAGCGATCTTTTGGCCTTCGGCGAGACACTCCTCGGCTCCCGGCCGATTCCCGGTCTTGTGGAGCATTCCAGCATATTGAATCCAACGGACGCCTAACCCCCGCTCCTCAAGCCGGTCCTCTTGTAAGAGGCGAAGCCCATATTGAAACCATCGCAGGTACTTTGGGCTGCCTTCCCTCATGAAGCGGAAGAAGTTCAAGTGGCAGATGGCGCGCGAAACTCCGACCCCACGCCCAATGCCCCGATTTATTTTGATAGCCTCGGTGAAATGACGGAGCGCCTGTTCGCTATCGGCTTCCCGATAGACTTGGCCGAGAGCATCGTGGCAAATCGCGAGGTAACGCGTCAGGCGCGTGCGCTCCTCAGCTTGGGAGAGTCGCAGTTGGTTGATTAGGTTCGTCCTCGCGTCCTCTACGAAGGCAGAAAATAAACTCTGCTGCCCCAGATAGTTACCGTATAGCTTTCCGATCAATAGTAGGCCAATGCCAATATCGGCTTGCATCCGAAGGGCCCTTGCCCGCTCAATCGATGCTCGGTAGCAGGCGAGGGCCTCGTCGAAGCGTCCCAAGTTCCGCAGGGCCTTCGCACGGTTCCGCAATAGATAGACGCTGATTCCGCTGTTGTTCAGTGTCTGCCAATTGGAGGCAGCCATGCAAGATTCGGAGAACGCCAGGCACTCGTCGTAAGCACCGACGTTAACGCAAATGTAAAGCCATTGGGGGAAAAAACCGGCGAGGACCGAGTAGTCATTTGCAGCTCTACAAAGAGCGAATCCGTGCTTAGCGATCGAGAACAGCGCGAACGGGCTCTCGATCCCCTGAATCAAGGATTTGGCGTTTTCCACGAAAGTCTCGGGTGATGCCAGGCCTGCAGGGACGAAAATGCTGGCGTCTTTGAGGGAGGGTTCCTCCTCAAGGCGGTCGCGGTACTCTCTGATTGAGGAAAGAATATCGTTCACGGTGCCGATTCCAGATCTCTTCAGTCGCTCCAATCGAGTTTTTGGGACCGCGCTTCCTGACGCACCAGACTTTCGCCCCTAGCCGTGGCTGGACGCAGAAGGATCATCGGGTACTCCGGATCGGATCGAATCAAAACATCCCCAAACTGGGAAAGGCTGATTTCGAGAGGCCGCGGCAGTTGATAACGGCGGAGATTCTCCTCTTCGTTAGCGGTTGGGTGGTAATTTCTCTCCGCCTGGGGTTGAATTCCAGAACCGAGAAAAGCGAGGAGTTGGTTCTTGTTTGCCAAGTCGAGCAATAGATCGGAGGGAGGTAGTTGCACGAGCTTCCAAATACAGAAGTTCCCTGAGTCGGCGATCAGCAAAGTTCGCGGTTTGACCCTTGAGGGATCGCTGGCGAGAAGAGACCTGGAATTGGGCTTGAGGATTCCCTTGTCGATTAATCGGCGTGTGCGATACACGGCGACAGCAGTAGGTCGAGCTCGCTGAGGACTGTATCGCTCACCCAGTGAATCGAGAGCGGCTGGGCTTGTCGGTGTCCACACCAAGGTCGACTCTCCCGTATCACAGTTCATCTCCGAGATACGCTGCGCCGTTGGCTCGGTGACAAACAAGGTGTTGTTTCTGGCGTCGGCACATATATGCACACCCTCCTTGAGACTTGTCGATTCAACCGGAGCGGCCAGATGCCGAATCTCGGGCGGGTTGGCGAGCTTGACGGCGAGAATCCCGCCAGCGGAGGTCGGCGCCAGATAGGCGGTGGGAGGACGTTGAGGGGTAGGCCGGCTTACTGCAAGACGAACCAGGGAATGAGAAGGTGCCTGCCTGCCGAGAGCCCAGCGTTCTTCAGCGACGATAGTGTCTTGGCGGAATTCGAAACGGATTATCGATCGACTCTTGCCTTCGTAGCCATAGATAGAGTTCTGGACGACGGTCAAGTCGATAAGGGTTTCGTTTGCCGTGAGCTGCAGAAAAGCTGAGCTCTGCAAGCTTCCCGGTGGAGAAATTTCAAGGATCTTTTCCTTAAAACGGAATCTGACTACCTCTGCTGACCCGATGAGAGAGACTCGATCGGCTGAATTGGGCTGAGGGGGATAGAAGGGCTTGAGCTCCCCGAGGGGATTGAGAAGCACGTTTTCGAGAAAATCTAGATTCCAGAAGTGGACATCATATCTAGGTCTTGGCTTCCCCACGGAGACCCTCCCAACGGAAGCGAATCGGAGTCTCGTCCGTTTGACTCCTCTTGGATTTGGCAGCCGAGTCTTGCGACTCCTAAGCTAAGTATACCGGAGACAAGTCCGCCAGAGAGAGCCTTCTCTAGCGCTGAAACGCGTACGAGATCTTCACGAATACCAATCGATCCGCCCGTTGCAGGTCGCCGGCGGGATTCTGAAGACGGTCGTCGGCGTAGCCCACGAAAAGCACGGTCTGCCAGTTGATCTGGTAGGCGAAGAGCGCCGAGCCTGCGAAGGAGCCGCTGTTGGCGTCGACGGGGAAGGTGTAGAGCCGCGGGTCGCTGTTGACGTCGAGATACTCGCCGATCACCCGCAGGAAGGTGCGGGCGCTGAAGTTGTAGGTCGCTTTCAGGCGCTCGATCTGGGCGGTGAAGAGCCGGCCCCGCAGACCGCCGCCGGCATTCGCGGATCGGACGTCGAGCCACTGGTGGTCGGCGTTGAAATCGAGCGCCAGGTGGTCGGTTGGTTTCAGCGTGCCGAAGACCGAAAAGTCGCCCCCCTGGCCGACCCGGCCGTTGGCGAAATCGATCGCATCCCCCAAGGTGAGGTTGGCGCCGACGCGCGAGAAGCGGCGCCCGGGATCGATCTGGAAGTAGCACGCCACATTGCTGCGCTCGAGCACCTGATTGCCGACCCGCACCCGCTCGCGCACCGCAATCTCGGCGCCGGCGGCCATGTTGCGCTGGCCCTGGACCTGAACGCCGGGATTGGTCTGGCGCCGGATGAGATCGCCATCGGGGCTCTCGATGTAGCGCACGATCGCATAAGGCTGAACGCGCCGGAACAAGCCACTCTGGGGATAATAGTTGCGGAAGAGCGCATAGCGGCCAGCGCGGTAGCCGACCTGCGGCACGAACCCCTCGTCGGCGCGAAAACCTTCTCCGAAATCCTGCACGGTGGCCCGCCAGGTCCAATCGCGTCCGGTGTGGAGCCACTCCAGGTGGCCGGCGTGGGATGAGAGCTGGCGGCCGTCCCAGGTGGGATAGAGATCGGTGCGGTCGGGAGTCTCGGTGTCGCTTACCAGCAACTGCCCCGTGATCTGGTCGGTCTGGCTCTGACGCCAGAGGAAATCGGGGCCGACGACCCGGTTGTGGCCGCCGCCTTCATTCTCCCGGTCGGTGACCAGCAGGCCCGCGGAGGAGGCGCCGAAATCCCGCCGCAGGCTGCCGACCAGCACCTTGGAGGAGAAGTCCTGCGATGCGAAGTCGTTGCCGGTGGGGCCCGGAATGATGACGCTGCCGCCCCCCTGATCCTGGGTGACCAGCAAAGTGTAGGTGGAGCTCCCCAGCTTGCCGGTGTCCCGCAGGCCCCACTTGGGGTCGGTGATGGTGCGGGTGTAGACCGCCTGGATCGGAGTATCGAAGAGGTCGAGCCCTTCGAGGAAGAAGGGACGCTTCTCGGGAAAGAAGATGGCGAACTGATTGTTGACCGCGATCTGGCCGACGTCGGATTCCACCTGGGAGAAGTCGGGGTTGATGGTGAGGTCGAGGGCGTTGCTCGCGCTCGGCGTCCACTTGATGTCGATCCCGGCGTCCGTCTTGACTCTCTGGTCCACGAGCGGCGAGCCCAAACCGTCACTGGGCTCGCCGAGGCGCTGGCCGGTGACGAAAGGCGCGCCGACGAAGTGCCCGCCGCCGGGCAACCCGGTCAGGCCGACGAGCTCGCGCGACTGGCAGATCCAGCAGTTGCTGCCACGGGCGATCGGACTGCTATGGAAAGCGTAGCGCTGGTCGCGAGGATAGTTGCGCCACACCAGGATTCCCCAGCGATTCTCATCCTTCTTGGGATAGCGCAGCGAGGAGAGAGGGATCCGCATTTCGGCGGTCCAGCCGTCGGCGGTGATCTGCGCCGCCGTGTCATAGAAAAAATCGGGGGAGAAATCCTCGTTGCCGCTGTTGTCGTTGTAGACCGCGTCCGCCTGGTTGCCACGGGGATTGACGCGCAGCTCGATCGCCGAACGGCGATCGTTTCGCGTGTCGAGGAACACCGCGATGTTGTCATCGGTACCGATGATCTTGTCCCGTTCGACGAAGGGAGCGCGGATCTTTTCCGGCTCGGGGTCGAAGGCGTGAATGCCGATGTAAAAATCGTGATTGTCGTAGGTCAGATAGACGATCGTCTTTGCCGTCGGCTCGGTGTTGTCGGCCGGGTAGGTCTCATAGAAGGTGTCGAGGACAGCCGCCCCCTGCCACGCGGCGTCGTCGAGCTTGCCGTCGACGATGATCTTGCCCGCCACCCGCGGCACCGTCAGCGGCGGGCCTACGGCCGGCGCGGTGGCTGCCGTCACCGGTAATGTCGCGAGAAAAGTAGAAGCGAAACCAATGGTACCAAGAAAAACCCGAGTCGAATTGCGCATCGTGTTTATACGGGGAAACACCGGAAAGTTTCCTTGCGGCCTCGTGCCCGCGCGCAACCGTCGAGCCGCTGGCGGCCCCGATGATAATCTCGCGACGTGCCACTCACCGTCGTCCAGGAGCGCCCGACCACCATCCGCCGGTCGAAAGCCGGCCGCCGGAGGGCCGCGGTGTTGATCGCGGTCCACCTTGCCGTCGCCGCTCACGTCGCCCACTGGCTGATCGCCGGGCGCACGATGACGCCGGTCGAGCCGTCGGAGGCGATGGCCCTGGCCCGCGACGGCGTGGTGAACGCCGGGCTGGTTTTCTTCGCCGCCGCGGCGCTGGCGACGGCGGTCTTCGGCCGCTGGTTCTGCGGCTGGGGCTGCCACCTGGTGGCCGTCCAGGATTTCTGCCGGTGGCTGCTGGAAAAGGCCGGCATCCGCCCGCGGCCGCTGCGTTCTCGTCTGCTCGCCTGGGTGCCGATCGCCGCCTTCGTCTACATGTTCCTCTGGCCGGCGGCCTGGCGGTTGTGGAACGGCGGCTCGTTGCGAAAAGTCGAGACCGAGTGGACCACCCCGCACTTCTGGGCGACCTTTCCGGGATGGGCGGTCGGCGGGCTGACCCTCCTCCTCTGCGGCTTCGCCGCCGTCTACTTCCTGGGCGCCAAGGGCTTTTGCACTTACGCCTGCCCCTATGGCGCTCTCTTCGCCGCCGCCGACCGCGTGGCGCCGATGCGCATCCGGGTCACCGATGCCTGCTCGGGGTGCGGCCACTGCACCGCGGTGTGCACCTCCAACGTCCTCGTCCACCAGGAGGTGCACGACTACGGCATGGTCGTCGATCCCGGTTGTATGAAGTGCGGCGACTGCGTTTCCGTCTGCCCGAACGACGCTCTCTATTACGGCCCGGGGCCGATCGCCCTCTTCGCCAAGCCTCGGGTGCCGGATCCGGAGCCGCGCCGCTTCCCGCTCGCCGGCTGGGAGGAGACGGTGCTCGCGGTCGCCTTCGTGGCGGCGTTCGCAACCTTCCGCGGGCTTTATGGCCTGGTGCCGTTCCTTTTGTCGCTGGGATTGGCCGGGGTGTTGGCCTATCTCCTTCTCGTGGCCGCGCGTCTGGCCGCGCTGCCGAACGTGACCTTGCGGCGGATCGCGCTGAAGCGCGGCGGCCGGTTGGTCCTGGGCGGACAGGGATTCCTTGCGGTCCTCGCCGTCGTCCTTCTGTTCTGGGGGCACAGCGCCTTCGTCCACGCCCACGCCGCCCTGGGCGAGCGCGATTTCACTACGGCCGACGGTCTCCGCGCGGCCTTTCTCGATCCGGCTGCCGAAACCGCGACGATGACCGTCGCCGAGCGCGGCCGGCTGCTGGCGGCCCGCGACCACTTGGAGACGGCCGAGAGATGGGGCTTGGCGACCGGCCCCTGGCAGGCCCTGCGCCTCGCCTGGCTGGCGGCTTTCCTTGGGGATCGCGGCGATCTCGAGCGCTACGCCGCGCTGGCGCTCGCTCGCGGCGAGGCTCCGGCGGAAGTCCTGCAGCTCGAGGCGCGGGACGCCTGGCGCCGGGGTGACGTGCCCGCCGCCACCGCGGCCTACGAGCGGGCGATCGCCGCCGCTCCCGACACGCCGGGACCCTATCTGGGGCTGGGCATCCTCACCGCCAAGGCGGGAGATCTCGCCGCCGCCCGTGCCGCTTTCGATCGCGGGCTGGCGCGTCTGCCCGAGTCGGCGGACCTCACCTACAACGCCGGCCTCGTCCGCGCCCTTGCGGGCGACATTGACGGTGCCATCGCCGGCTTCGAGCGCACCCTCGCCCTGGCCCCCGACCATCGCGCCGCGCGCGAAAACCTGGCCGCCGCGCGGGCTGCCCAAGCTGCCGCTCGCCAGACGCCCCAACCGTGATTGCCCAAAAGTTGAGGTGATCGGCTAGAATGGGTCCTCTGATAAAGGGGGCCTGACAGCGATGACGACCGGACTTCGCCTTGTCTCAAACCGCCGCGCCTGGATGGCGGCTGGATGTATCGTTGGGTTGACAGCCCTTCTCGTGGCCTTCGATGGCACCGGACAGGCCGGTGCGGCTGCCGGTCCGGACGTGGTGGTGTTCGCCTTTACCGACCTCGGGAACTTCGGCTCCAGCGGCGGATTCGCCGCCTACTCGGTGGGCACCCGCTCCTGCAACCGCGGCGACACGCCGCTCAACTGGTGCTCCAACAACGGCGGCTGCGCCCCGGGCGTCAAGCCGGCGGACCACCCGGTCATCGCCCAGAACCTCTACCGGCTCAAGAACGGCCGCTTCGAGCAGATCGGCATGAGCTGGGTGAAGCACGGGTTCCTTTCGACCAACTCCACCACCGCCGGCTGCACCGGCGCCGGGCACGCCTGCCAGACGCCGCCGGCCGGCAGCGCCCAACTGGGTGTCGGCTGTACTGATCCTTACCAAGCAAGCCTCAACGGCAGCCGGCCTCTGGGCCGCCGTTCGGAAGTCAACGCCACCACCGGCACCTTCCCTTTCCCCTACTCAAGCCCCAGTCCGTCCACGATCTACGATCAGCGGATCAAGGTGGCCACGACGGACGTCGATCCGGCCGCCAACGCCGGCGCCACCTACTGGGCGGAGGGGCAGTACATCGCCGCCGACGACGCGGGCGCCGGCAATTCGTTCAACAACGCCTCCTACCGTCAGGTCACCGTCGGCTCCGGCCCCACCTTCGGCCTGACGATGACCGGATCCTTCTTCGAGCAGCAGCCGGCGATCATGGCCTGGCCGGCGCAGGATCCGACCGTGCTCCTGGTCAACGTCGACGTCCCGGGACCGATCGTCGAGCGTTATCAGGTGGCGCGCAAAGTCACGGACCTGGGCGGCGGCCAATGGCACTACGAGTACGCCATCCACAACCTGAACTCGAACCGCAGCGCCCGCACGTTCTCCGTCGAGTTCCCGGTGTCGACCGCCTTCACCAATGTCGGCTTCAAGGGCATCCAGCACCATTCCGGCGAGCCGTACGCGACCGACGACTGGGCGACCTCGACGGCATCCACGACCCTCACCTGGTCCACTGCCACCTTTGCCACCAACGCGAACGCTCACGCCCTGCGCTTCGCCACGATGTTCAACTTCTGGTTCGACGCCGACCAGCCGCCGGGAGGGGCTACCGTCCACACGATCGGGCTGTTCACGCCCGGCGATCCGGCCTCCGTCGACTTCACGATGGCCAACGACATCTTCAGCGACAGCTTCGAATCGGGCGACACCACCGGCTGGAGCGCCAGCGACAACGGCAGCCGCCCGGCCGGGTGAAGATCAGCCAGCTCTGCGCAGAAAGTGCCTTGCCGTGAGGTAGGCGGGGCTGGCCACGCACAGGATCAGGAGAATCGTCCGTAGCGTCGCCGCGGTGGACACTGTCACTCCGATTCCCGCGCCCAAGGCGAGATACGCCACGATACAGGCAGGGCACTTCGGCAACAGCGCCATCACCGCCGCCGGCACCACGTAGCCGGCGGCGACGCGAAAGCGAGGTCGCCGCGAACAGGTTGATACTCCTTCGCAGCAACGAGGCGTGCTCACGAGTGCTCCTCCCCCGAGCAGCAGGGGGCCGCCGAAGCCTCGTAGCGATCGTGATGGCGGACCCAGGCCATCGGGAAGGGCAGGCTGTCCTCGTCGCGGCCCTTGGGTGTGAAATCGAGGAGGCGGTAAACCCCGAGCAGATCTTCGACGCCGCGCGCGAACGCGGAATAGGTGTGAAAGACGTCGCCGTTGGCGTCCTTGGTAAACACGCTGACGCCGGGAGCTTCCTCGCTCGGAAATGCGTGGAGGCCGTAGTTGTAGGGCACCTTTCCCTGCGCCATCTCCTCCTTCGTGAAAGAAACGTGATAGTCGCGATTGAAATCGTTTTCGAAGGACGAGACCCATTTGAAGTGCCAACCCATGCGCTTCTGAAACGCCTCGATCTGCGGCAGGCGCGCCCGCGAAACGGCGACAAGGGTTACGTCCCGCTGGGCGAGGTGAACAACGCTGCCGCCGAAATGATCCGCCACCAGGGAGCAGCTGGGGCAACCCTCCGGCCATTCCGGACCGAACATGAAGTGATACACGATCAACTGGCTGCGTCCCTCGAAGAGATCCGCGAGCGATTCCTTGCCGCTGGGTCCTTCAAAGACGTAGCGCTTCTCGACTTTCTCCCAAGGCAGCTCACGGCGGTGCCGGCTCAGGTCATCCCGCAGACGAGTTAGCTCCTTTTCCTTCTGGAGCAGGCTCTTGCGGGCCGTCAACCATTCTTCGGGTGAGACGATCGGATGTCCTGTCGTGGTGCTGGTTTCTTCGGTCTGGGTATTCATGATCTGTCCTTTCGTAGTCCGAGTTGCGTTCCTGCTATTGAGTACGGCTCCCAAACGATCCGGGATACGTGCTCAGCGAGGAATCAATTCGGAAAGGGCTCGCCGACAGTGACCGAGGTCGCCGCCGGAAGGATCCATGGACAGTGTATGTAGTCCGCGATGCGCGTCACGAGGTGGCCGTCCATGGTGAGGCGAACGGTCGCTTTGGGACTCCACCCATCGGATTCTTGATAAAGAATGATGACCACGGGCTCGCCGTCCACCTCGCCCACCGCCAATCGCCACGGCATCGGCCAGCGTACATAGTTGCCGAAATAGGGCGACTCGCCCACAGTTCCGATGAAGCGGTCTGCCACGCGCAGTCGGGCGTCGGCGGCGATGAGCTCGCGGAGGCCATCCCAGTCGCGGCGATTGAACCGTTCGACATAGAGGTGCAGGAGCCGCGCTTCCTCCGCGTCCTTCGCTCGCCTCGGCGCTCGCGGCTCGACCGACGCGGGCAATTTCGAGCGTCCGCGATGCAGCGCTGCCTTGACGCCGCCCACCGTCGAGTCGACGAGCTCGCCTATCTCCTCCAGCGAGTAGTCGAAGACGTCCTTGAGCAGCACGCAGGCGCGCTCCATGGGAGGCAGGCTCAGCACGAGGTGCTCGACCGCACGTCCGAGCGCCGGTCCCGGAGGATCGGCCGGTATCACCGAGTCGGGCTCCGCGACGGCGGTCTCCGCGTTCGTCCGGACCTCGCGGCGGCGCAGGAAGTCGATACATCGATTGTGGGCGATCCGGAACAGCCACGGCGCAAGCGGGCGGCTGTCGTCGAAGCGGTCCAGCATCCGGTAGGCCCGGAACAGCGCCTCCTGAACGACGTCCTCGCCGTCCAGCACTGAGCCGGTCATCCGCGAGCAATACCGGTGCAGGCTCGGGCGAAGGTTGGCGATCGTCTCGAGGAACGCCACGTAGCGGGCTTCGAAGGGGCCGGAGGTATCCATCTCGCGTTGGGGTTCCAGATCCATACCCACCTTATACGCGGCCCGCGTCTGCTGGGATACGGACGAGATCTCCCGCGCCAAACGTTGCCGCGTTGAACAGACACAATGCGGCAGAGATGGAGACGCCTGCGCATTGTCTCCGGCGCGGACGCAATGAGCGCCTCCGGCGCGGCAGCGCGCGGGAAGGGGGGCGATTGGCGGCGGTCATTGCGGCATGCATCGACAGTACGCGGCGGCAATGGTGGCGACAGTTGGTTGTACGGAACTTTGCGGCGATGTACGACTCCATCGCGGCAAGGCTTGGCGATCTATCGCGTTGCGCGGCTCGATGCCGCATTGCCTTGGCGCAATGCGTCGTCGGCCTGTTCCTGGTCGCATTGTCGCCATCGTTGCCTCGTTGTGCGTGGTACTCTCCGATCCTTCGCAGCCATGCCGCGATGTCGGCTTGTTTCTGGGGCTGGACCTCGAAAAGAGGCGGCTGGATGCGGTGTTGCCGCGAAGATCGATGCCTTCGATGCAGAGATGCGGACCTCGCTGCGAGGTTCGAGACGGGAGAGCAATCCATGCGAGCAAGTCTTTCCATCCCGCAGATGTTGGCCGAGCTGCAAAGCCAGATCGCGTTCCACCGCGAGCAGGAAGGGCTCCATGCGGGCAAGGAGGCGTTCCACCGCGAGCAGAAGACGCACCATGCTACCGAGTTGCAGACTGCGCTGGAGAGTTTCCAGGCCTTCGAGTCCGCGGCGGCCGCGGCCGGCAAGCTCGTGGAGCGCCACCGCACCATCACGGCGCCGCCTTCTCCCGCCCTGGACGTGCCGGCCTGGCAACGGCGCCCGGTCGGGATTCTGGTGGTCCGCGTCGTGAACAGCCTCCGGCCAGAGGAAATCTTCGGTCCGACGCAGATCGCTCAGGAGGTCAACCGCCTCTACGGACTGAAGATGAGCACGCCCGTCGATGGCCGTGCCGCCTCGGTCACCCTTCGCCGCCTCGCTGCCACAAGGCGTCTCCACGTCATCCGCCAGGGAACGGCGCATCGGGAGACGTTGTACTCGAAGACACGGCCGGCGAAGGAAGAGTGAGAAAGCGCCGCGCCGCTCTCTGAGACCGGCGCGCGTCAAGAACGCTTGACTGGAGGCTGAGGGCGCGACCAATGATGGACACGTCCTGGCCCTGAGCGACATTCGGTTCGACGAGCCCGCGGCGTTGCCGGCTTGGAGCCTCTGAACGGGCGATTTAAGGAATCTCCAGGCTCTCTGCCGTGACCAACGTCTTGACTTTCGGAATGGCCACCGGCGCGGTGTGCTTGAGGATGTCGTAGAAGTCGCCGCTGATGCGGACGTGCCATTTGTAGCCCGCCTCGGGAGCTTCGGAGTCCAGGACAAGCTCCGATAGCAGTGGAAAGAGCATAGTCCTCGTGCGCTTTTTGCCCGGCGGCAGCTCGACCTTGACGCTCAATTGGGCGAGACGGACGAGCTGGTCCTCGATCAGTGCCGGGTTTTCGGCGAGCTCCGGAGCGCCGAGAGCCTTGCACAGTTTGGGCACGCTCGAGCCGAGCTCGCGGGTCGCGTGGCGAACTGCTTCGGCTCCCATCCAGGCCAGCAGGAGATAGCCGAGCGGTCGAAACGGCATGCCCGGCACCGCCGGTGCCAGGAGGCTCAGCCTGAAATCCTCATGATCGATCACCACGGGCTCCCCTCCTTCCGGTTCCCGAGGAGGGAGCGCCGCCAGCAGAAACGCAAAGTCTAGATAGGAAGGGAGTTTCATGCCCTCAGGCTAGGCCGGCCCGGCCTCCAGGTCAACAGAGACCTGGGGTGCCGGAGGTCACAGTGTTGTGTCAAGCCGAAAAGCCCGAGCCTATTTCCTGGGTTCGCTCAACCACGAGCCGTCTGCCAGGCAGGCGACTGCGGCAGCTATGCCCTCGCCCGCTCCTCGGGTGAGCCGCTGCTGTTCAAAGGGAATGACTTCTCCAAGCCCGATGTGGCGGTGGTGGAGCGCCCTCAACCTTGATGGGTTGCTCCTTAAATCCTTCGATCCGGGTGCTTAGAGGCGCTTCCCGATCCCGGCCTGCTTCAAGACAGCGTTCGCCGTATGCCGAGATTTGATCTCTCCGTCGACCACAAAGCGGCGTTGCAGGATCGGGCTGAACCAGATCTCGTGGTCGCCTCTGCCTTGTCGCTCGAGACGACAACCGTGAGACAGCAGAATCTTCTTGAGCTGCGGTGTGAAAGACGAACCCATTCAGGAGGCCAAGCGAACTCTTTCCTGACGGTGGCTAGTCAGTTCGAAGCCAATAGAAGCCGGTTGCTCGCTGGAGAGAAGTTGATTCGCCTCCAAAAGCTCAGGAATCATGGTCCGAAGCTTCGCGGCGAGAGCCTCGATGGTCGGCGCCTCAGTGGCCAGACCAGGCACGTCATCGCTCGTCGCGACCCAGACTCCCGCTTCGTGATCCCAATCAGCTTGGACGTGGTAGAAAGGGCTAGCCATCACGAACGAGAATACCATGGACACGTCCTGGCCCTGAGCGACATTGGGGTTCGTGACTAGGTCGAGAGCACGACGGCTTGTACGATGACCCTTTCAAGTTGACAAGGCCACCAACCGTCCTTACCATGAGGCCTCAACCTAATCCTCCAGGGAATTCAGCCGACCCTGGAACCCAACGGCAGGCTGTTGCGATTGTACCGATGCCAAGTCTGTGGCGTAGTCGTTCCCGCAAACACTCCTTCCCATCGAAAAGTCGTTGAAACGCGACGCCGGAGGTACCCCTTCCGGGAGAAGGCCAACCAGTTCAAGAAAGACGGCCGCCTCAAGAAGACCGACGATCCCGGAGGCGCCGGCCATGAGATCGTGCGCGAGGTCCTAGTCTGCCCGAGTTGCTTCGAAGAACCAGCGGCCGTTTCCTCCGATGGCTGCGGGCCTCCCGTCTGGGCTGTAGCCGCCTGATCCCTGATCCGGCGCGGCGGGTTCGCCAACCTACGAGCCCGCCGCCAGTTTCCCTGATGAAGCCGGTCAGGGACGAGGCGGGTACTATGCGGCGAACCCCGTCCACCCGACCTACAGGTCCGTACTCTGTGGGCCCTACGAAGGCTTGCTGTTCTGTGCCCGCTGGCTTCGCGCTGTGAAGCAACCCGAGGTAGAATTCCCCTGAGGTGTCGCCATGACGATCCAGTTGACTGAAGAACAACAGCGAGCCGTGGATTCGGCAGGTGCTACGCTCACACAGGTCGTAGACCCCCGAACGAGTGCAGCGTATATCTTGATTCCAATGGATGATTACGAGACCGTCCGCGAGATCCTTCGGGACGAGCGTCAGCAGAAGGCCATTCGGACGGTGGCCCTCCGGAATGCTGCTGGCCGGATCGAAGAGCCTTGATCGAACCCGGCGAGGTCTACATAGCCGATTTTGCTGAAGCCGGGCCGCACCCGGTCATAGTGGTTTCCCGAGAAGCCTTGAACCGAGGCCGTTACGCGCTGGTAGTGGTCTGCACCTCAGCTCGGTTCGCCCTCCGGAGTACGTTGCCCAATTGTGTGCCATTCCAAGCTGGCCAGTTTGGGTTCACCGCTGAATGTGTGGCCCAATGCGAGAACGTACTGTCGATCGACAAGACCCAGCTCGACCTGGATGTTGGGCCGATCGGTATGTTAGATCGGAGGGCCTTGCGAGATGTGATTAAGGCCATAGGGAATGTCATTGAGTCGGACTGCGAGCCGGCGTGAGCCGCCGAAGCGTACCAGTGCCCATCCCATCGAAAAGTCGTTGAAACGCGCCGCCGGAAGTACCCCTTCCGAGAGACCGCCAACCATTTCACGAAAGACGGCCGCCTCAAGAAGACCGACGATCCCGGAGGCGTCGGCTACGAGATCGTGCGTGAGGTCCTGGACTGTCCGGGTTGCTTTGAAGAGTCCTCGGCCGGCTTCTCCGAAGACTGCGGACCTCCCATCTGGGCTGTAGCCGCCTGATCCCCGATTCTGACCGGCGGGTTCGCTTTACGGCGAGCCCGCCGCTGTGGAAGGGAAGAGCAGAGCTGTTTCCTGCAGGCCTAAGAAAGATTCTAGAATCTGTTGGAACTTCTAGACAGAAGTGGAGACGCCATGGCAATCAGCATTAAGGATGACAGGGCCGAGAAGCTGGCTCGGCAACTGTCAGCCGAGACTGGGGAGAGCCTTACGGAGGCCATCATCCATGCCTTGGGGGAGCGTCTCGAGCGCCTCAAGGGGCGAGGGTCGGCTCCCCCTCTGTTCGAGACTCTGATGGAAATCAGCCGGCATTCCAGCAGCCTGCCCGATCTCGACACCCGGGAGGCCGACGAGATCCTGAGCTATGAGGAGAAGGGCGCTTTCCGCTGATGGTCATCGACGCCTCTGCCTTCTCACCATCCTCTTCGGGGAGCCGGAGGCGGAAGATCTCGCACAGTTGATCTCGCGCGATCCGAAGCGACTGGTGAGCGCTCTCTCGGCGCTGGAAGCGGCAATTGTCATCCACTTCCGCAAGGGACCCTTCGGCATCCGCGAGCTCGATCTGCTCGTCCATTCGGCAGGCGCGACGATTGTCACCTTTGATGCCGACCAGGTTCTGCTGGCGCGCTCGGCATATGAGAAGTTCGTAAAAGGGCATCACCCCGTCTACTTAGCCGATTTCGCTGAGGTCGGGCCGCCAAGACACTGCTCGATCTGGATGCTGTGGGCCTAATCTCTACTTCCGTCCCCATGCGTAGGCGTTATCACCAAGCTGGCTGAGGCACGCGAATATACCTTGGATCAAAAAGTTTGGTAATCGGCAACTGCATCGCTTTTTCCACATCCTCGGTGGTTCGCAGAGCGTCCAAAATTGCGTTTGCGAAGCCTTCCTGCAAGTCAGAATCTCCGGCTATGCCCCGGAATGCAAGCCGCATTTCTTGAATCGCGGCGCGGAATTCTGGATCCTTCGCCGGCCGAAGGAGGATGCAGAGGATCGTCGCTGCAAAGAAATAATTATTGACGCGCAAGAACCCTCTTCTACTAGCGACGAGGGTATCGATCATCATCGCTATGTCTTCGACGCTTTCGCCCGCTTGGAGGTTGCTCGATATTTCATCAGAAAAATCTGCGCCCGTCATAAATTACCTACCCTTTCTTGTTTCAGTTAAGCTAGTCATCTTGCCTTCCGGGTTAAAAATAATGACAACAGTCGAGTTTGGTGTAACATAGTGGTACTTATTAGTCACGGACCCAATAGAAGGACGCCCCCAAAGTTTCTCGACTTCCTCACGGGAAAGGTCCAAGGATAGGCGCTGGCGGTATATAAGCATCTCAGAAGGCTGGTACTCTTTTGAGACAGTAAGTGGGGCTGATTCAAAGAGAAAAAAATGGCCACCCAAAACAATGGCTGCCATGGTGAAGCCGTAGATCAGGACAATAGCGGATTTCGAAGGTGTGTCATACGCAATGTGGTCACCATCGGCTGACGAAAGCGAAGGCAAGGAAAAATTTAGCCAAAGAGCAACGGTCAAAACGCAGACTAAGCACGTAATGCAGGCCAAGAGGGTAGAATAGTTTGCGAGAGGGTTGTTCCCAAAGAGCGACGTGGTCACCGCGAGAAGCAGTGGGACTAGGATCGCGAGCATTAGAAAGGTATTGCTCAGCAAGCTAGAGAAATAGGAGATATGAATGGGCTTCGCAGAAGCGTTACTCGGAGGTAGAGGGGGAGGAGCGATAGGAGCGGGTGCGGGAGCGACAGGAGTTGGCCGCTTTTCGGCAGATTTTTTGTAAAGGCGGATTGAATACAACAAAAGGGCATTGACTATAAAAACGACCAACATCTCTGAGCCATACTGCCACGTGAAGATATATTTTATCATCATGAATTGCTCGGCCTTGCACTGAGTTCGGTAGAGTTTTCCGATCCCAAAACTCTAAGACTATATAGTAACCAAAGAGTGAGGAAGATGTCGAATAGACACATGCAGTCTTTGGCATATCGCCGAAGTGCTTGGCCTAGGTTCAGTCTGCCTTCTCGCAGCACCACGGCCCGCCCGCGCTCAGAACCCATTCTCCATTTCTACTCGGCGAACCACTAGAACTAGAAAAGGTGGCCACAGATCAAGGTGCTGTCGGCTCTGCCTTCGGTCTCCAACAGGCGGGCGCTTCCAAGGTGAATCGGAGGAGTCCCCTGCGGACGTTTGAGGCTCGCATCAGAGCCACTGGGTGGATTTCGAACTTAGAGCGCGCTTCCGATGCATCCCAGCCCACAAGGGCTGCCATCGTCTAGAGCGTCGACCGGTCTAACTAACTGTGCTGTAAGGAGTTAAATGGTGCAGCCAGGAGGAGTCGAACCCCCAACCTACAGATCCGTAGTCTGTCGCTCTATCCAGTTGAGCTATGGCTGCACGTGCCCGACGTGCGGAGGACGGATTGTAGAGCAGCCCGTCTCGCGGTGCAACCCCTGTACCCTGGGCGGCTACTCGCAGCGTAGGGAGTGCGTCAGGTCGACCTGGTGGCTTGGCGGGCCGGCAGGTGGCTCGCCAGGAGGACGACCGCCAGCAGGAGGCAGGAGACCAGGGCGTAGATCCACGGGTCTGTGGGCTCGACTCCGTAGAGCAGCGTCGCCAGCGTGCGGCTCAGGGCCAGGGCCGCGCCGAGGCCGAGGATTAGCCCCAGCAGGGCGGGCGCCAGCGCTTGCCTTACGATCAGCGCCTCGACGCTCCAACGGCCCGCTCCGAGCGCCATGCGGACGCCGATCTCGTGCAAGCGCTGGCTCACCGACCAGGCGAGGACGCCATACACTCCCACGGCCGCCAGGAAGAGGGCCAGGGCGGCGAAGAGGGCGGTCAGGGCGGTGTAGAAGCGGGGCCGGCCCACGGAGCCCGCGAGGATCTCCTCCATGGTCGTGACGGTCCCGGCCGGGACGTCATGGTCGAGATCGCGGAGAGTTGCCCGCACCGCGCCCCCGAGCGCCAGCGGATCTCCGGCGGTGCGCACGAGCAGGCTCATCTTCGGGTAGGGGACTTGGCGGTGGGGCAGGTAGACGGCCGGCGCGTCCTCCAGGGCGAGCCCCTCCTGGTGCACGTCTCCCACCACGCCGGCGATGACGCGGGTTCGGGGCACGTCCGGTCCCAGGTCGATGTCGAGGCGGATCCTCTTGCCCACGGGATCGGTGCCAGGGAAGAAGAGGCGCGCCACTTTGCGGCTGACGACGGCCACCGCCGGTGTGCCGGCCGCGTCGCCGTCGGTGAAGGCGCGGCCCGCCAGGAGCGGGATTCCCAGGGTACGGAAGTAGTCCCGCGTCACGGGATTGATCGCCACGTTGAGGTCCACGACGGCTGCCGGAGTGGGCGCCCCCTCCGGCGCGAGGGTGGCGCCCCAGTGGTTCGCGCCCAGCACCGGCTGGCTCATGGCGGCGGCGGCCGAGATCACGCCCGGGAGTTTCCGCACCTTCTCCAGGACGTTGGCATAGAGCTCGGCCCCCCGCGGCCGGTCGTACCGCCACGGCGGCAGGGAGACGTCCATCGTCAATAGATGCGCGGGCTCGAATCCAGGATGCACCCGCACCAGGAGCAGGAAGCTCTTCATCAACAGTCCGCTCCCCACCATCAGGGTCACCGTCAGCGCCAGCTCGGCGACGATCACCAGGCCGCGAAGCTGGACGTGCGAGCCTGCTCCCCGGGTCCCCCGGTTCGCTTCCTTGAGGACGTGATTGAGGTCCGGCAGGGCTCCCTGGACGGCCGGCGCGAGACCGAAGAGGGCGACGGTGGCGAGGCTCGCCAGCAGGGTGAAGCTCAAGACCCGCCCGTCCAGATTCACCTCATGGAGGCGGGGAATCCCCTGCGGCCCCCAGACCGCGAGCAGGCGCGCTCCCCAGACGCCGAGGAGGAGTCCCGCCGCGCCGGCCAGCAGCGCCAGCAGGACGCTCTCGGTGAGAAGTTGGCGGATGATCCGCGCTCGGGCGGCGCCCACGGCGGCGCGGATGGCCACTTCGCCCCGCCGGGCCGCGGAGCGCGCCAGCAGGAGGTTGGCGACGTTGCCGCAGGCGATCAGCAGCACGAGGCCGACCGCGCCGGCCAGCACCAGCAATGCCGGCCGAACCTCGCCCACGATCTGTTCCCGCAAGGGCACGGCGACGAAGCCGCGCCCGGCGTTTGGGTCCGGGTAGGACCGCGCCAGGCCGAGGGCGATCCGGTCCAGATCGGCCTGGGCGCTCTCTCGGGTGGCGCGGGTCCCGAGCCGGGCGATCAGCGTCAGGTGGTTGGAGCCGCGGCTCTCGGCGTCGGGATCGAGTTGGAGGGGCTTCCAGAACGCCGCGCCGATCGGGAAATCGAAAGCTGCGGGAGCCACACCCACCACCGTGCAGCGGGAGTCGTTGAGCGCCACGGTCCTGCCGATCGCGCCGGGCTGGCCGCCGAAGCGGCGCTGCCACAGGGCGTGGCTCAACACGAGGACGCACTCGCCGCCGGGCCGGTCCTCGCCGGAGGTGAAGCTCCGGCCCAGGACGGGGCGGACGCCCAGGAGCGTGAAGAAGCTCGCGGACACGGACCAGCCTTCGATCTGCTCGGCCTCGTCGACTCCCGCCAGGGCGGCCCTTGCTTCGCTGAGGGCGGCGAGGCCCGCGAACGATTTCTGCTGGGCCGCCAGGTCGGCGAAGTTGAGCGGCGAGGTCCAGGCGTGCGGGTTCTGCGGTGTCGTTCCGAAGACCCGCACCAGCCGGTCCGGATCGGAAAACGGCAAGGGACGCAGCAGCACTGCGTTGACGACACTGAAGATCGCCGTGTTGGCGCCGATGCCGAGGCTGAGGGTCAGCAGGGCCGCGATCGTAAACCCCGGGCTCCGGCCCAGTCCTCGGGCGCCGTGGCGGAGATCCTGGCCGACCGTCTCCAGCCAGCGGAGGCCGTATTGATCGCGGCAGTCCTCCTTGATCTTTTCAAGTCCTCCGAAGTCCAGTGCCGCCGCTCGCCTGGCCTTCTCCGGGCTCAGGCCCTGCGAGGTCCTGTTCGCCGCCTCCATCTCCAGGTGAAAGCTCAGCTCCTCGACGAGCTCACGCTCGAGCTCGTTACGGTGGACCAGATCGCGGATTCGAAAGAGAACCTGCCGCAACCAGCAGAGCATGGCGAATCTCCTCGGGATGCCTCAGGTGGCCTGCAGGACGCGGTAGACGGCGGCGGCCAACCGGTCCCAACTCGCGGTCTCGGCCTTCAGCCGGCGGTGCCCGGCGGAGGTGAGCTCGTAGAACTTGGCGCGGCGGTTGTTCTCGGAAACGCCCCATGAAGCCGAGATTAGTCCCTGGCGTTCCAGGCGGATGAGCGCCGGATAGAGGGAGCCCTGGTGGACTTGCAGCACCTCGCTGGAGATCTGCCGGATGCGTTGGGAGATGCCCCACCCATGGACCGGTCCCAAGGCGACGGTCTTCAGGATCAGCATGTCGAGGGTCCCCTGGAGGAGATCCTCGGGTTTGTCCTCGGGCATGATCGTTCCCCTTGTCGTTCGACAAGAGTGGGCGATCTCTTGTCGATTGTCAAGGGGACTGAGGCCGCTATTCCAGCAGACCCGTCGTCGGGGAAGAGGCTGAGGCGTAGAGCTTTTTGGGGATACGGCCGGCGTTGGCGGCGAGCCAGCCGGCTTCGACGGCCAGCTTCATGGCGCGGGCCATGCGGACGGGGTCCTTGGCTTCGGCCACGGCGGTGTTCATCAGCACGCCGTGGGCTCCCAGCTCCATGGCGAGGGCGGCGTCGCTGGCGGTGCCGACGCCGGCGTCCACGATCACCGGCACTTTGGCCTGCTCCAGGATGATGCGCAGGTTGGCTGGATTGCGGATACCCATGCCGGAACCGATTGGGGCGCCCAGGGGCATGACGGCCGCCGCTCCCAGCTCCTCCAGCTTGCGGCAGGTCACCGGGTCGTCGCTGGTGTAGGGCAGGACGATGAACCCTTCGGCCACCAGGCGCTCGGTGGCCTTGAGCAGCTCGACGTTGTCCGGGAAGAGGGTCTTCTTGTCGCCGATCACCTCGAGCTTCACCCAGTTCCAACCCCCCAGCTCGCGGGCCAGTCGGGCGGTGCGGATCGCCTCGTCGGCCGTGTAGCAGCCGGCGGTGTTCGGTAGCAGGAGATATTTGTCCGGATCGACGAAGTCCAGCAGCGAGCCCTGACCCCGCTCGCCGAGGTTCACCCGCCGCAGGGCAACGGTTACCACTTCGGTGCCCGAGGCCTCCAGGGCGGTGGCCATGGTCTGGAAGTCGGGGTACTTCCCCGTTCCCAGGAAAAGGCGCGAGCGGAAGGTCCGGTCCGCGATGGTCAGCGGCTCGACCTCGGTCGCGGCGGTGGTCTCGGCGAGGATTGCGGTCATAGGGAGCCTCCTCGCCGATTGTAGCGCAGGGCCTTGCAACGCCCCGGTTCAGCTTCCCCAATCGAAACTCTGGCTTTACAGGTCTGTGACCAGGAAGTCACAAGCCGCTGCCATAATGAACGCCATGTGCCTCCCAGCCTACCTGCGGAGGGCGCGTGCCGCCGGGCTCGCCGCCCTCCTCTTTGTTTTTGCCTTCCCCGTCCACGCCGCGCTCGCTCCCGCCGAGCCGGTCAAGCTGATGGTGATCGTCTCGGTCGACGGCCTCTCCTGGCCTCGCCTCGATACGTACCGGCCCTGGTTCGAAGCCGGATTCAAGCGGCTGTTGAAGGAGTCCCGAGTCGAGACGTCGTGCTTTTACCGACATCTCAACTCCGAGACAGGTCCCGGCCACGCGTCTCTCGGGACCGGGGCGCCGCCTCGGGTCCATGGCATCGTGGCCAACCGCTGGTTCGAGGCCAACCCCAACGGCGTGGGACTTCGCCGCCTCTATTGCACCGACCAGCCGGACCCGTCGCGCGTGCCGGGCCAGCCGCCGCTCTTCTACCGTGAGGTCGAGAAGGACGGCCGGCTCTATGTCTTCGCCCGCCGGCGTACGCTCGAGATTTGGGAGAGTACAGGAGAGATCGGCAATCAAGCCACGACCCGCATCGGCGAGGGTCCGAAAGGCGAGACGCTGGTCCTCGATGGCGACGACGCCGTGGCGCTCTATGCCCTGCATCATGGCCTGGCGCCGGTGGACCTGCCGCCGTCCGGCACCATTCCCGGTCCGGCCAATCTGCGGATCTCGACGCTGGGCGACCGGCTGGTGGCGGAGAGCCCGGGCTCGCGCGTCGTAGCGCTCTCCGGCAAGGACCGGGGAGCCATCTTTCTAGCCGGAAAGAATCCCCGCCACGTCGTCTATTGGTACGACCGCGACACCGGCCGCTACGTATCGTCCGCCGCCTACGATTCCGACGGCATCGTGGGCGGCACCGCCCGCGACCTGGTGCGGCAGTTCAACCTCTCCCAGGCCGGCACTCGTCTCGTCAGCCGGTTCGGCACGCTCTGGCATCCACTGCCCGAGCCGCCGGCAGCCACGGGCCTGCCTCACCCCGAGCCCAACCTCGCCCGGTTCCAAACTACGGACCTGGGGCTCGGCTTCGATCACAACCTGGCGCTCGATCCACGCGGCTATTTCAACGCCATCTATGGCACGCCGTTCCAGGATCAGTTGCTCACCGACCTGACTCTCGCGGTGCTCGCCGATCCGTCTCTGGCTCTCGGCCGGCGCAATGTGCCCGACCTTCTGGCGCTGTCGTACTCGGCCCATGACGTGGTCTCCCACGCCTACGGCAACGAGTCGGAGGAGGAGCTCGACGCCCTGCGGCGGCTCGACCGCGAGCTCGGCCGGCTGCTCGGCGCCTTGGACGCCTTGGCCGCCGCCGAGCCCAAGGGCCGCGTCATCCTCGCCCTGTCGGCGGATCACGGTTTCTCGCCGCTTCCTGAAGTGGTGCGGCGCAATACGGGAACACGGATCGGCGGCCGTTTGCAGAGCGCGGACAGTGGGGCCGACACTCCCTATCCCAACGTCCAGGAGCGGCTGAACCGCGCCCTCTCGGAGACGCTTTGCCTGCCGAAGGCAAGCCAGCCGATCTACGGCGTCGAGGGTTGGACGGTGGCGTTCGACCGCTCGGCGTTCCCGATGCAGACCGTGCAAGGCCCTTGCGGTGAGGTAGGAAAGACGGTGACTGTCTCGGATCTGGACCGGGCCTTTCCGGATGTCGTCCGGCACCTCTATGGCGAGGAGATCGAGGACGTGCTGTTGATCTCGCAACGCGACCGCTGGCCGGAGAACGGTCCGGCCGTCTCCTTCGCCCGTAACGATTTCGACGCCCAGCGCTCCGGCGATGCGTTCCTGGTGCCGCGGAACTACGTGCTGATGCATTGGGACCCCGAGCGCGGCTCCGGCCACGGCTCTCACCACGACTACGACACCCACGTGCCCCTCCTGTTCTGGGGAGCGCCGTTCGCGGCGGCAGAGAGCGGCGAGGCGTGCACGCCCTACGATCTGGCGCCCACCCTGGCTGGCGTGCTCGGCCTCCGCCTGCCGGACGCCACCGGCGTTTCGCACGCGCCACGGCCCTGAGCCAATTCGCGCGCACGGCACGCCGTCACGCGCAGTCCTCGGAAACGACACGCCGGCGCCATGGCGTTTCCGCACGTCGGTGTTGGAATGGCTCTCTCCACAAAAGGAGAATGAGGTATGCCGAGCGTCACTGTTCCATCTGCCGAGGTCGCGCTTTCCGCACTGTCGCTCGGAATGGATGAGCCGGTGGGCGCCTTGGTAGCCGAGACCGTCACCTTGGAAACCGGCTCGGCGCTCGCCGAACAGCTCGACCGGATCTTCAAGGCCGACCGCGAGCTCGACTGCGTCGTGATTCTCACCGCCGGCCGCCCCGTCCGGCTGGTCACTCGCGAGCACTACTACACCGTCACCGGCGGGCCCTTTGGCTTCACGTTCTATCAGAAGAAGCCCGTGGAGGCGGTGGCCAAGCCGTCGCCGTTGATCATCGGCGAAGACGTCTCAGTGCGCGTCCTGGCCACGCTCGCTCTCGCCCGGCCTCGGGACGACCAATATGATCCGGCCATCGTGGTGAACGGCGCGGGGATGATCCTGGGGATCGTCACCATCAAGCAGCTTCTACGGAAGGCGGCGGAGCTCGAGCTGCAAATCGCCCAGCTTTCGAACCCTCTGACCGGCCTCCCGGGCGGACGCATCATCCAGGAGTGGATCGAGCGGGGGCTGGCTGGCGACCGGGACGGCGGGCTCACGGTCTTTTTCACCGATCTCGACCGCTTCAAGGAGTACAACGACGTTCACGGCCTGCTGATGGGCGACGAGCTCGTGCGGCGAACGGCCGAGACCCTGGCCGGCGCTCTCGATCTCATCGGACCGGAATCCCGGCTCGGCCACGACGGCGGCGACGATTTCGTCCTCGTCTGTCCACAGCCGGTGGGAACGGACGCTCTGCGCGAGGTCTGCGGCCGTTTCGATCGCGGCAAGCTCGACTTGTTTCGGCCGGCGGACCGCGACCGCGGCTTTTTCGAGGCTCGGGACGAAAAAGGGAACCATCTCCGCGTTCCTCTCACCACCCTCAGCCTGGCGGGGATCTCCAGCCGGGCATTGGGAGAGGAGCGGCATCCCGCCGCCTTCTCGCAGCTCGCCGCCGGTCTGCGGCGGACCGCCAAGACCGTCACCGCCGCCCTGGGGCGGAGCGGCTTCGCCTTGTACGAGGGAGCCCTGGCATGAACGCCGTCGCTATCGCAGAGCCAATCACTCCGGAGCGTGTGGCGACGGTCGGCCGCGGAGGCGAGCTGATACTTCCCGACAGCGTGCTGCACGAGCTTCGCCTGCTACGGCCGGAGCCCTTCCTCGTCTTCTCCGAGGGGCGGCAGTTCGTCCATATGATTCGCGCCGACGCAGGCTCCGGCGCCTTGCTGAAGGCAGAACGCATCTCCCTCCAGGGCAACCTGGAGAGCTTCGGCATCGCCGACCTCTTCTCACTGCTCAACATGAGTCGCCGCAGCGGCCTGCTGCTGCTCATCGCCGAGCAGGCCCAGAAGTCCGTCTACTTTCGCCGCGGCGAGATCGTCTTCGCCGGCAGTAATCTTCCCGAGGACCGGCTGGGCCAGGTGCTGTACCGCACCGGCAAGCTCTCGCGCGAGGGTCTGGCGGAAGCCGAGGCTTATGTGAGACCAGGCCAGCGTTTCGGCGCCATGCTCCTGGAGCGCAAGCTGATCGATCCTTCCTCGCTGCTCTGGGGAGTCAAATACCAGATGGAGGAGATCATCTACTCCATCTTTCGGCTCACCCACGGCAGCTTCTTCCTCTTTGACGGCAACTTCGTGGAAGACGATCTCGCCGTCTCCTCGATCGACACCAACAACGTCCTCATGGAGGGCTACCAGCGGGTGGACGAGTTGGGGCTGATCGGCGAGCACATCCGCGGTCACGGCACGGTGCTGCGCCCCACGGGCCGCAAGCCGGAGGCGAAGCTCTCGGAGCGGATGGTGCGGGTGCTGGGACTCGTGGACGGCCGCAGCACCGTTGAGGAGCTGGTGCGCGCCACGGGGTGGGGGGAGTTCAACACCTTCAAGCTGCTCTACAAGCTGCTCAAGGCAGGCGTCGTGGAGGTGGCGGACGAGCCACGCGCCCGGTCCCCAAAGGGGGAGGACAGTGCCACGGCTGAGCTGCGCGGCGTCATCGAGACCTACAATCGATCCTTCATGCTGCTGCGCGACGTGCTGCGGGCGAAGTCCGTGGAGGTGGACCTTGGGCGGGTCTTCACCGTGTTCCTGCGTAACGCTGCGGACAGCACCCGCGCCGTCTTCAACGGTCTCGTCCTCGGCTCCTCCCGGCGCCTCTCCGCCGAGCTGGTCCTCGACAACGCCGACCATCTGCTGCTGCTCGACGAGGCGAGCCTCCAAGTCGGGACTGAGCCCACGGCCGTTCGCCGCCGGCGGCTCGTGGCGCAGGCCCTGGAGGAGTGGCGGGCATTCCAGTCGCTCATCGTCCGCAACCTGTTGCCGGCGGGAGAGGCCGGGGAGCTGGTGTCCTACGTCGAGGCGATCGTGCGATCGGGCACCTGATATCAGCCACGCTCCCGGAGCCGAGGGGGCGCGCCGTACGCCTGGTCCAGGGCTTGGACTGTGGCCTCCGACTCTCCGAAGTCGATGCCACCGTCCAGAGCCTGGCTCGCCAGCTCCAGGTTTGCTGTCACGGCGGCGCCGCCACCGCGCAGAGCGGCGCTCTCGGCCGCGAGATCGACCTGGGCCTCGACGCGGGTGAGATCGCTGTCCACCTGCTTGAGGCTGTCGTCACAGTGCTCCAGGTTTGCGAGTCGCTGCCGCAGGATCTTGAGGGTCGCCGTTTGGGAATCGCGCAATGCGGCGGAGCTGTCGCCGGCCGCCAGGCTCCGTTCCAGGTCCGCCGCCTTGTGCTTGAGATCCGTCTTGTTCGCTTGGGCCTGGGTGGCCGCCAGTTGGCCTCGGGCCACCAGCAGCTTGAGGTAGATCCAGAGCAGCCGGTCCAGGGCGTCCCGGGCGCTCTCCAGCTCGAAGTCTCCGACTCGCGACTCCCGGGCGAGGTCGAGGATCCGCCCCCGCTTTCCCTCCAAGGCGACGAGGCGCTGGCGCGACGGCAGGTCGAGCGAATGAATGAGCTCTTGCCGCCCCTGCTCGGCCTCGGCGGTCGTCTGGCTTCGCTGCTGCGCGTTCACGAGTCGCTGGAAGCGCGGGTGAGAAACCAGGGTCCCCAGATAGGCGGCCTCGAGCCCGACTCCCAGGAGCCAGAAGCCCGGATGGCCAACGCCTAGAATTGCAAAACCCAACAGGGCCAGGGCGTTGACCGGCAGACGCCCCAGGCCTGGAACGCTCGGTCCGGCCCAGAAGGCCCGCTTGAGATATTCGAGCATGCTGCGAGATTACGACGTTCCCACCGAGCGCTGCCACCATTGCAGGAGGTTGTTGATGACTTCCGCCTTCGGCGGCTCGCACATGGTGCCCAGATCCACGCTGAGGCCGAACCTCTTGTAGACCTCGAACGGACTGCCCGGGAATCGCACGGGGACCGCGGGGTTGCCGGGCCGGAAGCCGTGAACGAGCGATTGCTTTTGAATCGGCTCGCTCAGCAGGAAATCGAGGAACCTGCCGGCCGCCTGCTGCCGCTCCGATGAGCTCCAGGTGGCATTCAGGATGTAGTAGGGATTCTCGTTCCAGAGATTCCGCTTCGGATAGACGACGCGCAGCTCCCCCCAACGCCCCTCGGCATTCTTGAGGTAGTCGATGGCCACGCTCTCGTAGACCACCACGGCATCGAAGGCCGAGGGGCCTTTGAGCACCATCTCCCGCATCAGGTTGCCGGTGCTGTTGGAGAGTCCGCTCACTCCGCGCTCGAAGCCCTGCGCCCAGGACTGGAAGCCGGGATCGAGGATGTCCTTGAGAGATAGATCACGGGTTTTGCCGTGATAGTCGTACGCCATCAGGGCCAGCGTCGCGATGCCGCTGTTCGACTCGTTGGGATGCGTGTGGCCCAGCTTGAACAGCCCCCACTCGGGCTTGCCGGCGATGGTCTGCCACCCACCCGTCTCGGTGAGAGCTTGCGAAAGAGTTTTGAACGAGACCTCGCCATACTTCTTCGCGAACGACTCGTAACGCTCCGCCCACATCACCACGACCATGGGCGTGAGCGCCAGGTTCTCCTCACGAACAAAAGGTTTATCGCCGGCGTGCTGGACCTGCCAATCCTGGAGAAAGACATCCTTGTAGAGCGAGCTCGCCGGGCTCCAGACGTGGATCCGTTGGTCGCCCCGCAGAATGGCCTGAGCCCCTTCGAGCGAGCCCATGGGGATGAGATTGATCTTGATCCGCCGGCCGTCGCCGGTCTTGGCGAACTCTCCCACCGCCCACTGCAGCCAGCGCTCTTTCTCGGTGCCGTAGGCGATGCCGATCTCGATCTTGTCGCCGTCGCTCGACGCGGCCGGCGATGCCGGGCTGCCGTTCTGATTCTGGTGCGCACCCGACACCGGCCGGCGCACGAACAGGTAATAGGCGCCGTAGAGACAGCCAGCCACGAAAAGGAAGACCACGAGCTTGCCGGCGAAGGTCAACCCGGATTTTTGGGGAGTCATATCCATAATCGGCCTTGAAGCTTTGCCTCAAAAGAAAGTGGAGATGTCGCGGAAGACGGCCCGGATGTTCGTGGGATCTCCCTCGTAGGATCGACCTTGAGTGGCGTCAGAGATCGACTTCAGCACGTCCTTGCGGGCCTCTTTTCCATAGCCGATGGTGAAGACGCGCACGCCGCGCGACTCGCCGCCGCCGCGGATCTTCTCCACCAACTCACGGAGGCTCAATCGGCTGTCCGTATCCGCGCCGTCGGTGAGGACGACGATGGCCGCGATCTTGCCCGGATCCTTGCGGACCTCGTCCAGCTTCTGGTCGTAGGCCAGGGCGATGGCGTCGTAGAGCGCCGTGCCGCCGTCCGGAAAGACGCCGTGCAGGGCCTGCGAGAGGCTGGGACGTGCCTGGCCGAGCGACACTCCCTGGACCACCCAGGCCGGTGAAGCGTTGAAGGTCAGGAACGAGAAAGTGTCCGAAGGATCGAGGAGAGTGAGGAACTGGTCGGCACCCGCCTGGGCGTTCTCCATCTTCGCCTCTTCCCGCATGCTGCCCGACCGGTCGAGGACGAGAGTGATGTCCGAGTGCTTCTTGTTCTCGCGCCAGAGCTTGAGGACGGCGTCGATCACCTCGACGGGCGGCACCTCCAGGGTCGTCTGCGGCTGCTTGGGATCGACGCCGTGGGCCGCGTCGACGGGCGCCCCCAATGGCACCTCCACGGCGGCGGGGCGGAAGCCGAAGTGCAGGGCGGCCTCCTGCTGCGGCCGGTCGAGGAGGAAGTCGACGTAGAGCTTGGCCGCCGCCCGATGCTCGGGCGTCACCCACTCCCGCTCCACGATTCCCACCGGATGATCGCTCCAGAAGGCCCCCTCCTTCGGGTAGATGGCCACCACCGGGAACGGCAGGTGATATTGCGGTCCGTAGGACTCGGCGACCATGTTTTCGTAGAGCACCGCCGCCGAGAGGTAGCCCGGCCCGCCCTCGAACATGCGTTTGCCGAAGAAGCCGGTCGAGCTGCCGTAGTGGACGATGGCGCTCTCGATGCCCTTCAGATACTGCGCCGTCTGCGGCCGGCGGACGTCCTCCAGCGACAGGCCCGCCACCTTTCCCGCCCCGGCGTAGGCCTCGGCCAGGAGGGAGATGAGGCCGCTGTTGCTGTACTCCGGGTGGGTGTGGCCGAGCTTGAAGGCTCCCCACTCGGGGTGGCCGTGGGTCGCCCAGCCTCCCGGGTCCCGGGTCAGCGCGAGGATGTCGCTCCACCCCACGGGCTTTTGCCCCCAGCCGAGGGCTTCGGCCATGGGCCGCCACATGGCGATCACCACCGGCGAGAGCACCAGGTTGCGGCTCTCGCCGATCAGGTCCTTGCCGGTGCGGGCGCGCGATTGGGCGTTGCCCAGCTTGACGAAGGCCGCCGACGCCGGGCTGGTCAGGTGCGCTTTCTGCACGCCGGACAGCAGGTCGTCGATCAGCTCGCCCGACCCCTGGGCCACCGCCTTGACCCAGACGCGCTTGCCGGCTGCCGTGCGGTGGTCGCCGGCGTTGAACCGGAGGGTCACCTCCTTGATCCAGTCCTCTTTCTCCGAGCCGTAGGTGAAGAGGAGATTGATCGCTTCCGGACCGTCGGCCGGAGCGGCCTTCTCGCTGTCCCCGGTGCTGGAGGAGCTGGAAGAAGTGGAGCGCCCCCCGCCGCAAGAGGCGAGGACCGCCGCCAGGGCGAGCGACAGCAGGAGGTGGGCAGCTACACCACGGGCACGTCGATTGATTCGATCCTTCATCGTCTCCTCCCGGGAGTTCCGGAGCAGAGTCTATGAAGGGATACGGAGGAATCTGGGCGCTGTCCCTGGCTGTCGCGGGATTGTCACCGAGTTGTAGAAGGAATGTGACCTGAGCTGAGAGACCGCTGTTGCCGTAGCAATACCCGTCCTACCCGCGCCCGCCGCAGGTCGTCACTCCCCTGATGACCTCGAAGCGCACCGGATCGGCGGTTTTCGGCACCACGACGGCGTGGATGGGCCGCTGCGAGACGATGCAGACGCAGTTGGGAGCTGGCGGCGCTTCGAGAACGTTCACTACGAGAGCTCCGGGCTGGTGGACGATCGCCTGGATGGCCACCTTGGAGATGCAGCTCTGGGTGGGCATGGCGACGGCGATCACCATGTTCTTGTCGAAATTCACCGCCGGTTGCTGGTGCGACAGAACGCCGCTGTCCCTCTCTCGGAGGTTGAACCAGAGATCTCGCCACGCGGCGGTGTCGCGGACCACCTGCCGGAGCTGATCCCCCGGTTGGCCGGGGATGGAGCGCTGGACGAGCGTCACGAAGGCGACCTGGTTGGACGGCGGTTTCGGGTGACGGTTTCCGGCGGCCGTTGCCGAGGAGCCGAGGCAGGCCAGGGTCAACAGACCCGCGATGGCGGAGATGAGTTTCATAGCGCTCCCGCCAGGACTGCTTCTTCCACCCGCTCGTGGCCCTGGATGAGGATGTCGTTCTTGGCGTTCACGAAGACGAGCGACGGCTGGTGAGTGCGGCAGTCGGCGTCCTCGTAGTCGGCGTAGCTGGCGAGGATGACGATGTCGCCCTTCCCCGCCTTGTGCGCGGCGGCGCCGTTGATCACGATCTCGCCCTTCCCCGGTGTGCCCGGGATGGCGTAGGTCGCGAAGCGCTCGCCGTTGGTGCAGTTGTAGATTTCCACTCTTTCGTAGTGTACCAGGTCCGCCGCGGCCATCAGCCTGGGGTCGATGGTGACCGATCCCTGGTACTCGAGGTTGGCGTCGGTCACCGTGGCGCGGTGGATTTTCGACTTCAAGAGTGTCCGTTTCATATTCAACCTCCGGCGGCCTGGCTTTCGACCGCCAGCCGAATGTTGTCGATCAGTCTCGTCCCCCCAAACCGCACGGCCAGGGGGAGCACCAGGTTGCCCTGCAAAGTTTCGACGGGAGCAAAGGTCTCCGCGTTCACCACCTCGGCGTACTCGACCTTGGCGGCCGGCTCAGACGCAAGAACTTCCCGCAGCCGCCGCCGCACCTCGTCGCCCCGGCGCTCGCCCGAGGCGATGAGGTCCGCCGCCGCCGCCAGCGACTCGATGAGCACCGTTGCCGACTGGCGCTCTTCCGGCGAGAGATAAGCGTTGCGGGAGGACATGGCGAGACCGTCCGCCTCGCGGACGGTCGGCGCCGGAACGATCTCGACCGGCAGATGGAAGTCACGGGCCATCTGCCGGATCACCGCGAGCTGCTGCGCGTCCTTCTCGCCGAACACCGCGAGGTCGGCCTGCACCAGGTTGAGCAGCGAGAGGACGACGGTGGCGACGCCGCGAAAGTGGCCGGGCCGGCAGGTCCCTTCCAGACCGAGAGCGGCGCCGGCGGGCTCCACGAACGTCGCATTGCCCGGCGGGTAGATCGTCTCCACGCCGGGAAGAAACAGGAGGTCGCAGCCGGCGGCCTCCAGCATCTTCGCGTCTTTCTCCGGCTGCCGGGGATAGCGATTGAAGTCCTCGCTCGGCCCGAACTGGGTCGGATTCACGAACACCGAGGCGACCACTCGCGTCCCCCGCTCGCGGGCGATCCGCACGAGGGACAGATGCCCCTCGTGCAGCGCGCCCATGGTGGGCACGAAGCCGATTCTTGCCCCTTCCCGCCGCCAGGCTTCCACCCGGTGGCGCAGCTCGTCCTTCGTCCTCGCGGTCCGCATCAGCCGTACAGCTTCGCCGGTTCGGGCTCCGTCGCCGGACGCGGTCCGCTTCCGCCGTAGCTCTCCTCCGGTGCGGGGAAGTGGCCGGCACGGACGTCCTCGGCAAAGCGGACGATGCCCTCGCGGGAGAGCAGGCCGAGCTCGGCATAGCGCCGCACGAAGCGGGGCGCGATCCGCTCCTCCAATCCCAGCAGGTCGTGGTAGACCAGCACCTGTCCCGTGCACCCCGCGCCGGCGCCGATGCCGATGGTGGGGATGGAGAGGCGCTGGGTGACCTCGGCAGCGAGATCGGTGGGCACGCATTCGAGCACCAGGGAGAAGGCGCCCGCGGCCTCCACCTGCTCGGCGGCGTCGAGGATGAAGCGGCGTGCCGCCTCGTTCCGGCCCTGGACCTTGAAGCCGCCGAAGCGGTGGACCGACTGTGGCGTGAGGCCCAGGTGGGCCATCACCGGCACTTCGGCCGCCGTCATCGCGGCGACGATCTCGGGCCGGGCGCCCTCGATCTTCACCGCCTGCGCTCCGGCTTCCTTGACGAAGCGGATGGCGTTGCCCACCGCCTGCTCGGCTCCCAGGTGGAAGGAACCGTAGGGCATGTCCGCCACCAGCAGGGCGCGCTTGACGCCCCGGCGGACCGCCCGGGTGTGGTGAATCATCTCGTCCATGGTGACCGACAG
>Ga0134121_10000445_pt1 | contig 48525 bp, 42 predicted proteins | sample KB301_FD_96463 | JGI IMG/M metagenome (GOLD analysis project Ga0134121, IMG submission 96463) | Terrestrial soil microbial communities without Nitrogen fertilizer from Kellogg Biological Station, Michigan, USA - KB3-0-1 | ecosystem: Environmental > Terrestrial > Soil > Unclassified ...
AAAATGAAGCAATGGCAAAAGGCGCGCTCTGGTTGGGGTGAGGTCCAAGAGGCGGTCGGTTCCGCAACCGGCCGCCCTCTTTTTCTTCCTCTCCCGTCCCCCGAGCGGACACCCACCCCGGCGACTCATCCGAGCGCCTCGACTGAACAGCCTTTCCCTCCTGCTGCTCGGTCTATATCGTCGCGAAAGCGTTTCCGATCCCCTACCGCGCGGCTTGACCCAGCCGCTCGCGCCAACGCGCCGGCGCCCTCGCCGGCCGTGTCTTTACCTCCCTGGTTCGGGCTCTGTCCCCAACGGTCCGAATTTTCTCGGAAGCTCTTGGACAACCGTCATTTCAGTTTCCTCCATCAGGCAGGCGTTGCCGCTTGCAACTCAACCGACAAGCCGTGAAGACCAGGAGACAATCTCTTTTGTTCAAAAACGTAGGGAGAGCGCTCACTCTGATTCGGGAGTTGCGGGGCAAGACTCAGGCGACAGTGGCCAGCCATTCGGGAATTGGAAAGAGTCAGCTCTCCAAATACGAGAATGGAAAAGAAATACCCAAGCTCGAATCCTTGGAGAGAGTTCTTGACTGCCTGGGCATAGGCTCTTTCGAGTTCTTCTACACGGTCCATCTGTTGGATCAACGAGCAGCCTCCCTGGGCGAAGTCCCGAACGACATGGACTCGGCCGCTTCGGCCGTTTGGGCTACCGGCGGCTTGGCAAGCTTGTCCCCGGCTACAGAGGAGGCGTTTGCCTCGGTCTTTATCTTGCTGATGAGACTCTACCGCCAGTTTTTGGAAACGCTCTTGCGAGGCCCTTCGGCGCCGCGAGCGATTGGTGCAAGCCCCCACCCGGAGCCTAGGGATGAGTGATGCGCAAACCCCCTCCTGCCCAGCGGTGTCGCGCCGCTGGGCTTTCCCGGGACGGCCGTTGAGCCCTCATGGCAGCCGTCCCGACCCTTTTTCCTTCCCCGGCGACTCATGCGAGTGCCTCGATCGAGGGCAATCCCTCGCGGTCCATAGTCCCTCACGAGTCGACCGCGAGCGTCGGGGAGGGGCAACCTTTTTCCACTGGCCGGCTTCGCCGGCCCCTTTTTTCCCCAAGTCAACCTGCCAGGGAGGGAAGCCGGCTCATGTCCGAAGATGACGCCGCCGTAGTCACTGAAGCTGAAGCCGCAGGACAGGCGCGCCTCTTGGAGATCGCTGCCGAGATTGAGGCGATCAGCGGTCGGCTCCTATCCGTTCACGACAGTTTTCAGGTCTCCCCTCGGGAGGCCGCCATGTTGCTCGGCGAAGAGGATTTGGATGTCTCCACGGCGTTGCGCTCGGTGATCGAATGTGTCCTCGCCGATCGACTGGAACCCGCCCTCCAAGAGCTGAGGAAATGGGCGCTCTTCAAGCCGGGCAAGGCGCGAAAGTGAGCCGTAGCAACCCTTTGCTCTACGACCAGGCCTTCGCGAACCTGAAGAAGCGGTTGCCGGAGCATGAGCGCCTGGCCTGGCAGCGGCGGCGGACCGCGGAGCGACTCCGGGCCGAGCTACTCGAAGGCCCGCCGGAGACCTGGCGCCCCCGGCTGGTGGATCAGCGCTTCTGCAACGAGGATCTCTTCGAGTCTCTCTTGGAAGTCTGCCACGAGGCTTTGCCGTTCAATCCGCGACGCGGCTTCGAGGTTTCCGAAGTGGCTCTGGAGTTAGGCAGGCTGCTCTTGGAGCATGCCCCGGAGGCGACCACTGAGGAGACGCTTTGCCGGGCTCTTTGTCTCGGGGGTCATGCCCGACGGCTGATCGGGGAGACCGCACGAGCCGAAGTCCTCTTGATCCGCGCCGCGTACCTCGCCCACGACCACGCGGGCCGTGGATTCTTCTGTCGGGCCTACGGTCTGCTTCGGTGGGACCAGGGCCGAATGGAGGAAGCGGCTGCTCTTCTACTCCAGGCCAGCCGACGCTACCGGGAGTTGGGAGACACAAGCGAGGGGGCGATCTGCGAGGCCCTGATAGGGCTTCTCTACAACGAAGAGGGGGAACTGTCGCGGGCCGAGTCCGCCCTGCGCAGCGCACGGTCTGGACTGGACTCCAAAATCCAGCCCCGCCTCGCGGCCCAGGTCCGCCTCGCCCTCGCCCGGTGCCTCGCTTTGACGGACCGTAAAACTGACGCCCGAACCGTTCGCGAGAGCGCCTGGAGCCTTTACTCGTGCTGCACTCCCATAGAAGAGGCAATGCGCGCGCTCCTCTGGCTCGAAGCCCAGGTGGCGGATGCCGTGGGAGATCTGGCCGACGCCGAATCTCTGCTCGATTCCGTCCGCCGGAAGTTTCTCGTCAAAGACTTTCTGCCGGAAGCCACCATGGCAACGATTCAGCTCTCCAGGGTCCTCATCCGGCAAGGCCGTGGAGGGGAAACGCCCGCCCTGACCGCGGAGCTGACGCAACGCTTCGGGGGGCGGCCGGGATTCGCTCTGGCGCTCACCGCTCTCGGGTTTCTGGCGGAGGAGACAGCGAACGGGATGGCGGATGAGATGACCTGGAGCCTGATGGCCACGAGCTACCTTTCTTCCTTCCGGCTTGTGGGCGCTTCTCCCCAGCCGGTGCCTTTCGTCTGAGGAGCCGTCTAAGGAGCCAGCGGTGAGTGCGCGGTGTCCGAACGAGCGCTTCGATTTGACCGTGAGAGAGGAAGGCATTCTTCCATTACCTGAGCCTGTGGTGGTGGCTCTGCGCCTGCAATCGGGCGAGTTGGTGTCGATGGAGCGCTGGCCGGGCACGTTGTACCTGGAGACCTTGACCGCCTTCCTCGATGCCCTGGAAGAGACTCTCAACCTGGGAAGGCAATGGAGTGAGGCCGTCACAGTTTTCCTCGCCCGGACTCTCAGCGTCGTAGAAGGCGATGGCCTGGAGCTGCCGATTCCGCCGGCCCTCTTCTCCCTTCAGCCGGGCGACCGGGTGGTCCTCCAGGTGATCTACCGGGGATCGTTTCCCGAGCTGTATCTCTATCCGGGCGACCTCGCGGCACTTGGCCGGGAGCTGGCGATCGAAAGGGACAGGTAGGACCGCTCTTAGGAAGGAGGTTGCCGATGTTGTCCTATCTGCTGACCAGCGCGACGGCCGAAGAGCTGAGAGCCGCTCTTCTGCGGGCAGGACTGGAGATCCTGACCGAAGGGGGACGGGATGAAGTGGCCCGGTTTCTCGTGAGCGAAAGGGGCAGGGCGCAGGACTCTCTCGTTTTGATGATCTGGCTCTCGGGCGCCCGGCAGGAGCTGAGCGTCTCCGCCGCGGCGGTCGAATCAGTCCCCGGCCTCGGTGACTCAGTGCATGAGGTCGAGGAGAGAGAGGCGGCGGTTCTTGGTGTCCCTCTTGCTGGCGAGACGGTCCTGGGCTCTGCCTGCCTGGAAGCTCTTGCGTATGGCCATGCCGTGGCGCTTCAGGAGTCGATCCAGGAGGTAGAGGACCTCGGCCCGCGATAGTCTCGGGGATAATTCACCTACAGGGTATGATTCCCGCGAAGTTGTTACCTGATTGTAACCTCGCGGATTGATGGTGTCATCATAACTCATTCTCCTGTATGACTTTATACCGATTGCGCCCTCCCCCCGACCGGGAGAAGAGGGAGAAGACCCTCATCACCCCGGCCCTCTTCTCCCGACCCCCGCCACCCGCTCGCCGGGAGAAGAGGGAGAAAAGCAAGACTCCACGACTGAGAGGGAGTGGTGGGGGAAGGCACGAAGCGGAACTGGTGCCGGATTTTCCTCGATTCCACCCCGTCGAGCCCCCCTCTTCTCCCGGTCGGCGGGAGGGCGATGGGAGAAGAGGGCCGGGGTGATGAGGGTCTTAGGGGGAACGCTGAGTGGTGATGAAAGGCTTGGCCCGCGGGTGAAACACCCACCCCCTGACTACCGTAGGAGTTGATGGAGAGGAGCGCGCCCATGGATCATTCGCTGTCCGCCACCCACCTCCACCACGCCGCCACAAGGAAAGAGGGTTTCAGCCTTCGCCGGCTGGCGCTGGTGGCCGGTCTCGACCTCAAGGAGAGCTTCAGGAGCCCGCTGTTCCTCATCTGGGCCGGATTCATGACCTTGAACGGCTATTGGATGTCGCGTAGCGAGTGGATCTTCCGCTCGATCGACACCTCGCTGGGCGGCGCCAAGGCCTGGGTGGACTCCGAGTTTCAGATCACCTACGTCTTTGGCCTCATCGGTTTCTTTCTCATCTCTTTCTTCGTGGCGGTGGGCACGGGCATTCCGCTGGTCCGCGACGAGGAAGTGGGGGTTGGGCCCCTCCTGCATTCGACGCCGCTGAGGCCGGGCGAGTACATCTGGGGAAAGTTCCTCGCGGCGCTCCTCTCGTCCCTGGCCGCCGTCGTCGTGCTGCCGCTCACCACCGGGATCTTCAGCCACTTCCTGCCCGACCCGGCTCACCCGGAATCCTACGGGCCGTTCCACCTGCAGAGCTATCTGCGGCCGACGCTGGTCTTCCTGGTGCCGGTCGTGGTGCTGATGGCCGGGGCGGCGTTTGCCATCGGCCGCTTCACGGGCCGGCTGATCGTCGTATTCCTGCTGCCTATCCTGCTGTTCCTCTTGTTCAACAATTTCATCTGGCGCTGGTTCCCTCCGACTGCGGAGCCTGCCGTCTCGGCGGCCCTGCGCCTGATCGATCCCTCGGGTTTCCGCTGGCTGAAGGAGAGCTGGCTGTTCGTCGACCGCGGCCTGGCCTTCTACAACACGCACCCCGTCACCTTCGACTTGCCCTTCCTGCTGAGCCGGGTGGGAATCGTGCTCGCCGGTCTGCTGCTGGTCGACCTCTCCCGCCGGCACTTCGCGGGAGGCTTGCGGCGTGCCCGGGTGGTGCGCGCCGGCGCCCCGCAGGAAACTGCCTTGGCCGCTCCCGCGACGTCGCCGGCCGTCGCCTCCCTGGGCATGACCTCCCGGGTTCCCAGCTTCCTGCGCGGCGCCTGGGCTGTCTCGCGGTTCGAGCTGGTGGAGCTGCGCTCCCAGCCCGGGCTTTACATCTTCGTGCCGGCCATCCTGTTGTTCATGTACATCATCTTCACCGGCGGCTACGACCAACAGTTCGACTCCGTGCTGCTGACCCCCGGCACGGCCGCCGTCGAGAGCCTGTTATATCTCACGGCGTCTTTCGTCCTCCTTTTTCTCTTCTATACCGTCGAGTCGCTGGAGCGGGAGCGCACGACGGGCGTCGGACCGGTGTTCTATTCCACCCCTGTGCCCACCGCCTCGCTGGTGACCGGCAAGGCGCTGGCCCTGGGCGTCGTGGCGCTGGTGGCCGTGGCCCTGGGCATTCTGACGGCGGGCATCGCCATCGCCCGCCAGGGGGGCGGAGTGCCCATGAGCCTGCGCCCCTTCCTCCTCCTCTGGGGATTGCTGCTGCCGCCGACGCTCTGTCTCTGGGTCGCCTTCGTCGCCGCCGTACTGGTGGCCACCCGCAGCCGCTTCGCGACCTACGGCATCGGCATCTCGGCCATCGTCCTCACCACCTTCGCCTTCACCCGCAACCATCTGAGCTGGGTGGGGAACTGGCCGCTGATCGGCGCCGGCAACGGCGGCACGCCGATCACCTGGAGCGATCTGGGGACGTTCGACTTCGATCGCACCGCCTTGATCCTCAACCGTCTGCTGGTCCTGGCCTTGGCCGTGCCTCTCGCCTGGGCGGCCGTGCGCTTCTTTCCCCGGCGCGAGCGCGACCGCATGCGGCCGGCCCTGTCGCCGGCTGAGCGGCGGCGCACCCTGTACTCCTTCGCCGGTCTCGCGATCGTCCCCCTGGGGCTTGGCTTTGCGCTGTGGGGCCAGGTGAACCGCGGTTTTCAAGGCGGCGCGCTGGAAGAGAAACACAAGGAGTACTGGCGGAAGAACCACGTCACCTGGCTCAACCAGCCGCAGCCTTACGTCACCCACGTCGACATGGACCTGGATTTCGAGCCCGCCGACCGCGCCTTCAAGGTCGCCGGCGCCTACGACCTTCAGAACCGCAAGCCGCAGGAGCTGAACTGGTTCGCCGTCTCCGGCGGCGCGGCCTGGAAGGGGCTTTCGTGGACCCTCGACGGCCGCCCCTTCACCCCGGAGGACCGGGACGGGCTCTACGTCTTCCGTCTGGCCAAGCCCATGGCGACGGGCACCGGGCTGCGCCTTGGCTTCCGGTATCACGGCACGATGCTGGCTGGCATCTCCAACAACGGCGGCGACGTGCCGCTGGGCGAGTTCATCCTCCCCAGCAGCGTGATCCTCACCGGCCGCAACCCCGACTTCGTGCCCGTGATGGGCTACGTCGAGCGCATCGGCGTCGACGAGAAGAACCGCTACGAGCCCCGCATCTATCCGCCGAAGTTCTATGAGGGAATCACCGACGCCGACCTCGACCGCTCCGCCTTCACCCAGAAGATCCGCATCACGGCGCCCGCCGAGTACACCTTCAACTCGACCGGCGTCCTGACCGGCGAGACCGTGAAGGCCGGCCGGCGCACGGTGACCTGGGAGAGCGACTATCCGCTGCGGGTGTTCAACGTCGCCGCCGGCCGCAACTGGGCGGTGAAGCGGGGGCCCGGCACCGCCGTCTTCTATTACCCCGGCCATCCGTGGAACGTGCAGAGCCTGCTCGACGCCTTGAACGGCGCCCGCCGCTACTACGCCGAGTGGTTCGGCCCGTACCCCTGGCGGGAGCTGCGGCTCAACGAGTTCCCCGCCCTGGCGACCTACGCCCGCGGCAACGCCACCAACATCTTCTTCTCGGAGAGCGCGGGCTTCCTCGCGCAACGGACGCCGACGGCCGATCCCGCCTTCGCCATCGCCGCCCACGAGTCCGCCCACCAGTGGTGGGGGCACATCCTGGCCGGCGGCGAGGGGCCGGGCGGCATCGTGCTCGCCGAGGGCGCCGCCAACTTCTCGACCCTCATGCTCCTGGAGCAGATGCGGGGCTTCCAGCCGCGCATGCGCTTCGCCACCCAGATGGAGGCGACCTACGGCGAGCGCCGCCAGCCGACGACCGAGCTGCCGCTCGCCGAGACCCTGAGCACCACCGGCCGTCCTGGGGACCAGACCGTGGTCTACGACAAGGGCGGCTGGGTGCTCTGGATGATGCTGCACCAGATGGGGCGCGAGCGCTTCCTCGCCGGCGCCCGCGCCTTCATCACCACCTGGCACAAGAGCCAGGACCACCCCGTGCTCGAGGACTTCGCGGCCTTCATGCGCCCCTACGCCGCCGACCCGCAGGCCTTCGACGCCTTCGTCCAGGAGTGGTTCTACGAGAAAGTGATCCCGGAGTACCACTTGGACGATCTCCACAAGCAGCCAGTGGCGGCGGGGCAGTGGGAAGTGATCGTCAAGGTCGAGAACGCCGGCACCGGCCGCATGCCGGTCGAGGTCGAGGCCCGGCGCGGGCACCGCTTCGACGACAAGGGAGCGGCCGATCCCGCGTTCCGTCAGGCGCGTACCACGGTCGTGCTGGGAGCGGGAGAGTCGAAGGAAGTCCGCATCCGGTGCGCCTTCGAGCCCGAGCGGGTCGTCGTCGATCCCGACGGCTACGTGCTGCAGTTGCAGCGGAAAGCAGCCACCGCGAAGCTGTAGCGTGTCTTTCCGTACGCGGGGCACGTCACGTGCCCCCCGTACAACGTCTCCCATTTAAGAGGGAGCATGATGTGCCCCGCGTACGACATCACATCGTACGGAGGGCACGATACGCGCCCCGCCTATGTTGTCCCGTGTTTAAGAGGGAGCGTCATGTGCCCCGCGTACAACGTCACGGCGTAAGGAGGGCACGTTACGTGCCCCGCGTACAACGTCTCGTGTTTAAGAGGGAGCGTTATGCGCCCTACGTACGACGTCACATCGTAAGGAGGGCGCGTCACGTGCCCCGCTTACGACGTCTTGTATTTAAGAGGGAGCGACCTGCGCCCCGCGTACGACGTCACGGCGTAAGGAGGGCACGTCACGCGCCCCGCGTACGTCGTCTCGTGTTTAAGAGGGAGCATGATGCGCCCTGCGTACGACGTCACATGATAAGGAGGGCGCGTCACGCTCCCCGCGTACGAAATGACGACGTAAGGAGGGCGCGTGACGTGCCCTCCTTACACAATTCCGTTGTACCGGGAAGGATGAGAGTCCAGCGAGGGAGATGGAACGTCGTCCGCGGAGAGCGAAGCTCTGTTCTGGAAGAGAGGGACCTACGTCGCGGGATCGCTCGCCCGCTCCGGAGGCGGAGTCTCTGCATCCGTCTTCTTCTTCGCCCGTTTCCTGCCGCGGAACGGTTTGATGCCGAAACCAGTCAGTTGCTCGTTGTCGGGACCCAGGTGATCCCTGAGGGCAAGCTGCATCGCCGTCACGAGACGATTCCCTGCCAAGATCATCTCGTTGCGTTTGCGAGTCGCCGCCAGCTTGCTGGCAGCATGGGAATCGCGCTCGATGCCAAGCCGCTCGACTTCGTCGATGAAGTTCCTGAGCTTGGCGAACGAGGCCTTCAAGTAGAGATGACTCTCGGTCATCTCCGGCGTGAAGGCCTTGGCAAACATCAGCCAGGTTCCTCTCGTTTCCGCGACCCGCCTGCGGGGCATTGGGACCTCCGTTGAGTTGGAGCGAGAGTTTACACCAGGAGGGGCCGTTACCCGGCCCGTTGGTCGGGGATTGGCAATCTCGGGTTTGCCCTGGCCTTCCACTCGACCTGCCGCTCGTCGCGAGGATTGGCGATTCGGGAGAGATTCACTCCGTTGTCGCGACGGCGGATGAATCGCGAAGGGGTCTGGTGTCAGGACGGCCCAAAGCGTCGTGATACTTCAGCCCAGGGCAACGCCCAGGGCAACGCCCTGGGTGCCAGGCCGGTTCGAGAGGTGCGGCCTGAAGGGCCGCGATAGCGCGTGCCAGAAGGCGTTCCACGAAGCCAAGCGCAAGGCGGCCATAACTGTCACACCCTGCGGCACTCCTTCGACCCATCTGCTCTTGAATGGTTCGATATTCGAACCGTGCCAGAGCCTCCTGGATCACCAGAGCATGAGACCACCATGATCTACACCCACGTGTTGAATCGTGGCGACAGGGGAGTACGGAGTCCTATGGACGCCCTATAGCGGCCTGGAATCTCTTAGGGTCAGCCGTATCAGGCGCCCTCACAGAGCGTGTAAGCGTCCGCCAAGGCCACGCCCAAGTCTTGGTATACGTCTGACACACTGCAACTTAGTCGTCCTGTCCATCAGTGCTTGGATTGCATATCGTGCCGCCTATCGCTCCCTACGCCCAGCCCCTTGGATGCTTATACGAGTGCCGAGGCTCGATCGTTTTCCCCAACTCCAGTTCTTCCAGATAGATACGCTGGGGTCCGGACTGCGGCGCGCATCCGGTCGGGTGACCTCGAAACGGCACCTCGTGCGCTTGCTGATCGCTCGGCGCCCGAGGCATTGACGAGCTTTAGGAACCGGCGTATGCTCTCAAAGATCCGCAGAATGAAGAAGATAGCAAAGGCCGAAGCCTTTTTGGAGCGAAGCGAGACCTGAGTGGCTAAGGAATCGGCGGATAGGTTCAGAGTGAGGTTGGCCAACCGTGCAAGAATTAGGTCTGGAGAGCGATGGATCTTCTAGTAAAAGCAGTGATGTTTTTTGTCCTTCTTGTCACTCTCATTGTCTGGGCAGTGGTGGGCTTTGTGTTCTGGATTCCCCTGCTCGTCCGAGCTACGACGATTTTTGCGCTTGCCTTATTGCCGGCAGCCTTTAACCGCCAAGACATTGGCGGCTTGCACGACCTTCTCGAAGAGGCAAGCAGTTTCTACTTTCGCGGATTCCATTCTGCAATTGCCGTTCTAAACGAATCAGGTGGATATGGGGACGTCGATGTTGGGATCGGTCGAATTGTAGTCGAGATCCTTTGGACAACTGCGTTCTGGCTATTCACTATCTATTTAGTTCAGCCTGCTATAGTGAGGCCCCTTTTCAACTGGTTGAGGACCATGGTTCACCGTTAGGCTAGGCCGACTGCTCAACCGGACGACTACGCCGCCGGTTAGCAGTCCTGGCACCGCCGCACGGGCTCCGCCGGGTCGACATCGGGATCGATTGTCGCGCCCCCCGTTGGGGGTGTTTGGGAGATGGAGGCGCTTCTCAGTATTGTGGCTGGATTGAGAGGGCTTAGGGGAATGGCGGCGAATTACGAGGATTTTTCTATCTGGATTGAGCCTTCCCATCAAGGCTCAGGCTATCGGGTGCGAGCCCGTTGCCAAGATGCCGACGCCTTTGGCGACTTCGAGCCGCCTAAGGTTCCTACGGAGCTTCTGCGGCCACTGTTTCAGCAACGCGATTTGGGAGTGGAAGAGACTACGCCTATCGCCAATCGGGAAACGCTTCAACAAGCTCAGGAGATTGGAGGGCGCCTCTTTCGCGCCCTTTTCGATGGCGATGTGCGTCGCCTTTATGATCAGACTCTCGGTTCCACCCAGGGCCCCGCCAGTCGCGGTTTTAGACTCAGCCTTCACCTTGACCCCAATCGGGTCCCCAACCTTTTCGAGCTCCCCTGGGAGTTACTCTATCACCCGGAGAGGCGTCTTCAACTTGGTCTCGACCGGCTCAGCCCGATGATTCGGTCGATCGAGTTGCCCTTCCCGATGGCCGTTCCCGCCATCGAGCCTCCCCTCCGCATCCTCCTCGCGGCAGCAGCTTCCACCACGCACGGTACGCTCGAACTTTCGCGCGAGATCGAGTTGATCCAGAAGGAGCTGAAAGGCGTCGCCGAGGTCATCGCTCTGAAGCGAACCAGCCTCGAAAGTCTCCGGGAAGCCATGCTTCGACGCCCCTTTCATATTCTTCATTTCATGGGCCATGGTGCATTCGACCCCGAGACCGGTACCGGGGCTCTGCTGCTTGAAACCGAAGCCGGTAGCGAGAATCACATTTCTGGCGAAATGCTCGCCACTCACTTGCAGGGTTGCCTGCCTTATCTTGCCGTCATCAACGCCTGCAATTCTGCGCGGTCAACCTCGCGATCTGATCATGGTTTTTTTGCCGGAGTCGCTTCCGCCTTGGTTCTCCGTGGCCTGCCCGCAGTGGTGGCGATGCGCTCCCTGATATCGGACGCGGCGGCGATCGCCTTCAGCAAAGTTTTTTACCGCGAGCTTGCGGCCAACGAGTCGGTGGATGCGGCCGTCGTCGAAGGCCGCATCGCCATCTATGGGGCATCCCCCAGGTCGCTCGAATGGGCTACTCCGGTGCTCTTTATGCGAACATCGGATGGTCACCTCTTGCGACGAAACCAGCTCGATCCAGTCAAGCCTCCAAGGAAAGCCGCTTTACAAACTCAGCGGGCCATTCTAGGTGGAGCTTCGGCCGCCGCCCCGATCATCCCTTGGCGACCTTGGCAAGATTTGCAGTCACCGATGGCGGTCGATGTTTTTCGGCTGCTGGATTGGCATGCCCGGCTCACACCCCTGGTCGGACGTGAAGAAGACCTTCAGGAGATCGTTCAATGGGCGAACTCGAAGGCCGATGTCCTGATCCGTTTTCTGGTGGGTCCAGGAGGCTCGGGAAAAACCAGGCTCGCGCTCGAGGCCGCCGCTACGTTGCGGGAAGATGGGTGGGATGCCGGGCAGATCTTTCTCGGCCGCCGCTATCCAAAGTTGACGGCAGACACGGGCGTTTTTTGGGTTGTCGACTATCCCGAGGCTTGGCGGCCACAAGTAGAGGAGTTGTTACGGAACTTAGCTCGCGTCGAGAGCACGTCAGCTCCCGTCAGAGTCTTGTTGCTCAGTCGATTGTTCATGAGGGATTGGCTGCCGCTGATCGACGCTGCGGCTGCAGCCAGTATCTGCGATGTCCAGGAAGTCCGCCTCGGCCCGCTGACGATTCCAAGCGCAGTCGACCTGTTCCATGCGGCATCGGCGCGTTTGGCGAAGCTTCTCGGTCAGCCGCTACCGGCCCTGAGCACTCGAGAAGTTGCAGAATGGCTCGATCGCGATCGAGAATCGAATCCTTTGCCTCTCTTTGTCATCGCCGCGGCGCTGCACAGCGTACTCTCGGAGAGCCATGAGCTCAGTCTGTCTGGCTCGGAGATCGTCGCAGCGCTCGTCCGGCGGGAACGCATGCGGCTCGATAACATTGGCCGGAGAGCGAAGTGGAGAGACGGGGTACTTTCTCGGGTGTTCGCACTCGCGACGGTCTCGGGTGGGCTCGATGCGGAGACGTTGCATCGCCTGGCCGCCGACGGAGATCTGGGGCTTCCTGCCGAGCACCCAGTGGATGCCATCAAATCGCTGGGCTTCTGGGAGGGGCGGCGGGTGGCGGCTCCGTCGCCTGACATCGTAGCGGCAGAGCTTCTATTTGAGATTCTTGATGATAGTTCAGACCAGGCCTCCGAATGGTTGTGGTTGTGCCTGATTGATACAGCCGCCGAGAGAATAGATCGTCTGGGTCGTATCGCCTATGATATCGCCAGGCTTCGAGGCCCGGAAGACTTCCGGCGATTTGCATCCTGGCTTGCAGCGGCCATCGACGGCCAGAGCCAACGCGCGAAAAAGTGGCGGCAAATCTTTGTAGAGGATAGGCTGCCGCTCGGCCTAATCCAACTGGCGGTGGCAATCGGCGAAACCCTTCTCAGGGGCCAGATTGCTGAGGAAAGCGAGCGCGCCAACATTCTGACAATCCTGTCCGACCGGCTCAGCGACACCGGGAATTCGGCGGCAGCCCTGGAGTCGAGCCGTGAGGCGGTTGGGATTTACAGGCGACTTGTGGCAGGAAGTCCTCAGGCCTACGAGCAGGACATGGCGCGAAGCCTCCGTAGTCTGTCCCTCTGCTTGAGAAAGGAAAATGACCCTGCAGGTGCTCTCAATGCGAGCCGCGAAGCGGTTGAGATTTGGCGTAGGTTGGCGGCAGCGGAGCCAACGCGGTACGATCCGGACTTGGCACGAATCCTTCGTATTGTATCCATCTGTTTGAGCGAGGCCAAGGAGGGTGATACCGGCGGCGCTTTGGAAGCCATTCACGAGGCGGTCAAGATCTGGCGTCGACTGGTCCGAACCAACTCGGCACTCTACGAGCATGATCTGGCCCTGAGCCTCAATACTCTGTCCGTTCTCCTTGGTGAAATGGAGGACCAGGAGGCTGCGCTTCACACGATTCGAGAGGCGGTCGAAATCTGGCGCCGACTGGCCGAGACGAATCCCGCGCGGTTCGAGCCCGACTTGGCCTATGGCCTCAATAACCTGTCCAGTTTCTTGCGAGTCGCAGGCGATGAAAAGGGATCGATTGAGGCTGTTCAAGGCGCGATCAAGATCTACGGTAGAGTCGCGGCGGCGAACCCCGCGCGTTACGAACCGGACCTAGCGCGAAGCCTGGACAACTTGTATCTCAATCTGAGCGATACGGAAAATCCGGAGGCGATGGTCAATGCCATGCGCGAGGCGACCCAAATCCAGCGTAGTCTGGTCGCTGCAAGCCCCACGAGTTATGAGCCTGGTCTCTCGCAACGTCTTGACAGGCTGTCGCAGGACCTGAGCGATCCTGGGCATGCTGCGGACGTTCTTGAGGCCCTCCGTGTCGCACGCAATACAGTAGTAATCTTACTGGTGCGTGGCGAGGCTCCCAACGGGGACCCGATCTTCGCGTATGTTGGTGTGCGCGCCGACAAGCTCGAGGAATTCATGGAAGCACAGAAGAGTGGGATGTTTTATCCGGAGGACTTCGGTGTTATTGTAGAATCGGGACAGGGGGACCCCCAGCCGGATGTACGGAAAAAAATGGAAACCGAGTATGGATTTAACCACGATCTAATGGTGGATATTCCGGATTCGGAACAAGCTCGCCAGATTGTAAACAATTTGGATCAGTCGCCGCCTGTGGAGTAGAGCCTTCGGCTCAGCGGGCGCAAGGGTTGATGCAACGTGGGGCCCAGTAGTGATCCGCAGAGAGATGGGCTCAGCAGTCGCTGGATGAGGAAGCGCCATAGAGGCTTTGCTGTGTCTCGTGGGTGACACATCTGCTCTCGGCCCTTCGCGAGGATAAACAAAAGCCGGGCTTCGCGTGTCTTCACTTCACAGGCCGTCAGTCGCCAATCCAATCTCTCTTCTGGAGGGAGGCGGCTATTGATGCAATTCATCAGAGGGAGGCCTGCGACATCGAGAGCTGTCGAACGGGTAGCTGATCTTTTAAAAAGAAGACATGCTGCGTCGAATGGGCGGTGAGGCTGTCAAAGAGAGCCGTCGTTGCCGCTATCCAGTGACGAAGAGTAGGGCCGGCTGGAAGGTTCCGATGGGTAAGTGAGCGTTGCGGTCACCGCGCTTCCCAGAAGGCGCTGACGAAGGCGGCATAGATCTCGTAGAGCGAATTCCCAGGTTCCGGGCTCTTCGTCTTGATTGACATTCAATATATTGTAAGGAGGATCTAAATGAGTGAGCTGAATCATCTGTTGCACTTTGTTAACCATTGCGTCCATGCCAAGGGCAACGATGCGAAGTGGGCCGGGGTGGGTTTAATTGTGGTTGGCCTGTTCCTTACGCCGTTCTGCATTGGCATCCCTCTCTTGATCTTCGGTATCGTCAAACTCGTCGAAGGCTTTAACAGCTAGTAGACATTAGCGTAGGTCTCGATGGTTTGCGCAGCGACAATTCGTCCTGTGCACCGTGCGACAACTACTCCTGTGCAACCTTTAGGTTCCAGCGTCTTCTTGAAGGAAGCGATCGCAGTGTGACCGAGGGCAGCCTTAAGTTGGGCACCAAGACGTTTCGCCTGACTTAATTACTGCTGGCGCGGTCTATTCTGTTCACTGTGCGTGCACACCTCCGGCCTGCGAAGCCGTGGCTTGCGATGGTATGGCCCGCTGTTTGGGCTGACGGCTGTCAAAGAACGTCGCCGGCGCGGCTATCCGGGGACAAATGGCATCCCTGGTGGGAAACTGCCCGCTGGAAACGGCGCATTGTGGTCTCCGGCCTTCAACCTCTCGGCCGCTGTTCGGAAGAGCGAGACAAACCAGGAGAAGCCCTCATAGAAGGCTTTCCTCGCGGCCTTGCTGAAGGCGTGGAGGAGTGGCGCGGGCGATTTCGCGAGCTTTGCTGGACGGTAAAGAGGATCCTTGGCGAGAATCGCCTCCATGCCGATCACAGAACGACCGGACTCCCGCCGGCGAAGGGCGGCTTCCTCCTCGATGGAATCCACCAGAGCGGTGACGCGCGCCCGGTAGTGATCCGCAGAGAGATGGGCCCAGCAGGGAATTTTCGACAGAACGACGGTTTCCTCCGTGGCGAACCGCAAGCGCTTGAAAGGCTGGCGCAGATTGCGGGCGGCATATTCTCGGGTTCGATCGAACCAGTGTCCCGTCATCGACTCGCCGTCGAGCAGAGCCCGAGCGGATTGCACGCCCGGCCATTCCCTCACGTGCTCGACCAAATCTTCCTTGACGCCGTTGCTGAGGATGTAGGCGAGGCGTTCGATTTGAGCTCCCTCCTCTTGGGTGACAACGGCCATGTTGTAGCGTCGCGCGAAAACGGGCCCTTGCCAGCGAGTGAGGCGGTTGACCTCGCGAGCGAGCTTGGATTTGAAATCGCGCATGAAGCCGGCGATTTGCCGGGTATCCTCGACGACGGCCAGAAGGTGAAATGGTTAGAGAGCGCAGAGACGGCGTTGAGGATCAGTTTGTGCCGCCGCTGAGCGCGTCCGAGGATGCCGAGGAAGCGATCGTTGAACGTGGGACCGGGTTTGAACAGGAAGCGTCCCTGGACAGTCCGGCAGGTGATGGAGACGAGGGTGGGAGGGTCGGGTATGAACCGCAATTTTCTGGCCATACCCTTTAAAAGAACGGAAAAACCGTCTCTCATCTTACAAGGATCTGTAAGTCGCGGTCTTACAATAGGTTACGAGGTCCCCAAGATGGGCCGCTGCCCGCCAACATGCGCGGGCTGCGAAACGGCGGTCGAGTGGCAAGCTCCTCGCTGCCTTGGCGGCTCGTGAGTCTTGCAATAAGTTGTATGTTGCGATATGATTGCAATGACGATTCGGAGAGGAGTAGAGAGATGAAAAAGGTTCTATCGAAGAGGCTTGTCCTCAACCGTGAGACGATCACTGCCCTGACAGCCGTCACGGGCGGTACCTCGTCCCCCTGTCCTGTGCCGCGTTCTCAAGTTTCTGTTTGCCGAACCGACACGTCAATTGCCATCACTGCGTGCGGGGTTCCGCCCCGGCCCATGTGTTACCTTGATACGGCGTAGAGCCGTGGGTTCGCGAGCATTGCGGCGAACTTTCGGGTGCGGTCGAGCCAGCGTCCGCGAGAGGCGTGCCGTCGATCAACTCCGCCGCCGAGTGAGCGCTGGACTCGCGTCGCTGCGCGTGTTGACGGAGATTCGAGACCGGCGTAGAGTCTTTCCGACTCATGCATGAAAGCTTTCGACGAGAGGCGGCCTGGAGACCACTGTGAGTAGGCTCAGCCTTCTCGGGTCGGGATGCCTTCTTCTCCTGTTCGCTGGCCTGTTCGCTGCGATTCATTTCAACGCCGCTTGTCTCTTCGTGCCATGTGATCGTTCTGTCCGTTTTGTTCTTCAGCCGGCAGCCGGATCGCTGGAGGGCTGCGAGCTGTGGTTGTTTTCTCCCAGCGACAAGACTCTCTCGCACCCTCTTCGTCGCCTCAGCATCGAAAATCACGAGGCCGAGGCGATCGTCCAACCCTGGAACGAGCGTTTCCTCACGGCGCTCCATTGCAAGGGCTCGCGGCTGTCAGAACCCCATCTGGTTGATACTGAGCACAAGAACTCGATCAGTCTCGTTTTCCGGCGGCCTGGCTCCTAGAAGCTGCCGCCAGCTTGATCAGCGGGAGGGCCCTCGCCGCCTCCCGCGTAAGCATTGGATCGTAGTCTGCTGCCGGGTAGTCCCAGCGAATGATTCCCCGGCTGAAATAGGCATACATGGCAACAAAAGCCAGGAGCGGCAGGACGAGGCAACCTCCCCCGACTCCAAGGACGATCTTCGATTTCTTGGTCATTGGCGCCACGGCCCGCAGCATAACGCACACTGGAGAGGGTAAGGACGACGGTGGCGAACGGATCGGGCTGTGTAATTGGACAGGAGGCGGTAAAACTGTGGTAAATTCTTGCAAGCAAAGGCAGGCCGCACAACCCTCTCGCTCCAGCGGACGCCTGAGTTGGCATCATCAGCGACGGACCGGCGGGAGTCGATTTGACCCGGAGACACACATCGATGACACCTTCATTCGGACCGATCGCCGCCTCTCGTTCCGGCCGCCCTTCCCGCGTGATCCAGGGTTATTTCCCAGGCGGACGTCCAGCGATCCTCCAGGCGACGCGGGCGGCCGTGCAGCCGCGGGCTGGCGGTGCGTTTGCCTTGCCCGCCGGCTTCCGGCTCAGGACATCCGGGAGCGGCCAGTCCCTGCCCGTGTTGGTCCAGAAGAAGATGGAGTCCTTCTTCAACACCAGCTTCGCCGACGTCCGCATCCATGTTGGCCACGAAGCTCCATCGATCGGCGCTCTGGCCTTCACCCACGGCACCGACCTCTACTTCGCGCCTGGCCAGTACAACTCCCAGTCGACCTACGGTCACCAACTGCTCGGCCATGAGCTGACCCACGTCGTCCAGCAGCGTGCCGGCCGGGTGCGGAACCCCCTGGGCACGGGGGTCGCCGTGGTGCAGGACCCCGCGCTGGAGGCCGAGGCCGAGCGGATGGGGCGGCTCGCCGCGTCGGCGGCCATGCCGATCCAGGCGAAGCCGGCGGGGACCGGTCCGGTCGTCGGATTTCCGCGAAGCGTGGGAGTCAGGCCGGTACTGCAGCCGAAAGGGGGTGCGAGGTGGAGCGCCGCGAAGAAGGCGGCCAGAAAGAGACAGATGGATGAGGATCACGAGCTGACCTGGAGGCAGCGTTCCCAACTGACCCAGATCGTCGAAGCTGATGAAGAATTCTTCCGCCAGTATTTGCAGGAAACAAAACCCAGACTGAGGGTGTACCGAGGCAATGGGATCGGGGTCAACGCGAATTCCCTGGACACCCTCACGTTTACCGACATCCTGCCCGGCGGCCGCCCCGATATTTCATTCTACGGCGTCGTCGAGCACACTCATACGAACACGCTCAAGAACGGCATGGTATCGACGACGTCCTCCTTCAGCATCGCACATGGTTTTGCAACAGATGACCATAAATATGGAATTGTTTACGAGATTGTCCTGGATAACTATATTAACGTAACGAGTTTGCAGAACCGCCGAAATTTCAGGGAGAGATATCCCGGACAATATGAGATCCTGGTCCCCGGGCCGATTCCGGCGAGTAAGATCGTCTCGGCCACGCTGTACAATAAGTCCACCGTCGTCGGCGTCAAGAATAACCGGTAAGAGTTCGCGGCGCCAAGGCCTGCTCCTTCGCGCCCTTGATCAGAAGCCACAGCATCAACACCATCTCGCCGAGGAGAGCGGGGAAGGCGAGGTTGGAGACCAACTCCTCGTATTGTGGCAACAGTAAACCCGTAAAGCTCATGATCAGATAGGCGAAGCCGTTGACGATCAGCCAGACGCCCAGGAAGCGCGGCAGAAAGCGCGACCTGAACACGAGGAACCCCAAGGGAAACAGCCATAGACCCCAGAGGATCTCGGCGCCGACGATCACCTGGCGATGCAGACGGAGGAACACCATGGCCATGGCGTCTCGCTGAGGCTTGTCGAAGACCGACAAGAAATCGGCGCCGCGCACGAACAGCAGGGCCGCCGCGTCGTTCACCACGTTGAAGAAGTCGATCGCCGCCGGCAGCACACCGCCCAGGATCACCACCTGAACGGCGAGCCTTGGGTCCACTTCCTTGAACAACCGATAGAAGGCCAGCGTGAGGAAGATCAAGATGGTCCCGCACAGCAGGTCGCTGACGATGCCGAGTCGAAACAAGGTCTCGTGCGTCGCGATGTTGTGGGCCGTCGCCGGCGCGTTCCCCCGCACGATCAATGCGCTGGGAATATAGAGAAGGCGGAAGGGGGCTAAAACCACGAGCAGCAGATACAGGAATCCCGCAACTCGTGCTTGTTTCTTGATCGAGTCCATATCCTGTGTCCTCCTCTCAACTTCTCGCGACAACGGGCGAGACAGCCGATCGAGTGTCTCGGGAGCTTCTCTCCACCTCTCTCCACGCGTCCCAGGATAATTTGTTACGCTGGTCCTTGGATGGCCAGCCACTTTCGCCGCCGCCTCCACACTCGCTCCACAATGGCCGTGCATTCTCGTCGGTGGAAAGGAGAATGCTCCATGAGTAACCTAAGTCGTTTGTCAGTTCTCATCATCACGCTGCTGCTCGCCGTCGGGGTAGGCGTCTGGTCCTACCAGGCAGGCGTGGCGCACGGCATCGAGCAGAGTGGCAAGATCATCGTTCCTCCTCCGGGCCCGTACCCATATCCGTATCCGTATCCGTACTACGGATGGCATGGACCCTGGCACTTCGGGTTCTTCGGGCCCCTCGTCTTCTTCGCCTTCTGGTTCCTCATCCTCCGCGGCCTGTTCTGGCGCCGCGCCGGGTACGGCGCCTGCGGATATCGCGGCCGTTTCGAGGAGTGGCATCGGCAGGCTCACGGGCGTGAAGCCGGGGCGCCTGCGGCGGGAGGTGCCGGCGAGCAGTGAAGACGATCCTGGTCGTCGACGACGAGCCGCAGATCGCTGAGATCGCGCGCGATTACCTGCGGCTCGCCGGTTTTGACGTGATCGTCGCCGGCGATGGCGTCCGCGCGCTGGAAGCGGCACGCGGGCGCCGTCCCGATCTCGTGGTGCTCGATCTCGGGCTTCCCGGCCTCGACGGTCTCGAGGTGGCGCGCGCTTTGAGGAAGGAGTCGGAGGTACCGATCATCATGCTCACCGCCCGGGTCGAGGAGGACGACCGGCTGCGCGGGTTGGAGATCGGGGCCGACGACTATGTCACCAAGCCGTTCAGCCCGCGCGAGCTGGTGGCCCGCGTCCGCGCGGTGCTGCGGCGGAGCGAGCGGCGGCACGTCGACCGCGACCTCCTGCGCGTGTCGGACCTGGTCATCGACGTCGCCCGCATGAGCGTGCGCCGAGACGACGAGCCGGTCGATCTCACGCCGACCGAATTCCAGGTCCTCGCCACCCTGGCCAGCCACCCCGGCAGGGTTTTCACCCGCGCCCAGTTGCTCGACGCCGCGCGCGGCACCGACGCCGAAGCCTACGAGCGCGCCATCGACAGTCACGTGAAGAACATCCGCCGCAAGCTCGAGCGCGATCCTCACGCGCCGCGATATTTGGAGACCGTGTACGGCATCGGTTACAAGCTGGTCGAGGAATGAGAGGGTACGGACAGTCGCCGCCGTGGCGCTGGCGAGACCAGCGGCCCCCCTTCGCCGGCCGTCATCGCATGCCGCGAGCCTTCGTGCGGCGCATGGGCTGCGCCTTCGCGGCGCTCATCGCCCTCGCGGCTCTCGGTGCCAGCACCCTCGTCTCGCTGCTCTGGCGTTCGCCGCAGCGGGTGGTCGCGATCTCGCTGGGGGCCATCGCGCTGATCTTCGCCCTGGCGATGGTCTTCCGGGTCGCCATCCGCCGCGTCGGCCGGGCGTTCGCGGAGCAGGACCGGCTTCGGCGGCAGCTCATGGCCGACGTCGCCCACGAGTTGCGGACGCCGCTGGCCATCCTGCAGGGCCGCGTCGAGGGGCTGCTCGACGGCGTTTATCCCCGCGACGAGCATCACCTCGCGGAGCTGCTCGAGGAGACTCGCCATCTCTCGCGTCTGGTCGAAGACCTGGGCACGCTGGCGAACGCGGAGGCCGGCGCCCTCGAATTGCGCAAGGAGATCGTCGACCTCGGCGATCTCGTCCGCGACGTCGTGGCGGCGCTGCCGCGGCAGGTCGCCGTCGCGGTGCCCGCGGATCTCCCCACCGTCGAGGTCGACCCCGTGCGCATCCGCCAGGTGCTGCTCAATCTGCTCGCCAACGCTCTGCGCCACACGCCGGTCGACGGCGCCGTCTCGGTCGAGGTCCTAGCAAGGCCGCAACAGATGCTGATCCGCGTGCGCGACAGCGGCTCCGGCATCGCGCCGGAGGACCTGCCGCGGATCTTCGAACGCTTCCAGAAGGGGAGCGACTCAGGCGGCTCCGGCCTCGGCCTCGCCATCGCCCGCAAATTGGTGCTGGCGCACGGCGGCGACATCGCCATCGACAGCGCGCCGGGGAAGGGTACGGAGGTGACGGTGTCGCTGCCGCGATAGCCCCGGCAGGTCTCGGCGTCCTTCACTCCCTCAATGCGGAACCAGGAGCCGCGCCGCGATCCGCGTGTCCGGGTTCACCCAGACGGCGACCGCCCGGCCGCCGGCGGCGATCGAGGTGAGGACTTGATTGCCGGTTGCCTTCACGTCGAGCTGGAGGTCGGGGCCCGACGTGGCGCCGTTGGCGTCGTAGGTCCGAGCGAAGACTCCTGAGAGGTTGCCGTCGAGACCGTTTTGATCGGTCCAGCCGATGACGAAGCTGCCATCGGCGAACGTGGCGGCGAGGGGAGAGGTGGTGAGGAGACCCTGCTGGTTGACCTCGAGGACGTCGCCCAGACCGCTGCCGTCGGCCGCGAAGCGGCGCGCGCGAACCGCGGAAGGCTGGGGGGCAGGATCGCCGGGCGTCAGACCCCGATTGGTCACCCAGGCCACGACGAAGCTGCCGTCCGGCGCCATCGAGAGCGATGGATAGAGCTGAAGCTCGTCGCGGCAGAAGCAGTCAGGCGGGATGAGATCGAGGTCGCCGACAGAACCATCGCTCGCGAAGCTCTGCAAGACGAGGCCCGGCTGGTCGCAGAGACAATCGGAGACGATCTTTACCGAGCCGTCGGGCGCCGCCGCCATCGCCGCCGGCAGGATCGCGCTGTCGTCCGTAGGGTCCGTGTTCTTGAAGAACGGGAAGGCCGGCCCCTTCGCGGTGCCGTCGCTGTGGAAGTAGCGCGCGACCGCGTCGGTGTGGGGGATCGAAAAACCGGGGCTCGGGAGCGGTGGGCTGTCCGCCGCCCAGGCGACGACGAAACCGCCGTCCGCCGTGCCGGCGACCCTCGCGCCGTAGCGGGGGAGGGAGCTCGGGTCGTGCACCCGGAAGGCCGCGGTCAACGGATTGCCCCGGCGGTTGAGCTTGCGGGCGAAGACGCTCGTGAGGAAGCGGTTCTTTGAGCGAGGCTGCTCCCAGACGACGACGAAGCCGCCGTCCGCGGTGATTGCCATGCCGTCCAGCACCTGGTTGGCCGGCTGGACGAGACGGAGCTCGCCCGAGTCTGGCGCGCCGGAGGCGGTGAAGAGCCGCGCGTGGATCACGGACGTCTTTGTCCCCGTGGTCCACGCCACGACGAAGCCGCCATCCGGAAAAACCGCGGTCAAGGGGTAGGTCGGAGTTCCCGCGAACGCGATGCGGATCTCAGGACCTGAGGGGGCCGCGAGACCGAACAGAGCGCCGGGGACGAGCGGCAGCGCGACGATCAGGGCGAGACGGCGAAGAGTCCTCATGACGGAACCTCCCGTGGGATCACACTTGAAAGAATACCAGCAAACGGAAGTAAATATGCGCCAACAGCAAGAAAAGTTGGGCGTCAGTCCTCAGCTCGCGGCGGTCCGGCAGTCGGCATCCCGGTATTTTTTCGCTATCGTTGACCGTCATGTCGAGAACGCTCCCCCGGCTCCGACCTACCCATTGAAAGCGCGCCAAACCCGGAGCGCTGGAGCTGAGGAAGGAGCAAACGCCATGAAGTACATGCTGATGATGAATGCCCCGGGCGACGGGCCCTACCAGATCGCGTCCTGGCCGCAGAAGGACATCCAGGCCCACATCGCGTTCATGATGAGCTTCAGCAAGAAGCTCGGCGCGGCCGGTGAGCTGGTGGGCGCGGAGGGGCTGGCGGGGCCGGACCAGGCCAAGCTCGTGCGCGCCGGCAAAGACGGCAAGCCGGTCACCGACGGCGTGTTCCCGGAAGCCAAGGAGTTCCTCGCGGGCTACTGGATCGTGGACGTTGACAGTCCGGAGCGCGCTTATCAGATCGCTGCCGAGGCGTCGGCGGCGCCCGGTCTCGGCGGTGAGCCGCTCAACATGGCGATCGAGGTGCGCCAGGTGATGAGCGGTCCGCCCAAAGAATTTCTGTGACGCTGCCACCGCTGGACGCCCATGCCGAGCACCTGCTGCGCGAGCTTGCGCCGCAGGTGCTCGGTACGGTCGTCCGGCGGTACCGGGACTTCGCCGCCTCCGAGGACGCGGTGCAGGAGGCCCTGGTCGCCGCGTCCCGCCAGTGGCCGCGGGACGGCGTGCCCGACAACCCGCGCGGCTGGCTGATTCGAGTCGCGTCGCGGTCGATGACCGATCACGTGCGCAGCGAGACGGCCCGTCGGCGCCGCGAAACCGCCGTCGCCCTGGACACCGATCTCCAGGTCGCTCCAGAGCTCGGCGCCGAGGCGGATCAGGACGACACTCTCCTGCTGCTTTTCATGTGCTGTCATCCCGCGTTGACCCCGTCGTCGGCGATCGCCCTCACGCTGCGGGCCGTGGGCGGCCTGACGACGGCGGAGATCGCCAAGGCGTTTCTCGTCCCCGAGGCGACCATGGCGCAGCGGATCAGCCGCGCCAAGCAGAGCATCAAGTCGTCGGGCGTGCCGCTCCAGATTCCTTCCGACCAGGAGCGAGCGGAGCGGCTCTGCGCGGTGCTGCACGTGCTCTACCTGATTTTCAGCGAGGGTTACACGAGCAGCGCCGGCCCCGACCTGCAGCGCACCGATCTGTCGAACGAAGCCATCCGCTTGACCCGGGCCGTGCATCACCTGCTGCCGGACGACGGCGAGGTCGCGGGATTGCTGGCGCTGATGCTGCTGACCGATGCCCGGCGCCCGGCCCGGACGGGCGAGAACGGCGAGCTGATTCCGCTCGACGAACAGGACCGAAGCCTGTGGGACCAGGCGGCGATCGCCGAGGGCATCGCTCTGGTCACCGAAGCCCTTTCGAAGCGGTCGATTGGCGAGTACCAGCTCCAGGCCGCCATCTCGGCCGTTCATGACGAGGCCCCGCGCGCCGAGGACACGGACTGGCCGCAGATCCTGGCCCTCTACGGCCTGCTGATGCGCATGTCGGACAATCCGATGGTGACGCTCAATCACGCCATCGCCACGGCGATTGTGAAGGGGCCGGTCGCCGGGCTCGAGCTGCTGAAGGCGCTCGATGCCGACGAGCGGCTGGCCGGCCATCATCGCCTCGACGCGGTCCGCGCCCATCTGCTGGAGCTGGCCGGAGATCCCCAGGCTGCCATCGTCCACTACCGGACTGCGGCCGGCCGGACGACGAGCGTGCCGGAACGGAACTACCTCATGACGCAGGCTGCGCGGTTGAGCGAGGGGAGCGAGCCGCCGTAGAGCGGGCACGGGCCCAAAGGACGACGAGGGCGGCCAGCACGCCGGCGCCCAACGCCCAGGCCCAGACGCTCCATCCTTTTCTCCCGCCGGGCAACGGCACCAGGTCGCCGTCGCCGAGGACGACGATGCCGGCCCAGGCGGCGGCCGGGGCGCCATCCGCGATGAGATCTTGGCGCGCGGCCCGGGCGGCGGCGGCCACCGAGCGGCCGTGGCCGAGGTGCTTGTAGAATCGAGCGAAGAAGCTTGCGGCCTCGTCGTCCCGCAGACGCCAGAGACTCGCGACGACGGTGTGGGCGCCGGCTTGGAAGAAGGCCCGGGCCAGGCTCATCACGCCTTCCCCGCGCAGCACGAGGCCGGAGTTGCTGCTGCACGCCGAGAGGACGACGACCCGGCCGCGCAGGTCGAGGTCCACGATCTCGCGGATCTGGAGCAGGCCGTCCTGGTTGCGGGCTCCCGGGGCGAGGAGCACGCCGGAGCGATCGGGGTGCTCCTCGTCGGTCACCGCGTGAGTGGCGAAGTGGAGGACGCCGAAGCGCTTCAAGGGCGCCGACTTGAGCCACGCCTCGGAGGCGTCCTCGCCGAGCCTCTGGGCGCTGCCGTCGCCCATTTCGCCCACCACCGAGAGGCTCTCCCGGCGGGCATAGGGGAGCGGTCCCAGCCGGACGCCGGAGGCAAAAACGGCAACCCGTTCCCTCGCGGCGGCGACCTGGGGGCCCTTCCCGCCGGGGAGGGGAGGATCGGCGAGCACCAGGGCGGGAACCGGGGCGGTCGCCGGCCTCTGTCCCTTCCAGCCCAGCCAGAGCCAGGCCGAGGGAATCTCCGTCAGCTCGAAGCGGGCGGCCACGGGAGGAGCTTGCGGCGATGCCCGCAGGGCTGCGAAGGGGAGTTGGTGGAGAGTATCGTCCGGGGCGATCGTCAGCCGGTGGACACCGGGGGGCAGATCGGCCAGCGGGCGTGCGAGAAGTTGCTGATAGAGGCTCGCGGCAGGCGCCGCCTCCGAGCCGTCGCGCCGGTCGAACAGGCCGTTGAAGAGGCGCACGGCGGCGCGCAGGTCGCCGCGGCCGGGGAGGCGATAGACGCGCGTGCCGCTCCGCGTGGTCGCCAGCAGCCACGAGCCGCCGGCGAAGCCTCCCCGTGCGTCCTCCCAGGGCGCGATCTGGAAGGAGAGGAGGGCCTCGTCAGGTCTCAGAGTCTGGCGCACCCGGGAGAGCGTGGCGAAGTCAGGCCGGCGGGCGGCGAGGGCCGGCGCCGCGCGGGCGAGCTGGTTGCGGAGGTCCTCCTCCTGGATCTCGAGGGCTTCGAGATCTTTCATCGCCGTCGTGCGCTCGGCGGCGGGGAGGTCGGGATTCATCAGCTGCCGCTGCACGCCGGAGATCTGCTCCAGCACGGCGCTGCGCCGCTGCTGGATGGGCAACGCCGCCGGCGGCACGGCATGGACGGCTTCCAGGGTGTCGATGAGGCTGCGGGCCCGCAGGCGCTCCGCCACCCCGAAGGCTCGATCCAGGTCCTTGGGTCCGCCCCCTGCCAGCGCGGCTTCGATCAGCCGGCCCGAGAACCAGTAATAGTCTTCGGACCAGGTCGAGAAGGCTTCAGCCTTTCCCGCGGTGGCGGCCTGGAGGTCGCGCAGGGCCTCGATGGCGTCGAGGACGGACATCGAGTCCTCCACGGCCCTCTCGCCCGCACCCGCAGCCCAGCTCACGTGCATCCGCTCCCGCCAGGCAAAGGCCATGGACCAGTAATCCTGGGACGCGCGGGCCAGGGCCAGCGATCGATCGGTGATCTGCTGAGCGCCGCGCGGATCGGTCGGCGCCAGGAAGCGAGCCTGGGCGTTCAGGCAGTAACTCTGGTCTCGCGCCGAGTCCGCCGCGGCGAGGCAGGCGTCGAAGTGCTGGCGCGCCTCGTCGCCTTTCGACACGATCCCGAGGAGCAGGTGCGCCTTGGCCTGGATGGGGCGATTGTGGGCTGCCACCGCCGTCTCCAGGGCCTGCCGGGCCAGGTTTGCGGCTTCCAGGTTCCCCTCCTTGCTGGGGAGCTCGGCGAGTTGGTTGAAGAGCGCGCGGGCCATGCCGTAACGGGCGTAGGCCTCGGCGTAGGGATCGTCGTTGGCGGTGGCCAGATCCACCACCCGGCGAAAGGCATCGAGGCCTTCGCGGTTGTGGCCGAGGTCGAGGCTCAGGTTGCCCAGCGCGCTCAGGCAGTCGCGCTGCACGAAGTAGTTCCCCTTCGCACCCTGCGGAAAGAGGACGGCTTCGGCTTGGCGGAGCAGGACGTGGGCCTGCTCCAGGTCCTTGCCGGTGCCCCAGAGCTGCCGCGCCTGCAGGATGCGGGCGCGGGCGATCAGCTCGGGATTGCGTGAGGCCTCGGCGATCCGGGCGGTCCGTTCCGTCTCCGCTCCCGCCTCGTCCACGCGCCCGGCGTTGTACAGCAGGCGGTAGATGTTGCTCCGGGCGCGGACCTCGCCGTCGGCATCGTGGCGGGTGGCGAAGCCGGCCGCGGCGACGCGGAACAGCTCGTCGGCATGGGCCGTATCCAGAAAGGCCAGATAGAAGGTGGGCCAGGGGCTGCCGGGGAACCGCCTCAACAGCTCCCGGAGTCGCGCGACCTCGATCTCAGGCTGCTTCAGGCGGCCGCCTACGTCGTCATAGCATTTGGCGGCGCCCTCCGCTTCGGGCTGGCTCGCCGCCAGCCGGTCGCAGGCGTCGAATGCCGCGGGCGGCTGCGCGGGGGCGGACCTCGCCGGTGAAGAGAGGAGGATCAACGGGAGCGATGCCAGGATCGCCGAGAGCATCGGAGGGAGTCTATCGCAGCGCGGCAAGCCCCATTGGGTAAGTGAAAGGCGGACGGCTCCGGAGAGCCGTCCGCCTTGGAGACCAGGAAGAATGGACTTGAGCTTCAGCCCTTGATCGGGCCCGGATCGGGGTCCGGCGGAGCGTCGCCGCCGCTATCCGGAGTCGTTCCAGAACCGTTGATGATGGTGATCTCGTTCGGGTTCGTCGGCGTTTTCGTCTTGATCTCGACTGCGCTGCTCATGATGTATCTCCTGCAGAAATTTCGATGGTTTGGTTTGGCCTTCCGGTTCTCTCGGGCGGCTTCTCTGCCCCCGCTGGGGTGAGTAACGAAGCTCTGGCCCCGATTCCCTCACTTCGCCGGTCAGTACGTCTCAAACTCGGAATGGTTTCTCCTGATTCCCATGTAAGTCATTGAGTTAAAGCAGTGAAACCGGTTTCAGAGCGGGGCGAAGCCCGGAGGCGCGGCGAACGCCGGTCCGGGCATCGACTGTCGACGGGATTTACTGCAGGAGAGTGGTGAAGGTGGGAGACTCGACGCGGTGGCCGTCGGGGAAGCTCGCTTCCACTCGCCAGAGAAGTTTGGCGCCTGCCGGAAGGCTGCCGAGGGCGGCTGGTGGCAGGCGATACTCGGTGGCAGCCAGGCCGTGGGCGCTTGCGACCTGGCGCAGAGTCTCCGTGCCGACGCTCACGTCGTAGGCGGTGGCGCCGGGGAGTGGCGTCCAGCGCAATACGGCGGCTTGGCGCGGCAGGGCCTGCCCGGCGCCGAGGAGCGAGCGCACCGTTTCCTGCTGGGTCTCGCGATACGCGGGCTGGCTGGGCACCATGGCTTCGCGGTAGATACCGACGGCGACGAACAGGCCGGCGGCGAGGGCCGCGGCCGCGGCCAGCGAGCGCCAGCCGCCGAAGCGGCCCGCGATCACGTTACCCGGCAGTTTGGCGGGGGCCGACTCCACCTGCGCGGCTTGCCGGTCGACCTCCACGGCGAGCCGCCAATCCTCGGCGCAGGCCGCGCATCGGGCAGTGTGGTCCACCACCTCGCGGAGCGCCTGCGGTTGCAACTCGCCCCGCACGGCGGCCCAGAGGGTCTCGGGAGACGGGCAGTCCTCGTGCGCCGGCTCGTCCATCGCCGGCGCGGTGAACGCCGCGCGCAACCTCTCCAACTCCTGGTTTTCCTGGTTCATTGCTGCACCTCTCTTTTTCCTTCCACGGACAATCGAAATCAAAGGACTTCAAAAGATCTCTCCTGCCGCTCCGAGGAGCGAACTGCCATCCTGTGAGCGGCGCCGGTAAGAGAGAAACGATCTCGCGAAGGCAATACCCTCACTCGCGCAGCCACTCCGATTTGGACCCGGGGTGAGGGGGTAGCGCCAATCGCTTCGTTGCTCTCTCCCACGGTCTGGACTTTGGCCCGGCCTTTTATTGCAGTCGGTCCGATGTCGTTTGGCCGCCAGGGATCTCCCGGTGGCCACTTTTTTAGGTGCGGATTCCCTTTTCGCCGAGACAGCTCCGCAGGTCAGCCATACCGCGGTACACGAGGTTCTCGGCCTTCTTCGCCGTCCAGCCCAGGAGCTTGCCGATTTCCGGCACGCTGTGGCCCTGGAGATTCAAGGTGACGGCGTGGCGCCGGGGCGCCACTATGCGTCCCAGGCAGTCGCGGATGGCCCGCCCGGCCTCGCGCCCGACCGAGGCGCGCTCCGGGTCCGGCGACGGCGCCGCGGGATCGAAGGCGGCCTCCTCATCCTCCTCGCCACCGCCTTGCAGCGAAACTTCCTGACGCCGGCGCAGACGCCGGATCTCGTCGATCATGGCGCTGTAGGCGGCGCGGCGCAGATAGAGAGAGTTGAGCTCCGCGGTGCCTTCTTTCTTGCGTTGGATTTCCATCACCCGCATCAGGGCGACCTGGACCAGGTCGTCCGCCTTGTCCGCCATCCAGCGCGGACAGATGCGGTCTACGGCCCGTACCAGCTCGCGATGGAGCTGCTCGTAGTCCGTGGAGCCGTCTGACGTTTTGGTCTGCGAATCCGAGAACACTGTGTCGCTCCGCCTGATCGGCGCATAGCCTACTACGACGGCGGCGACAGAGACCGCCGCCGGAGAGCTGCTCCGGCGGCGGGCAATTCCAACGTCTGCCGCGCCTCTTCGATGTGACAATTCTGTGACAAACCGAGATGCGTTGTCACGAAAGATGTCCCGGTCTCACTCGTTTGGGCCACTACTTAACCGAAGCACTTGATTTATCGGTCCGTGGCGATTCACCGGTGCCGCGGGAGCTGGAGCCGGATGGTAGCGGCCTCGAGGCCCCGGGGGACGACACGGCGATTCTTTATGGGGGGGAAAGCCATGAATCCTGTCGCCACCTTTGGGGGAAACGTCGACTACGAGTACCTGATCCTGGGCGCGGGCCCAGCGGGCTTGCAGATGGGACACCACCTGTCGCGAGCCGGGCACAGCTACCTGATCCTCGAAGCAGGGGATTGCCCCGGACACTCCTTCAAGTCATTTCCCCGCCACCGAACTCTGCTGTCCTGCAACAAGGTCTACACCGGTTCCGAGGATCCGGAGGTGAACCTGCGGTTCGACTGGAACTCGCTGCTCAGCGAGGGGGACGGCAAGCTGCTGTTCAAGGAGTACAGCCGCAGCTACTTCCCGGCCGCCGACGACCTCGTGCGCTACCTCGGCGACTACGCCGACTTCCACGAGCTCAACGTGCGCTGCAACACCCGCATTGAAAGAGTGGAAAAGCCCAAGCCGCACATGTTCCGGCTACGGGACAGCGCGGGCAACTGCTTCACCAGCCGGCGCCTTATCGTGGCGACGGGAGTCAGCAAGCCGTACGTGCCGCAGGTGGCGGGAATCGAGCTCGCCGAAAGCTATGTCGACGTTTCGGTGGACCCCGACGACTTTACCGGCCAGCGCGTCCTCATCCTCGGCAAGGGCAACTCCGCCTTCGAGACGGCGGACAACCTCATCTCCACCACGGCCCTGATCCACGTGGCCAGCCCCAACCCGCTGCGTCTGGCCTGGAAGACCCACTTCGTAGGGCATCTGCGGGCGGTCAACAACAACTTCCTCGACACCTACCAGCTCAAGACCCAGAATGCCGTCCTCGACTGCACCGTGGACCGCATCGAGCGCCGCGAGGGCAGCCTCGTCGTGTCGGTGCGTTACAGCCACGCCCGCGGCGAGACCGAGGAGCTGACCTACGACCGGGTGATCGTCTGTACCGGCTTCCGTTTCGACGACTCGATCTTCTCCGAGGAGTGCCGGCCGGAGTTGGTGATCAACAATCGCTTCCCGGCCCAGATGCCGGACTGGGAGTCGATCAACGTCCCGGGTCTCTACTTCGCCGGCACCCTGATGCAGGCCAACGACTTCAAGAAGCACGCTTCCGCTTTCAGCCACGGCTTCCGCTACAACGTGCGCTCCCTGTTCCACATGCTGGAAAAGAAATATCACCACCAGGATTGGCCGGCGAAAGAGATCGAGCCCACGCCCGAGGGCTTGGTGGAGGCGACGCTCGAGCGCCTCAACCGCACTTCGGCCCTGTGGCAGCAATCCGGTTTCCTTCACGACGTCATCGTGGTGGACGAGGACTGGAACCACGCCCTCTATTACGAGGAATTACCCCTCGCGCACATCCACGCCAGCGAGATCGGCAAATGCTCGCACTACTACACGATCACGCTGGAGTTCGGGAAATTGGAGGGCGATCCCTTCGCGGTCATTCGCAGGCCCGAGCCGGTGCGAGCGGAGGAGAGCGTCTCCCTCCATCCGGTGATCCGGCGCTGGTGCGGCCATCAGCTCATCTCCGAGCGCCATCTCCTGGAGAATCTCCTCGGGGAATGGACGAAGGCGGACGACCACGTGGCTCCGCTGCGCTTCTTCTACATGGAGCAGCTGCTCGAGATGGCCGAGATGAACGGCATCGACATCGAAGAGCCGGCGCCCAAGCGGCACGGCCTGCGCAGCGTGGCCGTGTAGGGCGGCACTTCACCCCCGGCGCGGAGCGACGTCCACCACCTGGCCGGTCTGCAGCCGGCTTTCGCTGGCCGGGGTCAGCTCGAGGCGGACCTCGATGAGCACCATCTGCGAAGCGGCGTCCACTTCCGGGGCGATGCGCTGGATGGTGCCGGGCACGGCGAGGCCCAGCGTGCGCACGGTGGCGGTGACCGGATTGCCGGGGTTGAGGTGGTGCGCTTCCTCCGGGGGAACGGCGGCGCGCACCATGAGATCGCCGGCGCTGATCAGGCGAACGACCGGAGTTCCCGGCCCCACCAGGGCGCCCGCGTCGGCGAAGCGCTCGGCCACCCGGCCGTCGAAGGGCGCGCGGATCTCGTTGCGCCCCAGGCTCGTTTCGAGCTGCCGGATCTTGCCCTTCTGCTCGGCCGTTCGCGAACGCGCCACTTCCAGTGCCGCCGCCGCGGTCTTCGCCTTCAGTGCGGCGTCGCCCAGGTCCTCCTTGGAGAAAAAATCGGGATTCTTCTGGCGGCGGTCGTTGCGCGCCTGCGCCTCGGCGAGCTCGTCGGCAGCCCGGCGCTCGTCCGCCTCGTCGCCCTGGAGCGACGAGCGGGCCATCTCCAGGTCCTGGGCGGCGATGCGGGTGTCCAGCGACGCGATGCGGTCTCCTTTCCTCACCCGGTCGCCGATCGAGACGTAGACGGCCTGGAGCCGTCCCGGCGAGTCGGCGGTCACGTCGACGGACTCCCGCGCCACCACGACTCCGAGCCAGCCTTTGCGCTCCGGTTCCATGGCCTGGGCTGGAGCCGGCTTTGCCGCGAGCTTCGGAGCCGGAGCGTCCGCGGCGGCCGAGGGCACCGCCGGGCGGTCGCAGCCAGCGATGAGCAGGAGGATGGCCAAACAGAGCGAAAGGCGGCGCATGGAAATATCTTAGAGCGTATTTGGAAAATTCGGTTGCGATGGCCGGCCCCGCCCGGGCATAAATGCCGGGGCTATGAGCTGCGCCGGATGAATCCGGCTTGAAGCCCCCTTCAGGGGGCGCTGTTTCTAGCCCGGCCATTTATGCCCGGGCGAAGGCTACAATTCCCGGAGCCTGCGCAGTACACAAGGAGACCGCGATGCCCGCGAACCCGACGCCCTCCCGTTCCCACCGCCGGCTGGCCGGTCTCGGCCTGCTTCTCCTTGTCGTGGCGGCCGTGGCGCTGGTCGCGATTCCCATGTGGGAGATCCGGCCGTTCGAGCCGCAGACCGCGGCAGGAATCAGGCTCGCCTACGTCTGCCGCCGGTTGGCGCCTTGGGCCACCGCCGTGGCGCTGATCTTGAGCGCGGTGCTCGGCGCGAGGCTTTGGCGGGGCGCCCGGTGGTGGACCCGGACGTTGCTGGTCTTGGCCCTGGTGCCGCTCGGCGGCGCGGTCTGGCTGGCGCAGACGAACATCTTCGAGAAGATGTTCGCGCCTCTGCCTTCCCCCCGCTACGCCCGGGCGAGCGAGACCGACTGGGTAAAGGACGGCGATCTGGTGCTGGGGATCGAGCGCAACGGCGAGGCCGTGGCCTATCCGGTGCGTCAGCTCGCCTATCACCACGTCGTGATGGACGAGGTGGGCGGCGTTCCCGTCGTCGCCACCTACTGAACGCTCTGTCACACCGGTCTGGTGTGGAGAGCAGACGTTGACGGCCGGCGGCTCCGGTTCCATCTGGCGGGGATCAACAACCAGAACTTCCTCATGGCGGACGAGCAGACCGGCTCCTGGTGGCAGCAGGTGACGGGCGCGGCGGTCCAGGGACCGCTGAAGGGGAAGAGGCTCGAGCTGGTGTTCCACGACGAGATCGCTTTCGGGGACTGGAAACGCGAGCATCCCGGCGGCCGGGTGCTGCGGCCGGACCGCGCGCCCGGTCGCGTCGAGTCCGAGAGCTGGGAGGCGGAGGTCGCCCGGCTGCCCGTTGTGGTCCCGCCGGCGAAAGGCGATCGCCTGGGCTCCCGCGACGTGGTGGCGGGAGTTCAGCTTGAGGGCAAAGCCCGGGCTTTTCCGTTCAACTCCTTGCGGCAGCAGAGCCCGGTCCTGGACGCAGTGGGAGACGTTCCGGTCGTGCTGATCGTCGGGCAGGACGGCCGCTCGGTGCGGGCCTTCGAGCGGCGGGTGGATGGGCGGGAGCTTCAGCTCTTCCTCAAGCCGGCGAGCTCGCCGCCGGTTTTCGTCGACGCCGAGACGGCGAGCACCTGGAGCTTCGCGGGTGAGGCTTTGAGCGGGCCGCTGCAGGGGAAGAAGCTGCTCAAAGTCTACGTTCTGAAGGACTATTGGTTCGACTGGAAGGCGTACAATCCAGAGACGACCGTGTACGCGCCGCAGCTTCGCTAAAGGAGATTCGAGATTCGAGATTCCACGCCCATCGCCCTGCTGGCCGGCTTCGACGGCGAAAGTGTGGAAGCCTGCCTGCGGCTGCTGGGACCCGAGCTGCACCTGCTGGTGGCCGACTCGGAAGCCGAGGCGCTGCGCCTGCTTGCCGCCCATCCCGTGGCCGTGCTGGCGGTGGGCGCCGCGATCACGGCTGAGAGGGCGCGGCGTCTGGTCGAGGACGCCGAGGCCCTTCCCGCCAACCCGGAGCGGATGAACCTCGTCCTCGCCGGAGGGGCCGATCCCACCCTCTTCCAGGACCTGATCGACCGCGATCGCCTCTTCTATCTCAGCCAGGAGCCGGTGCCGTCCGCCGATCTCGTCGCCCTCCTGCGAGGCGCCGCCGGACGCTGGCGCGCCGCCGCTTTCCAGGGAGGCGAAGAGGAGCGGCGGCGAATCGCCTTCTCCCGCCGGCTGCTGACGGTGACGCAGATCCTCGTGACCCAGATCCGGCCGTCGGCTGTGGCCCGGGCCGCCGCGGAGGCGGTGGAGGATCTGGGAGAAGCCGACCGGGGCTACTGCCTGATCTACGAGCCGGCGAGCGAGACCCTGTGGGACGGCGGCATGGGAGGCGACGACCAGGAGGAGCGGCGGGAGACCGCTGCCGTGGGGCTCGTGAGCTTCATCGTCCGCACCGGCCAGCCGTTGGTGGTGGACCACATCGGAAAAGATCCGCGCTTCGACCGCGACGCGGACGATCCGCAGGCGACGGGCGACGAGCGCTTCGCCGCCGTGCCGGTGCTGGGCTCCGACGGCGCCGTCCTCGCCGTGCTGGCTGCCGTCCGCCTTGTCGAGAGGAAGCCGTTCGACGACGAGGATCTCGACCATCTGGTGCGGCTCGCGGAGGCCGCGACGCCCACCTTCGCCCGGCTCCGGCAGGCGGAGCTGGAGAAGAACACCTCGGGTCTGCCGGCGCCCGGGCTGTTCCGCGAGGAGGCGGTGGAGCACCATCAGGTCGGCCTGCGCCCCGAGGGGGATCTGCTGCGCGTCGATCCCGGCTGGATGCGCTGGACCTACCGGTTGCTGCTGGCCGTGCTGGTGGCCGGCGTGCTGTTCTGCATTTTCGCCAAGGTGCGGGAGTATGCGTCCGGGCCGGCCGTCGTGCGCCTGGGCGGCCGCAGCGATCTTACGGCCACTGCCGATGGCACGGTGACCGACGTGGGAGTGGCGACCGGCCAGACGGTGGAGGCCGGGCGATTGCTGGTGCGCTTCTACGGCGCCCGGGAGGCCGCCGAGCTTTCCCGCATCGACCATGAGCTCGAGCTGCAGCTCATCAACCGCCTGCGCGATCCGTCCGACCGCGGTGCCGAGCAGAACCTCCTCTCCCTGCGGGCGCAGCGCGAGCTGGCGCGGGCCAATCTCGCCGAGCGCGAAGTGCGGGCGCCCGCAGCCGGGGTGGTGAGCGACATCCGCGTGCGCCCGGGCCAGCACATCGCCCCCGGCCAGTCGTTGATGTCGCTCGTCCGCGGCCAGGAGCATCCGCAGGTGATCTGCCTGCTGCCCGGCGAATTCCGCCCGCTGCTCAAGCCCGGCATGCCGCTGCGTCTCGAGGTGCAGGGCTACCGTTACGCCTACCAGCACCTGGTGGTGGAATCGGTGGGCGACGAGGTCGTGGGTCCGACCGAGGCCCGGCGGGCCCTGGGCGACGAGATCGCCGATGCCGTGCAGCTCACCGGACCGGTGGTGCGGGTCACGGCCCGCCTTGCCGCCAATACCTTCGAGTCCGACGGCCGGGTGCGCCGCTTCCACGACGGCATGTGGGGCACAGCCGAGGTGCGCATCCGCTCCGAGCGTGTGCTGGTGGCCCTGGTGCCGGCCCTCAAGGCTCTCTTCGAGACGCGGGAGGGCGCCGATGCCTGAACCCGAGCCGACGCCCTCAACGCCCCAGCCGCCGCTGCACGAGCGCTTCCCGGCGTTGCAAAGGATCAGTTTCTCACCGCGCCGGCGGCGGGTGCCGCACGTGCAGCAGACGACGCCCAGCGACTGCGGCGCCGCCAGCCTCACCATGGTGCTCGCCTACCATGGCAAGCACCTGCGGCTGGACGAGGTGCGCAAGGTCACCGGGTTCGGCCGCGACGGCGCCGACGCTCTCGCCCTGCTCTCCGCCGGCCGGATCTTCGGCTTGCGGGGCCGGGGCGTCAAGGTGGAGGAGGTCGACGACCTGCGCTTCCTGCCGCCGGGGTCGATCCTTCACTGGCAGTTCAATCACTTCGTGGTCTTCGAGCGGCTGACCCGCGAGGGCGCCGAGATCGTGGATCCGGGGTCGGGCCGGCGCAAGGTCAGCCGCGACGAGCTGGGCCGCTCGTTCACCGGCGTCGCCCTGATATTCGAGATCGGCGAGGACTTCGAGCCGCAGCCCGGGCAGGGCCGGCGGTTGGACCGCTTCGTCCGCCTGCTCAAGGAGCACGCCGGCGTCCTCCAGCGAGTGCTGGTGACCTCGGCGATGGTGCAGCTCTTCGCCCTCGCCATGCCCATCCTCATCGGCGTGCTGGTGGACCGCGTGATTCCCCAGGGGGACGTTCAGCTCCTCACCGTCCTCAGCACCGGCCTCGCGGTCATCGTGGGCTTCAGCTTCCTCTCGTCGCTGCTGCGCTCCTATCTTCTCCTCTACCTGCGCACCCACCTCGACGCGCGGATGACCCTCGATTTCCTCGATCATCTGGTCGACCTGCCGTACGCCTTTTTCCAGCAACGCTCAGCGGGCGATCTCATCATGCGCCTGTCCTCCAACTCGACGGTGCGCGAGATCCTCACCTCGGGCGCCCTGTCGGGAGTGCTGGACGGCTTCCTGGTCACCATCTACCTGGTGCTGCTGTTCGTGGCCAGCCCGACGATGGGCGTCCTGGTGCTCATCCTGGGCGCGCTGCGCATCGGCCTTTTCCTTTTCACCCGCAAACGCACGCGCGACCTGATGTCCCGTTCGCTGCAGACCGAGTCGAAGTCGCAGAGCTACCAGGTGAACCTGCTGGCAGGAATCGAGACGCTCAAAGCCGCGGGCGCCGAGCACCGGTCGGTGGAGCAGTGGTCGCACCTGTTCGTCGACGTGCTCAACATCTCTCTGTCCCGTGGCCGGTTGCAGGCCTTCGTGGACTCGACACTGTCGGCGCTGGGCACCGCTTCGCCGCTGGTGATCCTGGTCTGGGGCGCCGTCCAGGTGCTTCAGGGTCATCTCAGTCTGGGCACGATGCTGGCGATGAACGCCCTCGCCGCCGGCTTCCTGACGCCGCTTTCAACGCTGATCACCAACGCTTTCCAGTTTCAGTTGCTGGGAAGCTACCTGGACCGCATCGAGGACGTGCTCGAAACGCCGCGCGAGCAGGACCCTGCCGCGGTCACGCCGGCGCCGCGCCTCAAGGGCAACATCAGCCTCGACAACGTGAGCTTCCGCTACGGACCGTTCGCGCCGTGGGCCGTCCAGGAAGTTTCAATCGATATCCCATCGGGCCGCTTCGTGGCCCTGGTGGGGCGCTCCGGGGCCGGCAAGTCGACGCTGGCGTCGCTACTCGTGGGGCTCTACACGCCGACCGAGGGGCGCATCCTCTTCGACGGCCTCGACCTGACGGAGCTGGATCTGCGCTCCGTGCGCCGGCAGGTGGGAGTGGTTCCCCAGCATCCATTCCTTTTCGGCAACAGCATCCGGGCCAACATCACCTTGTCCGACCCGACGCTTCCTCTCTCGCGAGCCGTGGAGGCGACGAAGCTGGCACACATCCACGACGACGTCCTGGCCATGCCGATGGGCTACGACTCCATCCTGGCCGACGGCGGCGCCTCCCTCTCCGGCGGCCAGCGCCAGCGCATGGCCCTCGCCCGCGCCCTGGTCCACCGGCCGGCCATCCTCCTCCTCGACGAGGCCACGAGCGCCCTCGACACCCGCACCGAGCGCGAGATCCAGCGCGAGCTCGAAAACCTGCGCACCACCCGCATCGTCATCGCCCACCGCCTGAGCACCATCCGCGACGCCGACCTGATCCTGGTCATGGACGGCGGCCGCCTCGTCGAGCAAGGCCGCCACGACGAGCTCATCGCCCGCGGCGGCGTCTACGCGAGCCTGGTGGCGGCGCAGGTGGAGAAGGAGCGGTTGCAGGCGGCGGAGGTGTAGGGGGCTCGGTCAGTGCGAGGCCGTTGCGCAAAGCCGACGGGAGGCGGACCCCTTGCCGCGGCGTCGAAGCCCTCATCACCCCGGCCCTCTTCTCCCAGCCTCCCCCCCGCCTGACGGGAGAAGAGGGAGAAAAACAAGGTAGCCGGCCGGCGCGCTCCCAGGGAATCCTGACCGCAGCATTCTTGCTTTCTCCCCTCTCTCCCGTCAGGCGGGGGGGAGGCTGGGAGAGAGGGGCCGGGGGAGTGAGGGCCTCGCAGCGGCGGACATCGCTCCGATCCAAGAGGTCGTTCGGCGTCATGGCGAGCCCTGATATCCTTCCCGATCCGACAGCCTGAACTGGAGAACTATGCGAACGACCCTTGGACTGCTGCCGCTCTGCTTACTGGTCCTCGCCTGCGCCACGACCGGCAGGCCGGAGGAGCGAGGCAACCTCGCGAGCCAGCTGGAGCCGCTGCTCAACCGCAAGGACGTCGAGATCGCCGTCGCCTATCGCAACCTGGGGACCGGCGCCTTCTACTACTACAACGAGGACAACGCCTTCCACGCCGCCAGCACCATGAAGCTGCCGGTGATGATGGCCCTCTTCCAGGGCATCGACTCCGGAGAGCGGCGGTTGAGCGATCCCATCCAGGTGCGCAACCAGTTCCAGAGCTTGGTGGACGCTTCGCCTTTCACCCTCGATCCAAAGGACGATAGCGATCCCGATCTCTACCAGGCGGTGGGAAGCACCCGAACGCTGGAGGAGCTGATCCGGCGGATGATCGTCCGCAGCTCGAACCTCGCCACCAACATCCTGGTCGAGCGCCTCGGCGCCTCGCGCGCCACCGACATGATGCGCGGCCTGGGCGCCTATCAGATGAAGGTCGTTCGCGGCGTGGAGGACGAGAAGTCTTTCAAGGCTGGGCTCAACAACACGGCCACCGCCAAGGATCTGGAGATCCTGCTCACGGCCCTCGCCAAGGGCGATACCTTTTCGCCGGCGTCGAGCGCCAAGATGATCGAGATTCTCAAGCAGCAGGAGTTCAACGAGAAGATTCCCGCCTATCTGCCCAAGGGGACGCCCATCGCTCACAAGACGGGGGACATCACCGGCGTCCATCACGACGCGGCGATCGTCTTCCCACCCGGGGAGGCGCCCTATGTGCTGGTGGTCCTCACCAGCGGTTTCCTGGACGAGAAGAAAGCCAACCAGGCCATCGCCGAGATCTCGCGGGCCGTGTGGCAGCGGCGCGGCGCGTCACCACATCGCCCTGCCGCCCCTACCGAGAGACGGGACGGCGAGAGCGAAAAGCCGCCGCCCAGGAGTGCAGCGGCAGGCAAGCGGACGGGTGGAGACGAGCATGGATCACTCTGAGCTGCTGCAACGAACCGCTGAGCTGGCGGTGGAGTTTCTGGACGGCTTGCCTGAACGTCGAGTCGGCTCGGCCGCGTCGCTCAGCGAGCTGCGAGCGGCTTTGGGGGGACCGCTGCCCGAGAAGGGGACGGACGCCCGCGAGGTGATCGAGGAGCTGGCGCGGGCCGCCGATCCGGGATTGGTCGGCACGGCGGGTCCCCGGTATTTCGGCTTCGTCATCGGCGGCCACTTGCCCGCCGCGCTGGCGGCCGACTGGCTGACCTCGGCCTGGGATCAGAACGCCGGGCTCTACGTCACCTCGCCCGCCAACTCAGTGGTCGAGGAGGCGGCCGAGCGCTGGCTGCTGGAGATCCTGGGACTGCCTGCAACCGCCAGCGTCGGCTTCACCACCGGCTGCTCGATGGCGAACTTCACCGCTCTGGCCGCCGCGCGCCACGCAGTTCTCGCCCGCCTGGGTTGGGACGTCGAGAGGGCTGGTCTCTTCGGCGCGCCGCCCATCGAAGTCGTCATCGGTAACGAGGCCCACGCCACGATCCTCACCGCCTTGCAGATGCTGGGCTTGGGCCGCGAGCGGGTGAAGCGGGTCGCCGTGGACGGTCAAGGAAGGATGGTGCCCGCGGCCCTGCGCCAGGTGCTGGCCGGCGGCTCCGGGCCGCTGATCGTCTGCGCTCAGGCCGGCAACGTCGACACCGGCGCCTTCGATCCGCTGGAGGAGATCGTGCCGATTGTCCGCGAGCGCGGCGGCTGGCTGCACGTGGACGGCGCTTTCGGTCTGTGGGCGGCTGCCGTGCCGGAGCTCGCGCACCTCGTGCGCGGCGCGGCGGCGGCCGACTCCTGGGCGACCGACGCGCACAAGTGGCTCAACGTGCCCTACGACTGCGGTGTCGTCGCCGTTGCCCACCCCGAGCCGCACCGGGCGGCGATGACCATCTCCGCCGCCTACCTGGTGCAGACCGAGGGGCACGAACGCGATCCGTTCGACTGGGTGCCGGAATTCTCCCGCCGGGCCCGCGGCTTTCCCGTCTGGGCGGCGTTGCGGTCCTTGGGCCGATCCGGCGTGGCCGCGATGGTCGAGCGATGCTGCGCCCTGGCGCGGCGGTTTTCGGAAGCGTTGCGCGGGGAGCCAGGAATCGAGATCCTCAACGAGGTGGTTCTGAACCAAGTCCTCCTCCGCTTCCACCCGCCGGTGGCTGGGGATTCCGACGCCCTGACCCGGGCCGTCATCGCCCGGGTGCAGGCGGACGGCACCTGCTGGCTGGGCGGCACCACCTGGCAGGGCAAGGCGGCGATGCGGATCTCCGTCTCGGGCTGGGAGACCACCGAGGACGACGTGGACGCCTCGGCCGCCGCCATCCTTCGGTCCTTCCGGGCCGCGTGCTAGCATTCCGAAATGCTCCCGGCACTGGAGGCTTTCGCATGACTTTCTCCCTGATGGATCGGGATGCTTCGTCGTTATCTTCCGGGGTTGCCGGGGCTGCCGGCGCCGCTGGCTCGCAGCTCACCCGGGAGAGTGTCCTGCGGGACTACCGCGTCGCCTTCCAGAGCCGGCAGGCGAGCCTCATCGGCCGCCGCGAGGTGTTCACCGGCAAGGGGAAGTTCGGCATCTTCGGCGACGGCAAGGAAGTCGCGCAGGTCGCCCTGGCCCGCGCTTTCCGCCCCGGCGACTTCCGCTCCGGCTACTACCGCGATCAAACGCTGATGATGGCCCTGGGGCTCCTCACCCTGGAGCAATATTTCGCCCAGCTCTACGCCGACCCCGAGATCGAGCGCGAGCCGTGCTCCGCCGGCCGGTCGATGAACGCCCACTTCTCGACCTGCATGCTGAACGCCGACGGCAGCTTCAAGAATCTTGTCGATCTCATCAACGTCTCGGCGGACGTGTCGCCAACCGCCTCGCAGATGCCACGGCTTGCGGGCCTCGCCTACGCTTCCAAGCTCTACCGTGAGCTGCCGGAGCTGAAGAGCCTGGCGGAGCAGTTCTCCCGCCATGGCGACGAGGTTGCTTTCGGCACCATTGGCAACGCCAGCTGCGCCGAAGGGATGTTCTGGGAGACCGTCAACGCCGTGGGCGTCCTCCAGGCGCCGATGCTGCTGTCGATCTGGGACGACGGCTACGGAATTTCGGTGCCCAACGAGTTTCAGGTCACCAAGGGCGACCTCTCGGCGATTCTCTCCGGCTTCCAGCGAGAGGCCGGCAGCCGGCAGGGTTACGACCTTTACGCCGTGAAGGGCTGGGACTACGCCGGCCTGTGCGAGACCTACCTTTCGGCCGTCCAGATCGTGCGCCGCGAGCACGTGCCGGCCATCGTCCACGTCACGGAGATGACCCAGCCCCAGGGACACTCGACCTCGGGCAGCCACGAGCGTTACAAGACCAGAGAGCGCCTGGACTGGGAGACGGAGTTCGATCCCATCCGCAAGATGCGCCAGTGGCTGATCGACGAAGGGATCGCCACGGCCCCGGAGCTGGACGCTTTCGAGGACGAGGACCTGAGGATCGTCCGCGAAGCCCGGCAGCGATCTTGGGACGCTTTCCGGGAGCCCATTGAAGCGGAGAGGCGGAAGGCCCTGGCCCTCCTCGACGATCTCGCCGGCGAGATGTCCGGAGCGGGTGCGGACGAAGTGCGCCGGCTGCGCCGGGAGTTGGAGAAGCAACCGGCGGCCTTGCGTCGCGACCTGGTCGCGGCCGTTCATGGCGCCCTCCTGGCGACGGCGGGGGAGGCTCCTCCCGCTGCCCGAAGAGTCGCCGAGTGGAAGCAGGAAATGGTGGCCGAGAACGAGGAGCGCTACGGCTCGCATCTCTATTGCGAAGGCCCGCGCTCCGCTCTCGCGATTCCGCCGGTGCCGCCTGTCTACCGGGAGGACTCTCCCCTGCTCAACGGCTTCGAGGTGGTCAACGCCTGCTTCGATGCCGCCCTGGCCCGCTGCCCGAACGTCGTCGGCCTCGGCGAGGACGTGGGCCAGATCGGCGACGTCAACCAGGGCTTCGCCGGCCTGCAAGCCAAGTACGGTCCCCTGCGGGTGACGGACACCGGCATCCGTGAGGTCACCATCATGGGCCAGGCCATCGGCATGGCGATGCGAGGTCTGCGGCCCATCGCGGAGATCCAGTATCTGGATTACGTGCTGTATGCCCTCCAGATCCTCTCGGACGACGTGGCCAACCTCCATTGGCGGACCAAGGGACGGCAGAAGGCGCCGATCATCGTCCGCACCCGCGGTCACCGGCTGGAGGGGATCTGGCACTCCGGCTCGCCGATGGCGGGAGTCTTGAACCTGGTGCGCGGCATGTACGTCTGCGTGCCGCGCAACATGACCCAGGCGGCGGGGTTCTACAACACCCTGCTGGAGAGCGACGATCCGGCGATCGTGGTCGAGGTGCTCAACGGCTACCGGCAGAAAGAGAAGCTGCCGGCGAACATCGGCGAATTCAAGCTTGCTTTGGGAGTGCCCGAGGTGCTGCGCCCCGGCCGGGACGTAACCGTCGTGACCTACGGCGCCTGCTGCCGCATCGCGATCGAAGCAGCGGAGAAGCTCGCCGAAGTGGGGATCGAGACTGAGGTGATCGACGTGCAGACCTTGCTGCCGTTCGACCTCCAAGGCCGCATCGGCGAATCGCTCCGCCGCACCAATCGCGTCCTTTTCCTGGACGAGGACGTGCCCGGAGGCGCCACGGCCTACATGCTCCAGCAGGTAGTGGAGAAGCAAGGCGGCTTCGCCTGGCTCGACTCGCCCCCCCGCACCCTTACCGCCAAGGCCCACCGGCCCCCCTACGGCTCGGACGGCGACTACTTCTCGAAGCCCAATCGGGAGTCCATCTTCGAGGCCGTCTACGACCTGATGAATGAGGCGGACCCGGAGGCGTTTCCGGTCTTTTATCGCTGAGTCGCGGCTGCGGAACAAGTCCGGATTCCGCTCTCGCGGCTGTCTTACACTTGTTTTGCTCCTGGGGTAAAATTTTTTCGCCATGTCGCGGCGAAACAAAACAGGGCGCACCGCCGCCTCCCGTGTTACCGTGGAGCGCGCCCCTGCACAGGAGCGCTTCGCCTGGCCCGAAGAGCTGGCGAACCTCCTCGGCAAGATCGCAGACCTTCAACTCGCCCGGAAGGCTGGAGTGGATCGCAACACGGTGGCGGACGAGCGCCGGCGCCGAGGGATTGCACCCTTTCACCCCCACCGGCACCGCGTCGTGTGGACTCCGGAGATGATCGCCCAACTCGGAACCGCCAGCGATGCTGACATCGCCAGCGCGCTGGGGCTGCATCGCAGCTCGGTCAAACGCAAGCGACAACTCCTCGGGATCTCTCCGTTCAGCCCGCCTCCTCACGACCTCAGCGGGGGCTTCCCGTGGGCACCGGAAGACCTGGCTCTCCTTGGCAAAATGCCGGATCACCAAGTCGCCACCATGATCGGGACCAGCCCCACCTCCGTCTGCCGGAAGCGCTTGCAGCTCAAGATCCCGCCGTTCGCTCCGTCGCCGCCCGTCATCGCCTGGACCGAGGAGATGATCGAGCCCGTGGGCCGTGTCCCTGACATCCAGGTGGCACAGCGTTACGGAATCTCGGCAATGACCGTCAAGCGGAAGCGAAGCCAACTCGGTATCCCCAGCGTCGTCGACCGCGGCATGGTCGTCCCCACTCCCGAGCTTCGCGAGTTGCTTCGCCTCCCGACCTCCGAGGTGCGGCACAGGACCGGTCTCTGTTGGGCCACGATCCGCAACCTGCGTCAAGAGCTCGGCATCCCCGACCCGTACGCGACGCGCTGGAGCCCCGAAGTCATCGGCCGCCTCGGCCGGAAGCCGGATACGCAGATCGCGCGGGAGATCGGCCTCAGCCCTTCCCGCGTCAGGATCAAACGGCATTCCCTGGGCATTCCGCCCCATGGTCACCCGGGGACCTGGAAGCCCGAGGAGATCGCGCTCCTCGGCACCGCTTGCGATCACGAGATCGGCGAGAGGCTGGAGCGCAGCTTGAAGTCCGTGAAGGCCAAGCGCCAGAAGCTGCGGATTCCCTGCATCCCGCCCCCCGCGTCGGCCAAACCTGCCCGGCCGGAGCGAGTCCGGAAGCCGAAAGATGGGAAGCGTGCCAGAGCACGGCGGGTCCGTCGGGTGATCTGAATCCCGGCACCTCCCCAATCAGGAGCCAGCCGATTCGCGATGCTGAGCCCAGGCGGGCACCTGCACGCGTCCAACGTTCCCGTCGCCACGCCGCCTCCGGGTTAAATCGAGACCGAGGTGATCGACGTGCAGACCCTGCTGCCGTTCGACCTTCACGGCCGCATCGGCGAGTCGCTCCGCCGCACCAATCGCGTCCTCTTCCTGGACGAGGACGTGCCGGGAGGCGCTACGGCCTTCATGCTCCAGCAGGTCGTGGAGAAGCAAGGCGGTTTTCCCTGGCTCGACTCGCCGCCCCGCACCCTCACCGCCAAAGCCCACCGGCCCCCCTATGGCTCGGACGGCGACTACTTCTCGAAGCCCAACCGGGAATCCATCTTCGAGGCCGTCTACGACCTGATGAACGAGGCCGACCCGGCGTCGTTCCCGATCTTCTATCGCTGATTCGGGGCCCTCGCCACGGAGCGCAGTCCAAACCGTCTTCTTGCTTGTCTCCCTCTTCTCCCGGTGTGGGGGGTTGGGAGGGGGCGGGAGAAGAGGGCCGGGGTGATGAGGGTCTTGGGCGGGGGAGCTCTGAGGCGGCAAGGTCAGCGCCTTGGTGGGTGAAAGTAGAACAGCCCGGCCGTGTTAGCATGGACTGCGCGGAGTTACGCACACCGGGTTTTCGTGGTGTAATCCCGCAACCCGTTGGGGAAAGGCAGGCACGTATGGGCGCTCTTCCACTCGAGAAAGAGATCGAGTATCCCACCTCCGACGGCCAACCCATGGCCGAGACCACCCTGCATCGGAAGGTGATGAACGACCTCATTGAGGGTCTGGAGGGCCGCTACGCCGACGTGCCGGACGTCTGGGTCGGGGGCAATCTCTTCCTTTGCTACGAGCGGGGAAACCCGGCCGCCATCGTCGCGCCGGACGTGCTGCTGGCGAAGGGCGTCACTAAATGGGACCGGCCCAACTATCTTCTCTGGGAGGAGACGGTTCCGAGCCTTGTGGTGGAAGTTACCTCGCGAAAGACCCGGCGAGAAGACCAGGGCAAGAAGAAGCTGCTTTACGAACGGCTGGGCATCGAAGAGCTCGTCCTCTTCGATCCCTATGGTGACTACCTGCGGCCCCGGCTCCAGGGATACCGGCTCGTCCGGGAGCGCTATCAGTCCGTTCCACTGGAAGAAGACGGCTCGTTGCTGAGCCGGACCACGAGCCTGAAGTTCGAGCCCGAAGGGGAGAGATTGCGGCTCGTGGTCGCCGTCACCGGGGAGTCGCTCCTGTGGCCGGAGGAAGAGGCGGCAGCGCGGCGGAAGGAGGTGGCGGCACGGCGGAGAGCGGAGGCGAGGGCGGCCGCCGCGGAGGCGAGAACTGCCGAAGAGGCTGCTGCACGGCGCGAAACCGAGGACAGACTCCAGGCTCTGGAAAAGGAACTGGAACGCCTTCGGAAGGCTTAGACTCCTCTACCTTTCCTGCGCGGTCAGGGGACGGAATCCATACGGCGGTGGCGTTCTGGGATCTGCTCCGCACGCGGTCGTTCCGGACCAGGACGACAAAAGTTCTTCTCGTGCGGTAAAAAGGTGCTGCTCAACGCGTTCTGCCGACCGCGTACAACAAAATTGAACGCGTACAGAATGAAATCGAACGCGTACGAAAAAATTTTGAACGCGTACAAAGTGACTTTGAACGCGTACAGAGTCACATCGACCGCGTTCAACGGAAGGCTGAACGGGTACAGAATGATCTCGAACGCGTACGATGGAAGATTGAACCGGTACTGAATGACTTCGAACGCGTTCAGCGGCAGATTGAACACGTACGACGTGACATCGAACGCGTTCAACCTGGCATCGAATGCGTTCAACGGAAGATTGGACCGGTACAGAGAGATTTCGAACGCGTACGATGGAACATTGAACGCGTACAGGGTAACGTCGAACGCGTACAACGTGGCATCGAACGGGTTCAATGGAAGGCTGAACGCGTACAGAGTCACATCGAACGCGTACAGCTTGCCGTCGAACGTGTACAACCTGACATCGAACGGGTTCAACGGAAACCTGAACGCGTACGGCAGAAGGTTGAACACGTCCAGGGTAACGTTGAACGCGTACAAGGTGGCTCCGAACTCGTACAACGGAAGGTGGACCGCGTTCAGAATGACGTCGAACACATACGACCTGACATCGCACTCTTTCCGCGGGAGGTTGACCGCTTGCGATGTGAGAGCGACCGCATCCAACGGAGTATCGACCGCGTACGACGAGACACTGACCGCGTAGAAGGGGATATCGAACGCGTACGACGAGAAGGTGACCGCCTGCGAGAGAACGACGTCCCGGTACGATGGACCGATATCCCGGTGTGCCGGTCCGATGTTTGGGGACGAGTTAACGGCCCTCGCGTTCATTGCCGGTATGACCGGGTGCGATGGACCTAGGTCCCGCTACGACGGAGAATCGCCCGCGTGCGAGGCCTCGTTGACCGCTCACAGTCGCGTCTATCAACGCGATGCGTCACCTGGAAGTCCTTCGCTTAAGCCGTTCCTGGAGTGCACGGCGGGCCACTCCTCGAGCCGCTCGACAAGGGCGGCCCGTTAACTTGGCTTCACCGCCAGGGTGATCTGCCCCCCATGGAACCCCGCATGAATGGTCCTGCTCTGCAAGACGGCGAGCCGATTGCGGAGTGGCTCTTTGGCGAAGTCTTCCCCGGAAATTGCTTCATGCTTCTTCAGCCACTCTTCAGGCGGGAGCGCCACGAACGCAGCCATCAGTTGTTGGTTGACCTCTGACCACGCCCGCCGTAATTCGCCCGGCGAAACACGGTCAGAAGATTTCTTGTCAGGCTCAATGATGAAATCGTCGTCCAGCTCCGGATGCAATCTCTGGCCAAGGCCGAGCAGCGGGAACAGGCGATCATGCACGGCAGTCAAGTGGCCCAGGAGATAGAGCACCCGGTTTCTTCCCGGCGCAACTTCCGTCTGAAGCTCCTCATCGGTCAGGGAAGAGAACATCTGATCGAGGCGGTCAATCGCAAGCTTCCATGAGTTGATTGTGGTCTTGGCAAAGAGCTCTTCGTTTGTCATCTGAGCCTACTTTCGTGGTTGTGGCGCCTCAGAGTGGCACCGGTCATCCTATTCCGAGGTTATACCACCATCGGCGCCAGCTTCTCGGGACGGTAGAGAGGATCCTGGCCCCAGAATAGGTGCCCAGAATAAGTGCCAGAGGTTTCATTGCAGCGCTCCCGACGGTCGAGGCTCACGAAGCCCGATTGGCAGTTCCTGCTCCAGAGCCTCACCGGCGTCGACCCGAAAAGTTGCGAAGTCTGCGGAAAAAGCGCCTGCAACACATCGAAGAGCTGGCCTCCATCAGATGCCGAGAGGTCCACCGCGAGAATTCGGTTGGGCTGGTCCGTCTAGATAACTCCAGGAGAATCGAATCCAGACCCGCGCATGGGCCTGGCGCTTTCCCTGGTGACCGCACCACTATCGCAAGTAAAGGAGAGAATTATGGTACCTTTCAGTATTGGACGGCAGACCCACGTAGTTCAGGCGGGAACCGTCCTGAAGCAAGACAACGGCCCACTTAATGTTAGCTTTCCGATTCCATTCACGAACATGCCGGTGGTAGTCCTTACGCCGAACTACGTCGTCAACGCAAGGCTCACCGGCCCGGAGGTAGTCATCGAGACGACGCTCGAAGGGTTCACCCTGGACAGCCAGAACAACGCTGTCGACTACTTCGTGAACTGGATCGCATACGGCTCCATGTAACCAGTTGAGTCAGGTGCGAGTTCTTGAAAGAATCGTCCGGAAGGAATCGTCCGCAGATCGAGCTAGGACAGCTTTAAGAGTGACCCGGAGAGGTCCCGACTGATCTGTTTGGCCGCTAGAGCGGTCGATTCAGGTCACCGTGCGGAGACACCTCCCGCCTGCCAAGCCGTGGCTTGCGATGGGATGGCCCACTGTTTGGCTTCCGGCTGTCAAAGAACGTCGCCAGCCATGATTCAGAGTATTCTTTGATTCGCGGGAGGACATCTGGCGACGCGCGCCATCTCGATGGGAGGACAACTATGTCCAGTGAATTTGAGGTCAGCGGAACCAACGACAACGCGCTTTTCACGCTCAAGCTGCACCGGGGAGAGGGTATGTGCCTCCTCGCCATGAATTGGAAGGACGGGATGCCGCCAGAAGATTTCGTCGGCTTCGCCATCGAGTACAAGGAGCCGGATGGAGCGAAGTTCTTCGCTTTGAAGAACCGTCTGTGCTTTCCCGGCAACGAGGGAGAGGTCAATCCCAATCGGCTTTCCACTCGCCTCTCGCCGATCCAGAAGTTCCGCTGGGTTCACTTCCCCCGAAATGCCGAGCTTCCGGGTGAGTTCGTCTACCAGGTCACGCCGGTGTTCATGAACGACAAGGACGAGCTGAGCTACGGCGAGCCGCAGGCGGCCGCCATCGAGCTCCGGCGCGAGACCTATCCCGGACAGCTCAACGTCACCTTCACGCGCGGCTTCGTGTCGTCCCAGGCGTTCGTGGACAAGTACGGCGGCG
>Ga0134121_10000446_pt1 | contig 48357 bp, 72 predicted proteins | sample KB301_FD_96463 | JGI IMG/M metagenome (GOLD analysis project Ga0134121, IMG submission 96463) | Terrestrial soil microbial communities without Nitrogen fertilizer from Kellogg Biological Station, Michigan, USA - KB3-0-1 | ecosystem: Environmental > Terrestrial > Soil > Unclassified ...
ACTAGGGGCGGGCGAGTGAGCGTCGGGCGGTCGCCTAACTACTGCGTGCAGCTGACGGCGGGCCGGTTGGTTGAAGTAATTTCTACGGCGGCGTTGGCCCGCCGCAGCTGACGCATGCGTTAGGCAGAAGAGGAGAGATGGTTCGAGTTGCGCCAATGCGTGCCCGTGCAATCTTGGGCGAGACGCCCAACGGCCTCAAGATCTCGATTCCGTCACGCAAGAACCCCTTTATGCTCATCTTCCTGCCCGTGTGGCTCGTTGGTTGGGCGTTCGGTGAGTTTTTCGTCGCACGCACGATAGTAGTTCCACCTGGGGGCAGTCCGGCTCCGATCTTGTTTCTGGTGGTGTGGCTTACGTTCTGGACCCTGGGTGGGGCCTTCGCCATCTATGCATTCCTATGGACCGCTGTTGGTCGAGAGGTGGTCCTGCTCAGACCAGACGCGCTGGTTATTCGTAGCCAGGTTTTCAATCTAGGTCGTAGTCGCGAGTATGACTTGAACGCAATACGGAACCTCCGCGTTGCGGCCACGCCGTTCAATCCATTCGACTTTAGATCCGGCCTTCAGTTCTGGGGCATCGGCGGTGGCCTGATCGCATTCGACTATGGCGCGGGCACAATACGCTTTGGCAGCGCGGTTCAAGAAGGAGAGGCGAGTGACATCGTCAGTAACCTCAAGCGGCGCTACCCATTCGCGGTGAGCAACCGGGAACATAGGTGACAGATCGTCCGGGGACATGGTTAACACTTTTTCCTGAGGGACGGAGCCCCGGTGATGATGCCGGAGCGCTCGTCAAAGCGTCCGAGCAGGGTGTTGTAGTAGAGGATGTTCCAGAGGCTATCCTCGATTTCTTCGAAGCCGACGTATTCGTGGTTGAGAGCCTGGCTGAGGAAGTGCTGTCCCGAGTGCAGACGGAAGGTGCCGGCGCCGCTGACCTTGCGCACTTCGAAGTGTCCGGGGTAGTCCGGCGGTGCGATGCGTTCCGGATAGGAGCGGGGTGAGGGCTTCCACCGCGAGGCCGGGGTTTCGTCGTTCAAGGCCTCATGAGGCCTGAGATCGTTGTAGGTGTCCTGGAACCGGTTGAAGACGCGCTGTTGAAGGTTGAGGTTGGCGGCGGGCGGGCGCGTCGACTGCGCTTTGAGAGTCTTGTGGAGTCGCTCATGGGCGCCGTTCTCCTGCGGACTGCCGGGAGTGATGCGCTGATGAGCGATCCCGAGCTGCAACCACCAGACGTTGAGGCGGTTGAGTCCATGGATGCCGCAGGAGGCGAACGGAGCGCCGTTGTCGGAGCGGATGGCTTCCGGGAGACCGCAGTCGCGGAACAGCCGGCGGAGATGGGGCTTCACGCCGTCACCAGCGACATCCAGGAGCCCCTGGCAGCCGAGGAAGTAGCGGCTGAAGTGGTCGATGACGGTCAGGGGATAGCAATAGATGCCGTTGCGCATCCGGAACTGGCCTTTGAAATCGATCGTCCAGACCTGGTTCGGGCCGGTCGTGCGCAATGGAGCGGCCCCCGGATGCTTCCAAGGGCGGCGACGCCGGCGGTGATGGACATGGCCGTGGCGGGCGAGGATGTCGAAGATGATGCTGCGAGACGGCCACGAGCGCAACGGGTCGCGCGTGCGCAGGCGCTTGAGGATCTTCCGAGGCCCCCAGCCGTAGCGGCGATGCTCCTCGAGGATGAGCGCGATGACGTCCCCGGGCGTCTGATGCGGAATGAGACGGGGCGCCCGACTGCGATCGAGCAACCCGCGGGGTCCGTCGTGGCGGTATCGATCGAGCCACTTGTAGCCGGTGTTGCGGCTGATGCCGTACCGGGAGCAGAGCTCCGTCATGGTCCAATGGCCGCTCTCGAGGTCTTGGGCAAAGTGGTGACGTTCGATCACGGGGTTGGTCTCCTTCCAGGGCATCGCCTCTCCTCCCGCGTGGGGCGGAGAAGTGTCAACCATGTCCCCGGACAGCTGTCATCTATGTACCCGGGATGTACCGACCATCGACCTAACTATTGCATTCAGCGGACGGCGGATCCTCCCTCGATAAGGTAGACACTTCCACCTAATCAGGATGTGTCGGATGGGCCGACTAGGTGGTCCGTCGCCGCTGATGCATGCGTTATGCGACCTGCAGTTTCCGTCTGGACGGCTTGAGAACGAATCGCACTTGGACGCCGAGCCGTCCTAGCATGTCGAGCAAGGTGTCTGTACTGAAGAGGTCGACTCTGCCGCGCAAGAGGTCGCTGACTCGCGGTTGTGTGACATGGAGAATTTTCGCTACCTGAGCTTGAGTAAGCCGGCGCGACGCGATGAACTTCTGTACTTCGATCATCAGATCCGACCGTACCAACAGGTGGGCCGACTCCTCATCCGAGAAGCCAAGGTCGCGGAACACGTTGCCTGTCGACGGTGTTACCCGAACATTTCGATCCAGCTTGAGTTTCTTGGTCATTTCAACCTCTTCTTCCAGCGACGAGAGCGCGGTAGCGACTCCGGGCCAGGTCCAAGTCACGTTTCGTTGTCGTGCGGGTGCGCTTCTCGAAAGCGTGCAGCACGTAGACGCCTTCGGCAAACGCCGCAACGTAGAAGACCCGATGCTCAAGACCGGTCCGGACCCGAATCTCCCGAACACCGGGGCCGACAGTAGCCAGCGGCTTCCAGTCATTGGGCTCGAGGCCCTGCTGAACTCGACGCAACTGGAAGCCGGCGACCCGCCGGGCGAGGCTTGGAAACGCCCTCAAGTCCGCACGGGACGACCCAAGCCAGAACACCCGTTTATCGGGCACGACTCATTATGCAAGTATTCGTATAACATGTCAACGATGGTTGTGGTGGGTCGGTCGCATAACTACTGCATGCAGCGGACGGCGGGCCGGTTGGCCGGGGCAATTTCTACGGCGGCGTTGGCCCGCCGCAGCTGACGCATGCGTTGGGCCGATGCGGGTTAACCCTGGGCAGGGCCGGTGTAGAATCACGCCATGAGCAAGGAAGAAATCGAAGCGGAAGCCCTGAAGCTCGATCCGAAGGCGCGTGCCCGGCTGGCCGAGAAGCTGGTTGAGAGCCTCGAGGACCTGTCCGAATCCGAGAACGCACGGCTTTGGGCCGACGAGGCCGAGCGTCGCGATGCGGAATGGAACGCGCGCACTGGTGCGGGCCGCCCGGCTTCAACCGTTCTCCGTGCCGCTCGAGCCAAGCTGAAGTAGGGGCGACTGCTACGACAACGCCCCGATGGAGAGCTTCTTCAGCACCCTGAAACGCGAGCGTGTTCACCGGCGCCTTTACTGGACCCGGGACGAGGCCACGGAAGACCTGGCCGACTACATCGACGGCTTCTACAACCTCACGCGGCGTCACTCGGAGCTCGGAGGCGTGAGTCCGGTGCAGTTCGAGACCATGGCGAAACTAACTTAACCTCGTGTGCGCAAAACCGGGTCAAGACCACTCTAAGGCGGGCTGCCCAACTGCTGCTTGAAGCTGACGGCGTGTGGCAGGCTCGCGCTACGGCGAATCTCGCCGGCGCTCGCACGCCGCAGCTTAACGAAGCGTTGTGCGGACTAGTCGTAGGCTCCCAGAACCCGGTGCACCCGGGTAGAATGGCGGCCACGGGGACCCGGGCCAGATGACGTTCAAGGTCGAAATCGAACAAGAAGACGACGGTCGTTGGCTCGCGGAAGTCGTTGAACTTCCGGGCGCTCTAGCCTACGGGGCCACTCGCGACGAGGTTCGAGCCAAGGTCCAGGCGCTGGCCCTCCGGGTGCTGGCTGATCGGCTCGAACATGGGGAAGCGGGTCCGGACCTGGTCAACATCTCCTTCGCGACTGCATGAGCGAATGGCCCAGCCTGAGCCTCAGTGTCGAAGAGCGCATCCAACTCGTCGAGGCCATCTGGGACAGCATCGCTGACCACCCCGAATCGCTGCCGGTCACAGGTGCCCAGCGGGCCGAGTTAGACCGGCGGATGGCCGCTCATCGCAAGGACCCGGGCGCAACGCTTAGCTGGCCTCATGTTCGCGACGAGCTGAAGCGCAAGATGTGAATCCCCCGCTCCGCTACGCCGACGAGGTCTATATCGGCGACGCGCATGCCTAGTACCGTGAGCGAGGTCACGACCGGCGCGCTCCTTCGCAAGTCCGAAGAAAATGATGAATAGGGTGCAGGCCGACGCCGGGGCTCTCTCATGACCTGGCCAGGGTGGCGAGAAGCTCGTCCAGCAGCTCGAACTGTTCGGCCGCCCCGCCCGTGCTCGAGCTGCCGGAGGCGAGAGCGTCGTCGAGGGCCTGCCTGGAAGCATAGAGTTCGCGCAGGACAAGAAGCGTCTTGCCGTCCTTTTCCTCGAAGGTCACCGTGGTCACGGGACCATCGGCGCTCTCCTCGTTCGTCCAGACGATGCGCGAGTGGGGCGTCACTTCGATGTACCTGCCGAAGAACGCCATGGGCTGCTCGAAGTCAGGGTGGCTGAAAACGAAACGGTACGTGCCTCCCGTGCGAACATCGGCCTCGCAGGACACGAAGGAGATTCCGAACGATTTCGGCACCCACCACCGCTTGAGCAGCTCGGGATTGGTCCAGGCCTCGAACACCATGTGCGCAGGGCCGTTGAAGGTGCGCGTGACGACCAGCTCACGCTCAGACTGTCGTTCAACCGTCGTGGGGTTCTTCATGGGGTCGCGCTCACCTTCCCTTTCTTTTTCCATCCACTCGTTTCTTCCGTTTCAATTCCTCAACGATCCTGTCCAGCTCGTCGAAGCGTGCATCCCAGAGCTGGTGGTACCTCTCGATCCAGGCCGACACTTCCTCCAGCCGGCGCATGCCGAGCTTGCACGTGCGCACCCGCCCGACCTTTTCCGTGATGACGAGCCCGGCCTGCTCCAGGACGCCGACGTGCTTCTTCATGCCCGTGAGGGTCATGCGGAACCTGCCGGCGAGGTCCGTGATCGAAGCGTCCGCATGCCCCAGCCGCTGCAGAATGCCGCGTCGGGTGGCGTCCGAGAGCGCGGCGAACGAGGCATCCAGGTGGACCTCTTGTAACTGAACCATATGGTTCAGTATAGCGCCAACGGAGGGCCGAAAGCAAGGGGAAGCAAGGGGGAGGCTCTTCCGGGTGGGGCCGCCCCGGCGGTAGCATCCTGCGGCGGCGAAGTGACCGAACCAGACGTGTGTGAACGCTTCGGGGGATGCGATGGATGTTGTCGAGGAGCACCGCCGGCGGAACGGCTGGCGGATGGCCAGCGCCATCGCTCTCGGCACAGGAGCGTGTCTCCTGTTCACGGTCATCGACGCGCTCGCGGCGCCGCGAACGCTCGCGCAGTTCGAGGCGAAGCTCGACCACATCCGCCTGCAGCTCGCGATTCCGGGCATGTCAGCGATCGTCATGGAGAAGGAGACGGTCGTTTGGGAGGGTTCCCTGGGGCTCGCCGACATCGCGGCGCAACGGCCCGTGACGCCCGCGACCCAGTTCCACCTGGCGTCTCTGACGAAGACCTTCGCCTCGACCATCGTGCTGCAGCTCGTCGAGCAGGGACTCGTCAGTCTCGACGACCCCATCGGCAAGTTCGGGATCTCCCTGCCCGGTGAAGGGGTCATCCGCGTCCGCCACCTTCTGTCGCACACCTCCGAGGGAGTTCCCGGCGCGGAGTTCCGCTACAACGGCGACCGCTACGCGCTCCTGGATCGGGTGATCCAGAGGGCGACCGGCGAGTCGTTCGCGAAGCGCGTGATGGAGCGCATCGTCACGCCGCTCGCGCTGGACCACACGGCCCCGAATCCGCTCGACCGCGTGGCCTTCGCGACCTCGGGCCGCGATGCCGCGACCTTCATCACCGGGATGGCGACCGGGTACGGGATCGACGATCGCAAGCGTCCGGTCCGCGTCGCGTATCCCGGGTCTTTCAGCAGCGCCGCCGGACTCGTATCGACCGCGAGGGACGTGGCGCGCTATTCAACGGCCCTCGACGGGGGCCAGTTCCTCAGCGACGCGACGCGCCGGCTCGCCTACACGCCTTCCCGCGGCGCCGGCGACCGGACGCTCCCTTACGGACTCGGCTGGTTCGTCAGCACGGTGAGCGGGCACGACCTCGTCTGGCACTATGGCTACTGGACCGGCAACTCGTCGCTCATCGTCAAGGAGCCGGCCCGAAGGCTCACGTTCGTCGTGCTCACGAACAGCGATCAGCTCAGCGCCCGGTTTCGGCTGGGCTCCGGCGACCTGATGAGCTCCACCGTCGCGCAGGCGTTCGTGAACGGGTTCGTGACCGGAACGCTCGGGCCGTAGCACCAGGGTCGCCGGGGTTCCGCGGCGCGCGCTCCGTGCGGAGCCGACCCCGCCATTTTGCTTGACCGGGGCGCTTCCGGGGCGTACTTCCATCATCATGGGCCCCAGACATGAGGGGAGCCCAGGACTGACCCGAAGGCCGGTGCGAGAACTCGGAGGTTCCGTATGGTTGTCGCCGTCCTGAATGTGATCGTGGGCCTGCTCCTTGCCGCCGGTGGCGTCCAGGAGGTAGTCGTCCGCGGTGTCCTCGGTGGCGAGCGTATTCCGTTCGTCGTCGGAGCCATCGGCACCCTGGTGAGTGTGCTCCTGTCGCTCTCCGGGATCGCGCTGTGGAGGAAGTGGCGGGGCGCGCGCAGCCTGACGCTCTCGGCCTGTGTCCTGGTGGCAGGGTTCTGCGCTCTCGCGGCCTTGCCGCCGCCTCGGTACGTGGGGATGGCGGCGTTGCTCGTCGGAGTGGGCTACCCCCTCATCGTCATCGCGCTGCAGCTGCGTGGTGGCATGCGTGCGGAGCGCGCTCGCTGACCGGGGGCGCACGATGCGGCAGGTGTCCTGGTTCCTGGGCACGGCGGCGCTCGTCGTGCCTCCGCTCTGGGCGCGTCACGAAATGACCGTCGTCTACGAGCAGGCCAGGGCCGAGGGCATTGACGTCTGCGGGCTGCCTGCGCTGGCCATCATGATGGCGGCGTGCATGGGGTGTGTCGTCCTGTCCGGCGCTGCAGTCGTCCTCGGTGTGGTCGCGCTGCCGGCGTTGCCGATGGTTCCGTCGCTTGCGTTCCCGGGACTCATCACCTTGCTGGGCGGTTGATCATGTCAACGACCACGCGGAAGGCGCGCTTGACGTCCTTCGCGCCACAGCTCCTCGTCGACGACCTGGAACGCTCCATGGCGTTCTACAGGAAGATCGGCTTCACCTTCGACAAACCCTGGGAGGGGTTCTATGCCATCGGGTTCCTCGACGGCCTGGAGCTTCATTTGAAAGAAGCGCCCAGGAACCCGGCGGAGCGTCAATGGCGGCGCGCCGACGAGCACCTCGACGCGGCGGCGGGTGTCGATGGCATCGAAGCGTTCTACGAGCAGTGCGTCTCCGCCGGCGTCACCATCATCAAGCCGCTCGCGGAGACGGCCTGGGGAACGAAGGATTTCCATATCGAGGATCCGGACGGCAACATCATCTCGTTCGGCGGCCGCCCGCAATAGGAGTGAACGATGCGATCGGAGGGGCAGATGGACCCGCACCACGGACACGCCATGGCGAGCCCCACCATCGCGGTGGCCGTGAACGTCGAGTGAGCCGGGGGAGCGTCAAGCCATGCGATCGGTCCTCTTCGTGTGCGTCGCCAATACCTGTCGCAGCCCGATGGCGGCGGCGCTGGCGCAGGCGTACCTGGGCGACGGCGCACGCGTCGAGAGCGCCGGCACTGCCGCGAACGATGGAGACCCGGCCACGGCGGATGCGGTCGAAGTCATGGGCGAGCGCGATCTGGACATCGCTTCGCATCGGTCGCGTCCGGTCCGCTCGCTCGATCTGGGTCGTTACGACCTGATCGTCGCCGTGACCCCTTCGATCGCGGAGTTCCTCCGCAGGCAGGGGGGCGCCAGGTCCGCCATCGAGGTCATCGACATCCCCGATCCGCTGGGCCGGGGCCTGATGGCCTATCGAAGGGCCGCCGACGCGATCGAGCGGGAGGTTCATCGTGTTTGTGGTGGCCACAGTGCCACGAATCCTGAATGAGCCTGCTTCGCGAACACCTGGCGCGGCTTTGATGGGCATCATGGCGAAACTCCAGAGGCTCGAACCCTTTGCGTTCGTGCTCCTCTTCATGGCTCTTTACTACGCCTTCGGATTCCTGCCGCCACGCTCGGCGGTCTTCGACTTGTCCGCGCCGGAGGCGCACGCCGCCTGGGCGTCGATTGCCGTCTCCGTCGCGCTGCGGCTTCTTCGGTCTTTGCCCCGGCGCCGCCTGCGCCTGGAGCGGCTCCTCTACGCCCTCTTCCTGGCGGGGATGCCCTTCATCTATGTCGCCGCGGCGTTGAAGTCGGGATCGGGCCCCGACGTGGCGAGGGAGCTTGCGGGTGTGCCGGTTTACGTCGGTCTCGCGTTGTTCGGATATTTCAGGTCGTTTCCGGTCCTCGGGATCGGGATTGCCGCGCATGGACTCGGCTGGGATCTGTGGCACCAGGGCGCGGCTCCCTACATCGCCAGTTGGTACCCTCTGGCCTGCCTTGTGATTGATCTGGCCATGGGCCTCCTGGCGCTCACGCAGGCCAGCGCGCACGAGGCGCCGGACGAGATGCAGCGGAGCGCCGCGGGGTCATGATTCGGCGGTCGAACCTTCTGTCGATCCTGGTGGCTCTGTGCATCGCCGCGGGTTCCTTCAACGTGGCAGCGGCGCCGATGCGCGCGCTGGTCATCAGGCACGTGAGCGCTTTCGACGGGGAGAATCTGATCCGGAGGGCGACGGTCGTCGTTCGAGACGGCCGCATCGTATCGGTCGGTCGACGCGCGCGCACACCGGGTGACGCCGAGGTGGTCAACGCGGCCGGCATGACCCTTCTTCCCGGTCTGATCGACGCGCACACCCATGAAACCGGCGGCCGGCCGCCGCTCCGGCAGGCGCTGGTGCTCGGAGTGACGACGGATCTCGAGATGTTCACCGTCGACCCTCAGTTCCCGGCCCGGATGCGGCGGGAGCAGGCCGAAGGGAAAGCGTCGGACCGCGCCGACCTGTTCTCGTCCGGAATCGGGGTGACGGCGCCGGGCGGTCACGGCACCGAATTCGGCGTCCCGGTGCCGACGATCACCGAGCCCGGCGACGCGCAGGCATTCGTCGACGCGCGCATCGCCGAGGGCTCCGACTACATCAAGATCATCTCGGAACGCGGGACCGCCCGTGACCCGTTCAACAATCTGAGCGCGGACACCCTGCGGGCCGTGATCGCGGCGGCGAAGCGGCGCGGCAAGCTCGCCGTGGTTCATGTCAGCGAGCAGGGCTCCGCGCTCGAGGCGATCGAAGCGGGCGCCGACGGACTGGCGCACGTGTACTGGGTCGGCCGCCCGGACGAGGAGCTCGCCCTCCTGGCGAAGAAGCGCGGCGTCTTCGTCATCCCGACCCTGACGGTGATCCAGAGCCTGAAGGGCGTTCCGAGCGGAGCGGCGCTGGCCGCCGACGAGCGTGTCGCGCCCTTCCTCCTGCCGGACCAGCGCGACAACCTGGGCAAGGCGAGCAGGAATCCGACCATCGGACCCGAGGATTCGTACGCCGTGGCGCGGGACACGGTGCGCCTGCTGCACAAGGTGGGCGTGACGATTCTCGCCGGCAGCGATTGCCCGAACACCGGGACCGCGCAGGGCGCGAGCCTCCACCGGGAGCTGGAGTTGCTCGTCGAAGCCGGGCTGACTCCGATTGAGGCGCTGCGCGCCGCGACCTCGGCGCCCGCCGACACCTTCCACCTGAAGGATCGCGGGCGCCTCAGGCCCGGGCTGCGCGCCGACCTGTTGCTCGTGCGGGGCGACCCGACGCAGGATATCTCGGCGACGCGGGACATCGTCGGCGTCTGGAAGGAGGGGCTGGCCGTGGACAGGGAAGCCTACCGGACGGAGTTGCACGCCGGCACGACACCATGATCCGCATGCTGCTGCACGCCGCACGCCGGCTCCGCCGCGCGCCGCTGTTCACCGTCACGAGCATCCTGACGCTGGCGATCGGCATCGGCGCCTGCGCCCTGATGATGAGCCTCGTGTCGTCCATCCTGATCAAGCCGCTGCCCTACGAGCGGCCCGGCCAGCTCGAGATGGTGTGGGGCGACTATCCGGACGCCAGGCTCGGGTTCCCGGAACAGCCGACGCACGGCGCGGTGTTCCGCATCATCCGCGACACGACGCGGACCTTCGAGTCCATCGCGGCGTTCCGCGGCACGTCGCTCAACCTCGGCGACGCGATCAACCCTGAGCGCGTCAATGGCGTCCAGGCCACCGGCGAGTTCTTCCGCACCTTCGGGATCTCGCCGCAGATCGGACGCTTCTTCCAGCGCGACAACGAGACGCCCGGCGCCGATCGGGTCGTCGTGCTGAGCGATGCTCTCTGGCGCCGCCGGTTCGGCGCCGATCCGCAGATCGTCGGCCGCACTCTGACGCTCAACGACGAGCCCTCCACCGTCATCGGCGTCGCACCGCGGGGGTTCGCGTTCCCGCGCGGGGCGGAAATGCCGGGCGACTTCCAGTTCGCCGCGGCAGCGGACGCGTGGGTCCCGCTCGACCCGCCCGAGAGCGGCATCGCCGATCTCGCGATCGTCGGCCGTCTGCGCGAGGGGACGACGCCGCAGGGCGCCCGCCAGGACATGGATCGCGTGATGGAGGTGGTGCAGCGCACCATTCCCGTCATCAGGAACTCGCGGCCGCGCGAGTGGCTCGTGCCGCTCCGGCAGCAGGTGGTCGGAGACGTGACGCCGATGCTGGCGAGCCTGCTCGCCGGCGTCCTGCTGGTGCTCGTCGTCGCCTGCGTGAACACGTCGCAGCTCGTGCTCGCGCAGCTCCAGGCGCGCCGCCACGAGCTGGCGGTGCGATCGGCCCTGGGGGCGACGACCCGGCGGCTCGCCGGCGAGGTGCTGGTGGAGGTTGCGCTCCTCGTCGCCGCCGGGGGCGCGCTGGGGATCTTCGCCGCGAACGAGGGACTGAACCTTCTGCGCGCTTACGGGTCGCGGCAGCTGCCCCGGGTTTCGGAGCTGGCGTTCGACACGCGGTCCGCGCTGGCGGCGCTGGGTGTCATGGCGGCCGCGGCGCTCGTCGTGACCCTCGTTCCCGTGCTCCTGGGCGGCCGCGCCCGGCTCCTCGACGTGCTCCGCCGGGGCGGTCGCGGCAGCGCGCAGAGCGGCATCCCGTTCAGGGCGCGACGGGCGCTCATCGTCTGCGAGCTGGCGGGAGCGCTCGTGCTGCTGACGAGCGCGGGACTGCTGGTGCGCGACCTGTCACGGCAGCTCAGCGCCAAACTCGGGTTCGATACCATCCACGGCGTGACCTTCGAGGTGTCGCTTCCGCCGATCCGGTACCCGGAGCGGCCGTTCGCCACCGGCATGGAGCACGCAGCCGGCGTCCAGTTCCTGACTTCCGCGCTCGGCAATATCCGGGCACTCCCCGGTGTCGCCGCCGCCGGAATCGGCAAGCCGCTGCCGCTCAGCGGCGCCCAGCAGGCGTCCACCTTCACGCCGGAAGGACAGATGCCGCCGATCGGGCCCGATGCCGCGGCGCCGATCGCGCAGTTCACCGTCGCGAACCCCGGGATGATCCGCGCGCTCGGGGCACCGATGCTCGCCGGCCGTGATTTCTCGGATGACGACCGCGCCGACAACCTGCCCGTGGTGATCGTCAACGAATCGATGGCGAAGTGGCTGTGGCCGGGGGAGAGCGCGATCGGCAAGCGCCTCCGTCTCGGACGACCGCTGGAGACACGGAACTGGCCATGGATGACGGTGGTCGGCGTCGTCTCCGACATGAAGCGCTACGCGCTCACGGAGACGCCGCGCCCGGAGATGATCGTCCCCTACACGCAGAATCCGTACATGACGTACGGCACGATGCAGTTCATCGTGCGCTCGAGTCTCGGGCCGGCGCTGCTGCGCGAGGTGCAGGGCGCGATCGCGGCCGCCGACCCCACCATCCCGATCGCCAACGCACGCACCGTGGACGATCTCGTGAGCGCGAGCGCGTCCAACGCGCGCTTCGTCGCCCGGTTCATGGCCGGCTTCGGACTCGTCGCGCTGGTGCTGACGGTCGTCGGCATCTACGGCGTGATCGGCTACGGTGTGCAGCGGCGCCGGCAGGAGTTCGGCGTGCGCCGCGCGATCGGCGCGGGGCCGCGTGAAATCCTGGCCCTGGTTCTCCGCGAAGCCATCCGGCTGACCGTCGCCGGCATCGCGGTGGGTCTCCCGCTGACGCTCGCGGCCGGCTTCGGTCTGCGACACCTGCTGTTCGACATCTCTCCATACGATCCGATCTCGCTGGCCGGCTCGATCGCGGTCCTCGTCGTGGCCACCATCGCGGCCAGCGTGATTCCCGCCATCGCCGCGGCGCGCATCGGGCCGCGCGTGGCGCTCGAAGACTGACCGGGGCGTCGGACGTCGATGACACGCGTTGCCCTCGCTCGAGCGGTCTCGATCGTCGGCCACCCGGTCGTGCTCCTGCCCCTCGCGGCCCTGATCGCGGCATCGACAGGAGGAGCGTCGCCGAGGCAGCTGCGGCTCGTCGGTGGAGGGTTCCTGGCGCTGGGCGGCATCGTCATGGGGTTCAGCTGGTGGCAGGTGCGAGCCGGTCGCTGGACCCATGTCGACGCGAGCGTTCGGAACGAGCGCAGGCGCCTCAATCTGTTCCTCGCCGTGGTGTGTCTCCTCGGCGCGATGCTGCTCCGGTCGCGCCAGCCCTCGATGTCCATCGGGCTGGCGGCCTCCGGGACCCTCGTCCTGGTGGCCCTGCTCAGCGGGAGGTGGGTGAAAGTCTCCCTGCATGCCGCGTTCGCCGCATTCGCCACGACCCTCGTGTGGCCGATCGCGCCGGCGGTCGTTGCGGGTGTCCTGATGACGGCCGCAGTGGTCTGGTCGCGGCTGGCGCTTGGTCGTCACGTGGCCGCGGATGTCCTGACGGGTGTCCTGCTCGGGGTCGCCGCCGGCGGCGCCTGGCATGTGTGTCGTGTCTGATGCCTGACGTTCCCTCGCGCGCAGCCTTCGGCGTGCCTGCCGAAATGGGCCTGCTGACGAAGCCCTGGGCGGCGATCAAGCTCCTGGTCCTGTACCTCGAGTACTGGATCGTGGGACTGGGCGAGGAGTGGTTCCACGTGTCCAAAGGAAATCTTCTGTTCGATCTCGAGCGCTATTCCGCGGCCGCGGGCGCCTATTCTCGGGCGCTGCAGGAATCGAAGTCGCCCCTGCTCCAGGCTCGCCTGGGTTGGTGCTACATGAGAATGAACATGCCGAACAGCGCGGTCGATCTGCTGACGACGGTCCGGTCGCACAGTGGCCGGCCCGAAGTGGGGATGACGCTCCTGCATGCGCTCATCCAGGCGGGCAAGCTGCCCGAGGCGTCTGTGCTGCACGGAGATCTGATGAAGACGGTCCCGGAGAGCTCGAACGAAATGCGGGCGGATCTGTCCGAGCTTGGCGCGCTGCTGAAGGAGGCGGGCGCGAGCCGCAGTTGACTGTGACGGAGGGCATGCATGCGTCTTCTCATCGCCATCTTCCTGCCGTGGCTGGCGTTCTTCACCATCGGCCGGCCGTTCGCCGGAATCATCTGCCTCATCCTTCAGCTCACCGTGCTCGGATGGGTGCCGGCCGCGATCTGGGCGGTCTACTCGCTCAGCCAGTACAAGACCGACAGGAAGATCGAAGCGGCCCTGGGTCGACGGCCTTAGCCCGCGGCGGAGGCAGGAGGTGAACGTGGCGGAGGGATTCAAGCCGGCGCCGGTCAAACCGGCGATCACGATCGCGGACGTGGAAAAGCTGGACGTGCGCGTCGGCACCATCGTTGAAGTCGCCGAGGTGCCGAAGTCGGCGAAGCTCCTCAAGCTCACGATCGACTTCGGGGATCATCGGCGGACGATCCTGGCGGGCATGAAGCAGGAGCGCGAGAATCCCCTCGAGATCGTCGGCCGGCAGGCGCTCTTCATCGTCAATCTCGAGCCCAGGCGCATGGCCGGCGAAGTGTCGGAGGGGATGCTGTTCGACATCGGGTTCGCGGATGGAATCACGCCGGTGCTGGCGGTTCCGGAGCGGGCCGTGCCGAATGGTGTCCGGGCAGGATAGCGGACGCTTCGCGCCGTTGTCAGAAGGAGGTCGCTGATGCGCGGGAAGGTCGTTGCTGTTGCCCGCGAACTGGCTGCACGTCAGTGGCTGCCGCTCCGGAAGCGAGTGCGTCCTCTACCAGGAGGGCAAGGGCAAGTTCGACTTCAAGCCGGCTTTGGGAAAATAGCATGTGAAGTGGTGCTAGGCTCAGGCCCATCAAGCCGCCGCTCATCCGGATCGGTGAGACATGGACGAAGAGGATTCCCGGGATCTCAGGCGCCGAACTCCCTGGCTGGCACGATGGCTGAAGGCGGGCCTTCTGATCGTGGTCGCCTCCACGATTGGCTGCGACCAGGTCTCGAAGCGCGTTGCGGCGCTTCAGCTCCAGGGCGTTCCCAGCCGTTCCTTCCTCGGCGATCTGATTCGCCTCCAGTATGCGGAGAACGCCGGCGCCTTCCTGAGCCTGGGAGCCGACCTCCCGCTGTGGGTGCGCACGGCGTTTTTCACCGTTGCGACCGGTGCTGCGCTGGCCCTCTGTCTCGTCGCGATCTCCCGGAGCGAATGGGTCGGGCTCTCCCAGGTCGGTCTCGCCTTGATCGTCGGAGGGGGAGCCTCGAACCTGATCGATCGCGTGGGTCACGGCGTCGTCGTGGACTTCCTCAATGTCGGCATCGGCCCGCTGCGGACGGGAATCTTCAACGTCGCGGACATGGCCATCATGCTCGGCGTCACGCTGCTGGTCGTCGGCTGGTTTCGAGGAGGCCACGGTGTCCGGTAACAGTCCCAGGTCGTGGAGCCGCGACGAGGTCGCCTCGATCGTCACGTCGGAGATCGTGTCGCTGCCGGAGGACCGGCTCGCGGCGCTGTCGCCCTTCGTCGAGGCGCTGGAGTCTTTCACCACGGACTCCGGACCGGGAGCGGACGGTCAGTCGTACTGGTTGATCGCCAGACACGGCGGCCGGGTGCTCTACTGGGACGGCGTGGAAGAACAGTTTGCGACGGGTGAGCTCAACGGCCGGGCCTTGAGCGATGTCCGGCTGTGGGGCGACAAGCTCGAGCCGTGCATCCAGGACTTCACCACATGAAGACATCCGGTGCGATGGCGATCGTTCCGGTGGAATGAAGTTCGGCGAGACCTGGGCGATGCGACCCCTTCGATACTCCATCAACGTGACCCTCGACGGGTGCATCGACCATCGCGCGATGATCCCGGACGAGGAGCTGCATCGTCACGCGGTCGAAAACCTCAAGCGGGGCGACGCCCTCCTCTTCGGGCGCGTCACCTACGGAATGATGGAGGAGGCTTTCCGGGGCCCGGCGCGAGCCGCAGCGCTGCCGGATTGGATGCAACCGTTCGCCCGGACGATCGACGCGGCGAAGAAGTACGTCGTGTCGGGCACACTGGAGCGGCCGGACTGGAACGCGGAGCTCGTGCGCGGAGACCTGGGGCCGGCGGTCGAGCGCCTCAAGCGCGAGCCGGGCCAGGGCCTGTTCGTGGGAGGCGTGAAGCTCCCGCAGGCGCTGGCGGAGCTGGGATTGATCGATGAGTACGAGTTCGTGGTGCAGCCGAGACTCGCCGGCCACGGGCCGACCTTGTTCGCGGGGCTTTCGAAACACGTCGACCTCGAGCTCGTGGGCCGCAAGGAATTCGGGTCGGGCGCGGTGGCCATGCGGTGCGAACCGAGAAGGTCGCTGTTCCGTAGACTCGGTCATCCGGTCAGGAGATTCGCCATGTCCTCCGAAGAAGCGCCCCGCCCGCCGTTGCCTCCCTTCGACACGCAGACCGCCGCGCAGAAGGTGCGGATGGCCGAGGACGCGTGGAACACGCGTGATCCGCAGCGCGTCGCGCTGGCCTACTCGCCGGACAGCGTCTGGCGCAACCGCTCGGAGTTCCTGGCCGGACGCGAGGAGATTCGACAGTTCCTGGCGCGCAAGTGGGCGAAGGAGCTCGACTACCGCCTCATCAAGGAGCTGTGGGCCTGCCAGGAGAATCGGATCGCGGTGCGCTTCGCCTACGAGTGGCACGACGACTCCGGCCACTGGTTCCGCTCCTACGGCAACGAGAACTGGGAATTCGACGAGCGGGGCTTCATGAAGCGGCGCATCGCCAGCATCAATGACCTGCCGATCGCGGCCGCCGACCGCAAGTACCACTGGCCGCTGGGAAAGCGTCCAGACGATCATCCCGGACTCTCGGACCTGGGCCTGTAGGGGCGGCGCTCCGGAGACCGTGACCAACATGCAGAAGGGTGTTCTTGCAGCGGTCCTGGCTCTCGGCCTGGGGTGCTCGACCGTGGGACAGGTCGGTCAGGAACCGGCGGCGACCGCGGAGGCGGTATCGAAGAAGCAGGCGAATGCGGCGGACGACGTCCGGGAGGCGGTGTTCCGCTACATGTTCGAGCACAACGCTTCCGTCATGCAGAACAACGCGCCGATCGTGTTCCTGAAGGTCGAAGGAGAGCAGGATCCCTCGCCTGCGTTCCTGGAGCGGTTTGCGAAGCAGTGGCCTCCCGTCGAGCCGGGCTCCTCGGCGTCGGTCTCGCCCTGGACCGGCGCGACCGACAAGAAGACCGGGAAGCGCGGCCTCATCTTCAGGGTCGAGTCACTTCGCTGGATCAGCGACAGCGAGGCGGAGGTCGTCGGCGGCTATTACGAGGGCGGCCTCAGCGCTTCCGGCAACGTCTACCGCGTGAAATCGGAAGGCGGCAAGTGGGTGGTGAAATCCGAGGAGATGATGTGGATCTCGTAGGCGAAGAGTGGCATTCGTCGTAGGCGTGCTGCTGGCGCTCGGGGCGGGGGTGTTCGCCACCACGGTCGGGCTGGACCGCGACCGCATCCGAGATGGCCAGCGCTGAAGCCCGGGCGGAGCCGGCGGACGACTTCGCGCGGCAGCTGCGCGGCTTCGGTCCAATCGGGCTGCTGGCGATCCTGGTCATCGTCGCCGGCAACATCCTCTTCATTCCGCTCAGCGCCGTGCTGGTGCTGGTCTGGGCGCAGCGCTCCGGGACGCCGTGGACGGCCCTCGGGTTCGGCCGTCCGGCGAGCTGGGCCCCCGTCGTGGGGATCGGCGTGCCGGCCGGCGTCGTCCTGAAGCTCGTGATGAAGGCGCTCGTGATGCCGCTCTTCGAGGCGCCGGCGGTGAACGCGCACTACCACGACCTGACGGGGAATCCGGCCGCGCTGCCGGGCATCCTCTACGCGGTCATCGCCGGCGCGGGCTTCGGCGAGGAGACGCTGTTCCGCGGCTACTTCTTCGAGCGTCTCGGCAGGCTGTTCGGTCCCGGTCGCGCCGCGCTCTCGGGGACGATCGTGATCACGACGACCCTCTTCGCCCTCGCGCACTATCACGACCAGGGCTGGCCCGGGGTGGAGCAGGCGGCGATGACCGGCCTGGTGTTCGCGCTCGTCTTCGCGGCCACGCGGCAGCTGTGGATCCCGATGTTGATGCACGCTGCCTTCGACCTCGCGGCGGTCACCTTGATCTACTTCGACTGGGAGACCGCGGTGGCGCACCTGTTCTTCCGGTAGGATCCGCCCATGCCCAACCGCCGCAAGGTCATCGTGCACATCGCGGCCAGCGCCGACGGCTACATCGCCGGACCGGGTGGCGAAATCGACTGGCTGACGTCGCGTCCCGCGCCCGCGGGCTTCTATGGCATGAACGCCTTCGTGAAGACGATCGACACCAGGCTGATCGGACGGAAGACGTTCGACCTCAGCCTGCGCCTGGGGGCGAAGTTCGACTCGAAGGACCGGGCGTTCGTCTTTTCGCACCGGGCCGCGCCTTCCTCCGCCCCGCCGGGCGTGGAGTTCGTGGGCGAGCCGATCGGCCCGTTCATCCACCGCCTGCGCGAGCAGCCCGGGAAGGATCTCTGGCTGATGGGAGGCGGCGAGCTCATCGCGTCGTTCCTCGACGAGCGGGCGATCGACGAGTTCGTCATCAGCGTGGTGCCGGTCTTCATCGGGGACGGGATTCCTCTGATCGCGCGGCGCCATCGCCACGTGCCCCTCGAGCTGCAATCCACCGAGCGCTTCGAGGACGGGCTGGTCCAGCTGCGCTACTCCGTGCCCGCATGACCGAGGCCGCCGACAGGACGAGCCGCCTGTACGGGAACATGCAGACGGGCGTGCTGCTGCTCTTCGCCGCAGTCCTCCTCTGGCAGCCCGGGGCGGTGCTGTTCGAATCGGCGGCGGCGCGCGTCGCCGGCAACGTCCTCTGCGCGATCGGCGTGGGAATCCTGGCCGCCGCGCTCGTGACGCTCCGGGGCACCGTGCAGATCGAGCCGCAACCGAAGGCAGGACGGCAGCTCGTCGAGCGCGGCCTCTATCGCCATCTTCGGCATCCGATCTACACCGCCATCGTCCTGTGCGTCGTCGGGCTTTGGCTCAAGTCGCCTCGCGCGGCGGGGGCGCTCGCGGGACTCCTGGTGATGGTCTTCATCGTGTTCAAGGTGCGCGTCGAAGAGCGCTTTCTCCTGTCGGCCTATCCGGATTACGCGGCCTACCGGGAGCGCACGCGCGGGGTGTTTCTCACGGCGCACCTGTGACGGGAGCATGGCCGGTGCATCGATTCGATTCCTGAGGAGGCGGCTGTGAACTGGAACGTCTGGATTCGGCAGCTCCACCGCTGGGTGTCCGTCGTTTTCACCGTGACCGTCGTCACCAACTTCGTCGCGCTGGGCCTGGGGAAGGGGGCGATGCCGCCGCCGTGGATCACCTATTCGCCTCTCCCGCCGCTGTTCCTGCTGCTGTTCACCGGCCTCTACCTGTTCGTGCTGCCGTACCTGGCCCGGAGGCGGCCGTGAAGCGCTCCGGGGACGACACGGGCGGCGCGGGCGCATCCGCCTCGGAGCGGATCACGAAGCGCATCGCCGAGCTGGACGACTGGCGCGGCGAGACGCTTGGCCGGATCCGCGCCCTCATCCACGAAGCCGACCCGGACATCGTCGAGGAGTGGAAGTGGGGCATCCCGGTCTGGTCGCACGAGGGGATCGTCTGCACCGGCGAGACCTACAAGACCACGGTGAAGATGACGTTCGCGAAGGGCGCGTCCGTGAAGGATCCGGCGGGCCTGTTCAACTCCAGCCTCGAGGGAAACGTGCGGCGGGCGATCGACATCAGGGAGGGCGAGACGATCAAGGCCACCGCGCTGAGGTCGCTCATCAAGGCCGCCGTGGCGGTGAACGTCGCTTCGCGGAAGGCGGCGCCGCGCAAGGCTGCCGGGCGCAAGTCGGCACCGCGCAAGCGCGGCGGCAAGTGACGCGGCGGGATCGCTGAAGCCGGGCGCGCCCGATGTGGAAGCACGTGCTCCTGCTGCTGGCGACGGTCGCGGCATTCGCCGTGTCGCTCGTGATGTTGCAGCAGGTCCTCGGCCCCGGGTCGCCCTGGATGGGGCTCATGGTGATGCTCTGCCTGCTCGGCACGGCGAGATTCGCGGATCCGATTTGCCAGCTGAGGATGCCGTGGGCGCTGAGAGCCGTTCGTCCCTGGGAGCTGAACGGGGATTTCTCCGAGAGGCTCCTCGTGCCGCAGTTCGGCGGGTTGCTGCGCACGACGCCGCTGCGGCTTCTGAATCCGGAGGTCTACGTCTCGCGCCGCGACCCGGTCAGGCTCGTCCGGCAGCTCGAAGCGGCGGAGGCGAGCCACTTCTGGGCCACCCTCGTGCTCATCCCGTGGCAGGTGTGGTGCGCCATCTCCGGTCGCTGGGGCATCTTCGCGCTCTTCCTCGTGATCCAGCTCCTGGGCAACATCTATCCGATCCTGCACCTGCGGCTGGCGCGCGGCCGGCTGGAGCGGGTCATCCGGCGGCAGCAGACTCGAACGGGACCGGTCGTCGCGACGACGGCGAGGTAGCGTGAGATGAGGATGATGGCCCGATGCGGATGATGGACGTGGGACGCCTGCGGGAGATCGTGCGCTATCCGATCAAGTCGATGGCCGGGGTCGCGGCAGAGTCGGCCCTTCTCGGTGCACATGGGCTCCCGGGGGACCGGCGCTACGCCTTCCGCCGCAAGCGGGTTCTGCTGGGCATGCCGTGGCTGACGGCGAGCCGCCTGCCGGAGCTGCTGCTCTACCAGCCGGTCCGATTCGACGACGCCTCGGGTGAGCCGCTGCCGACGCACGTGCGCTCGCCGTCGGGGGCGCATCTCGAGCTGCAGAGCGAAGAGCTGCGGGCCGAGCTGGCCGGCCGTTTCCGCGGCGGTGTGGAGCTGGTGCGCCTCGACCAGGGCATCTTCGATGAGACGCCGGTCTCCATCATCAGCCTGGCCACGATCGCGGGGATCGGACGCGAGGCCGGGCTCGAGCTCGATCCCCGCCGCTTCCGCGCCAACTTCGTGCTCGACACGGAGCAGACGAAGCCGTTTCACGAAGACGGCTGGGTCGGACACACGCTGCTGTTCGGGGAGGCCGATCCGCCGCCCGCGGTGAGGGTCACGAAGTGCGACCTGCGCTGCGTGATGATCAACCTCGATCCGGACACCGCGGCGCAGGACGCGCGCGTCATGAAGACGGCGACCCGCCTCAACCGGAACAACGCGGGGGTGTACGCGACGGTCGTGCAGACAGGAACCATCCGCGTCGGCGATCGCGTGCGCCTCGCCGACCTCGCCTGAGGTATCGTGAACCCGGCGGAACTTCTCGAGGGGGCGGAAATGAACCGGTTGTCGGCGGGTTTGCGGGCGGGTGTCGTGAGCGTCATCGTTCTCGGACTCACGACCGGCCCGACGGTTCGGGCGTCGGGCGAGGAGAAGCCGCAGGCTCACGAGGGGCAGGCCCAGGGTGCCCAGGCCCACGAGGCGCATCCCCCGCACTGGACCTACGAGGGCGACACCGGTCCCACGCACTGGTCCGAGCTGGCTCCGGAGTTTTCGCTGTGCGCCGCGGGGCACGCGCAGTCGCCGATCGATCTCTCCGCCACGAAACGGGAGGCTTCGCCCGCGCTCGAGTTCCACTACCGGCCGAGCCACCTGAACGAGCTGAACAACGGCCATACGATCCAGGTGAACTACGACGCCGGCAGCTCGATCTCGGTGGGCGGTGTGCGCTACGACCTGGTGCAGGTGCACTTCCACATCCCGAGCGAGCACACGGTCGGCGGCAAGGCGTACGCCGCCGAGGCGCATCTCGTGCACAAGAGCGCCGACGGGCAGCTGGCCGTCATCGGCCTGCTGATCGATCGCGGCGCGGCGAGCCAGCCGCTGGCGCAGCTGTGGGCGCATCTTCCCGCCACGGAAGGTCCCGTCCACCAGGAAACCGGCAACCTCAACGCGGCGCGCCTGCTGCCGGCGAAGCACGCCGCGTGGCGTTACGAGGGCTCGCTGACGACGCCGCCGTGCACCGAAGGGGTCCACTGGTTCGTGCTGGAGTCGCCCATCACCCTGTCCGCCGAACAGCTCGAGCGGCTGCGCGGCATCCTGCACGTCAACAACCGGCCGGTGCAGCCGCTGCACGAGCGGACCGTCAGCGAAGACCCGCTGCCGTGAGATTCCGCGCATGATGGTCTGTCCCCGCTGCAAGTCGGAGTACCGGGACGGGTTCACCACCTGCGCGGACTGCTACGGTCCCCTCGTCGCCGCTCCCGAACCCGGAGCGGAGCCGCCCGCGCCCGCGCACGAGGACGGCGATCTGGTCCCCGTGTTCGAGTCGAGCGAACCCTCGCTCATCCTGATGGCCAAGTCGGTGCTCGAGGCGGCGGGCATCGCCTTCGGGACCCGCGGGGAAGGCGCCGAGGACCCGCTCGGGCTGGGCCGGTTCCCGGCGCGGATGAACCTGGTCACCGGTCCCGTGGTCTTCGAAGTGGCGCCCCCCGACGCGAAGGAGGCCGCCACGTTGCTGGCCGATCTGCGTGCCGGCTCCGAGCCCGACGGCGAGAGCTCCGGGTCCGCCGGCGAGGAGCAGGTGCTGCTCGTCAACCGATCGATGCCGCCGGGGACGATCATCCCCGAGCTGGCGTACCCCGACGTGCGCGAGGCCGCGGCGTGGCTGTGCCGGGCGTTCGGGTTCCGCGAGCGGCTGCGTATCGCCGACCATCGCATCCAGCTCACGCTCGAGGACGCCTCGGTCGTGGCGATCGAGGCGCCGCCCGGCCAGGCGGGTGACGCGCCGCTCACGACGCACGGCGTCATGGTCCGCGTCGCCGACGCGCAGGCGCACCACGATCGGGCGGAGGGAGCGGGGGCGCGCATCACCAGCCCGCCGACCGATTATCCTTTCGGAGAGCGCCAGTATTCGGCACTCGATCCCGCGGGGCATCGCTGGACCTTCTCGGAGTCGATCGAAGACGTCGACCCGGAAGACTGGGGCGGTGAGGTCGTCGAGGGCGTTGAGTCCTAGCGTCGGGTTGCGCTTCCGCGTCCGCTCCGGCTCGAGCTCGCGGGCCCGCGGGGTGCGGCGCTCCCGGCCACGCCCCGCGCTGCAACCTTCGCATCTCGTCGCGGCGCTCCTGCTGCTGTGCGTTCCTTGTCCGGACGGCGCCGCGGACATGGTGAATCCGCCTCCGCCGCCCGGACCGTTCTCGCTCCGCGTCACGCTTCCGGCGCCGGATGCCGTCGTGGGACGGACGATCAAGGTGTCGTACAGCCTCACCAACGACACGGAGACGGAGCTCCACGGCTGCGCTGACGACTGGAGCGCCGGAGTCTGGTGGGGGCCGGCGGGGATCCGCGCGACCTTCGTCCAGGGCGCGTTCCAGTGCGAGGCGTGGGGGAAATTCGACCTGGGGCCGCACGCGTCGCGGACCTGGTCCTCGGACGTCCATGTCCTGAACGTGGGAATCGGTGACGGACGCTTCGTGGGCGTGGTGCGCTCGACCGGAGACTCGTGGTCCGGCGAGGTGCGCTCGCCCGCCGTTCCGGTGGTGTTCCGCGATCCGCACGACGCGAAAGACAAGGCGTATGGTGACGTCGGGGCGGGCGGGGATGTCGCCAGGAGCGCCGCGCCGGAGGCCATGACGATCGGCATCATCGACTTCTACGGCCGCCAACGCGTGGGCGAGGCCGAGGCGCGCGCGGCGCTGGCGTTCAAGGAAGGCGACACCTTCAGTCCCGACGGGCCGCCTCCCGAAACGTTCCGGGCCACGGCCGAGCGTCTGAAGCAGCTCCCGGATGTCCTCCACGTCAGCATGACGCCGATCTGCTGCGACGCGGGCCGGCTCATCGTCTACGTCGGTCTCGAGGAGCGTGACGCGCCGGCGTTGCACCTGCGCTCCGCCCCGAAGGGCAAGGAGCGGCTGCCGGCGGACGTCCTGGCGGCGGCCGCGAGGTTCGGGAAGGCCTTCACCGAAGCGGTGAAGCGCGGCGACAACGGCGAGGACCGGTCGCAGGGACACTCGCTGATGCACGACCCCGCGACGCGCGCCATCCAGGAGGAGTTCCCCGGTTTCGCACGGCGGGATCTCGCGACGCTGCGCCGCGTGCTGAAGAACTCCTCGGAGGCGGACCATCGGGCGGTCGCGGCGCAGATCCTCGGCTACGCCCATGACAAGCAGGCGGTCGTCGGCGATCTCGTCCGGGCGATGAGCGATCCGGAGGAAGCGGTGCGCAACAACGCCATGCGGGCGCTCCTGGTCTTCGCGGACACGGTTCCGGGGCCGGGTCGCGCCGTGCCGCGCGTGCCGGCGGATCCGTTCATCGAGTTCCTGCACTCGCCCGAGTGGACCGATCGCAACAAGGCGTCGGGAGCGCTGGAAGCGCTGACGCGGGGGCGCGACGCCGGGATGCTGGCGACGCTCCGGAAGACGGCCCTCGTCCCGCTGAGCGAGATGGCGGAATGGAAATCCTCGGGGCATGCGCTGCCGGCGTATCTCATCCTGGCGCGCATCGCCGGCAAGTCGGACGCGGATGCCATGCAGGCGTGGGATCGCGGGGATCGTCGTGCCGTCATCGACGCCGTGACCGTGCGCCCGGAGCGGTCGGGATAAACAGATGCTCGAATCGCGCGTCACTCCGACCGGCGACCTGATCGTCTTCCCCTCACGCTGGAAGCTGGTCCTGGTGCTCCTCGGCGCCGCCGGCTGCGTCGCCGTTTCGCTGTGGCTGCTCACCCTGCACCTCGGCTGGATCGCCGAGGCCCGCGTGGTGCCGGCGGCGATCGCGGGCATCGGCTTCTTCGGTCTCGTATTCAGCTACTGCGTGTACCGGCTGGTGCGATGGCGCCCGATCCTGGTGATCGGGGCGGAGGGGCTCGTCGAGCAGTCCTCCCTGATCAGCGTCGGGCGGCTGCGCTGGGACGAAATCGACCACATCGTTCCCTATGCCTTTCGCGGCCAGCCGATGCTCGGCATCGTGCCGCGCGACCAGAAGGCGGTGATGGCGCGGGCGGGATGGATCGCGCGCATGGCGATGAAGGCCAACGGACCGCTCGGGTGCGCGCCGATCAACATCGCGCAGGTGGTCCTGCCCGGCACGGCCGAGGAGCTGGCGCTGCTCATCGCAGGGCGTTACGGGGTGAGGGTGAAGAGCGTTCCGAGCTTCGGGCCGGGTCACTGACCGTGGGACGCCACGCCGGGCTGCTGCTCGTCGGCGCGGGGTTCGCGCTCATCGTGCTGGGATTGCTGGCCTGGAGCGGCGCGCTCTCCTGGCTCGGCCGCCTGCCCGGCGACATCCGTGTCGAGCGGCCGGGCTTCCGTCTCTTCGTCCCGATCACCACGATGGTGCTGATCTCGCTGCTGCTGACTGCGGTGCTCGCGGTCGTGCGCCGGATCCGCTGAGGGCGCGCGCCGCTGTGCCGCCGATCGCGAAGGCGGGGCGCTACGGCGTCCGGAGCGCGACGAGCGGATCGATGCGGGAGGCGCGGCGCGCCGGGAACCACGACGCGGCGCCGGCGACGGTCGCGATGATGAGGGCGATCGCCGCGTAGACCACCGGATTCGACGGCGTCACCTCGAACAGGAACGTCTGCAGCAGGCGCGTCGCCGCGAAGGCGGCGAGACCGCCGATGCCGATGCCCCAGGCGGCGAGCCGCATGCCTTCGAGCACCACCATGCCCTGGATGGCGCCCGGGCGCGCGCCGAGCGCCATGCGCACGCCGATCTCCCCGGTGCGCTGGCGGATGAGATAGGCCATCACCCCGTAGAGGCCGATGGCGGCGAGCACCACGGCCAGCGCCGCGAAGATCCCGAGCAGCACCATGACGAGCCGCCGGTCCGCCGTCAGCTGCGCGATGACGGCGTTCATCGTCTGGGGCTGCAGCAGCGGCAGCGTCGGATCGACCTCCTTCAGCGCGGCGCGCACCGCCGGGGCGATGGCGGCCGGATCACCCGCGACGCGGAGGATGAGGGCGTTGAAGTTCTCGGGCCGCTGCAGCGTCGGCAGGAAATACTCCGCCACCGGCGCCGAGGTCAGATCGATCGAGTGATTGTCGGCGACGACGCCGACGATCTCCGACTCGATCTGCCCCATGCCGGTGATCAGGTGCCGGCCGATCGGATTCTCGGTGCCGAAGAACTGGTGCGCCATCGTCTCGTTGACGATGACCACGTGCGGGATGTTGGGACGGTCGCGCTCGTCGAAGTCGCGCCCCTGGCGGAGCGGAATGCCGAGTGTCTTGAACATCCCGGGGCTGACCAGGTGCCGGAGCCCGCTCGGGCGCTCGCTCATCGGCGCGAGGTCCTTGCCGACCACGGCGACCGGGGCGACCGGCACAGCACCGCTGAGCGGCAGGGCGTCGCTCAGGGCGACCGAGGTCACGCCCGGCAGCGCCGCCATGCGCTCGAGCAGGCGGCGGTAGAAGCCGGCGAGGTCGTCGTCGGTCGGGTAGCGGTTCATCGGGACGTTGATGCCGCCGACGAAGAGCCCGTCGGGCTGGAACCCCGGGGCGACGCGCTGCAGCCGCGCGAAGCTCGCGAGCAGCAGCCCTGCCGAGACGAGCAGCACGAACGACAGGGCGATCTCCGCCGTCAGCAGTCCCTTGCGGAAGCGGCTCGCGGCGACGCCCGCGGTCGAGCCGCGCGAGGCCGACTGCAGCTCTTCGTTCACGTCGGGCTTCGCCGCCTGCAGCGCCGGCACGAGGCCCATCACGAGACCGGTCAGGAGCGCGAGCGCGGCGGTGAACGCGAGCACCACGGGATCGATGCCGATCTCGATCGAGCGCGGGACGAAGTCGCGGCCGACGCTGAGGAAGGCGTCGAGGCCCCACTGCGCGAGCAGCAGGCCCAGCAGCGCGCCGCCGGCGGCGACCATGACGCTCTCGATCAGGAACGGCCGGATGACGGCGCCGCGGCTGGCGCCGAGCGCGATGCGCACGGCGATCTCCTTGCGCCGGCCGGTGAAGCGGGCGAGCAGCAGGTTCGCGACATTGGCGCAGGCGATCAGGAGCACGCAGCCGACCGCGGCGAACAGGATCGCGAAGGTGCGGCGCTGGTTGCCGACCAGGCTCTCGAGCCACGGAGTCACGACCGCCTGCGACGGCGCGTCCACGTTCTTCGGGTGATCGGCCTTGTACGCGGCCGCCAGCACCTTCACGTTCTCGCGCGCCTGCTCGAGCGTCACCCCCGGCTTCAACCGGCCGAGCACCTGGAACGCGAACGCTCCGTTGTCCACCTGCGCCGGGACCAGGAACGGGACTTCCTCCGGCCGCGGGGCCCAGAGATCGATCTGGTTGAACGGAAAGCGGGAGAGCGACGGAGGAAGGATGCCGATGACGGTGTGCGGCCTGCCGTCGAGCGTCAGGGCCCGGCCGATTGCGTCCGGACTGCCGTCGAACAGCCGGCGCCACAGGCGCTCGCTGATGAGGACGACGTCGGGCCCTCCTTTGGCCTGCTCCTCCGCGGAGAAGTCCCTCCCCTGCAGGGGCTGCACGCCGAGCAGGGGCATGGTGTCGGCCGAGACCATCACGCCCTGGAGCTGCTCCGGATCGCCGTGCCCCGTCATCGTGAAGGGGGTGAAGGCGGCGACCGACAGGTGGCTGAACACCTGCTGGTGGTCCTGCACGACGCCGTAGCGCGGCAGGGAGAAGGGGGCGTTGTCGAGCTGCCGCTCGGGAAGGTGCGACGTCAGCTGGACCACCCGCTCCGGCTCCACGAACGGCAGCGGGCGCAGGAACAGCGTGTTGATGATGCTGAACATCGCGGTGTTGGCGCCGATGCCGAGGGCCAGGGCGAGCACCGCGAGCAGGGTCGATCCGGCGGACTTGAACAGCAGGCGGACGGCGTACCGGCAGTCGGAGAGCATGGCCCATAGTAACGAAGGGGGAGCGCCGGTGGTTCACCCAACCGCGCGTCCCTTTGCGGGAGGGGGGGCCCTATAATCCGGCAGGCCCGGGAGGCCGCCCGGCAAGACATGTCGCGAAGAGTCTGGATCCTGCTGCTGTCGGTGTCATTGAGCCTCGCGTGCTCGGGGGAAGCCGGGCCGAAGGCCGCCGGCGCATCGCAGGGACAGGCGACAACCGCCCAGGGGCAGGCGCCGCGGCCGGCTCCTGCGTCCCCGGCGCCGCCGGCACGCGACCCGTCGTGCGGCCCGGAGGTCGAAGGGCAGGCGGACAACGTGCGCTCGGCGGTGCTCGACGCCCTCATCCGGCAATCGCTGCAGAAGGCGGCGGCCGCAGGGACGCCGCACGGCGAGATCATCATCGGCGAGGAGCAGCGGATGCCGAACGGCCAGGTGTTCGTCCACGATGCGTCGCCGGGCGTGACCGCGCACTTCGCGAACCACACGCCCCCCGTCGGCGGGTATTCGAGCGGCTTCTCCATGAACGGGGGCCACACCGATCGGAAGAAGGGCCTCGTCGCGTTCACGACTGGCGAGATCTGCTGGAAGAGCGGCGGGGAGGCGGTCGTCAAGGCGCGGACGATCGGCGACGACAGCCATACGGCGTGGTCGGCGACGCTGCAGCGCACCGGCGCCGACTGGCTGGTGAAGTCGATCGACGCGCGCCGCTGACACGGGAGGGGCCGACATGGACGTCGCTGACGCGCAGCGGGAGGTTCGGCAGGTCTTCCGGGGCGGCTTCGTGGGGCAGCTGGTGTCCGGCCTGCTCTGGCTCGCATCGGCGGCGGCCGCGACGTGGGGAACGCCGCGCCTGGCGATCCTCATCGTGGTGTGCGGCGGCTTCTTCATCTTTCCGCTGACGATGCTGGGGCTGCGCCTCCTCGGCGGGCCGTGGAAGCTCAGCCCGGGCAATCCGCTCAACGCGCTCGGGATGCAGGTCGCGTTCGTCCTGCCTCTCTGCCTGCCGCTCGTCGGCGCCGCCACGATGGAGAAGCTGGAGTGGTTCTATCCCGCGCTCATGATCCTGCTGGGCGCGCACTACCTGCCGTTCATCTTCCTCTACGGGATGCCGATGTTCGGCGTGCTCGCGGCGGCGCTCGTCAGCCTCGGCCTGATGATGGCGAACGCGGCCCGGCCGGCGTTCGCCGCGCCCGCCTGGATCACCGGGTCGATCCTGATCGGCTTCGCGTTCGCGGGACTGTGGCTCGCCGGCCGCGAGGTGCACCATGACGCCGCCCGCGCCGGGGTCGGCGGCGGGCCTTCCGTCGGGTAGACTTTTCCTCCGCCGGAGGAGGAACTTGGACCACGACGCAGGACTCCCGCCGCCGATCGTGCGGCTCTGTCTCGTGACATTGCTGGCGGGATGCGTGCTGGCGGCCGCGCCGCCGCCGGCGGCCCCCCAAGGATCGTCTCCCGCGACGTCCAGGGGAACGACCGCACCGCCGAAAACCGCGCAACCGAAAACGGCCCAGCCGAAGACCGCGCCGCCGAAGTCCTCCGCGACGGCGGCGCGCACCGCGACCTTCTCGTTCGTCTGCGCCACGCCGGCGGTGCTGCTGCCGGCGCCGGTGAAGCAGATCGTCACGCAGCTCACGCGGGCGCACAAGGCCGACGGCGCCCGGCCGTGGGGGGACCGCGCCGTGTCGCTGCGGCTGCGCAAGGACAAGCCCCCGGTGTATTTCGTCCCGCTGACGTGCGGCACCACGGGGAACTGCACCTGGGGCATCGTGGATTCGTCGCCGGCGAAGAGCCTCGGCGTGTTCGCGGGCGCGGTCGTCCAGGTCGAGACCGCGGGCTCCGGCTGGCCGCCGATCCAGGTCTTCACCAGCGGCGCCGGCGGAGACACCCGGCTCGAGACCCTCAAGCTGATGGACGGGCAGTACCGCGCGCAGGCCTCGGCCGGGAAGCCGGGGGCGAACACGGTCGCGCAGCTCCAGTCCTGCATGGACAACGCCTCCTGCTGTCCGCGGCTCGGCGGCGCGCCGTGACGCGTCCGCGCCGATGAAGGCCGCCGGGCGCATCGGTGTCGTGCTCGCGGGCTACATCCTGGCGGCGGGGGTCGCGTCGGGCGCCGTCGCGCTGAATGCGGCGACGCAGCGCGGCGTCGATCGCTCGGGCGGGATGTCCGCCTTCGGCGATCTCGTCCTCTTCCTCGGGGTGTTCGCGGTGGCGGCGATCCCGGCAAGCAGCGCCGGCCTGTACTTCCTGCGCGGACAGGGCTGGTTCTGGTCGGCGCTGGCAGTCCTCGCCCCCGCGATCGCGCTCACGGGCCTCATCGCCTCGGCGATCTTCCTCGGGTCGAGCGGCCGCGCCACGGGGAGCGACTCGATGATCGGCGTGTGGTCGCTGTACTCGGTGCTGCGGATCCTCGCAGCGCCGATCTGTGCGATCGTCTTCCTGCTCGCGGGGATCTTCGCCCCGAAGCGGCCGTGGCGGATGGCGCTGCTGTTCGCCGCGACGGTCGAGGGCGCCGCGTTCGGCGCGGTGGTGCTGGGCGTGCTGCTCCGGGCCTGAGGCCGGTCACCGTCCGCGTCTGATCCAGGTCACCAGCAAAGAGGAGGAGACATCCGTGCGTCGCGCTGCGATCGTTCTCCCACTGTCTTTTCTGCTCGGCGCCACCGTGGCGGTCGCGGCCGACCCGCCGGCCACGCCGTCACCCGCACCTTCCAGCGCCGCTCAACCGGCCGCTGAGGCCGCGGCGCCGCTGCCGTCGGTGACGCTCCCGGCGGCGCTGGCCCGGGTGCTCACCGACTACGAGGCCGCCTGGCGGAATACCGACGCAAAGGCGCTCGCGGCCCTGTTCGCCGAGGATGGCTTCGTCCTGTCCAGCGGCTCGGCCCCCGTGCGCGGGCGGGCGGAGATCGAGAAGCACTACCAGGGCGCCGGCGGGCCGCTGGCGCTGCGCGCGTTCGCCTACGGAACCGACGGCGCGCTCGGCTGGATCGTCGGAGGGTTCGCGCGCGAGGCGGGGCAGCCGGACAGCGGCAAGTTCACGCTGACGCTGAGCAAGGGCCCGAACGGCCGGTGGCTCATCAACTCCGACATGGACAACGGCAACCACCGCCCGTCCTGAATCCCGCCGAGCGCCGTGAAGCCTCGGAAGTCTGCGGATCGGAAACCCGTCGCCATGGTGCTGCGCAACCGTGTCAGCGAAGTCCGCAGAATCCCCGAGAAAGTCCTGGAGGTCCTTGCGAAGCGCGGGTCAGTGAGCGGCGCGCGATGAGGACAGGTCGTCGCGGAAGATCGAGCCGCTCTTCATGACGAAGCGGACGTCCGCGAGGACTTTCACGTCGGCGAGCGGATCGCCGCTGACGGCGACGAGGTCGGCGAAGGCGCCGGGAGCGACGACGCCGATCTCCCCCTTCATGTCGAGCATCTCGGCGGCGCGCGACGTCGCCGCGTGGATGGCGCTCATGGGGGTCAGGCCGAACTGCACGAGGTAGGGGAACTCCTGCGCCTCGGACTCGGTCCAATCGATGCCGCCCATGTCGGTGCCGTAGACGATCTTCACGCCGGCCTTCACCGCCGCCTTCACGGTCGGGCCGTGCACCTCGGCGCGGAGCCGGTCGCGCTTGCCGCCGGGGCTGTCCTCCGGGCCCCACGACTGGTAGTACGGGGCGATCGTCGGGCAGTACCAGGTGCCCTGCTTCACCATCTGCGCGAGCTGCGCGCCGGTGATCTCCAGGCCGTGCTCGATCGAATCGCAGCCGCCGTCGAGCGCGCGTTGCAGCCCCATGCCGTTGTAGGCGTGGCAGGCGACCTTCTTTCCCCAGCCGTGCGCTTCATCGACGATGGCCTTCAGCTCCTCGACGGTGAGCGTCGGCTGCGAGAAGAGCTTGCCCTGCTTGTCCGCCCAGGAGCGGTGCGTCATGTAGACCTTGATCCAGTCGGCTCCGTGCTCGAGCTGCTCGCGCGCCGCCTTGCGCGCCTCGACCGGGCCGTCGACGATCTGCGCCCCCTTCGGCATGGTCAGCTCGGGCGCGTAACCCTCGAGGTTGTAGCCGCCGCTCGTCGAGATGGCGCGGGTCGCGGCGAAGAGGCGCGGACCCGGGATCGTTCCCTCCTCGATGGCCTCCTTGATCTCCACGTCGCCGTAGCCGGCGCCCTCGGTCTCGAGGTCCCGCAGCGTCGTGAACCCCTGCTCGAGGGCGCGCCGGCAGGCGAACGTCGCGCGCGCCGCGCGCAGGGCGATGCCGGCTTTCAGGATGTTGGCGTCGTAGCCGCCCTTCTCGGGCTTCTCGCCCCACAGGAAGATGTGCGTGTGCGCGTCGATGAGCCCCGGCAGCACCGTGGCCGAGGACAGGTCGATGACCTTCGCTCCCGCGGGAATGGACGTCGCGCCGTCGGCGACCTTCTCGATCCTGTCGCCGCGCACGAAGACGAGCTGGTTCTTCTTCGCCGTCTCGGACGCGCCGTCGATGAGGGTCCCGGCCTTGATGACGATCTGGGCGACGGGGGTCGCGGCCGGCGGGGTCGTCCCCGGCTGCTGCGCGGTGGACGGCTGCACGGCGGCGGTGCACGCAAAGAGAACGGCCGCAACGACGGTTCCGGCGTGGCGCATCGATCCCTCCTGTCCTGGTCGGCGATTCGGGGGCGGAAGGTATCATGCCCGGCCTCTCGGGAGGGTTGGTCATGGTCCCACCGGCACCGGGCGCCGTCGCGGCGGCGATCCAGGCGGTCAGGGCGTCAGGCGCGATCGTGAATGTCCTGCCGGACGAGTTCCAGCGCCTGCTGGAGCAGAACGTCCAGGGCCTGCTCGTGCACACGCAGGCAAAATACTTTACCCGCAGGCACAGGTAGCTGATGGGCTACCGCGGCCTGGCCTTCTCCACGGCGACGCGCGAGCCGCTCCGTCTGCCGCGCACCGTGCAGGTCATCGAGGCAAAGAAGATCCGGGTCCCGACATGAGGGGGTTTCGGGCAAGATAGGGCCTTCGAAGGAGGAAGACTCATGGGGGGCGGAGCAGCGGCCGCGGCGGCGGCGGCCATCGCGCAGGCCATCAAGGCGTCGGGAGCGATCGTGCAGGTCGAGCCGGAGGATTTCCAGCGGCTCGTCGAGCACAACGCGCAGGGGCTGGTGGTGCACTCGGCGCCGAAGCTGTTCCAGCCGAAGCACCGCTACATCATGGGTTACAAGGGGCTGGCGTTCTTCACCAAGTCGAAGGAGCCGCTCGTCATGCTGCGCGGGCTCCAGGTGATCGAAGCGAAGAAGATCTGGATCCCCGGATGAAGAAGAAAAAAGGGAAGTCGAGCGCGACCGATGCGGGATTGCGGGCGCTGCGCGCCTTCGGTCTCGCGTATCCGAAGGCGCACACCAAGAGCCCGTGGCCGGGGCATCTCGACCTCGCGGTGAACGACAAAACGTTCGCCTACCTCAGTCTCGAAGGGGAGCCGTTCAGCATCTCCTGCAAGCTGCCGCACAGCGGCGGCAAGGCGCTGATGCTGCCGCACGCGGAGCCGACTCCCTACGGCCTCGGCAAGAGCGGCTGGGTGACCGTGAAGTTTCCCGAAGGGAAGCCGCTGCCGCTCGACATCCTGAAGGCCTGGGTCGACGAGTCATACCGCGCGCAGGCGCCGAAGCGCCTGGTCGCGACGCTGGGCTCCCGGCCCGGCGATGTCCCGGACGATGCGGCGCCATCGAAGCCCGCGGCCAGGACCGCGGCGCCGGTGAAGAAGCACCCGGCAGCCCGGCGCCGCACGCGCTGACCGCGCGCTCTCTCCGCGGTTCCACGGATGGGCCGCGCCCGGGGCGCGTGCTATCACCGATCGCGTCTCGCTTTCTCGACAGGGCGCGCACTCCGGCGGCCAGGGGCCCGGACCGCGCGACGACATGACGCATCGCACCGGCCCGCCTCCCGCTCGCGCGGGCCCGAATTGAAGAGGTGAATTCCCCATGAAGGCGCTCTGCTGGCACGGCAAGGGCGTCGTCCGCGTGGACGACGTCCCCGATCGGGCGCACGTGCTGCGCCAGGCCATCTACTGCGCGCGCAAGGGCGGGACCGTCTCCATCCCCGGCGTTTACGTCGGCTTCCCCGACAAGCTGCCGATGGGCGCGGCCATGAACAAGGGGCTGACCTTCAAGATGGGGCAGACGCACGTGCAGCGCTACATGAAGCCGCTCCTGGCGCGCATCGAGAACGGCGAGATCGATCCGTCGTTCGTCATCACGCACAAGGTCGGCCTCAAGCAGGCGCCGGAGATGTACAAGACGTTCCGCGACAAGCAGGACGGCTGCATCAAGGTCGTGCTGCAACCGGCGGCATGATGCACGGCCGCGGCGCGTCCCTCCCCGCGCGTGCCCGGATGGGCGCATGACGAGACGAAGCGGCGCCTTGCGTGGACCGTCAGGTGGCCTCCTCTTCCTGGCGGGGGTGCTGCTCCTGAGTGCCGCGAGGGTCCGTCTTCCGGGCCGGGCCCTCGCGGCCGAGGGTGGGGCCGGATCGGCGGCTGCGACCGGAGGCGGCGCTGCGAGCGGCGCCGGAGCCGGGGCCGGCGGCGGGCTGCCGATGCGCGTCGCGACCGAAGGCAGGACCATCGACGAAGAGCGGCAGCGGCAGGCGGAGCTGGCGACGCGGCTGCTCACCGCGCTCCCGGCACGCGCGCTCGATGCTCCGGTGCGCCTCGAGCCGACCCGCGAGGAGATCCGCAGCGTCGTGAGGCCCGGCCTGCCGCGCGACGAACCGCTGCGCATCGGCGTGGTGAAGAGCCTGTCGGCCCGCCTCGACATCGCCGGTCTCGCGACCGCCCGGCGTGGCGCCGGCGGCCCGACGAAGGATGGCGGCTACGAGTGGGCGGTGGCGGTGGTTTCGCCGCCGGCGGGCGCGATGCGCTTCCACATCGAGGGCATGGAGCTGCCGCCCGGGGCCGAGCTGTTCCTCTTCAGCCGCGCCGGCGAGGCGTTCGGGCCGTACACCGGGAACGGTCCCAACGACGACGGCGAGTTCTGGACCGACACGCTGTTCGGCGGCGAGGCGATCCTGCAGGTCCACGTGCCTCCGCCCGCGACGGCGGACGAGGTCGCGCAGGTCGCGTTCCTGGTCAGCGAGGCCGGCCTCGTCCTGCCGCGCTTCGCGGGACCGGGCACCGATGCGATTGCGAACCTGGCGCGCCCGCCGGCCGGCCGGGGCGGGTCCGTGGCCGGCGATGGCTCCGCGGCGGGGATCGCCCTGCAGGCTCCGAGCGGACCGTTCCCATGCGGCAGCCCGGCCTGTCTCGTGGACGCGACCTGCACGGGGACGGTCTCAGCGGCGACGCTGGCTCGCAACGCGGTCGCCAAGATGGAGTGGCCGAGGGGCCATTTCCTGTACACGTGCAGCGGCGCGCTCATCAACGACGACAATCCGGATCGGGACAACCTCTTCCTGACGGCAGCGCACTGCCTCGATCGCAATCGGTTCGCGCTCAACGTGCAGTTCTACTGGCGGTTCGCGACGTCCTCGTGCAACGGCCAGTGCCCGGCCAACGAAGGCTGGCCATTCCGGACCGCGGGCGCCGTGGTGCTCGCGACCGGCAGGCGCGGCGACTACACGCTCCTGCAGCTCCTGGCGCCGCCACCGGCTGGCTCGGTCTTCCTCGGCTGGAGCACCGACCCCGTGGCCGATTCGGCCGGCCTGCCGCTCTACCGCATCAGCAATCCCGACTTCGGGCCCCAGGTGTATTCGCGGCACGACGTGGATCCGGCGGCGCCGATGTGCGCCGGCTGGCCGCACGGGTTCTTCATCTACACCCACGACATCGTCGGCGCGATCGACGGCGGCAGCAGCGGCTCGCCCCTGTTCAACGCCCAGGCGCAGATCGTCGGCCAGCTCAGCGGCTCGTGCGGCAGCGACGTCTCCGACGTGTGCTCGTCGGGCCCCGACGAGGCCAACAGCACGGTGGACGGAGCGTTCGCCGCGTACTTCCCGCGCCTGCAACCGATCCTCGCCCCCTGACAACGTGGACCCGATAATGTGGTGACCGCGGCTGGATAAGCGTCGCCGGCGTTCGTTCGGCGGCGGACGTTGCCTCCTGCAGGATGCCCTCCTTCTCTCAGAAGAATCTCAGATTCTGAGACGGCACGGCACGTGATTGTCGGCGGCTCATGCACTGGCCCGGGACACCGGTGGAGCATCTGTCGGGGTTTCAACCCGCTTTTTGCCCCCGGCGCGGGTGTCCAGAACACGTCCGCCTGACCCCGGGATTCCGCTTCGAGCGGCATGGCTTCTACAGCACGCGCCGGCGTTGGCGCATCCCGCGGTTTCGGTGCTTCGTGTGCCGCGCATCGTTTTCCAGGCAGTCGTTCGCCGTGTCGTATTACAGCAAGCGGCCGGAGCTGCTCATCCCGATCGCCGCAGGGATCGTGGGCGGGTCGGCGCATCGGCAGATCGCGAGAACGCTCGGATGCGCCCCTTCGACCGTGACGCGCAACGCGGCAAGGCTTGGCCGGCACGCCATTCTCCTGCTGGCGCTGAGCCGGCACGAGCTCGCGGGTCGTCTATCGAACGAGGCGTTCGTCTTCGATCATTTCGAGACGTTCGAGTTCACGCAGGATTACCCGTTCGGTGTGGGGACGCTGGTCGGATCGAAATCGTGGTTTGTCTACGACCTCGATCCGGCGCCGCACGGACGCTCGGGACATATGAGCCCGACGCAACGCCACCGCGTGGACCGGCGTCCAGAGCGCCGGACGCATGGCGGGTACCTCGGCTCGACCAGGCGAGTCTTCAAGCGCCTGCGGGACGCGGCTTCGCCGGGGACGGTCCTGACGGTCATCGGAGACGGGCACCAGGCGTACGACCGCGCCCGGCAGGATCCCTCGCTGCAGGGCAGAATCATTCTCGAGAGCTATCCGAACCCTCCGCGTGGTCCGAAAGGGTCACCTCGCAGTGAAGCGGCGCGCCTCCGCGATGAGCATTTGTTCCCTGTGGACCTCCTGCACAAGATCCTGCGGCACTCTCTGGCGCACCAGCGGCGCGAAACGATTGCATTCGGCCGCCGGATCAATGCTGTGATGGAGCAGATGTTCCTGACAGCAGCGTGGCGCAACTTCGTCAAGAAAAGAAGCGAGCGGATTTCACGAAGCGGGAGCCCTGCCATGCGTCTCGGCCTGACGCGCGAGCGCTGGCCCTGGGCCAGGGTGTTCTCGCGACGACTCTTCCCTGGCCGTACCCCCATCCCTCCCACCTGGGCCCACCTCTACCGCCGCCTCTGGACCAGCCCGCTCTACAAGAACAACTCCCAACACAGGTTGAAGCTGGCGTTCTAGCGGCCATGCGGCGCTTGGTGGCGCCGCTCTCCCTTCAACGAGCGGCCACCCCCACTCTCAGGGGCACGTTGTGGCAGGATGGAGTCCTCATGACCACTCCGAAGGGGCCGACGCCGAAGGGCCCGCTGGCGCTCGTGCCGATGGCCTACGTCCGGAACGTGCAGGAATCGATCGCCTTCTACACGCGATTCGGGTTCCAGGTCGGCAACACCAACACGCTGAAGGGGGAGACCGAGCCCAACTGGGCGTGGCTCCAGTCGCACCGGGCGCAGCTGATGCTGGCGCGCGCCACGGCGCCGATCGTCGCGAGCGACCAGGCGGTCCTCTTCTACGTCTACGTCGCCGACGTCGAGGCGTTCCGGGGGCGCCTGATCCAGGACGGGATCGAGGCCGGCACCATCCGGCATCCCTTCTATGCACCGCGCGGAGAGTTCCGCGTGACCGATCCCGACGGCTACGTCGTGATGGTCACCCACGCGGACTGAGTCCCTCGCGGGCCGCGGGCGACTACCGGCCGGCCCAGGTGTCGAGCGGCTTGCCGGTCTCGAGCAGCGACTTCAGGCTGGAGACGACGCGCGGCCAGCCGGAAGTGATCTTGCGCTCCATCTGCGAGCCGGGCTCGAGCTGATCGTGCGTCACCGTGAGCCGGGTCATCTGGGCCACGGACTCGATGTCGAAGGTGACGCGGGTCTGGCGGTGCCGCAGGCCTTTCTCGGCCGGGTCGGCCCAGGTGATCACCAGCTTGTGCGGCTTGTGCGCCTCGAGCACCTCCCCGAGGATCGAGACCGAGCCGGAGCCGTCGGCCTTGCGATGCTCCCAGGGCGAGCCCGGTTTCCAGTCGGAGACGTTCTCGTGTCCCCAGTACTGGCGGGTGAACTCCGGATCGAGGAGTCCCTGCCAGACCCTCTCGGGCGTGGAGGCGATGTAGATGACGTAGACGAAGGTGGACTTGTTCATCATGATCCGGCTCCTTCCAGGCGCGCCTTCAGGTGACGCAACGCGCGCACGCGCGAGCGCTCGAAGCGGGCGATCCAGCGGTCGTAGATTTCCTGCAGGGGAACGGGGTTGAGGAAGTGCAGCTTGTGGCGGCCGCGCCGCAGGGTGGCGACGAGACCGGCCGCTTCGAGGAGCGCCAGGTGCTGCGTCACGCCCTGGCGGGTCATGTCGAGGTGCTCGCAGAGATCGGTGAGCGTCCGGCCATCTCCGGAGTTGAGCACGTCGAGGAGCTTGCGGCGCCCGGGATCGGCCAGCGCCCTGAAGACGAGATCGGAATCCTTCATGCGGCCTTCATGGTGACGGCAGCAGTATAGGCAAGTAAATACTTGCCTGTCAAGGCAGCCCTTCAGGTGCGTCCCGGGCCGCCACTGTCGCGCGGCCCCGGTCCGGAAATCCGGGCTAGAATCCCGTCCGTTCCAACATCCTCGGAGAGACAGCGATGAGCCAAGAGACGGAGCAGCCGGCGCCCCCTCCGCACGTGCAGGTGATCCAGATGGCGACCGGCTACTGGGTCTCGCGCATCATCTATGCCGCGGCCAAGCTGGATCTCGCCGACCGGCTCGCCGGCGGACCGAAGAGCGCCGCCGAATTGGCCGGACCGACCGAGACGCACGCGCCGTCGCTGCACCGCCTCATGCGCGCGCTCGCGGCGCTCGGCCTCCTGACCGGGAAGGACGGGAAGCGCTTCGCGCTGACGCCGCTCGGCGAGACGCTCAAGACCGGCGCGCCCGGATCGGCGCGCGCGACCGTGCTGACGCTCGGCGGGCCCTTCGGCTGGAAGGCCTGGGAGGAGCTCCTGCACTCCGTGAAGACGGGGAAGACCGGCTTCGAGAAGGCGTTCGGCATGGGCGCGTTCGATTACCTGGCGAAGCACCCGGACGAGGCATCGCTTTTCAGCGAGACGATGATCGGCGTGCACGGCGAAGAGCCGGCGACCGTCGCCGAGGCGTACGATTTCTCGAAGCACCAGGTGGTGGCCGACATCGGCGGCGCCAGCGGCAGCATGCTGGCGGCCATCCTGACGCGGCACAAGGCGCCGAAGGGGCTGCTGTTCGACCTGCCGCACGTGGTGCGGGACGCGCCGGCGATCCTGAAGGCGCGCGGCATCGTCGACCGCGTGCGCATCGAGAGCGGGTCGTTCTTCGAGACGGTGCCGTCCGGCGCCGACTGCTACTTCCTGTCGCACATCATCCACGACTGGTCCGAGGCCCAGTGCCTGACGATCCTCGGCCACTGTCGCAAGGCGGTGCCCGCCGGCGGCCGGCTGCTGATCTGCGAGATGGTGCTGCCGCCGGGTGACGCCTTTCATCCGGGAAAGATCCTCGACATCACCATGCTCGTGATGCCCGGCGGCCAGGAGCGGACGCCGGAGGAATACGCCGACCTGCTCGGCAAGGCGCGCTTCCGCATGGAGCGCGTCATCCCGACGGCATCAGCGGTCAGCCTCGTCGAAGCCGTGCCGGTCTGAAGCGCGGCGTGCGTTCGCGCCGGGAGGAGGGAAAGCCGTGCTCGAGCTGAGACCGACCTGCGAGAACTGCAACGTCGCGCTGCCGCCCAACTCGGTCGAGGCGCGCATCTGCACCTACGAGTGCACCTTCTGCGCCTCGTGCGTCGAGCGCGTGCTGCAGAGCGTCTGTCCCAACTGCGGCGGCGGCTTCGAACGCCGCCCCGTCCGCCCGTCGCGCAACTGGAAGGGCGACAACTGGCTCGGCAAGGACCCGGCGAGCACCCAGGTGCGCCACCGGCCGATCGATCCGGCCGCCCACGCTCGCTTCATCGCGGAGATCAAGAACCTGGCGCCCAACGAACGGTAGAAGCGGGGAGGACGAATGACCCTCAAGAGCCTGGCCATGGCCATTGCAGTGCTCCTGATCGCCGGAACCCTCCTGATCCACGCTTCTTCGAAAATGCGGGCTGACGGCCTCAGAAGGGTGATTCACCTCGAGTCCACGTCCTCGCTGACAACGATGGACGGTCTCGAGCTGGCCGTCGCATCGCGGAAGGCGTAGGGTTTCCGCATGGCGGTTCGCGTGGTGAGGCTGGGGCAGCCGCGGAAGAGAGGCGAAGGGTTGCGCATCGGCACGGTGCGGTTTCCGCCGCGCGGGGTGCCGAAGAGCCGGTACGCGTCGGGGAACTGGTACGACGTGTGGATGCCGGACCTGGCGCCGAGCCCGGCGACCGTGAAGTTCGCGCACGCCGCGAAGACGGATGCGGATTGGCGCGCCTACGAGCGACGCTACCGCAAGGAGATGTCGGCGCCCGAACGGCGGCGGCTCCTCGGTCTGCTGGCGGCGCTCTCGAAGCACGCCGACTTCTGTGTCGGCTGCTATTGCGAGGACGAGCGGCGCTGCCACCGGACGATCCTCAAGTCCATCCTGAAGGACCGCGGCGCCGTTCTCGCCTGACGCTCGCGCCTCGAGCCAGGCGGCGCGCAGCCTGATCAGGTCGCGGAGCGGTAGACGTCGGTCGTGACGTACTTCAGGCCGGAGTCGGGAAGGAGCGTCACCACCTTCGAGCCGGGGCCGAGGCGCTTCGCGACCTGGATGGCGGCGAGCACATTGGCGCCGCCGGAGGTCCCGCCGAAGAGTCCTTCCTCGCGCGCCAGCCGCCGGGTCATCTCCTTCGCGTCGGAGGTCGGGATCGCAACGATCTGATCGGCGAGCGCGGCGTCCCACAGCGGAGGGATCCAGCCGATACCCATCCCCTCGATGTTGTGCGGGCTCGGCTGGCCGCCCGAGAGCACGGGCGACTCGGCGGGCTCGACGGCGACGATGCGGATGCCGGGCTTGCGCTCCTTGAGCACCGTGCCGGTGCCGCGCAGCGACGCGGACGTGCCGACGCTGTGCACGAAGGCATCCACCATGCCGTCGGTCTGCCGCCAGATCTCCTCGCCGAGCGGGTGATAGCCGGCGAGGCTGTCCTGGTTGCGAAGCTGGTCGGTCCAGTACGTGTTCGGCTCGCGGCTGAGGGTGCGCGCCTTCTCGATCATCGCCTCGATCAGCGCCTTGGTCGTCCGGCCCCCTTCGCTCGGGATGATGACGAGCTCGGCGCCGAGGGCCGCCATCTGGTCGCGCTTCTCGCGGCTGAAGGCGTCCGACGTGACGATGCGGATGTGATGGCCGCGCGCCGCGCAGACGAGCGCCAGCGACGCGCCGGTGCTGCCGCCGGTGTATTCGACGACGCCGTCGCCCGGACGCAGGCGGCCGTCGGCGGCGGCGCGGTCGATGACGGCGCGTGCCATGCGGTCCTTCATGCTGCCGGTCGGGTTCTCCCACTCGCACTTGACGAAGATGGCGCCGCACTCTTCCGGGACGACGCGGCGCAGCTCGACCAGGGTGGTCTCGCCGATGGCATCGAGGATGTCCATGCGGCTATGGTATAGGAACGGGTCGTCCATGAGCGCCGGAGGCGCCGGCGCAGGCAGGAGGCGGAGCGTGCCGGCGAGAATCGAGCGGCTGGGCAAAGCGGCCGGCGACGCCGACATCCGCGGCCTGGCGCTCGTGCTCATGGACGCGGTCGCATCCGGGGCGGCCGCATCCTTCCTTGCGACGCTGACCCAGGCGACCGCCGAGGCGTGGTGGCGGGAGACGATCGCCTCGTCCGATCCGCGCGCCGTCTTCCTCGTGGCCCGCGACGAAGCGGCGCCCGGCGGACCATCACGCAATGAAGACGGCGCGATCGTCGGCACGGTGCACTTCGTGCCGGCGTGGGCCCCGAACCAGCCGCATCGCGGCGACATCTGCAAGCTCCTGGTGCACCGGCGCGCGCGCCGCCAGGGGCTCGGGACGCTCCTGATGCAGGCCATCGAAGAGGAAGCACGGCGTGGCGGCTTCAGCCAGCTCGTCCTCGACACCAAGCGCGGCGACCCGGCCGACCGGCTGTACCGGCGTCTGGGCTGGACCGTCGTCGGGACCATCCCGCGCTTCGCCCTCGACCCGGACGGGGCCGCGATGCACGACACCGTGGTCTTCTACAAGGAACTACTCGGAGAGGGCTCGCGGTGAGGTGTATATCTTTCATGTCGCCGTCCGGGGTGGGGCTTGGAGGCAGGCATGAGTGCGCAGAAGAAGAAGGGAGAGGAGAAGAGCGACCCCGGCGTGTCGTACAACCAGTTCAAGACGTTTGAGGGGATGCGGTACACCGGCATGAAGATCGGCCGGAGCCACCGCTGGCACTACGACGAGGGGTTCTGGAAGGAGACGAAGATCACTCCGGACCTCTGGCAGGTGAATTACGCGGTCACCAAGCGCCGGGTCGGGCATGCGCCGGAGGGGTCCGGTGTTCCCGTCGGCACCGAGTACCACTGGTACATCCTGGCGCACCAGAACGTGACCAAGCTCGATGCGAACGCCTACACGACGTCGCTGACCGGGCTGAAGTTCAAGATCGCCCACAAGCGCGCCGGCGCCGAGAAGTGGAGCGCCACCGAGCCCACGCAGCGCAAGCGGATGATCGCATTTCTACAAAGCGCGATCGAACAACTGGAGAAGGCGCCCGCCGAGCAGGCGCCGGAAATCGCCGCCGCCGCGACCGCGCCCGACGCCGGTCGTGCGGCGGTTGGTCGCGCGGCGCGGGGTCGCGGCCGGCGCGCGGCCGGTGCGCGAGCCGGCAGGACTCCGTCGCGCCCCCGGGCGAACGGCCGAGGCCGCGCGACCCGCGTTCATTGACATGAGCCGCTATGTCGCCCTGCTGCGGGCGGTGAATCTCGGCGCGCACAACAAGGTCGCGATGGCGGATCTGCGCCTGCTGTGCGAAAGACTCGACCTGAGACAAGTCCGCACGATCCTGCAGAGCGGCAACCTGGTCTTCGAGGCGCCCTCGCGACAGGCGGCGGCCGCGCTCGAGCGGCGCCTCGAGGACGAAACCGGCAAGGCGCTCGGGGTCCGCACCGACTTCTTCGTCCGCAGCGCCGACGAGTGGAACGAGCTCATCGAGGCCAACCCCTTCGGAAAGGAAGCGAAGGCGGATCCGGGGCATTTGCTCGTCATGTGCCTGAAGGCCCCGGCGAAGCCCGCCGCCTTCACGGCGCTCGAGGAGGCGATTCGCGGGCGCGAGCGCGTGCGCTCCGGCACGCGGCACGCCTACTTCGTCTACCCCGACGGCGTCGGCCGCTCGCGACTGACGACCGCCCTCATCGAGTCGAAGCTGGGGACGCGCGGCACGGCGCGCAACTGGAACACGGTGCTCAAGCTGCGCGAGCTGCTCGCATGAGCGCCGCGCGCGCCGGCGGTCCCCGCGCCCCCGCAGCCGGCGCTCCGGGCGCGAAGGTCGTCCTCGGGCTCAAGGCGCACTCCGGCTGGGCGGCGCTCGTCGCGCTCGGGTTCCGCCGGCCGGGCGCCCGCGAGCTGGATGGCGCCGGCGCGCAGGTCGTCGAGCGGCGGCGACTCGATCTCTTCGAGAAGGGATCCGAGTGGGTGAAGGCGCCGTACCACGCCGCCGAGAGCCTGAAGCCCGAGGAAGCGCGGCGGATGGTGGATCGCGGCGTCGCTGCCGCGCACCGGAACGCCGCCCGGGCACTGCGCGAGACCGTCTCGCGGCTGCGGGCGGCGGGGCACGACCCGGTCGCCTGCGCCATCCTGGTCGGCACGTCGATGCCGTCGTGGACGACGGACGAGATCCTCGCCGTGCACTTCCGCATGCACAAGGCCGAGGGCGTGCTCTGGCGCGATGCGCTCGCCTCGGGCGCGAAGGACGCCGGCCTGGCGGTCGTCCCGGTGCCCGAGAAGGAGCTGCAGGAGATCGCGCCGGACGTGCTGCACGAGTCCTGGTCCGCCGTCACGGCGCGCGTCGACGCCTTCAGGAAGGCGGTCGGCGCCCCGTGGGGGAAGGACCAGAAGGACGCCGCCATCGCCGCTCTCGTCGGCCGCCGTCGGGCCGGCCGCGCCTCGCGCTGACCCCGTCTTCCGCAGTTCTGCGCGTTGACTTCGGCGCGGGCCGGGCCTAGACAGGAAGGGGCGGAGGTTTTCATGAACCTGATGGCGGTCCTCATCCAGCTGGCGAGCGGCGCGCTCGGAGGGAACATCGCGGGCGCCCTGCTGGGCCGGTTCGGCCTCGGCGGAATCGGCAACACGATCGTCGGCATCGTCGGGGGCGGGCTCGGCGCCCAGGTCCTGTGGCTGCTCGGCATCTGGGTGCGCGGGGTCTCCACGGCTCCGGTCCTCGATTTCGGCGCCATCTTCTGGAGCATCGCCGGCGGGCTCATGGGAGGAGGCATCCTGCTCCTCATCGTCGGAGGCATCCGGATGATCGTCGCGAAGGAATCCCGCCCCGTCCGTTCCTGAATCGCGCCCGGCCTGGAAGGCGCTGAGGGCGTCCGGTCCCGCGGCCGGCTGCTCCGGCCCTATACTCACGGCAAACCCGGAGCCCGCCGCGATGGCCCCCCCGACGATTTCGATCCGCCCGGCCACCCCTCGAGACGCGCCGGGAATCCTCGAATGCCTGCAGGCCGCGTTCGAGCCGTATCGCGCGCAGTACACACCGGAAGGGTTCCGCGACACCACGCTCGATCCGGAGCTGCTGCGCCGCAGGCTGGATTCGATGACCGTGCTGGTCGCCGCCGAGCACGACAAGGTCGTCGGCACCGTCGCCTTCTCGCTCGAGGGGACGGAGGGACACCTGCGCGGCATGGCGGTGCTTCCCGAAAGGCAGGGCAGCGACATCGCCGCCGCGCTCCTGAGCCGTGCCGAGGCGGACCTGCGCGCCCGCGGCTGCACCCGCCTCACCCTGGACACGACCGAGCCGCTGGAGCGCGCGGCGCGCTTCTATCGCAGGCGCGGGTTCGCACCGACGGGTCACGTCGGCGATTTCTTCGGCATGCGGCTGCACGAGTACGCCAGGCGCTTCGGCGGCGGCGCGGACGCGACGCGCGGCGCCGACGACTGCCGCATCCGCCCGGCGACCCAGGCCGATCTCGCGATCGTCCTGCACCACCGGCGGCGGATGTTCGAGGAGATGGGCTTCCGGGACGAGGCCGCGCTCGAGAAGATGCTCGAGGTGTCGTCGACTCTCCTCGGCCGCGGGCTCGCGGATGGCTCCTACCGCGCCTGGCTGGCCGAGACGCCGGACGGGCGCGTCGTCGCCGGCGGCGGCATCGTCATCCTCACCTTCCAGCCGCACCCGATCGATCCGCGGCCGCAGCGCGCCTGGGTCGTCAACATGTTCACCGAGCCGGAGTACCAGCGGCGCGGCCTCGCCCGCCGGCTGGTGCAGGAGATGATCGACTGGAGCCGCGCGCAGGGCCTGCGCTACCTCTACCTGCACGCGAGCGACGCCGGCCGGCCGCTCTACGAGAGCCTGGGCTTCATCGCCAACAACGAGATGCGCATCTCGCTGTGACCGGCGCGCGCGCCTTCACGAACGTCGACAGCCTTCTCGTGGTCCTGGGATGGATGGCGATCGGAGCCATCCTGTGGACCCGTCCGAAGGGGGAGCAGGGGCCGGAGAGGCGCCGCGATCGCCTGTCGATCGTCGGGATGCTGACCCAGGGGCTCGGGTTCGGGATCGCGTGGGGCTTCCGGCAGTCGCTCGTGTCGCAGCCATGGACGCCATCGGCGGCCGCGATCGCGCGCACGTCGCTGGTCGTCCTGCTGCTGGCCGCGTCGGTCTGGCTCATGCTCGCGGCGGTGCGCACGCTGGGGCGCCAGTGGAGCCTGACCGCGCGCGTGCTCGAGACCCATCGGCTGGTCACGGAAGGTCCGTACCGCTTCGTGCGTCATCCGATCTACACCGCGATGCTCGGCATGCTCCTCGCGACCGGGGTGGCGATGACCGGGCTCGTGGCGATTGCTGTCGCGGTCGTCGTCTACGTCCTCGGCACGTACCTCCGCATCGGTGTCGAGGAACGGCTGCTGCGCGAGTCGTTCGGCGCCGAGTACGACGCCTACGCCCGCCGGGTCGGCGCCTTCGTCCCGCGCCTGTCTTCCGGCGGGTGGCGCTAGAATGGCGGCGACCCTCCCATCGTGACGAGGAACGGAGGACCGGATGAAGACGATCCGTGAGACGGCGGATCACCCCCTGCGGTGGACGCGGCCGAGCATGCTGGCGCGGCAGTACGAGCTGGCGGCGGGAGAGGACGTCGTCGGCGGCCTCAGGTGGGAGAGCATGTTCGGCTCGCTCGCGACCGCCGAGGCGGCCGAGGGGACGTGGACCTTCAAGCGTGCCGGCTTCCTGAGCCCGCGCCTCACCGTGCGCCGGGCAGGATCCGACAGCGACCTCGCGGTCCTGCAGGTCGGCTTCAAGGGGGACGGCATCCTGCACGGCCCCGAGCGCCGCAGCTACCAGTGGCAGCGCACCGATTTCTGGCGGTCGGAGTGGGCTTTCGCCAGCGAAACCGGCCGGCTGCTCGTCAGCTTCTCCCCCGACTTTTCGCTCCTGAAGCATGCCGCGACCGTGAAGGTCGAGCCGGAGGCGCTGGCGCTCGAGGACCTGTCGCTCCTCGTGACCCTCGGCTGGTACGTCATGCTGCTGCTCTCGGAAGAGGCGGCCGGCGTGACGGCGTCCTCGGCGGCGGCCGCGGCCGCCGCGGCGGGCTAGGCGATGGCGCACGACACGCGCGCCAAGGGGAGCGTGGCCCGGGTCGGGGGCATCTACCCGAGCCTGGTCTACGACGACGCGCCGGCGGCGATCGAGTGGCTCTGCCGCGCCTTCGGCTTCGAGAAGCGCCTCATCGTGACCGGGCCGGGCGGGGAGATCCAGCACTCCGAGCTGTCCTTCGGAGAAGCGGTGATCATGGTCTCGTCGCCGCGGCCCGCCTGGAAGTGGATCGGGCCGCGTCAGCTCGCGGGACACAGTCAGTCTCTGTCGCTCTTCGTCGCCGAGCCCGACGCGCACTATGCGCGCGCGAAGGCGGCGGGCGCCGTCATCATGCGCGAGCTGCGCGACGAGGAGTACGGCGCGCGCGGCTACATGGCGCAGGACCTGGAAGGACACCAGTGGTACTTCGGCGATTACCGGCCGGGAGGCTACTGGACCACGTGACCATCCCCGCCGTCCGGCCGATGCGACTGGAGGATGCCGCCGACGTGGCGCGGCTGTCGGGGCAGCTCGGCTACCCCGTCGATCGGCAGGAGATCCAGGATCGCCTGCAGAGACTCTCGGGCAGCCCGGATGCCGAGGTCTTCGTCGCCTGCGACTCCGGCGGCGCCGTGCTCGGATGGATCCACGTCGCGGCGCCGCGGGATCTCGTCAGCGCCCGTTACGCCGAGGTGCGCGCGCTCGTGGTGGACGAGGCGCAGCGCGGCCGCGGGATCGGCAAGGCCCTGCTGCAGGCGGCCGAGGCCTGGGCCCGCGGGCGCCTCTTCGATTCCATCCGGGTCCGCTCCAACACCGCGCGCGAGCGCACGCGCGGGTTCTACGAGCGCGAGGGCTACGCCGTGACCAAGACCCAGTACAACTTCCACAAGCCCCTTTCGGCCGACCGGCCATGAGCGTCGTGGTCTGTCCCGGTTGTGGCATCGTGCGGCCCGCGAGCGGCGTTGCGTACGACCGCAAGTTCCACGCCTCGGCGGAGTGCTGGGGGCTCTTCGAACAGGTCATCGGTCGCGAGTTCGAGAGCGCGGTGCTGTTCGGACAGGCGCACCAGCTCACCGTGGACGCCTACGCCGTGCAGCACGCCGGCGGCGCGCACCCGGACAAATCGGTCGCCATCCATCTCGCCGGGCTGCACCTGTCGCTCGAGCGCGGCCTGCGGCTGTGGGAGGTCCCGGCATGGCTGCAGCGGATTGCCTCGGCGACGCCTTCCTGGCCGCGCCTCGAGCCGCCGGCGCCACGCCCGCGCGGCCTGAACATCCGCGACGTGGCGGAGTCGCGGTCTCCGGACCGTCATGTCGCGGCGGTGCGGGCCTGGGCCGGACAGGTCTGGGAGACGTGGCGCCCGCATCACGCCGCCGCGCGCGCCCTCGCGGATCTCGGCGCCGAGGCGCCGCCCGCGATCCGCGGACCTGTCGAGTCGCGCGGCCGGCGGCGCTCCGGGCCGCGCGCGTGAACCAACCCATCGCGACCGAGCGGCTCGACCTCGTGCCTGCAACCCCGGAGCTCCTGCGCGCCGCCCTCGGGCCGCGTGGCCGGCTGGCGTCGGCGCTCGGGGCGCGCGTGCCGGAGTCGTGGCCGCCGCAGTATCTCGATGACGCGGCGATCGAATACACCCTGGCGCGCCTGGCCGAAGGCGAGCGGCACGCCGGCTGGTGGATGTACTTCATCCTGAAGCGCGAGCCGGACGGCGGGCGGACCCTCGTCGGCAGCGGGGGGTATGCCGGGCCTCCGGCCCAAGACGGCTCGGTCGAGGTCGGCTACGGCGTCGTGCCCGATCACCAGCGGCGCGGCTACGCGTCGGAGGCGGTGCGCGGGCTGGTGCAGCGCGCCTTCGCGCGGCCGGACATCCAGAGGATCACGGCGCAGACGCTGCCGGAACTCGAGCCCTCCATCGGCGTTCTTCTGAAGTGCGGCTTCCGGCATGCCGGGGCGGGCGCGGAGCCGGGAGCCATCCGCTTCGATCTCTTGCGGCCGGGGACCGCGTCCACCGGCAAGGAGGAGGCATGAAGGCGTACGTCATCGTCAACGTGGACGTGCACGACCGTGATCGCTACCCCGAGTACGTCAAGCTCGCCCCGATCTCCATCCAGGAGCACGGCGGCCGCTACATCGCGCGCGGCGGGCGCACCGAGAAGCTCGAGGGGAAAGCGTGGGAGCCGAAGCGGGTGGTGCTCCTCGAGTTCCCGTCGTACGAGCAGGCGAAGGCCTGGTGGTCGTCGCAGATGTACGCCGGGCCGAAGCAGCTGCGCCAGGCGTGCGCCCGCACCGAGATGATTCTCGTCGAAGGGTGCGAGCCCGTCATTTGATCCAGCTCTGGTTCGACTTCGCCAGCACCTATTCTCATCTCGCCGCGCA
>Ga0134121_10000447_pt1 | contig 48287 bp, 41 predicted proteins | sample KB301_FD_96463 | JGI IMG/M metagenome (GOLD analysis project Ga0134121, IMG submission 96463) | Terrestrial soil microbial communities without Nitrogen fertilizer from Kellogg Biological Station, Michigan, USA - KB3-0-1 | ecosystem: Environmental > Terrestrial > Soil > Unclassified ...
CCGAATCGTGAGGGGGCGTAGCTCAGCGGTAGAGCAACGGTTTTTTAAGCCGTGGGTCGTGGGTTCGATCCCCACCGCCCTCACCATTGTCGACCTTCTCGGGCTCATCCCCACGAACCGGGGAGAAGGCCATTCTCGGGAACACCGAGAAGCGGACCTAGAATCTTTCTGCGAGAATACGACGGCTAGGAGAGGTCGGAGGGAAGGGTCTTTTGAGACCCTTCCCTCGCTCGTGAACTGCTCAGCGGTCTTCCGTCGCGTTGATACCTCAATCTGATGACTTGTCTTCGTGCTTGCTGGGCTCGACTCGGAGCGTCTGATGTTTGCCGTGGCGAATGACGTCAAGGTCGAAGGGCATGCTGGAAGACAGAACTTCCCGCCGAAAGAAGGCCACGTCCGGAATAGGCTTTCCGCCGATCTTGACGACGACGTCGTTGATCTGAAGTCCTGCCTTTTCGGCCGGGCTCTCCTTCTGAACGGCCGCGATCACGACGCCTTGGGGTTTGTCGAACCCGAGTTGGCTAGCCAGGGTGTCGCCCACCGGCCCAACCAGGACTCCCAGGACATGCCGTCCTGAGGGATGCTCTGACTTGCCGAAATCCGAGCTCGGAGGCGCCTCCATTCCGCGGAACCTCTCGAACAGCTGACGTTGCTCTCCGAGCCATTTCTGGAGCTCTTCCGACTGCGCCGTCTCGGGAAGATCCTCGAGCCATTTCTCAAGGCCTCCGTCGCGGTGACGATCCCAGAACCACTGTTCGTCAAACCGTTTCTTCCACGCCTCGAAGTTCTTGGCGAAGTCATCCGAGCCTGGACCAAGCAGGGGACCTGCGGAGGCGAAGCGGTCGATCGAGTACTGCTTGGCAACTTCAGGGTATTTCTTTTTGAACTCCTCGATCGAATCAGCTTTGTAGTTCTTCTCCACCAGCTTTCCGGTGGATTTGTCCGTCTCGCGAACCGTGAGGTCGACGTGCCCGTCCGCGGAGAGCTTGAAGGTGAGTTCGCGTCGCTGTTCTTGAGGCTCTTGGGATTTCTTCGACTCCGGAGGAGAGCCCGGCTGCGACTGGGTCAGAAGCCCAAGAAGCAAGAGGTTGAGTAGGCCCAACATAATGTCCTCCTTTCAATGGGGTTTAACAATGGAGGGCCATTCCCGCTGGGAATGACCTCGAAGACAATGGCATTGGTCCGTCATGTCGAAGTCGTCGTTAAGTCGATGAAGGAAGCTTTATCCACCCACCGGCCCTTTTCGAAGTGAAACTTCCGGGTTTTGTCGACCACGATCTGGCCGCTCGTTCCATCAATGGAAACCGCGTAGCGTTCCAAGGGGCGCGGAGCCGGGCCCTCGAAGTTGATCCCGTTGAACCGGAATCCCGAACCGTGGCAGGGGCACTTGATCTTGGCTTCGCTCAGAAGCACATTCGGCGTGCACCCGAGATGCGTGCAGGTCGTGTCGAGGGCGGCCAAGTGGGCTTTGCCGTCCCAGTCCTTGTGGAGTTTGATGATCCAGGTTCTCTGGGATTCCTTGAACCGCTCGTCTGGCTTGTCCCAGGCGAAGTCCTCGATGTGCCCTGCCTTGAACACCTGCGGCGGCTCGAAGAGGACGTTGGGAATCATATATCTCAGCATCGCCAGGGTCCCGGTACCGCTTGCGATGGCAAAAGTTCCCCAAGCCACGCCCGCCCAGGACATCATGAAGCTCCGGCGGGTCATCTTGGGAGGGTAGTCCGAAACCAGCGCATAGGGCGCCGGTACCTGATGGGCTGAGCTGCCGGGAGGATCCATCTTACGGAGAGGACTCACAACGACCCCCATTGTCTAGATCGAGATGTTGGGTGAAGTGTTGCGTTCATTATGTTCATTGGGGGTTCAAAGAGCTCTTCTGTTGACTGCGCCAAATAGTTTGTGTACAAAGTATATAGAGGCGTACGTAACTGCCCCGCTCTCGGCGCAGCCGGACCAGCCGGTTCGGAGCCCTAAGGCAGGTCAGAGGCGAACGTCAACGTGGTTGATAGTCGATCAGGAGTTTCCAAGGTACCTCCGAGGGGTTGCCTCGGAGTGAAAGGAGGTCTTCGATGACGATCCAACTGACGGAGAAAAGCGCCAAGAAGGTGTTGGCGGTCCGGGTAAGCGGCAAGGTGGCGAAGGAAGACTACGAGCACTTCGTCCCGGAATTCGAGCGTCTCGTCAAGGAGCATGGAAAAGTCCGGGTGTTGTTTGAAATGGTCGATTTTCACGGGTGGGACGCGGGAGCGCTCTGGGAGGATCTCAAATTCGACTTCAAGCATTTCACGGACATCCAGCGGATCGCCATGGTAGGGGACAAGAAGTGGGAGAAAGGGATGAGCGTCTTCTGCAAGCCCTTCACCACCGCCAAGATCCGCTATTTCGACCGCAGCCAGATCGAAGAAGCACGGACCTGGCTGGAAGGCGACTGACCTGCGGTCCGCTACGATTCTTCGCGGCTCTCATCCTTGAACACGATGAGCGTGTCTTCTTTCAGCAGGATGTGATCCGCGTCCGGCGCTGTGATGAGCTCGCCGGTCGTCTTCTGGATCGCAATGACGTGTGAGTCGTAGCGTTCCCGGAAGCCGCTTTCCTTGAGCGATTTTCCTGCCACGTCCGAGGGAACGCCCATGCGTTGGACCTTGCCCTGGGTGTGTCCGGAGATCTCGGAGAGTAGCCCCTCGATCAAATTCTCCTGCGCGAGCGCCGTGAGTCCCGCATGTTCGCGCAAGAGATGATATCGCTGATCCGCAAGTCGCTTGCGCAGCGCTTTCAAAATCGCATCTCGGCTCAGCATCCCGCGGTAATCGCCTCCCCGCCCGTCGACCACCGGAAGGACGTCGACCGCCAGACGGCGGAAAAGCTCCAGAGTGCTGTAGAGATCATCCTCGAAGTAGACGACTTGAGGATCCGGCTTCACGAGGTCCTTCGCCGTCAGCAGTCGGCTTGATCCGCCCACGTCGGTGACACTCGCGATCTGAGCGGGTCGGATCACGCCCACGAGCCGCCGGCCGTCAATCACCGCAAAGGTGGGCCGCGCTCCGCGCGTCATCAGAGACACAAGTTCGGGCAGGGTCTTCTCCGGACCGACGACATAGGGCCACATCTCATCCATCAGGTCCTTTACCTGCAGGGTCTCCAACAGGGAGATGACCGATTCTCCCGCGTGGGCGGGGGAGTCGTGGGGGCTTCCCACCTGCTCGCTGTAGACGCCCCACCGACGACCCAGAAGGTAGGAGATCATGCTGACGAGCATGAGGGGGACGATGAGACCATAGCTCCCCGTCATCTCGGTTACCATGACGATCGCCGCGAGCGGAGTCCTAAGCGAGGCGGAAAGGACTCCGGCCATGCCCACCGGGATCAGGCTTCGCCGGAACGACTCGGAAAACGCACCCGGGAAGATCGCTTCAAGAAGAGAGCCCATCGCGGCTCCGACGGCGCCTCCCAAGAAAACGACGGGGCCGAAGAGTCCGCCGGCACTGTCGGCTCCCATCAGAAGGGAAGTGGCCGCGCATTTGGCCAGGATGACGAGTCCAAAGAGAGCCGCGCCCCCCAGGAAGAGGCCCGCCCGGGCTTCGCCGGAGCTGTCGAGGGCCCGTTGCATGAAGGCATAACGGGCGTCCATGACCTGCGGCAGCGCGCAAGCGATGAGCCCTCCCAGGAGACCAGCGGCCGTGGGGGCGAGCCACCGGGGCAGCTTTGTCATCTTCCAGAGTCGAGGGGCTGTCTTCATGAAGTGGAAGAACACGATTCCGACCCCCGCGCACAGCATCGCGAGACCCGCAAATGGGGCCAGTTCCATGGGACTTTGAAACGCGAGGCTCCGGGTCCCCTCGAGGAGGCGATGGCCGTAGCCGCCGAAGGCCATGAAGGTCGAATAGCTCGTGACCGAGGCGATAATGGAGGGAAGGAGGGCATCGCCTTCGATCTCGGGTTCGCGGTAGAGGACCGTCGTTGCAAAAAGGGCGCCTCCCAGAGGGCATTGGAAGATGGCGCCGACCCCGGCTGCGCAGCCGGCGATCAGGAATAGTCTCCTCTCTCGCGGGGTCATTCCCAGGGCTGCAGCGGCAGTCGTTCCGATCGCGGCTCCCAACACCGCGATCGGGGCTTCCTTGCCCACCGAGCCGCCGCAGGCGATCAGCGCCGCTGCGGCGATGGCCTTGAGAAGCGAGTCCTTGAGCGAGATCTCCGCTCCTTGATGGTGGAAGGCGTCGATGAGCACAGCAGTTCCGTGGGCTCGGGTCGGCCGACAAAGCAAGCCGACGATGAGGCCCGAAAGGAGGCCGCCCAGCGAGGGGAGGAGGAGAATCGGCCAGCGGAACTGGAGCGTTTGGGTTCCGCCGGGGTCTGCATATCTCCCAATGATGTTTCCGACCCCCAGTTGAATGCTCGACTCGAGGCCTTTGGCCGCAAGACCGGCGAGGAATCCGACGAGGATGCTGAGCAGGATCGTCCTTCCGATCCTCGAATAACTGCCTGGAAAGCGCGCGAGGCCTCCCAAACGTCGACTGGTTCCTTTCACGATGCCTCGTCTCTCCCGAGCTCCAGGGCCGGTCGTTTACTGACGCGCGTTCTTCTGGTCACAGGTTTCCCGGTCATTTCTTGGATGCAAACGTGCTTTGACAGGAAGGGCAGCGAACACGTCCGGAGGCGTCCGGCGTCCAGTCGAAATTCTGATCGCAGATGACGCAGACCATCTTGATTTTTCTGGCTGCTCGGGAAGCCGCCGGTACGTTTGGGGGAACGACGCGCATCTTCTGAGTGGTGATTTCGGCGTCCGTGCGGGTCGACCCTCCTGGCGGCGGATCACCGAGCGGGCTCTTGCATCGGGGACAGCGTGCGGACTTGCCTGCCGAGAGCGTGAGGACCGTGAACGACAGCCTGCAACTTGGGCAAGCCATCACCTTCTTGTGCTGACGGGAGAGGAGATCCATGAGCTGGACTGACGTGAGATACCCCTTGAAGAGGAGAATGTCTCCCAGCGGAGCCGGGGCGCTGTCCATGGATTGCATCTTGAGGCACTCGTCGATTTGTTCCTGGGTGCAAAGTCCCTCCCGGATCGCTAGTTTGCCCAGCAAGAGGTCCTCGCTTCGCTGCACGACGTCTCCCGATGGTCGACGGGTCGTCCCTGCCTGCGGGCGGACAACCTCTAATAGTTTGTATACAAAGTAAATCGGGGATTGTCAAATGGGCCGGTCAAGAAGGAAAAGGTGAATTAGTTTTTGTCGGCGTCCGAAGCGGTCAGATCGACGTCCATGGCTTTGGCGATCTGGAGCAAGGCCGAATGAACCCTCTTGAGTTCCCTTGGCGCGAGCCGCCGGAGGCCGCGCGCGGCCTTGCTGCGGGGAGGCTCCGGCGCCTTGCCGAGAATAGTCCGGCCGCGGGAAGTCAGCCTCAATTCCATCACCCGCGCATCCGCCGAAGATCGCTCCCGAGTGACGAGCTTCGCGGATTCGAGTCGGTCGATGATTCCCGTGACCGTGCTCATGTGCAGGTGCATCCCCTGGGCGAGATCGCCCATGCTGACGAAGCCTGCTTCGTCGATCGAGCGGAGCGCCCAGATCTGGGGGCCCGTCACTCCGAAATGGCGCAGGGCCTGCCTCGAGAAAACGTCCACGGCTTGAAAGATCTGGTGGAGCATTTCCACGGTCTCAGAAAGAGTCTTCTCATGGGCCGAACGGGAGTCGGCTACTGCTGTTCCGGTCGGGGTCCTTTTCACGATGTGCTCCTAAGTCCTCGCTTGAATCGTCTTGACGGTGGCAATTGCTTGGTGTACATAATAATATCGGCAGTGGAGCGGGGGGTCAAGAGGCCGGGAGAAGCGCGGCACCCTGACCAGCATTCGAACTCTTCCGTCCTTGAGGCCCAGCCGGAACCGTGATCACCTCCGGAACCTCGCGCGCCAGACGGGTTCCGGAGGGCCATTCCTCCTGGCCCGTGCCGGTCGAGGTTTCGGCCATGGCCTTCCTCGACCGGTCCGGGTTGGTTCCCTCGGCACCACCCCGAAATCGATCCTTTTCGAGTCGTGCTCGATTGGAAGATACAAGATTCACACTTCCTCGATCCAGCGCCATAATAAGCGAATTGTGCTCGCATCGTGAGTTGAACCGCAATCTAATCAGCCGAGCTTACGACCTCCTCTGCCGCCGACGCATCCCCAGCGGCGACATTCTTGTGTTTGTGTCGAGCACGCCCTTGACGGGAGATAGATCATTGGTGTACAAACTAACGAGTGATGGAGTTGCGTCGTCATCGGGCTGAAATGGGAGGAGACGTTATAGCGATTCCTTTTCTTAGCTGGCTCTCCTGGCTATTCGCTGCCTCGTTGATCCTCCTTCCTGCGATCGGCAGCATGCTGCCGTCGGAACTGAGCGGGCTTTTCCATTCGGACCTAGTCGTCGCATTCCATCAATGTGAAAAGTCTTCGCAGAGTGGGGACTTGCCTGCCGGCGACCACGTGGCGGGTATAAAGGGGTCCGGCAGGGCGTTCTCCTGGGTATGGGAACGTTGCCGGGACAAATCCTCCGATCATGGCGTGACGAGAGAACTGCTTCACCAGCGCGCCGTCAAGCCAGGCGTTACGTTGAAACTCGACTTCTGTTCGGAGTTCACGAAGCCCGGTTCGCTCGTGATCCGATCGATGGGCACCCCCAAGAACCATCGTTCACCTCCCGCCTAGCGATCGTCTCGCTGCCTATCGCTTGTCGCGGTCCTTCTCTGAAGGCTCCTCCTCAAAAGGAAGGTCTTCGGGGGAAGGTTCGCAGGGGAACGATGAATTCCCTCTTTCGGGGAGATTGCCCATGTCCATGTGGACCCGTGAAAGACTCCACAGTCTGCTGTCCGATCGATTGGCGGACTATCGCTTTGTTTGCGTCGCGAATCGGGAACCCTACATCCATGTGAAGACGCCTTCCGGAATTCGATGCACGGAGCCCGATAGCGGCGTCGTCTCTGCGCTCGATCCCGTTCTCCGCGCGACGGGAGGAACCTGGATCGCGCATGGCAGCGGCTCGGCCGATCGGGAGTCGGTCGATGAGAAGGGACGAGTGCGCGTTCCCCCCGGGGACGAACGCTATACCCTGCGCCGCGTCTGGCTGACCGAAGAGGAAGAGGAGGGGTACTACTACGGCCTGGCCAACGAAGGACTTTGGCCGCTTTGCCACATCGCCTACCAGAGGCCCCTCTTCCGTAAAGAGGACTGGAAGCAGTACGTTGCCGTCAACGAGAAGTTCGCCGAGGCGGTCCTCGACGAAATCGGACAATCCCGGGCCTTGGTCTTCATCCAGGATTATCACTTCGCGCTGCTTCCCAGATTGATCAAGGAGAGAGCGCCGGGTGCCATTGTGTGCCAGTTCTGGCACATTCCATGGCCCAACGCCGAAGCATTCCGGATCTGCCCCTGGAAACGCGAGATTCTGGAAGGCCTCCTCGGGAACGATCTTCTCGCTTTCCACATCCAGCATCACTGCAATAACTTCCTCGATACCGTCGATCGCGAGCTCGAGGCGCGTATCGATCGCGAGCGGCACAGCGTCGTGCTCAAGGGAAGCCCGACGCTCATTCGCCCTCACCCGATCAGCACCGACTTCGAACGTTTTTCCCAGGAAGGGGCCTCGCCGGCGTCCGCCGAGCGGCAGATCGCGATCCGGAAAAGGCTAAAGTCGAGCGGCGTCAAGATCCTGCTGAGCGTCGGCCGGATCGACTACACCAAAGGCATCGTGGAGCGACTGCAGTCGCTCGACACGCTGCTGGCGCGTCATCCGGAATGGATCGGCAAGGTGCTCCTCGTCGAGATCGGCATCCCCAGCCGGACGCGCATCAGCAGGTACCGCTTCCTCCAGGAGGAGATCGAGTCGCTCGTGACCCAGATCAACCGAAAATACAGGACGGGGAATTGGAAGCCGATTTACCTGATTCGCGAGCATCAGGACGGTGCAACGCTTGCAGCGTACTACCGAATCGCAGACGTCTGCCTGGTCACTTCTCTCCATGACGGCATGAACCTCGTGGCCAAGGAGTACGTCGCCGGCCGCAGCGATGCCAAAGGCGTCCTCGTCCTGAGCCAATTCACGGGCGCGGCCCGCGAACTCAAGCAGGCGCTGATCGTCAATCCCTATGCAGTCGACGATCTGGCCGAGTCGCTTCATCAAGCTCTCGTTATGTCGCCGGAGGAGCAGACGTCTCGCCTCGAAAAGCTCCGGTTTACGGTGCGCGAGCACAATGTGTACCGCTGGGCGGGAAAGCTTCTCGGCGAGGCAGCCCGGGTAGAGCTGGCCGGATCGGAAGTGGCGTCAAACTCTTAACCCAAGGAACCGTGGCTATGACCACAGTTGGTCCCTCGAACAAGGACTTGAGAGAACACTGGGAGTATCTCCGGTTAAGAATTGCGACCAGCGCTGCGGTGTGCGTATTGAGCGATTTCGATGGAACCCTGGTAGAGCTGGAATCCCATCCGGAGTTGCCGCGCCTCGAAGGCAAAACCCGTTGCGTGCTGGAAGATCTGCGGCGGAGCCCGAGATTGATTCTTGGAGTCGTCAGCGGTCGGTCTCTGCCCGACCTGGTTCCCCGCATCGATCTTCAAGGGATCTGGTACGTCGGGAACCACGGCTTCGAGATACGGAACCCTCAGGGGGAAGAGCGCCGTTTCTACGAGTCAGAGGACGTGACCTACGTCGGAGCCGTGAAGGAGGAGATGGGCCAAGCCCTTCAGGGAATCCCGGGCGTCCTGCTGGAGCACAAAGGGCCCGTCCTGGCGGTGCACTATCGAGGGGTGGATCACTCCAAGGTTGGGGATGTCGAGCGTGGTTTCCTTGGGGTGATGGACCGGCACCGTACTCGACTCATGATGAGTCGCGGACATGCAGTCTTCGAGGCCCGGCTCCGCGGCGGTGCGAACAAGGGGAGAGCGGTCAGCCATATCCGGCACGAGCTTCCGGCCGGGACGTTGATCATGTACTTCGGGGACGACCTGACCGACCGCGACGCGTTTCGGGAACTCCGCGGGGTCGGCGTGAGCGTGGAAGTCGGCGGCGGAAGTTCTTCGATCGCGGACTATACGCTTCCTTACCCCGATGCCGTCGTCGAAACGCTGAGACGGATCCATTCCGCGTTGAGCACAAGTCGCGAGTCGAATTCCGGCCCCCGACGTCCTCCTGGGCGCAACAGGAGGTAACGGCCCCAATTCGCTCAGGATTGAGGAAGGCGATTAGGCATGAAGTATTTAGGATGCTGGGACGACTGCAGGCGGAAGTGGATATTCTGAATTAGGGGACCGAGCCGAGGAGGCTTGGGCCTGCTACTTGCTTTGCTCCGCTTCGCCCGAGGGTTCCGCGATGTCCAAGATCTGACTGAGAATTCCGATGGCCCGATGGACACAAGCTCGATCTTCCGGAGACAATCCCTCGATGCCTCTCACGATCTTGCTTCGGGGAGGTTCAGGGGCCTTGGAGATGAGATTCCGGCCGGACTTGGTGATCTGCAGTTCGGTCATTCTGTCATCGGGGCAGGCTTCATTGAGCAATGCCAGGCCTCGCTCCTCTAGCCGGTCCACGATGCCGCTTACGGTACTCGGGTGAAGATGAAGTCGCTGGGCAAGCTCACTCATGGTGGTGCACTCGGCATCGCGAATGGTACGGAGAGCCCAGATCAACGAACCCGAAACGCCAAACTCACGGAACGTCTTTCGCGAGAAGAGATCGACGATCTGCAGGATCCGGTGAAGTGTTCGGACGCACTCGTCGACGGCCCGCTTTGCTTCCAAGTCGTCGCTGCGGCTCTTCATGTACCCTCAACGTCCGATTCGGTCTCTCTGTGCTTGACCGACGTAGATACTTGGTGTACAAACCATATAACTGATGCGGCTTCCTGCGTCAACCACCGAGTGAGGGGTCCCTCGGGGCGGCGAGCCGAAGGCGGAAGTGGGGATCTAGTAGGGGGATTGACCCATGGCCGAAGATAAGCCCAGCATCCTGATCGTCGACGACGAGTCGGATACGCTGATCTTTCTGTTCGATCTCCTATCGGCCGAGGGCTACGACGTGCTGGGTTCGTCGAACCCCCTGGATGCGATCGAGCACGTCCGGCGGCGGTCGTATGACGTGATCCTCGCCGACATTCGCATGCCGGAGATGGACGGGTTGGAACTCCTGGAACGGATCAAGCGCATCTCTCCCAAGACTCGCGTCATCATGCTCAGCGCATTTGGAGACGACGCGATGAAAGACGCGACGCTTCGAAAGGGAGGTGAATCACTCCTTCAGAAGCCCTTCCGCGGAGAGGACCTTCTACGCGTCTTGGGACGGCTGCTTCAGCGAACGGTGTAGAGTCCCCTGGGCATGAATTGTGCGCACCGGACTCCCTCGTCCTCGCATCTGCAACCAGCGTCCTCATGTGCGTCCTTGCCTGCCTTCTCGGTTCACCTATGAGATAAAATTAGAACGGTCATTCTCTAAGGAGCGCCGAAGGATGAAGCCGTCGCTCAAGAAGATTCCGGTAGGGGCGTCATCGACCTCCTCGGCGATCGATTCTCGAAAGAGGTACCGCGTGCGCATCGATGGTCAGTGGTATGAAGGCTGTTTCTCCAGGCAATGGTTCGGCTGGCGATTTGATGAGTACGGCAGCTCTGGGATCCAGCTCAACCTGATTGATGAAGTGTTTGAGATCATCCCTGCTGCTCGGAAGCCTGGGAAGAGTAAGAAGTAACCTTCGTCGACAAGGACCTTAGGGCTCCTTGACCTTCCAGGTCCAAGCGGTAAACTGGGTTCAACGTGAACATCAAAAAGCATGGGCGACGGGCTCGACCCATCGCTTGCTTTACCCTGGTGGGAGTTCTCGCGGCACCCCTGTTGGGTGCCAAAGATTCTTGGGGCGCTGGGACTAACGAACTCCGCAAGGATTTCCCGACCTTCGTCAAATCCTCTCCTCCTCCCCGAGGTACCCCTCCGGCGCGTCGTCGAACCAGTGTCCGGGGTGGCCTGATTCGCCGAGTTGATTCGCATCCAGCTTGGACGTCGGGAAGAAAACTGCCTTGCTCGATTAGGGAGCTGAAGAATTGGACGGTGGCGACGCCGGCCGCGCCTCGCACTTTTTCTCGTCTCGAGTTCTGCGCTGAATACACCAAGCCTGATTCGCTTCGAATCCGTCTGATGGGCACCCCTAAGAATCACCGCTCGCCTCCCGCCTAGGCCCGCATCGCCTCCCGATCCAGAACGCTGTCCATCTTCGTCTCCAACTCCAGTTTTCGAAGGGATTGCGCCACAACAGGGTAGACGGCATCGGAGGCGCTTCTATCAACCAGTGCGTTCCCAGCCGACCCGGTTATCGCGGATCGATCCGTGGGACGAGCGGACGTACCGAGAACACAGGTAGAACTCTCATTGAGGGAATTACGGATGAGCGACCAGCAAGGGGAAACCACCTTCGGGGGCTGCTTTCTATCCGCCTTCCGAAACCTGGCCGGGCCGGGACTCCTCCTGGCGATGGGCAGCGCGCTCCTCATGAATCGACCGGCTCTAGGATCCGGCATGGACATCGCCTTTACCGTGGTCGCGGTGGTGAACGTGATCGCCGGACTTCTTTACAAGCCGGCCGAGGAGCCGCCCAAGGAAGGGACAGGTCATGCTAAAGGAGTGTCTCGAACCGGCTTCGTGGCCGCGATCATCGCCGTCTCGGTCGCAGTCTGGGTGATGACGCATTTTGTGCTGCGTAGATGACGGGCCGAGGCTCTGAGATGTGTTTTGCGGGAGCGGGTCGGTGGACGATCTCCGCATTCCTCCAACGTCCCCGATCCGCTCCCCTATCTTGAAGGAGACAAGGTGATTCCGCTTAACCTGGGATCCCTCTCGGAAGGGCGAGGAACGGAGATGCCTTTGTGGACCGTCGCTCCATTTGGTGTACTCCTGCTTTCCATCGCCTTTTTACCTCTAGTGGCGGCTCACTGGTGGCACGACAATCGGAACAAGGCCCGGATTGCAGTGGCATTCGGGATCCCGTCGATCGTCATCGTCCTCTGCTATGACGTCAGCGCTTTGGGCCACACGGCCCTCGAGTACGTCGCCTTCGTGGCGCTCCTGGGCTCGCTCTTCGCCATTTCGGGAGGCGTTCGGGTATCCGGGTCGCTTGCCGGCACCCCGCTTGCAAACACGGGGATCCTGGCCTTGGGTGCCGTTCTCGCCAATCTCGTGGGCACCACGGGCGCCTCCATGCTCCTCATCCGTCCCTACCTCCGGGCCAACCGGCGTCGCTCGTCCCGGGTCCACCTGGTCGTCTTCTTCATTTTCATCGTCGCCAATTGCGGGGGACTTCTGACGCCGCTCGGCGATCCGCCGCTCTTTCTGGGGTTTCTCAAGGGCGTTCCGTTCCAATGGACGCTCGGGCTGTGGAAGCAATGGCTCGCGGCGGTCGGAACGCTCCTCGTGATCTTCAATCTCTATGACCAGCATCGCTTCCACCGGGAAGACCTGGAATCTCCGGAGGACCTGGACGAAGCGGTCGAACGGCACGCACCCGTCAAGCTCGAGGGGATCCACAACCTTCCCCTGCTCTTGGGGGTGGTGGCGGCGGTATTGGCCAGCGGGTTCTACGTCCATCCCCGATTCGGGGAGACCGCGGCACTCGTCTTCCAGGCGCTCGCGATGAGCCTGCTCGCCATGATCTCCCTATGGTCGACACCGAAGCGGATTCGAGAAGAGAATGAATTCTCCTGGCATCCGTTTATCGAGGTCGCCGTTCTCTTTGCCGCCATCTTCGTGGCGATGATACCGGCCCTCTCGGTGCTCGGGACGCGGGGCGCCGCGCTTGGGGTCACGCGGCCATGGCAGTTCTTCTGGGCCGCCGGCTCGCTCTCGGCGATTCTCGACAACGCTCCGACGTATCTGGCCTTCCTGTCTATGGCACAGCACCTGCCCGACGAAGTCGTGGGGACCACCCACTCGGCGCTTTCCGCGATTGCCTGCGGGGCGGTCTTCTTCGGCGCGCTCACGTACATCGGCAACGGGCCCAACTTCATGGTGAAGGCAATTGCGGAGCACGCGGGTGTCAAGATGCCTTCCTTCTTCGGATATCTAGCCTGGTCGCTGGGAATCTTAATCCCGATCCTCGCGGCGATTACGGTCATCTTCTTTCGATGAGAGGCTGCGAGCCGTCGGCAACCCTTCTTGATAAAAGGGAAGTGCGGCGCGTATTGATATTGAGGGGGTGTCCGCGACGATTTGCCAAGCCTTAGCCATGAACTCTCGGTGCGGGACGGCATTACTCGCGGCCGCGTCCAGGTCTTGAGGAATAGGCGGATGATCCTTCGCTACAACCGAGAGTCGCACTCTCAGGTCTTCCGTCGACGGATCGCGTGGGGATTCGCCGCGGTGGCATCGCTGTGCTTGCTGATCAGCCTGGTTGCGGTTTACGCGCTTCGCACCGTCATCGAAGCCAAAGACTTGGTCATTTCAGACTACGCTCACGACATCCTGGGGGTTCGCGAGCTGGAGCTCTTTGCGGAGCAGGAAGTGTCCAGCAGTCGCGCATTTCTTCTGACGCGGGATCCCGAGTTCGACGCTCGGGCTGTCAAGGCTCGACGGGAGTTTTCGGATGCACTGGCCGTGCTGCGACGGCGGATGGGAACCCCGGAACGGGCGCTTCTTGATCGCGTTGCCCAGGCGGAAGAAGCCCATCGATTGGCGCTGGCGCTTGCCATCGAACGCTCGGATGGAAGCAATGATCCCCGCAAGCTCGTCCAGGATTTCGAGCAAATCGTCATTCCCAAGCGAGAGGACCTACGACAAGCGTTTCGCGCACTTCTGGAGGTTGAAGAACGGCAATTAGAATCGTCTCTTCGGCAGTCCGGTCGTTCATCATCCAGGATGTCCATCCTGGTCGTCCTCATCGGTTTTTCAGCCGCGATTGTCGCACTCGGACTTTTTGGTTTGAACCGTCGCACCCTGCGGCGGCTCGCGCACGTGGAGCAGGAGGTGAGGGACTTGAATCAGTCGCTCGAAGGGCGCGTCGCCCAACGGACTGAGGAACTCACCCGGACCGTTCGGGAGCTGGAAGGGTTCGCCTACACCGTCGCGCACGATCTAAGGGCGCCGCTGCGGGCGATGTCCGGGCTAAGCCGGCTGATGGTCGAGGACTTCGGGAAGGAGTTGAGACCGCCGGGGCCCGAGTACCTAGGACGGATCGAGTCCGCGGCTCATCGTATGGACGAGCTGATCATTGATCTTCTCGATTACAGCAGGCTTTCGTACTCGCAACTCGAAGTGCATCCAGTAGACGTGGGCGCCGTGGTGACGGGGACCGTCGAAGCTTTGGAAGCAGACATTGAAAAGCACCAGGGCCGAGTGGAGATCGGAGAATGCGTTGGCAGTGCGGTCGCCAGCGAAGCGCTGCTTCAGCAGATCTTGGCCAATCTGATCGACAATGCGCTCAAGTTCGTCGCGCCGGGTGTCGCTCCCAGAGTCCGGGTCTGGACGGAGCCCACCGACTCCAGGCTGAGGATCTGGGTAGAAGATAACGGAATCGGGATTCCTCAGGAACATCGCGAGCGGATCTTCGGTGTTTTTCAGCGCCTGAATCGGGCGGAGGATTTCCCGGGCACCGGGATCGGACTGGCGATCGTGCGCAAAGCCGCCGAGCGAATGGGAGGGAAGGTCGGCGTGGTTTCAAAGCCGGACGGGGGCAGCCGGTTCTGGGTTGAGCTCCAAGCAGGATAGAACCTGTGACTGAGCGCCTTTAGACGGCAGGCGGAGGAGTCGCGGAGGAAGCCGTCGTGTCAATGTCCTCTCTGGCGGAGGAACCTTTCAAAGTTCCGGATCCCAGTTCGAGTGCAACCCGTGCTCCCAAGGCGAGGAAGACGGCCAGAGCGATCGCTCCTCCCGGAGCCGTGAGTGCATCCCAAAGGGGAGGCGAACCCTTGCCCAAGCTCGCCCAGTAGACCAAGGCCAAGGAAATGAACACCGCCAAGGTGGCGAGGATGAGCTGCCGCACGCTGCCCCTGCAGCGGTAGCCGATCGCAATTCCCAGCCCCGCGAGCACGAAGGACATCCACGCCCAGGCGCCTCGAGCCAAGGCGTCTCGAAGATCCCCTACGGCCTGCGTCACGGATGCTCCGGACGAGGCTGTCGCGGCGGCGCCTAGGGCAAAAAGAATCAGAGTGCCACCGATAAACCTCCTGAGAATGCGCGTCGGGCTTCTCATCCCGACGAAAAGTCCGACGGCAGCCGCGGCAAGCGCCTCTGCAAAGAGCACTTGCGGAGTGGGCGAGACGAGCGAGTGGACGGCGTCTTCGAACGTGAGGGTTCCAACGGCCGCGCCTGCCATGTAGGCGACGACGAGGGAGGCGGCCAGCAAGGTAGATCCGACAACGCTTCGCATCCCCAGGCCGATCCGGTCGCGCCCTCGAATAAAGGCCCAGAATGCCATGAGGACGCCCGCACCGAAGAGCGCCCCCGAGGTCAGCACGGCATCACGCGTGGGGATGACCAAGCTCCAAGGGTCGGCGTGGAATCCCGGTCCGTGGCTCGACGTAGCCGCCGCCCCTGCCCAGAATGCCAACGCCCCTCCTGCCACTTTTAGGCTGACTCGGAGGGCGCGCCGTTTCAGCGACGGGAGGTCGAGTGGCACCGCGTACGGAGCGAGGAAGGCAGAAACCGATGCGGCGTTGGCTGGACGATCGGAAGGGTTCTGCGCCAGGAGTCGACTGACGAGCTCTCGCAGGGGCGCAGGAACGGATTTGTCGAGCTGCGCCGCGGGGGTCTTCGGGTTCGCCGACGGGCGTACGCCCGAGAGCATGTAGTGGAGCGTGACTCCCAAGGAATACAGATCTGCCCGAGAATCGACCTCGGACTGGTTCAACTGCTCAGGAGCGGCGAAGCCGAGCGTCCCCAGCAGGTCGCCCGTCGCGGTGAGCCGTTGGAGCTCGGAGACGTCCCTAGCGATTCCGAAGTCCGTGATTTTGACGGACCCGTCCCGCCCGATCAGGATGTTGGACGGCTTTACGTCGCGGTGGATGATCCCTTCGTAGTGGAGCGCCCGAAGGCCCTGGGCTACCTCGCCGGCGATGAAGACCGCGTGGCCCAGGGAGAGACGACCCTCCCGCTTGAGTAGCTCGGAGAGATTCTCCCCGTCGACGAATTCCATGATCGTGAAGTGGATCCCATCCTCGAGCGCGGTTCCCAGAACCCGCACGGCGTTAGGATGGCGGATGCGGGAGGCGGCGCGGGCTTCTCGCGTGAATCGCGCCACGATGGCTTCGTCGGCAGCCATGAACGGCGAAAGAACCTTGATCGCGACCTGGAGGTTGTCAGGCTTCCGTATGGCCCGGTAGACGCTGCCCATGCCGCCGCGGCCGATCCGCTCTTCGAGGACGCAATCACCCAGTGTTTTCCCCACGAGCGGATCACGGTCGGGTCGCCCTTCTGCCATGCGGTCTCCTCTGCCTGATTATACGGCACAGGTATCACTGGGAGCGTTGTGGCAGCGCTGTTATCGGAGGAGCAGGCTGTAGGAGAGGACGCACAACACGATGCCGGTGAAAAGAGCATACTTCCAGTTCCGCTCCGAGAAGGCGAAGTACCAGAATGAGAGCAAGACGCGGACGTAGGGTGTGAGGATCAACAGAAGAAGTCCCAAATTGACGAGGAGGCGCGGGCGGACTTCTCCGCGCAGCACCGCCGCGGCCTCCTCCTTCGCGAACCCGAGCACGTTCGACCGCGGGAGGGTGTAGTCGAAACTCGGGCTCCCTGTCGCGAACCACCGCCAAACGAGGCCTGCGGCCAGAAGTGCCGCGCTCGCAAGGACTCCGGTCAGCAGGGTCGTCCCAACCCAGACCGAGAAGCGATCCTCGGAGGCAGCCGCCGGGGCGGGATCGGGCATCTCAAGCACCTCCCCTCAACCCGCGGACGATGACCTCGACCCCCAGAATCATCAGCAGCCCGAGGAAGAAGCGTCGAACGGCCTTGTTGGGGAGGCGGACGAGTACCCGGGTTCCCAGGAAGGCTCCGAGAAGGACTCCCAGAACCACCAGGGCTACGGGGCCCGGCTCGATCAGCCCGCGGGAAAGGTAGACGCTCGTCCCGGCCAGGGCCGTGACCCCGATGATGAGGTTGCTGGTCGTGGTGGACACCTTCGGCGGGAGTCCCATGACGAGATCATGGATGAGCACTTTGAGGGCCCCCGCTCCGATGCCAAGGAGCCCCGCGACCATCCCCGCGCCGAACATGAGGGGACCCCCCAGCCAGGCTCGCGTGGCGCGGTAGGTGATCTCGGTTCCTGTGGATCTCTCCGGATAGGTTCCCTCCAATTCCAGCCACCGGGAGACGGCGTCCTGCCGGGCGACCGGAACCCAGTCCTCCCGACGCTTGAACCAGAGGAAGGCGGCCGAGGACAGCAGCACGGCGCCCAGCAGGAAGAAGAGCATTCGGGGGGCGACGGCCAGCGTGACGAGGGCCCCGGTGATCGCTCCCAGCATCGTGAAGACTTCCAGGAACATGCCGAGCTTCAGGTTCGTGATCCGGTCCCGGACGTAGGCCGAGGCGGACCCGCTTGAGGTGGCGATGACCGACACGATGCTGAGCGCGATCGCGTGCTTGATGTCCGTCCCCAGCAAGGTCAGGGCCGGAATCAGGATGATGCCGCCGCCCATTCCCCCCATGGCCCCGACAAAGCCCGCGAGGATGGAAACCGGCAGGAACAGTTCGAGTCTCATGTCGATCCCGTACGAACCTCCCTAAGAACACGATATCCGGCGACCGGCAGGCCCGCCAAGGCGGCACCTCATCACACCCCCTCGGGCTGGCGACCCTTCGGACTCGCTCCCTGGAGAACCCGGTCCACGGCGTGGAGGACGTAAAGGGGTCGAAGCATCTTTCTTGGATGAAGCAATTCGCCGCCCAGCCTCTGGAACTCCTCATAGAACGCCCAGTCGGTGCGGCTGGAGAGCATGATGACCGGGATTCCGGGTGAATGCTCCTTGATCCGGCGCAGTGCTTCGAGAGCGTCTCCGTCGTGCCCTTGATGGTCGATGATCACCAGGTCCGGCGGATCCTGAGTCAGGAAGGAAAGCGCGTCCTTGGCGTCCAAGGAGACGGAGACGTCGAACGCCGCGCGAGTGAGGATTTCGTTGATTGAAAGCAGGAGCGAAGTGTCATGGCCGATCAGTCGAATGCGAGCAATTTCACGATCCATAAGGCTGTCCTCTCAAAACGGGGTGACAGGAACTAGCGAGGTTGGACTGGCAGATCGACCGAAAGTCAGGATTGCCGAGCTGCCGCTAGATGGCCGCCGGGGGAGGGAGGTCGTGCCTGGAGGTGGAGGGAGAGTCCGGCTTCAAGTAGTCCGGTTGCGCCTCCCTTGCTTGAGTTCGACGAACAATTGCTCCTCCTGGCCCCTGTATGGACGGGCTACCGGCGGGCCGATACTCCCAAACCAGTATAGCGGGCGCGTCCGAACCCGCGGGTTCGCAGACATCCCGGACGCACGATGTGGCCTGGCTGGGGAGATCGGCGCGGCTGGGTCTGGGGATTTGAGGATCGGGGATCAGAGTTTTCTGTGGAACGATGGAGATGCGATGGTTGGCGAAAGCGAGCACCCCGATCAGGAGTGCGCCGGCGACAAGGGGGACGGGCTTTGGCCTGCTCCCAAAATGCATTCGCGCCCTCGACCTTCTCGTACGATCTCTTTCTGCCTACTCTACGGGACCGGCGTCGCGTTGTTGGGAACCATTCAAACCCTACGGAGGTGGCAGTTGGCAGGACACCCTTCCGCTGACGGGTCTTTCAAGCGTGGTTACTCAGATCAGGATGAGCTCAGGCAACAAAACGGTGTTTGAGCGCTGTCTTCATGGTGCCGGCAAGCCGCCGCGCTCTCGCGCAAACTCAGCCAAGAGGCTGGCCGCCGCGGCGGATCGGAGCCGTGGCCACTATGACAGAACTATGAGGGCGCTATCTGGACTATGACAGAACTACGGGGTGCTGGGTGATTGCATGCGCACCATGCACTCGGTACCGCTAGAATCCACTCCATACACAGCCGCCCGGCGTTTTTAAGCCGTGGGTCGTGGGTTCGATCCCCACCGCCCTCACCAATCACAGCGGATCCCTGGGATGCGATGACCCAGCGAACCACCGCTTTCCGCCCTCCAGTACTGCTAGCCCGATCGTTTCGACAACGATACGATTCGCGCGTGGATATTGCGCTGGTGGGGTTTACGCGCAGTTACAACGACCTGCAGTGGCTGGAGATGGTCCGCGTCTGGGCGGCGGCGCACGAACCTGCGATGGCCGCGGCGTGGGCGACTGCCACGCAGAAGGTCTTTGATCTGCGGGGCGGGGTCGGCCGAAATTTCCTCGATGACGCGGCCGAGTATGAGGTCGTCGTCCTGTTCGCCATCTACAACCCGCCGACGGACAGTCCGGACTTTCGAAAAGCCCTCGGCCGTCGCCGCGGGCAAACGTCGCTGGCGCTCAATCATTCACGCGAGCGCTGGGCCCATCGGCTGTCCGGCACGCGGGCGAAGGTCCTCTTCGTGTTTCGGCGAGAGGATTCGGTGGACGGCCGATGGCTCGGCGACATTGATCGGTACGAGAAACTGCCCGAGCAGGCGGGCGTGTTTGGGGTGTCGATCTATAGACGGCTGAGGTGACCTGAGAACCCTTGGTCTGGCCACCGACCGGGAACGCAGGATCGGCAGCGTCGCCCGGTTCAAGTCCGAAACGCAGCGTGGTCACGAGGGCTTGTGTCCGAGGATCTCCTGCATGGTCTTGAGCGGCACGCCGGGCGCGGCAGCTAAGTGCGTCAATTTCCGGCGAGGATGGACGCGATCTTCACCCGATGTTCGTCGCGGGCGCAGTCAAGAGGCTCTTTCCCGTCACTGTTCTTGGCATGGATGTCGGCTCCGGCCTTGAGAAGTGCCTCCAGGACCCCAGGATCTCCCTTGAATTCCCAGCATGCGTTGTGAAGAGGGGTACATCCCGACCCGTCCCTGCTATTGACATCAGCCCCCTTTCGGATCAGTTCCCGCACCAGGCGCGGGCGATCCGCATCAGCCGCCTTATGGAGCGGGGTATCGCCGTGATCATCTCGAACCTTCGGATCCGCTCCGCCCTCCAAAAGAACGAGGGCCATTTCTTCCTCCACCTTCCCAGATCGGTAGCAGGCGCAATGGAGCGGGGTTTGCCCGAATTCATCGGGTCTGTTGACGTCCGCCCGGTGCTTGAGCAGGGCTTTTAGAAGGGAGAGCTCGGCCGCTACGTTATTCTCCACCCCGAGCCTCGAAACCACCCGGTGGTACAACGTTCCTTCTCCAGCCATCCACTCGGGCAAGGCGGGGTCGGCCTTCGCCCCCGCCTCGAGCAAGGCCACCGCAGTCGCGGAATTGCCTAGCCACGCGGCAGACGCGAGAGGGGTCAGGCCACCTCGTCCTTTCGCTTCCAGATCTCCTCCGGCCTTTACGAGCAGCCCGATCATTTCCGCGCTCGAGGCCCAGTGGAGCGGGGTCGCATCGTTCTGCCCTCGGCCGTTGGGGTCGGCGCCGTGAGCGAGGAGCGCCCGAGCAACTCGAAGGAGGTTTCGATCCGCCGCCAGATGAAGCGGGGTGAGCCCGACTCGCCCGCCGACCCCGCAGGCGACGATCCCCCCGTGGGTGTTTACCTTCCCCCCGCGCTCGATGAGAAGGAGGGCGACCTCCTCTGGACCTGGCTCGGGCAACGTCTCAAAGTACACCTCAAGAGGGGTATACCCATACCCATCCGGATGGTTGGGATCGACGCCGTGGTCGAGCAGCCAGGTGACGAAACCAAGATCCTTGCGCGCGATGGCGATGTGAAGGGCCGTCGATCCCTCTCGGGGAACGGAGCCGCCTTTGGGGGAGTCTTCCGAGGCGAGCATCGCATCGACGGCAGCCCCCGTACGGATCAATTCCTCAGACCGGGGGAGGTTTCCTGCCAACGCTGCTCGGGTCAAATCTCGATTGAGCGCCCTCTGATGAGGCCATCTCCATCGTTCAAAGAGCGAGACCGAGCCTCTAACCTGACAAATATCGCAGGCAGTCCCCTCCAGGCGAAGGCCGGCGGCTTGAGGCGTCGAAACCGATCCTCCATGACACTCGGGGCATGTCACCCACCGCGCAAAGGCGATGACGGGCGCCGCTACCGCGACCAGAACTACGGTCGAGATGAGCCACCCCGTTGCCAGGCGGTGAGCGCGTCGCACTGAATCGGACACTGTTAAAGTTTACCTTGGTGTCCAAAAAAGTGTCCAACGGAGGCCCAATCTGATGATGAAGACGCCGAGGAGCATGAGCGTCACGCGGATCGATGCCGTGCTGCTGGATTCGAGCCAAGCGGAAGGATTGGTCGAATTCTACCGGGACCGGCTCGGCATTCCGCTCGAGGAGGAGCGTCACGGCCCGGGGCGCCACTGGGGATGCATGCTCTCGGGCGTCCACTTCGCCATCCATCAGAGGGACGGCCTGGATGGAAAGCCGAGGAACGCGTCCGTGTCGTTCGAGGTGGCGGACGTGGATGCCACGGTCGAACAGCTTCGCCATGCCGCCGTGATGATCGACCTCGAGCCCCACGACCGCCCCTACGGCCGCCTCGCTGCCGTGAAGGATCCGGACGGGAACCTCGTCTACCTCCACCGCTATCCGTCGGCGCCGCCTCGCAAGCGGGCCGGGGCGTCGAGGAAGTCCAAGAAGAAGTAAGGCGGAGGAAAGGCCACAAGCAGTATTTATCCCGCAACCGTCGGTATGGGGTGCGGGATTCAAGTGGCATTTCCTTCGGACTTCGCGCTCCGACGCACCGGAACCGCGGATTTGTGGCGCCCGACCGCGAACAACGGCAACACCGTGAAGCTGTCCGCTTTCTTCACGACGGAGGTGCGGCATGAACAAGGGACGGATCCTTCTCGTCGTCCTGGCGGCGCTCGTGCCCGCCTCTGCTCAGACCGCGCAGGAGGAATCGCCCCAGGAGGCCGTGGAACGACTGGGATCGCCGGACGCCGACGTCCGCGAGGCTGCGGCGGCCAAGCTCCTCAAGTTGGGCGATGCTGCCCGGCCGGTGCTCGAGAAGGCCGTCCGCAGTCGAGATCCCGAAGTGGCGATTCGTGCGCGAGGGGTCCTGGCCAAGCTCGACGCCAAGCGCGACCTTCCGACGCGTCGGAGAAGACTGGCCGGGCACAGCGGGTTTCTCAAGGACGATGATCTTCACCTTATGTGGATTGAGAAGCCCGCCTTCGACCTCCTGGCGGATGAGGCGCTCTTCCCGGAGCAGTGGCGGACGGACGACGAGCGGCTGAAGAAATACTTGGAAGAGAAGACGAGAGGCGACGGAGAGGCCGCTCCGTTCTTCGATTCATTCCGTCTGGCCCTCATCGAAATGCAGGAAGGGCGCATCAAGGCCAGCGAGCTTGTAGAGGTGAGCCGGACTGCTGATGGCGAAGCGTTCATCCTCAACCATCGGTACATCGCGTACGATCCGAAGCCGAACGGCGGCTCTGGCGAGGAGGAATCGATCTCAGTTTCGCCAGGCTCCCGAAGGATTCAAGCCTCCACATGGACGTCGTTATTCGCTCTATGGCCCAGGTTGCGGAGGTGCTCCATTGCCTTCGTAGGTCGGGGATGCAGCTCGATGACCCATGGGCTCCAGGCAGCACTTGATCATGACCGGGCCATCGTCCGTGCCGCTGCGGTGCACGCGCTGCAACACCACTTCAGCACGAACACCGTGGAATTGGCCCTGAAGAAGCTCGAAGATCGGGACGAGCTTGTGCGTGACGCCGCCCGCCAGACGCTCAAGGCCGTAGCCGGGGCTTCTCCAGGGGATGGGGACAATCTCCGGATCTGGTGGCAGGGCTTGAAGGGGGATCAACAGCTTCGAATCGTGAAGAAACGATTCGACGAATCCGGCACCAATCCCGGCACCCTTCACTGCTGCGACGACTGAACTTCTCCCAGGCGCTTACTTGAATTGAATCTCCGTCTTCGGCAGCAGCGCTTTGATTTTCGCCTGCGTCTCGGTCGTGAAGGGATCTTTTGCGGGGACGAGGCGCATCGACTTGAGGAAGGCGAAGTCCTTGAGCAAGGAAAGGCGCTCGTCGGGGAACGGGGCTTTGAGCTCGAGATGCTCCAGCTGAGCGAGGCCTGCAACCGCCGTCAGTTCGGCATCGGTGAACTTCGCGGCGTTGGTCAGCGTGAGGCGTTTCAGCGTCGGGATGCCTTTGATCGTCGAAATGCATTCCGGCGCCTCAAAGCCTTCGCCGAGCTGCAGGTATTCGAGCGGGAGCTTCAGGATCCCGGCCAGCGCCTGCGGCGTGGCTTTGGACGCGCCGAGCTCGAGGCCTTTGAGCTTCGTGAGCTTCGCGAGGTTCGGCGCGCCGGCGTCGGTGAACTTGGCGTGGGCGAGGCTGAGGTTTTCGAGGTTGGGCAGGTGCTCGCAGAGCTGCTTCAAGCCCTCGTCGTTGATGCTGCTGCCCCGATGGCTGACACGGGTGAGCTTGGCGAAGCCGTCGAATTTCGCATAGGCGTTGCCCGTGATCGCCGTGCCGACGAAGGAGAAGCTCTCGAGGTTCTTGAGGCCTGCGAGCTGTTCCATGCCCGCGTCGGTCAGCTTGCCGTTGTTGATGATGCGCAGGGTCTTGAGGTTCGTCAGCCCGGCGATGGGGGGCATCCACTCGTCGTTGAACTTCGTGGAGATGATGTTCAGCGATTCGAGCGTCGTGATGTGGCCGAGGTGCTCGAAGAACGCCGCGTCATACGGGTCCTCCGTCCGGTGATCGTGCGGCCCCGCTCCGGGAACGGCGAGATCCACGAGTTTCAAGCTCTGGCCGTCGGCGGTCTTTTCGACCTTGCCTTTCGCGCCTTCGACGATCCGGGTGACGGCTTCGACGTGGGGGTCCGGCGCGAGGGCGGTGCTCGCGGCGAACCGCAGGACGAGGACGGCCAGAATCGTTGCTTTCATCATTTCATCACTCGCGTCCGCTGAACTCTTCCTCTTTCGGCAGCGCGTCCACTTTCCATTTCGCGGGGAAGAAGCGGACGATGCGCCTGGGGCGATAGCCTTCGAGCATCATGCTGCACTTCACCTGGATCTGCACGCCGCTGCTCCCGGGTTCGACGGGCACCGTCTCGATGCGGAGAATGTTGCCGCCCTTCCGGTCGTTGAGCGGATCATACGTCATGAGGCTTTCCCGGGCCACCGCGATGCCGCCTTTGGGAGCTTTCGGGTCGTCCTCCGCGCCGGAGAACGGCCAGCCCTGCGGTTCCTCGTTGATGCCCTTCAGTTCATCGAACAGCTTGGGATCGACGGTTCCAAAGAAGGTGATGGTGACGATCTGCTTCGCGTCGTCCACGGCGGCGACCCAACCGGGCAGCCCTCGCTCGCGGATGTGGTTCCGATGGCGTTCGAGCTGATGTGCGGTCACGAGGGCGCGGGCGGGCTCGTCGATCCACATGTCGGTGATGCGACCGGGGCCGAAGAGCGTGGCCCAGGTGAGATTGAACAGCACGGTCTGCCCCGGCTGAAGGGACTTGAAGTCGGCGAAGCCGCTGCCCATCATCACGCGCGTGCTGGTCAGGAGGTCGAAGGTTTTCGCCTGGCCGACCGGCTTGCCGTTGTCCTGAAGCGTGGCCGTGAGCTTCTTCGTTTCGAGATTCACGGTGTCGATCTTCCAAAGCTGCTTCTGGCGCGCGTGGAACGAGTAATCGTCTTCGATGCGGAAACAGCGGCGGAAGTCCCACTCCGGCGTCTTGCGGTGATGCGCCGTGTCCACCTGCGGCATCTTCTCGTCGGGAGGGGCGAGATAGAACAAGCCGTGCAGGTGCGTGCCGAGCGGGACGTCCTGCAGCGCGGCGGGGGCGCCCTGATACCAGATCGCGCCGTACGGCAACATCGTCGCCGGGAGCGGCAGATCCCATAAGGCGCGATCCTGGCTGTCGTTGCGATCGACGCGAATCTGGAAGCGGCGTTCCAGGTGATCCAGGGCGATGAGCTCACCCGCGACCGCATGGGCCGAGCCTTCCGGCGGGAACTGGCCGTCGACCAGCTGGAACCAGTCGGGCTTGTCGGAAGGCTGCTTGTCCTTGGGGTTCCTGCGCTTTTCCTCTCCTTTCACCGGGCCGTCGGCGTCGGTGCGGAACCGGGGTTTGTCCTGGGCCTGGAGAAGAGCGGCAGCAAGGCAAAAACACACCATGAAACGCATGGGCATTCCTTAAGCGACGATCTCCGAGATCGGTTTCACGCTGTCCTGGAACTTGTCGGCTTTCACGTCGACGCGTTGCACCATCGTGAGCAGCAGGTTGCTGAGGCGGGCGTCGCCGTCGACGGGGCGGGAACAAATCTTGTAGTGCTCCGTGGCGTTGGAGACATCGTATTTGCCGATCTTGGGCAGATTGAAATCCACGTGCGTGCCGTGCTTGTACCCCAGCGCCTTTCCGCCGGCCAGGATCGTGGGCAGGTTGGCGTTGCCGTGACTGTGGCCGTACGCCATGCCGCTGCCCCAGAGGACCTGCGTCGTGTCGAGCAGCGTCCGGTCTTCCTCCTTGTGTTCCTTGAGCTGATCGAGGAAGTAGCTGAGCTGCTCGATCAGGAACGTATCGGTCTGCGTGAGGCGGCGGAGCTGCTCGGGGTCGCCGTTGTGATGCGAGAGGCCGTGGCGCGCCTGCAAGATGCCGATGTCGGGAATGCCGCTGGCATTGCCTTCACCGCCGATGCCGCAGGTGATCACGCGAGTGCTGTCGGTGCGCAGAGCCATGACCATGAGATCGTAGAACAGGCGGTAGTACGCGCCGGCCTCGGCCATGCTGAGCCTTCGCTGAAGGCGCGCGGCGTCCGCGGCCGCCACGACGGGCTTCGGCACGTTCAGCCATTCGTCGGCGCGACGGGTGCGCTCCTCGACTTGACGCACGGCCGTCAGGTATTCGTCGAGCTTGCTTCGATCCCCGCTCCCGAGCTTGTCCTTCACGCGCTTCGCGTCGTCGGCCACCAGATCGAGAATGCTTCCGCGCCGGCTCAGGCGGCGGCGGAGGGTCTCCTTGCCGTCCTTTTCGACGCCGAAGAGCATGTTGAAAATCTGCTGCGTGCTGCGCTCCGCGGGAATCTGGATGCCGTCCTTGGACCACGCCAGCGACGGGCCTTCGACGGCCATTTCGAGCGAGGGAAAGCGCGTCGCCGCGCCGACCGTTTCCGCGATGAGCTGATCCGCGGAAACGGTATTGCGGAAGGCCCCGCCGTCGCCGGGAACGTTCGCGCCCGTGAGCCAGACTTTCTCGCAGTTGTGATGCTTGCCGAGCACCATGGGATGGTGCAATCCGCTGATGGGCGTGACGTCGGCGCGATGCCGTTCGAGCGCCTGAAGCGGCTTCGTGAGCTGGTAGTCCGCGCCCGCTTTCTCGATCTGCCAGGTCAGCGTGTTCACGCCGTTCGGGATGTACAGAAACACGCTTCGCTTCGGCTTCGACGGCCCCGGAATCGCCGCCATGCAATCCAGCGCCGGCAGCGCGATGGCGGCGCCGAGTCCCCGGAGCATTTGGCGGCGGCTGATCTGCCAGTTCTTGCTCATGACGCTCCGATCCCGGGGTTAGCGTTTCTGAAACAGGTCCGAACACACGAATGCTTCGACGATGTCTTTCAGGCGATAGTCCTTGGCCTTTGCCGCGGCGGCGATGGCCTTCAAGTCCTCACGGTCACCGAAGGAGGTCGTGCGGCGCAGGCCATACGTCGCCAGCTTCTCGATGAAGGTGAGATTGAAGGCGTCGAGATCGCTGAGCAGCAGCTTCTTGAGGTCGTCCGCGTTCTGATAGCCGCGGCCGTCCGGGAGCTTGCCGGAAGCGTCGACCGTCGGATTCGCGCCTTTGCCGTCGGTCACTTCCTCGGTGCGCCAGCGGCCGATGGCGTCGTAGTTTTCGAACGCGAGCCCCAGCGGATCGATCTTCGCGTGGCAGGCGGCGCAGTTGGGATTCTTGATGTGGGCTTCGAGTTTCATGCGCAACGTGGCCTTCTGCGAATCGATTCCCGTCGTCGGGAGCGGGTCCACATTCGGCGGCGGCGGAGGCGGCGTTCGGCCGAAGATCGCTTCGTTGACCCAGACGCCGCGATGCACCGGGCGATGGCGCACTCCGTCCGACGTCAGCGACAGAATGGAGGCCTGAGTGAGCAGGCCCCCGCGATGACTCCCCGCGGGCAACGACACGCGTTGAAACCCATCGCCGGCGAACTTCACCTCCGAAAGCCCGTAGAAGTGAGCGAGCATCGGATTCATCACGCTCCAGTCCGAGTGAAGGAAGTCGCGCAGGGTCAGGCCGCTGTTCAGCACCTCGCGGAAGAACAGTTTCGTCTCTGCAATCATGCAGTTCTCGAGCGCCTTGTCGTAGGCGGGATACAGCTTCTTGTCCGGCGGGAACATGCCGACTTTGCGCAAACGCAGCCATTGAGTGGCAAACGAATCCGTGAATCTCGACGAGCGCGCATCGGCCAGCAGCCTCGCCGCTTGCTTCGCCAGCTCCGCCTTGTCGCGCAGCTTCCCTTGTTCCGCGAGCGCGACGAGTTCCGCGTCGGGCATGGTGTCCCACAGGAAATAGGACAGACGAGACGCGATCTCCCCGTCATTGAGGACGACGCGGTTCGCGTTTGCGTCGCCCTCGGCGATGAAGACAAAACTCTTCGAGCAAAGAATCGCCAGCATCCCGACCTTCACGGCATCGCGAAACTTCTCTTTCGCCGCGAGTTCCTTCTGGACGATGCCGACAAAGCCCTCCACCTCTTCGGCCGTGACAGGCCGGCGAAACGCCCGCCGCGCCAACGTTGCGAGGCAAGTCCGCACCTGCTCCAGATTGCCGTCCTCGCGCGGCATGTAGTCGTCGCGCAGCTTCTTTTCATCGTCGGTCACGAGGGGTCCCCGCCACGCGACCGAATCCAGGATCAGAAAGGGGTACCGCGGCTTGCCCTCTTCGTCCGTCAGTTTCATCTGCCACGGAATGCGACCCATCTTCGTGCTGATGAAAGGAACGTTGCCGTGTCGATTGGAGGGCGGAGTATTCGAAGGTCCCGGCACGTCGTTGTAGACCTCGATCGTCGGGCGTCCCTTCGGCAAATGGGCGCGGAACGTTACGGTGGTCGGCTGTTCCTCAGGAGCAACGATGTCCTGCTCGAACAGGATGCGGTCGAGTTTTGCCTCGTAGACCTTCAGGTGGGGCGCGCGGCCGTTCTCCGGCTTCAAGCCGCTGAGCGTATAACTGATCTCGTAGATGCCCGCCTCGGGCAGCGGATCTTTCAGCAGGGAATTGCGGAACATGTCTCCCGGCCAGATCTCGAAGCGGACTTTGTCGAGCAGCCCCAGCTCCCGCAGCCGTTCGCGGTGCCGTTCGCTGATCTCATTCTCCCCGACCGCGCGCTTGGACCCCCCGAAGGGCGGGACGGGTTTCGAGTTCTTGGCAGGGGGCTCGGGATAAGCCTCGTTCAAGATGACTTCAGCGGCGGCGAGGTACCGGTCGATGTTCGAAGGCGACACCGTCAGCACCGAGCCGATGCGCTCAAAGCCATGCCACTCCGGATCGTCCAGCAACGCGCCGGGGTCCTTCGCGTCATAGTGGACGCCGATCAAATCGCGCACCGTGTTGACGTACTCGTCGCGCGTCAGCCGGTTGTAGGAAACACGGCCGCGCGCCGCCATGCGGGCCGCTTCGCCCTCCTTCATCTTCGCCGAGATCCATGCCACCACGGCGGCGCTTTCGTCCGCACTCGGCCGCTTCTGCACCTTCTTCGGCGGCATCTCCCCCGAGTTGATGCGCTCCAGGATCTCCAGCCACTGCGGCGTGTCTTCCATCCCGACAAGCTTCGAGAGCGTATCGATCCGGAAGTCGCCCTTCGCCGCGTCCGCACCGTGGCATCTGATGCAATGCGCATCGAAGTAGGCCTGGACCTTGGCGTCCTGAGCGGCGGCGAAAGGCAGTTGAGGAGCAAGAATGAGGAAAAGAAGGGGGAGCCACAAATGACGGGTGCGAACCCAACCCCGTGCGTTTCTCACTGCTTGCTCATGGCTACGGTTGGCGCATTCGTTACACCTTTTATCAATTAACTTGCGAGGTGGTTCCCTTCGTGATTTGCAATTCCCACGCGACATCACCGCAGTCGGACAACTAGACCGGGGGGTGAGCCATCGGGGGTGAACGATGGCTCGAATCGACCGTGTCCTGCTGATCCTCTCGGCCCTGGCGCTCGTCAACTGCGGCAAAGGGTCCGGTTCCGGCGTGTCGCTCGACAAGGGCTGGTCGAGCAAGGACATCGGCGCCGTCGGTTCTCCCGGCGGCTTCAGCACCTCCGGCGGCCGGTATGACGTCGCCGGCTCCGGCAGCGATATCTGGGACACCGCCGACGCCTTCCGTTACGTCTACCGGACCTTGAACGGCGACGGCGAGTTGACCGCCCGCGTCCTCAGCCTCGACAACACCGATGCCTGGGCCAAGGCCGGCGTCATGATTCGCGAAAGCCTGGCCGCCGACTCGAAGTTCGCCATGACCGTCGTCACCCCTGAGAACGGCTCGTCCTTCCAGGTCCGGCCGGTCGCCGGACAAGGCTGCTCCCTCGTCTGGGGACCCGCCCACGGCGCTCCCTACTGGGTCCGCATCAGCCGGACCGGCGACACCCTTACCGGGTTCGCGTCCGACGACGGCGGCAGCTGGACGACCATCTGCAGCCAGACGATCTCGATGGGGACGTCGGTCTATATCGGTCTCTGCGTCACCGCGCACAACAACAGCAAGACCGCCGCCGCGAGCTTCGACAACGTGTCGTGGACTGGTGGCGGGGCTGCGGCGTTCGACCCGAGCAGGCTCGGACCCGACGTCTACCCGATCACCGTCGCCGTCGTCGACGGCGAGATGCACGGGACCTTCGCGACCACATATGTCCAGGTGACGAATCCCGTCGGCGGCAATCATGCCCCCAGCGTGACCAACGTGACCGCAACGCCGTCGACCGTCGCGCCGATGGGCTTGGTCCAGCTTTCCGCGACGGCGACCGATGCCGACGGTGACCCGCTGCGCTTCACGTGGGTCGTCCCCGCGGGCGAGAATACTTGCAGTCCGAAGTCGACCGAGACCTGGCGCGCGCCCTCGCAGCCGGGGACCTATACCCTCCGCGTCCTGGTCGGCGACGGAAAGGTCCTCGTCCAGGGTTCGGTCGTGGTCACGGTCAGCGGCTCCAACCCGACGAGCGGGACCGGCAACCATCCGTCGGCGATCCAGTCGCTGTCGGTGTCTTCGGTTTCGGTCGCGCCCGGCGAGACGGTGACGCTGGCGGTGGATGCGATCGACGTCGACGGTCCGGCCCTAAGTTACGGCTGGGGCGCGCCCGGCGGCGGCTCGATCGCCGGCTCGGGGACATCGGTCACCTGGACGGCGCCGGCGATCGGCACGGGCCGTCCCGCAAAGGCGGGCCTCTGGATCTGGAACCGCTCGCTGCCCTCGGGCTGCCCGGTGCCGCTGTCGACGGATTTGCCGGGCATTGCCTTCCAGGGCCGCGCTTCGACGGCCCATTTCTGCGACACCTGGATGCCGACCTGGGCCTCGGATGGATCGATGTACTCGCCCTGGCAGGACGGCGTCCTGCTGACGCCGCCCTTCGTCAACCTGGGCGGCTGGCATGCGGGCGACGCGACGGCGATGAACGGCTGGGCCAGGATCGTCGGCGACGATCCCCAGGACCTGCTGATCCCCAATGCCGGGGAACTGGCGGGGCCGCGCGGGAACTGGTCGGGCCGCTACCCCGCCGGGATCTTCGCCAAGGACGGAGTGGTGTACTACGGCGTCCGCTCGACGGCGGTCTACGACCCGAACGGGAACCTCTCGACGGACCCCAACACGAACTACCGCTATGCCAGCGGGACGTTCATCGGCTTCACCACGTCGACGGACGGCGGCGGCAGCTGGTCGGCGTCGCCCGACGCGAGCAGTCCGCTCTTCAACGAGCCGACGGGAGGCAACCAGCGGCTGAAGTTCGGCCAGCCGTACCTCGTCGACCACGGGAAGAACCAGCAGCACTCGCCGGACGGCAAGGTGTATTTCGTCTCGAGCGGCTCGACGGACACGAGCGCGGCGGCGGACCACCTGAACGACGATCAGGTGTATCTGTGTCGGGTGTCGCCGTCGGTGGGCGGCATCAACAATCCGGCGAACTGGCAGTTCTGGAACGGAAGCGGGTGGACGTCGACGCTGTCGTCCGCGCAGCCGATCTTCGAGTGGCGGAACCACGTGAGCGGGGCGACGATGACGTGGAATGCGGGGCTCGGCAAGTACCTGATGCTGCTCTACAAGAACGGGTACGCGGTGACCGGGACGAAGACGGACTTCGGGGAGTTCGACGCGTACATCCTGGAGTCGGCATCGATGACGGGTCCGTGGAAGCTGGTGCACTATCTGCCGTCGTTCGGCAAGCAGGGCTACTATCCGAACCTGCCGTCCAAGTTCCTGTCGGCGGACGGCCGGAACGGCTGGATGTGGTACGGCGCGAACTTCTCTCCCTGGGACCGCGAGCAGGACCCGCCGGGAAGCGGCTACCATCTCTGCGAGCAACGGATTCGCTTCCTGACGACGGCGGATATGCCGTAGGAAGCGACCCGCCGCCGGGGCGAATGGAGGGCATTTGAATTCCCATGATACATATTGTATGTATAAGGACGGCGGCATTGAGGGACATCGATGAGACGGGTCGCTGGAGATCTCGACGTCTTTGGAATCTCCAATCTTCTCCAGATGCTCTCAGGGGCCGGGAGCCACGGCCTTCTCACGATCTCGAAAGGCGCCGAGAGGAAGGTCATCCAGTTCCTGCCGGGAGCCATCCGGCTCATGAGCGGCGTTCGTCGCACCAACCCGCTGGGCGAAATCCTGGTCCGGACCGGCGTTCTCACGACCGAGCGGCTCTCGGAGCTCCTGGTTCAGCAGAAAAACACGGGCCAGCGGCTGGGGGACCTGGTCGTCGAGCTGGGGATCATGTCCCGCGACACCCTGGAATCCGCCCTCCGGGAGCAGGTCGCGGAAGAGGTCTATGAGCTCTTCGCGTGGACGGACGCGAGCTTCGAATTCATGGAAACGATGGAGGAACCGCCCGCCGCGCAGCAGGGGCCCCTGGCCGGAGTCCGCCTGGATGCGAACATGATGTCGCTCATGATCGAAGCCGCCCGCCGGATGGACGAGCTCGAACGGATCCGGGCCGTGATTCCCGACGAGCGACTGATCCCGACGCAAGTCGAGCTGCCGGTCTCGTTCGACGACCTGGGACTGGAGCGCCGGGCGGTGGAGGAAATCCTGCCGCTGGCGGACGGGACTCGATCGATCGATCGGATCGTCGAAGAATCTCTGTACCCGAAATTCACCGTCCTCCGGACCCTCTACGGCCTCTCGGAGCGGGGGATTCTCAAGATCCGCGACCAGCGGGAGACGGAGGGCCCCGTCACGGTCCTCGGAAGACGGCCGGGATCCATGGGCGACCGGCCCGGTGGAAAGATCCTGGTCGTGAGCGAACTCGCGACCTTCCGCGCGGCGCTCATCTGGTTTCTCCGCAACGAGGGGTACTCCATGGTCGAGGCGAGCGGGTGGGATTCGAAGGCGGAATCCCTTTGCCACGAGTGCGTCAGTGCGGTCGTTCTTGACGTTTCCATGGAATCCGACGACGCGCTGTTGGTCTGCGAGCGTCTGCGGAGTACGAACATCCCGTTCATCGTCCTGTCGAGCAACGCGAGCCGGAAATCCATGTCGAATGCCCTCCGGTCGGGGGCGCGATGCGTCCTGCTCAAGCCGCTCAAGGAAACCCTCCTCGTCGAGCGTCTCGCAGAACTCCTGAAAACCCCGACCGCCCCGGCGGTGAGGGAATAGCGCACGGTACGCGCCTAGGCCGCGGTGCCGAACCACGCGGGACGCGGCGTGGGCTCCGACGTCGTCATCGGCGCCCGGGCCGAAACCGCCGGGGTCATCTCCACCGACTCCTGCTGCGCGCGCGTCTCTTCGAGCGCCGCCCGCAGGCAGCCCGCCGCCACCGCCTCGAGCGGAATCTGCGCGAGCCGGACCCGGCCGATCGTCACCGGCAGCGGAACCTTCTGCAGCTCCTGCTGGAACATCTCCAGGAAGCCGCCCACCAGCGAACTGCCGCCGGCGCAGACGATGTCGATCGGGCCGCTGAACGACGGGATCGCATCCGCGCCGTTCAGCTTCCGCTGGATCGCCTCAAGGGTGAACTGGATCAGGTGGCGATAGTAGATCGCGATCGCCCCTTCGACGTGGTCCTGCGGCTGGAACAGGTCCATCCCCCGCTCCTTCGCCGCGCACACCTGCGCCACGGGCATCCCGAGCGCCTGCGCCACGCTGCGGTCCACCCACTCGCCGCCGCGCGAGGTCGAGAACGACAGCGCCGGCACGCCCTTGCAGGCGACGCAGACGTTGAACGTGCTGCCGCCGCAGGTCACCGCCATCCCCGTGTAGGCCGACTCCTTGAACTCCGAGTGGATGATGACATGGCTCTCCAGCATCGGCCGCGGCGTGTACCCGAGCGTCCGGATCGCCTCCTCCAGCACGCCCTGCACATAGATGAAGTTGCGGTCGGAGTCGACGGGCTCCCCGGGTACCGAATAGACGCAGATCTCGCCCGGCTTCTGCGGCCGGCCGAGGATCCGCTCGAGAAGCTGACCGACCACGAACGCGCCCTCCGGATCGGCGCCCGCGCTGTCCTTGAGCGGCCGCCGGATCGGCTTGTCGAAGATCGCGGCGAGCTCGAACGCCAGGTCGCCGAGGACATAGGCCCGCGACCCCCGCACGACGCAGTCGATCCCGAACTTGCGGAGCAGATGTTGCGTGAAGCCGTCGCCCGGCACTTCCAGGAACGCGTTCCGCTGGACGTTGATCAGCGGCTTCACGCCCGACTTCGGCTTCGCGCTCGCGAAGATGTTCGCGCTGCCCAGGTCGAGGCCGCGGCCGAGCTCCAGCTCCGCCGCGTCGAACGGCACGACGTGGCGATCCTGCTCCTCGCCGTCGGCGAAGAACACCTCCTCGTCGGCGGACCCTCCCTCGCGGATCTTGGCGAGGATCGCGTTCAGTTCCTTGCGGGACTCCGAGGCGAGCCGCGACTCGGTGAGGGCGAGCGTCATCGCCCCTTCGTCGCGCAGCCGGTGGATGGTCTCCGTGATCGCCTGCGTGATCAGCTTGTCGAGCAGGGAACGCGAGAGCACGTGCAGGTTCCGGTCGCCCTGCTGGAGCAGCGATCGGAGTCGGACGCGATTCGACGCCCGCCGCAGCATCCCCTGTACGTCGATCGGCTTCGGTTGAACGACGCTCCATGCCATGGCAGCCTCCACTGTTCCGCCCTTGCCCGCATGCCTTAGATTCTTGACCATGTCGCCATGGGGATGTGACGGTCGAGTTTGTGTTAGGATTGAACAAGAATTCACACATGGAGTTCCCGATGCGGATCCCGCTGATGGCCGTCGCGCTCCTGCTGCCGCAGGACGCTCCCGTCGAGGACAAGGCCGCCGACCAGGCGATCGAGACGTTCAAGACCGCGTACAAAGCCCAGGCGGAAGCCGACCGGGCGGACGCGGTGTCGAAGCTCGCCGAAGCGGTCCACGTGAAGACGCTGTCGAAGCTCTCGCTGATCCTGACCTCGAGCGACGGCCCGAGAGTGCGCCTTGCGGCCGCGAAGGGGATGGGTCAGTTCGCGGCGGTCAAGAAGCAGGCGGTCGCGTCCCTCTCCAATGCCTTCACCGCGTGCGCGAAAGATCCGGCGATCCAGGCGGGGATCCTCCAGGCGCTCGGGGCGCTCGACGATCCGTCCTCCCTCGCGCTGATCCATCGCTCGTTCGAGGACAAGGAGCCGGCCGTCGTGAAGGCCGCGCTCGCCGCGGCCGCCGCGATGAAGAACGCGGGGTCGATCGACCCGCTCATCGCGTTCCTGGCGAAGTGCGAGAAGTCGCACAAGGCCAAGTCGGGCGGCGCGACCAACGTGCCGTTGCCATCGGGGAACCTGTCGGTCAACGCCGCGCGGCCCGAGGATCTGCTCAAGATGCTCCAGGAGTTCATGGAGGCGACGAACCTGTCGCTCCAGACCATCAGCGAGCAGAATCTGTCCACCTCGGCCGAGTGGACGATCTGGTGGAACAAGAGCCGCGGGACCTTCAAGCCCAGGAAATAACTACTTCTTCAGGGACAGCCACGACGGCCACTGCGGGGCGACGACGCCCGGAACCCGCCGGCCCCAGACGTCGCCCGAATAGTCGTCTCGCAGGTGGCGAAGCACGATCCGCTGGACGAGGTTCACGGTCGGCAGCACGCCGTGGAAGCCGCTCAGCTTCGCGACCGCCTTGTCCTTGAGCTCCCAGAACGAGAAGTCGTCGGGGGTCACGCCGACCAGCCGCTCCCGCTCGAGGAAGCCGGGACACGCCCCCAGGAACGGCACCGTCCCGTCGCCGGTCTTCGCGCTGTTGGGGAAGTCGTTCCGGCTGTCGCCCATCGCGAACCACGGCTCGCCCTTCCACCGCTCGATCTTGATCTCGACCTGCGTGGGCGCGTCGAGGCCGACCACCGCCAGCCAGCCGTCCTTGCCCTCGGGCAGCTTGCCGGCGAGCGACAGGGCCTCGGTCCGGTCCCGGAGGTCCTTCGCCCCCTTCAGGTGGCGCTTGAAGATCGTCTCGGCGTCGGTCTCCGCCTGGATCAGCTTTGCGTACTCCGCGAGCGTCCGCAGAATCGACGGCTGCCAGGTCGAGATCTTGAAGACGTCGCCGCTCAGGCCGGCCTCGGGAAGCACGGCGCCCTCGAACGTCGGGAGCAGCTGGTAGAGCGCGGGCGTCATCCGCGCCGTCTCGCGCTCGCGGTCGCGGGGGTTCTCGCCGGTCAGCGTGCCCATGCCGGTGGTCAGCTTGAGGATCGCGTCGACCGCGCCGCGGAACGGCGTGCCGAGCGTCGCGACGCGCCGGACTTTGGTGGCCTTGCCGCTCCGCGCCAGGTAGTCGGCGATAATGATGCCGCCCATCGAGTGGCCGACGAGGTCGACCCGGTCGACGGTCTCCCCCTTATAGTGAGGCACGAGCCGGGTCCGCGCGAGGACCTCGTCGATGAAGTGGCCCAGCTGGTCGGCCGACCGGGCGCAGTTCTGGCGCCAGTCGTAAGGGAAGGCGAACACGGGCGTGGGCCGGTCGGTCTTCTTGGAGAGATCGTGGCGCAGCGCGAGGAGGAGGTCCTCGTAGACGATCCCGAAGAGCGCGCGCGGCTGGACCCGCGCGGGCTCGATCGCCTCGTAGCGGACGTCGTCCGGATGGAGCGCGATCCGCTCGTACTCCTTGTGGATGACGGCGGACCAGATCTCTTCCGGGACGATGGGATAGGCGTCCTCGAGGCTGGTGGCGGTGATTCCCGGGACCACGATGACGGGCGGCTGCGCGGCCATGGATTCCCTCCCTCCCCGATCGTGGGCAGCATCGTACAATGGGCCGTCCCGGAACGTCCCGCGATTTCGACCGTCCTATCCGGATCAGGGAGGAAGTTATGGCCGTCTGCGTGAAGTGCGCGTCCAAGGACATCATCGACGAAGCCGAGATCATCGACACCGGTCAGTACAGCTATGAGTCCACGCTCTCGGCCAGGATCTACCGGAACCCGGGGGACTTCGTGTTTCCGGGCCGGGTGAACAGCACGATTCTTTCCCGTATCTGCGGGAGTTGCGGATACGTCGAACTCTATCTGCAGAACCCCCGCGCGTTCCTGGAGGTCGCGAAAGGGGCGAGGGCGCGCAAGCGACGGAAGAAGTGGACGATCCGGGGGAACCCGGCGCTCTTTTTGTCGTGGTAGCACTGGACTTTCGGGTGTGAGGGGTCACAATAAGACGGTCCATTTCGACGTCCTTCGGAAGGGGAATTCCATGAAGCGGATTTCGGCGGTCCTGACCCTGATGGCGCTGGCCGGCTGCGTGGTGGTGGTCGACGACAAGCGTCGCCAGCCGCCGCCGCCCCAGCACACGGAAACGGTGGTCGTCTACACGCCGCCGCCTCCGCCGCCGGAGCCCCCGCCGCCTCCGCCCCCGCTTCCTCCCGAGCCTCCGCCTCCGCCGCCTCCTCCTCCGCCTCCCGCGCCGGTCGAGGTGACGGTCTCGTGGGGCTACCAGCCCGAATGGGAGGATTCCCGTCTCTGCATCTACCAGGAGTACTTCGGCTGCCAGCCCGTGACCTTTATCTATATCGGGCGCACGCAGGGCTCCCTCCACTACTCGGACGACGAGATGTTCGCGATGCTGTGGATCGCCCGGCAGAAGCGGGTGCCGCTGGATGACGTGGTCGTGGCCTACGGTTCCTGCAACCGGAGCCTGGCGGTCCTGACCACCAAGTTCGGCCTCACGGCGGCGTCGTACTACGTCGAGGTCGACCGCGAGGTCGACTTCTCGATTCGTTACCGCAACCTGTACATCACCCACTGGTCCCGCCGGTACCAGGCGGTCCAGTACTCGAACGACGACATCGTGGCGCTGATCCAGCTGCGGATCGCGGTGGAGTATTACGGCATGGCGCCCCGCGACTACATGCGCCACGACTGCCGGGGCGAGGATTTCCGCTACGTCGCGGTGGCCAACTGCAACCGCGCGGGCAGCACGCAGCGCGACTGCCGAGGCGAGAAGATCGTGGTGGTGGTCGAGCGTCCCTGGAAGTGCAAGAGCCACGACGAGTACGTCCAGCGTCAGAACACCTGGATGAGGCAGCGCGAGCTCAACGCCCGGGAGCGCGAAGTGAGCGCCCGGGAGCGCGAAGTGGCCGAGCGCGAGCGCGAGGTCGAGATGCGCGAGCAGGAAGCCCGGATGCGCGAGGCGCAGGCCAAGCGCAAGCAGCAGGAAGCCGAGGCCGCCCGCCACCGCGCCGAGCACGAGCGCGAGGTGGCCGAGTTCGAGCGCCGCCGCGCCGAGCAGGCCAAGGAGCGCGCCGAGGCCGAGCGCCGCCGCCTCGAGCACGAGCAGAAGATGGCCGAGTACGAGAAGAAGAAGGAGCAGTACGCCAAGGAAAAGGAGGAGTGCCGCCAGAAGAACGAGGCCGCCGAGAAGAACCTGAAGGACGACGATCGGCGCGCCGCCGTCGCCCGCCGCCAGGAGGAAGAGCGCAAGCAGCGCGAGGCCGAGGAGGCCGCGAAGGCCCGCGAGATCGCCCTCAAGAAGCATGAGGAGGAGGATCGCAAGCGCGAGCGCGAGGAGCAGGAGAGCCGCAAGAAGAACGACACCGACGTCACCCAGCGCGAGCTGCAGAAGAAGAAGTTCGAGGAGGCGCGGCTCGAGTACGAGCGGAAGAAGGCGGCGCACGAGAAGGAAGTCGCCGAGGACGCCGCCCGCCGCAAGAAGGAGGACGAGGACCGGAAGGCCAAGGTCGAGGCCGACCGCAAGGCCGACGCCGACCGGAAGGCGAAGCTCGAGACCGATCGGAAGGCGGACCTCGACCGGAAGGCCGAGGCGGACCGGAAGGCCGACGCCGATCGGAAGGCGAAGCTCGAAGCCGATCACAAGGCTGAAGTCGAGCGGAAAGCCGAAGCGGATCGCAAAGCCGAGGTGGAGCGCAAGGCCGAAGCGGAGCGCAAGGCGGAGGCCATGCGCAAGGCGGAGGCGGAGCGGAAGGCCGAGGCGGAGCGCAAGGCGGAAGCGGAGCGCAAGGCCCGCGAGGCCGAGAAGAACAAGAAGCCGGAGCCGAAGCCCGAACCGAAGCCTGAGCCCAAACCGGAACCCAAGCCGGAACCGAAGCGTCCGGAGCCCAAGCCGGAGCCGGAGAAGAAGCCCGAGCCGAAACCGGAGCCGAAGCGCCCCGAGCCGAAGCCGGAACCCGAGAAGAAGCCGGAGCCCAAGCGGCCGGAGCCGAAGCCCGAGCCGAAGCCGGAGCCCAAGGAGCCGGAGAAGAAGGCCCCTGAGAAGAAGGAGCCCGAGAAGAAGGGCCCCGAGAAGAAGAGCGACAAGGAAAAGGAAGACGAGAAGAAGAAGAAGGAAGAGGAAGAGAAGAAGAAGAAAGACAAATAGCGAAAGCTATTTGGGCAGGGTGGCCGCGAAGGCGGCGAAGCCGCGGCGCACGGTCTCCGCGGCGCCCTGCAGGACCCGGACGATCGCCGGAGCGCGCACGTCCAATCCCCGGTCCTGCAGGAGACTCGCCGCTTGCGCGGCCACCGCTTCATCGTAGTGGGCGAGTTCCGCCACCAGCGCCGCCGCATCCTTGTCGTGCTCGGCCACGACCTTCGCCGCCAGCGCCCGCGGCGCCGTGAACGCGCCGTCGCCGTCCGCGTCGACCCAGACCGGATTGGTGATCCCGAAGATGCGCGGGTTCCACACCGGCGTGCTCGGCTGGTAAGGGCGCGACAGTGGCCAGTAGAGCTCCCGCACGCCCGGCCCGCTCGCCACCGCCACCAGGTGGACATCGTTCTTGGGGCGCCCGATCTTCCAGCGCAGCCGGACCTTCTCGCCGCCCGCGCCGCCGTCGGAAGGCCACTCGTCGCGGATCCGCTCGCCGTTCGCGTAGAGCTCCACCCGCTCGAGCCGCGTCCAGGAGGGGCCGAAGACCCGCACTTCGACGTCGAGGTCCGTCCCCGGGACGAGGTCGCCGACGCCGTAGCGGCCGTTCACCTTGATCTGGGTGAGGAGCCCGAGGCTGACCAGCGCCCGGCCCTTGAGCAGGCTCTCGCAGGCCTCGGCGACGTCGATCTTCCCCGGGTCGGAGTCCCTGCACGCGATGTAGGTCCGCCCCTGGCCGACGATGAACCGGTTGACCTCGTGGCAGTCGCTGGAGCCGATCCCGGTGATGCGGTAGCCGTGGTTCAGCAGCGCCATCCAGTCGCGGACGACCTCCATGTCGTCGCTGCGCAGCGCGCCCGAATTGAGGATCTCCATCGCGTCGAACGTGAACGGGAAGCCGCGGCGGTTCTCGCCGGTGACCTGGTTGAAATTGGGCTCGGAGAATGGGATGAAGTCGTTGTGGTTGTTTCTCGGGTGGTTGAGGATGGCGACGCGCACGCCGGGGGTGGCGCGGATGGACTCCAGGAGCTTGGGCCAGTCCGTCAGGTTCCAGTCGGCGAGCTTCCCGCCCGGCTCGACGGGGAAGATGTTGAAGTGGCCCTTCTTGGTCGTGATCTCGCTGCCGAGGACCGGGGTGAAATACTTCCGGACGCCCATGCGGTCGGCCGCCGCGGCGTAGCCGTTCACCTGGTTGTGCTCGGTCGCGATCGGCAGTTCGATGCCTTCGCCGGCGAGCGTGATCGCCCGCTCGTCGTCGGTCGCGTCGCCGTGACCGCTGAAGTGGAGCGTGTGGATGTGGGTGTCGCACGCCGCGAGGTTGGCCGTCGGGACCTCGCGGTGGATCTTGAGCGAGATCTTCCGGGTCCCGCCGGCCGAGACCGAGACGCGTTCGGAGGCGAGCGAGTATTCCAGGCCGCGGCCGGCATAGACGCGGTAGCGGCCGGCGGGGAGCGTGATCCGGGCGCGGCCGTCGGCGGTGTAGACGCAGCCGGGCCGGACCGCCAGCTTCTGGCCGGGGAGCGCCGCCAGCGGGGGCATCGCGCCGAGCGCCTCGTCGACGATCGTGATGCGGCACGGCACGCCAGTGCCCGCGATGGGCTCGACGACTTCGATCTCGAGCGTCGACTCGCCGATCACCTGGGCGAGCGGCCGCGGCTCGGTCCGGATCAGCCCGACGAGGATGTCGTCGTTCTCCTTCGGCGGGGTGACGCTCAGCACGTTCCCCTCCTTCTTGAGCAAGCCGGCGGGGAGGGCGAACGTCGTGAGGGTCGGGACGTCGGAGAGCGCGAGCTGGCCCAGCTTCTTGCCGTTCAGGCTGACCGGCCACGCCCACTTCACGTTGTTCTGGTAGAGCAGGAGGGTAGCTTCGCCCTCGCCGACCTCGGCCGGAAAGGCGTGGTAGAGCTCGCGGCCGTGGGGCGGGTCGTGGGCGAACTCCAGCCACTCCGGCGACCCTGCGGTTCCGAGGTGGTAGACCTTGAAGTCGAACGATTTCGGGTCGCGTTCCGTCGACGGACTGAAGCACCCCGCCAGCGCCACCAGCAGAGGAACAAAATAGCCGGTCTGTTTTGTTCCCTTCACTACCCGACCTCCAGGGTGGAGGGGCCTTTGGGGAGATCGAAGCAGACGGCAACGCCGTCGGCCGTGCGCGTCCACGTGCCGCTCTCCAGGGCCAGCAGCTTGGGGACTTCCTTGAGCGCGACCGGCTGGTTGTTGATCGTCAGCTTCGGGATCTCCGGAGCGGCCACCGCGACCGTGTAGTCGGGGCAGGCGAACGGCGCCTGGAGGCGGACCTTGCCGCCCGTCTTTTCGATCGTCGTCAGCTCCTTCGCCGCCCAGTACCGGCCGAGCTCGCTGAACTTCATCCAGATCAGGTTGTCGTAGCCGGCCTTGAGCCGCTTCACGACCTCCTTGAGGATGTTGAAGCCGATCTCCTCGCCGTTGAAGTAGATCCCCGGCCAGTGGGAGACCATGACGGCGGGCTCGCCCTTCGCGATCACCTGGGGGAGGCGACCGCCCTTGAAGTCCTCGGTGATGAACTTGTCGACGTCGCCGGGCTCGAGGCCGTGCCAGCCGCCGAACCAGTCGCCCGTGCAGCCGATGATCGAGACGACGCAGCGCGGGTCGTCGCCGTTCAGCCCCGACGCGTAGAGCACCTCGGGCGCGACGCTCTTGTCGTCCGTGTTCACCTTCTTGAGGTAGAACGGGATCTCGGTCTTGAGGACGTCGCGGCACGCCTCCAGGACCGCCTTGGAATAGTTGGGGAGGTTCTTGCCGCCGAAGCCGCCGGGGCTGGTGACGCCCGTCGCGGGAATGCCCGCGTTCTTGAGCGGACGCAGCGCGTAGGCGATGTATTCCGTCAGCTCATCGACCGACCGCTTCTGGCTCCAGCCCCAGTTCTCCATCGTGCTCTCGTCGGCCGGCTCGAGGGCCCGGCCGGTCTTCGGATCGATCACCCGCGTGTGGGTGACCATCTCCGGCGTGAAGTCCCAGTCCTTCGCCAGCACGTCGCGGAGCAGCGCGAGGCTCGCCTCGAGCTCCCGCTTCGTCCAGCCGGGGATCTCGCGGTCGACCCAGCCGACCATCGCGGGGAAGGGAATGACGCTGTACTTGCCCTTCACGCCGTTCTCGTGGCACCACTCGCCGAACTTTCGGACGAACGCGTCGGGAATCTCGCGCGGCAGCTTGCGCCAGTCCTGCTTCATCCCGTTGGGGAACACGTTGGCGAACTGCGGGATGCAGAAGTGGGCGAGGTTGACCAGGCACGTGGAGTCGTCGACCAGGTGGCTCACGGGAACGCGGCTGCGGGGGTTGAGGACCTTCACGCCGTCGGCGCGCGCCGGGCGGTCGCCGATCGGCGCCTGCTGCTGCTGGAGTTCCACGAACGGCACGCTCAGGGCAGCGAGGAATTCACGACGGTTCATTCAGAGTATTCCCACCGGCTACCGGGGTTGGCCCAGAAAAAGATCGCGGCCTTCGACGAGCGCCCGCATCTTGCGGTCCGCGACCGAGCGGTGGAGCATCCAGAACCCGCAGTCGGGATGGACCCACCGGATCCGCTCCGGGCCGAGGATCTTCACCGACTTCTCGATCGCCGACGCCACCGACGCGGCCGGCTCGACCTCGTTGTCCTTGATGTCGATGACGCCGACGCCGAGCGCGATGGAGGGCTTGAGGTCCTTGAAGACGTCGAGCTCGTCGTAGCCCCGGCGGGCGAACTCGAGGACCAGGTGGTCGCACTCGAGGGCGTTGAAGAACGGCATCAGCGACTTGTAGAAGCCCTTCTGGATCGACTGCCCGCCGTAGTTGCCGAAGCAGAGATGGACCGCCTTCTGGGCGCGCGCGCCCTTGAGGACGAGGTTGATCGCCTCCGCCGCCCACGGGCCGTCCTCGGGCGAGCCCGGGAGGTTCGCTTCGTCGACCTGGACCACGGCCGCGTCGATGCCCTCGAGCTGTTTGCGCAGGACGTCGGCGATCGCCATCGTGAGCGCCTTGCGGTCGTGGTAGTGGCGGTCGAGCAGCGTCTTGCCCAGCATGTAGGGGCTCGTGACGGTGAACTTCGTCGGGCGCGACGCGACGGACTTGAGCGTCTGCCACGCGCCGGGGAGGTTGAGCGTCCCCTGGTCGATCGGGGTCCGGACGACCGCGGCCGGCTGCGTGCGGAACTTCATGCCGGGCATCGACCGGAAGAGCTCGATGTCGGCGCGACTGAACGTCGTCGACACGCCGCCCAGCGGCGTGACAAAATATTCGATCATCCCGTTGGTCTCGGGATGGTTCACGTTGAACCGCGAGAGCTCGCCGTCCGAGACCACGTCGATGCCCGCCATCTCCTGGGTGCGGACGACGACGAGGATCGCGTCCATCAGCGCCGGCGTCGACGGCATGGCTGCGAGCCACGCGGGGATCGGGTAGCTGCCGACGACCGTCGTCAGAATGGAGGGAGTGTTGGACATGCGGCCATCTTATAATCCCGGGATGAAAACCAAAACAATTGCCATCGCGCTGTCGCTGCTCGCCGCAGGGTGCGCGACGGGCCGCGGATCGGCGCGTCCGTCGGATCTGATCGTCTGCGGCGGCGACGAGGTCGTCATCGTCGACCTTCGCGACGTCCCGAAGCAGATCTGGTGCTGGCGCGCGGCGGACCATGTCGAGCTGCCCGAATCGCTTCGGACGAAGTTCGGCTCGACGGACGACTGCAAGCCGGTGGACGGCGGCCGGAAGATCCTGATCACGTCCTCGGGCGGCGCGGCGGCGCTCGTCGAGCGGTCGACGGGCAAGGTTCTCTTCTACGCGGCGACGCCGAACGCCCATTCGGCCGAAGTGATCCCGGGCCATCGGGTGGTGGTCGCCTCCTCGACCAATCCCGCGGGCAACCGTCTCGTGCTCCACGATCTCGCAGTCTCGGACACGCCGCTGGCCTCCGACGAGCTGACGGGCGCCCACGGGGCCGTCCTCGACGAAGAGCGCGGCCTTCTCTGGGCGCTCGGGACGACCGAGCTCCGCGCGTACGGGTTGAAGGAGCTCACGGCCCCGACGCCGTCGTTCGTGCGGAAGCAGACCCACACGCTGCCGAACGAAGGCGGCCACGATCTGCGCCCCATCCCGGACCGGCCCGGGCTCACGGTCACGACCCATCACCACGTCTGGGTCTTCGACCGAGACCTGCGGAGCTTCCGCACGTTCCCGCAGCTCGGCGAATTCGACAACGTGAAGAGCATGGACTTCGATCCCGAGTCGGGCGCGCTGGCGTTCGTGAAAGCCGAGACCAGCTGGTGGGCCGAGCGGGTGAAGTTCCTGGGGATCGACCGGACCGTGGAGTTCCCGGGGAAGAAGATCTACAAAGCCCGCTGGTGCCCGCGGCTGGATTAATCGAGCTTCTTGAGCTTGACGCTCCGGAACTCGAGGCCCGAGCCGTGGTTCTGGAGGCCGATGTAGCCCTTGCGCGGACGGCCCTTCAGCTCCTCGTGGGCGTTCATGTCGGCGTCGACGACCTTCTCGCCGTTGATCGTCACCGCGACCTGGTCCCCCTTGCAGCGGATGCGGATCGTGTTCCACTCGCCCGCCGGCTTCTGCGCGGCCTTCGACGGGGCGACGACCCCGTAAATCGAGCCCGTGTGCTGGAACGGCTTGATCTTCTCGTGGATCTTCGCGTCGTCGTCGAGCAGCTGGATCTCCATGCCGAGCTTGGAGGTGTGGCCTTCGCGCGGCGCGCGGATGAAGACGCCGCTGTTGCCGTCCTTCGGGCAGTTGTACTCGACCTCGATCTCGAAGTCGCCGTACTCCTCCTTGGTGCAGAGCCAGCCGCCCTTGCCGCCCTTGCAGACGATCTTTCCGTCGCGGACTTCCCAGCAGTCCCCGCTGCCGGCGACGGCTTCCCATCCGGTCAGGTCCTTGCCGTTGAAGATCGGGGTCAAGTCGTCGGGAAGGACGGCCAGGAGCAGGACGCAGGCGAGAACGCGCATGTCGATCTCCTTAGGGGCCTTCTACTGTACGTTCAGGAGCGGCCGGGGGAGGTCGATCATAAGTTGACCGGGGGAGCCCCGCAAGCTGTAGAATTCTCCGGCTCAACGGGTCATCGGCTGGGGGTTTGGGATGGTCGACGGGAAGGAAGCGGTCCGCGAACTGCTGGCTGGAGGCCGCCAGGCGTGGGACCGGTTCGCCCGCGACTACCGTCTCGTCGTCCTCAAGGCCGTCCACACCGCGGCCCGGCGGTTCCGCGCGAGCGAAGCGGACGTCGAGGACGCGGCGAGCCAGGTGTTCGTCGAGCTCTACCAGGACGACGGTCGGGCGCTCCGCGCGTATCGCGGCGAGAGCGCGCTGACGACCTGGCTCACGGTCGTCGCCTACCGGATCGCCACCCGCGAGTTCGTCCGCCAGATCCGCCACCGCGAGGTCGAGGCCGCCAAGCCCGTCTCGCCTCCCCCCGAACGGAACGCCGACGTCCTCGAGTATCTCGAGCGCCTTCCTGAAATGGACCGGCGGGCGCTCGTGATGTTCCACGTCGACGACCGCAGCTACAAAGAGATCTCCGACCAGCTGGGGATCCCCCTCAACCAGGTCGGGATGGTGCTCCTCCGGGCGCGCGAAAAACTCGCCCGGGTCCTCAAGCCCGAGCCCGAAAATTAAATTCGCGATTCCGTTAGATTTTGCATGTCGGGGTCCACGAACAGGACGGAGAAGATGCCATGACGTGTCCCAAGCCGGAAGTGCTGAGCCAGTGGGCGGACGGGTCGCTGAACCCGCACGAGGCGCTCGTCGTCGGCCGCCACGCCGAGACGTGCGCCGCCTGCCGCTCCAAGGCGTCCGAGCTCCGCGCCGTCGGGGCGTGGATCCGGTCGGCCTCGGACCCGGGCCCCTCGTGCCTCTCCGCCGACGACATGGCCGCGGTGCTGGAGGGCGGTCGCGTCCCCGCGCACGTCCGCACGTGCCCGAGGTGCGCGTCGGAATTTCGCTCGCTCCGCCAGACGGAGCGAAAGGCCACCCGCCGCCGGCAGAAGCCGCCCGCTCCGATGACCGCGTGGGCCGCCGCCGCGGCGATCTTCATCGCGCTGGGCCTCCTCCTGGTCGTGGCGACGCAGCAGACCCCGAAGCCCGAGCAGACGGCGTTCCGGCCTCCCTCCAAGCCCCCGGTCGCCGAGCCCCGGGTCGAGGTGACGCCGCCCGCCCCGCCGGTGAAGAAGAGCGAGCCGCTCGTCGTTCCGCAGCCGCCGACGACGGTCGAGCGCAAGCCCGAACCGCCGCCCCAGCCCAAGACGCCGGAGCGGACGCCCGAACCCGAGACGAAGACGATCGTCCAGGAGACGCCAACCCCGGCCGCCCCGAAGACGCCGCTCCGTCCGCCCGAGGTCGTCGAGCCCGCGAAAGCGCCCGTGGCGCTCAACGTGCGCGCAGGCGGCCTGTCGTCGCTCGCCGACGGCAAGTGGGTGAAGGCGACGAAGATCGAGGACGGCATGGCGCTCCGGGCCGACGGCCGGACGCAGATCGACTTCGCCCAGGCGAAGATCACGCTCGATGCGTCGAGCCGGTTCACGGTCTCGAAGGACGACTTCACGCTGAGCGACGGCGCGATGTCGGCCGAAGTGTCCGCCGGATCGAAGCTCGTCCTCGTGCTCGAAGACCAGCGCCTCGTCCCGCAGTCCGTGTCGCGGGTGATCTTCTGCGCCCGCGCGGACCGCGTCGTGGTCGAGGAAGGCGCGATGAAGTCGAAGGACGGCTTCCTGCAGGAAGGCGTCGAGCACCTGGTGAAGAAGGACGGGATCAAGGCGCAGGGCCGGCGCACGCTGGCCGCCGCCGCCCGGTCGAAGGAGTCGAAGCCGCTGTTCAGCATGAACCTCAAGAATGAGGTAACGGTCCGGAACAACATCAACGGCCGCATCGAGCAGGGCACCGAAGGAAAGTATCTCGCGTCGGTCCCGACGGGCGGCAACTTCTTCTACGGCGTGGCGTCGTACTTCAGCGCCGGCGACGAGCCGGTCCTGTTCGTCGCGAAGCCCAACATCGCGATCCGGTTCCGCTTCTACATGACCCAGCCCGGCTCCCTCGAGTTCGTGATGAAGAACCTCACGAAGGACGAGAACTTCAACAAGCCGCTGGAGCCGGTCCTCCGGCAGTGGACGACCGTGACGCTCTTCGCTCGCGACATCCTCGCCAACACCGGCGGCAAGAAGGTGGTCTACGAGACCGGCGATCTGTACCGCGGCGTGACCTGGTTCGTCGGCAAGCCCGGCGTGCCGAGCGAAGTCTACATCGACCGATTCGAAATATTGGAGATCGACCGATGATGCACCTTGCGGTGGCGGCCCTCCTCGCGCTGGCCCAGAACGATTCGACGCGGGCCAACTCCTACGACAATGTGTGGGAGAACGACTGGGTGACCCACTGCAAGACGATCTACACGACCTCGGGAAAGGACACCGGATTCGTCCTCCAGATCGGCGACTCGATCACACACGCCAACCAGTACTCTCAGTGGCCCCGCTACGGCTCGGGCAAGACCCTCGGCGCCGGAAGCGACGACGACATCTGCACCTGGACCATGGCCGCAAACTGGGGCAGCGGCAACAGCGACACCGGGAGCAAGAACGGGTGGTTCCTGGCCGCCGCGGATACCAGCGGGAACCGCGGGATGACGGCGTCGAGCAGCATCGATTCGGGGGCGTACGCGACCGGTTCCGGAAACGGCGGGACCGCGATGCCTCTGGATACCAATCAAGCATCGGCCGCGTTGAAGGTCGGTGACGGATCCACCTATTACTACGATCTCAACATCGGGACGGTCGCGGCCGCGTTCGGCTCGGCCCAGTTCGCGGTGGTCATGCTGGGAACGAACGACGCTCGGCACGGCCGGACGCCCTCCGACCTGTATCTAGATCTCACGTCCATCGTCAACGCGCTTGAGGCGAAGGGGATCGTCGTCATCCTGAGCACGGCGCCTCCCTCGACCCTGTTCGATATCACGCCGTTCAACACGCAGATCCGGACGCTTGCCCAGAATAAGCAGCTGCCGTTGATCGATTTCTATCAGGAAATCGTGCTGCGTCGGACGAACGGGACCTGGGCGGGGACCTTGATCCAGGGTGGGACCGACAATGTCCATCCGACGTACGAGTATCCCGCCGGCGGGGGAACCTACAACTCCGCCAGCGATCCCTACGCCGGCGGCCCGGGTGGCGGGCAGACCGGTCCCGCCTGCGACAACGTCGGCTATCTCCTCCGGAGCTGGCTCACCGTCCAGAAGCTGAAGGAAGTGAAGGCGTACGTCGTCGACGGCGTCGCGGTGCCCGGCAGCGGCGGGAG
>Ga0134121_10000448_pt1 | contig 47997 bp, 35 predicted proteins | sample KB301_FD_96463 | JGI IMG/M metagenome (GOLD analysis project Ga0134121, IMG submission 96463) | Terrestrial soil microbial communities without Nitrogen fertilizer from Kellogg Biological Station, Michigan, USA - KB3-0-1 | ecosystem: Environmental > Terrestrial > Soil > Unclassified ...
CATTCCCATTTTTGAAAGCGACGGCGCTTCCATCGCCGCTAAGAACCTGGCTCATTGAGGGATAACCAACGTCAAGCGCATTAACCCCATTATCCTGTGCGCCGAGATAGATATTATTATTTGCAGGGTCAAGGTTAGTGATCCTGTAAATCTGGCTTATAACAAGCCCTGCTGAAATATCTGTCCAGGTCTTTCCGGTATCAGCAGAGAAATAAATTCCGCCATCATTACCTGAATAAATCCTGTTGTCGAGTGGGTTTATTTCAAGAGCGTGTTGATCTGCATGAAGGTAATCAATTGCACCGAGATCAATGTTAAGCCAATGAGTAAGATTTGCCCATACCTTGCCTTTGTCAGTTGATTTCCATAAGTTGATACCGCCAATAAGAATAATATCAGCATTGTAAGGTGGTGAAGCAAGTGTAAAGTCATAGTAAAATTGGTTATCATTGCCATACCCATTTTTTTCGAACCCCATAACATTTACGTCCATGTTCTGTGTCTTTTGAGTGAAACTTAGCCCCTTGTTTTCTGACATGTACAAGCCTGCATAGCCGGAATCGTTCCTTGCATAACTCACATAAACTCTGTTGGGCTGAGCCAGAGACACTGCAATGGCAAGGCGGGTATTATCGTGAGGAGCAGGCAGACTGTCGGTGGTTAGTGCAGTTATATTCTTCCATGCAACTCCCCCGTTCTTGGAACGATAAAAGTTGAGATGTGTAGCTAAATAAACATAGTTTGGATCGGTAGGATGAAATTCAATGTCCCAAACTATCTCGTTTGATATTTTATGCGATGCAATACTTGAAAAACCATCGGTAGTTAAATAGACTCCTTTACTCGTAGCAACGAACATCACGTCAGCATTTGTGGGATGCATTAATAACTTGTACCCATGAACTAATTTCTTAGCATTCCAGCTCAATGCAGTAGTATTCCATGTAATGCCACCATTAGTTGTTTTTAAAACGCCGATGGATGGTTTATCTCCTCCATCTCCATCTCCTGTTAGGATGTAGATGATATCCGGATTATTAGGATTCACCGCAATTCCGGATACCCCAAGACAAGGACTATAACCATCAGTAAGTGGAACCCATGTTATTCCACTATTTATAGTCTTCCAAAGACCACCTGAAGGAGTTCCCACCCAAAATGTAGTAGAATCATTTGGATGAAAGGCAATGCAATTTACTCTACCCACTCCACCGGAATGGGCGTTAGCAAATGAATAGTTCGATGGTCCAATAGATTGCCAGTCTGGAGCAAGTAACGGCAGGTCTCTCAACCCTGAGTTTTGTTCGCTTTGTGCTTTTTGAATCTCTTCAAAATTTTGTGCACTGTAATTAAATATTCTTCCATGCTCATCGAGATGGTCGCGCATGAACTGCTCCCAGCGCTTAAACTGGTAATACTCACCCTCGCCATTCTCTTCGGCGACGGCCTCCTTCCTCTCCTCAACAGACTTCTTTTCCCACTCAGAATAAAAAGCGGCTTGAATTTGTTTGAAGGTGTACTTATCCGGTTCATTTCTCATCTCCCTGTAAGATTGAGTGAATGCAACTTTTGAAAACAGGAAAAGGAAGATGGAGAGGTAGAAAATTTTTTTCATGATTGCCTGGAGCTTGTTTTGAAAAGAATACTGGTGCAAAGAAACCCTTTAAGACAGCCTGTGTCAATTGTCAATAGTGACAATAGCCCGTGTCTGTTTGTATCAAGCCGCAAATGCGATCACGAGGAGCTAAGGCAATCACGTATTGGCAATCGTAATGAAGAGGTTGTGTAATAGTGCAGGTCAACGAAAATAGTTCTGCAAAATGTAAGCAGCTACCCGAAGAACTTCTGGTTAATAGCTTTTGCAACTGCTTCCGTCATAGAACTCACATGAAGCTTCTGATAAATCTTTTTCATGTGGGCGCGCACGGTGGAGTAGGTGATCTCAAGTTTCCCTGCAATCATTTTGTAAGAGAGACCTTGCACCAGCAGCGCAAGTACTTCCCGCTCACGGCGGCTGAGTTGATAATCTTGATTTTGACCGGCTTCAACTTGTTGAAATTGCTGCAGTACTCTTCGCGCAATACCGGGAGTCATGGGTGCGCCGCCATTATATACTTCTGTAACAGCCGCGAGTAAACTTTGTGATTCGGCATTCTTCAAAATGTAACCGCCCGCGCCTGCTTTAATTGCTGCAAATATTTTCTCATCATCGTCAAACACCGTGTGCATCAGTATTTGAACGCAAGGAAAATTTTTACGAATTATTTTTACTCCTTCGATACCGTTGATACCCGGCATGTCAATATCCATGATGACCACATCAGGCTTGGTGCCTTCCATATTTTCTTTGATATTATCACAAGAGGAGAATGAACGGGTAAGCTCAAAATCAATACTGTCGGCAAATAGCATTGCAATAGAATCTCTGATCAATTCATTATCATCAAACAATACCACTCGTATGCCTGCCATAATAAAATCTTTGCTGCAAAGTTGCTTTCGATTACTGATCTTATCAATTGTCAAATGTGACAATAGAGGTCATAGCACCACTTTAAGAATAACATTACTTCCTTTACCACACTCCGAGAAAATGTCAAATTCACCGTTCATTTCCAGCGCGCGTGCTTTCATGTTTTTCAGCCCGTTGCCATTATAGGAATCCACTTTGTGAATGTTAAATCCTTTACCATTGTCTTCAATTACGAGTTGCAGGCTATCAGGATTATGCCTGAGCATGACGTTCACCATTGAACATTCAGCATACTTGGTGATGTTGTAAATAATTTCTTTGAAAATCAGGAAAATATTTTTTCGCTGCTGCATGGAAAGAATTACGGCGGTAAAATCACCGGTTGTTTCAAACGCAAAATCTATCTCATTCGGGTTGAGCATCATGGTGGCGAACGCCTTCATGCGATCGAATATATTTTCAAAACCATCGTGGGCCGGATCAAGACTCCAAACGAGATCACCCATTCGATCAATTGTCAGGCGTGATGCGCTTGCTATCTTGTGAAGTAACTCGGGTATTTGATCAGGATGATGTTTTTTCAATTGGTCTATTGCAATATCACTGTATATTCCGATGCTGCCGAGCGTTGTGCCCATATCATCATGCAAGTCGCGACTGATGCGGAGGCGCTCGGTGAGTAATGATTGTTCGTTTTCCTTTTTCAGTAAAACTATTTCCCTGTCCTTCACTTCGTTTTCATATTTCATGCGCAACTTAGCAATGGCATTGTTGTTTTGCTCATTCATCAGTTCCTCATAAGTATGAGTGTACTGTTTACTGTATTGCAGCGACTGTTGCAAATCACCTGCTTTCTCATAGTAATCAGCCAAGGTGCTATAGGCATTGGCTTCTTCTCGCTTGCTTTGTTGTTGCTGTGCGAGTTCAAGATACTTCAGTAAGTTCTCAAGCTGCATTGTATTTCGATCGGCAGGTTCTATTCCCGCATCACTCAATGTCTGGTCAGTGGCTTTGCCCATCGCTTGAGCATATTTCCCATAGTCCTGCACCTTTAACCCTTCCTTACCTGCTATGTCAAAAAGATTTTTCAAACTGTGGAAGGCATGGTTAAAATCACTTTGTGCAAGAGCGAGTTCCGCGAGGTTGCGGTGAGCTTCAATTAAATTCAGTTGGTCGTGAGTTTCTTTTGATTCCCGTAATACGGTTTCAAACTTTTGCTGTGCAATAGAGAAGTGACCTGATTTTAGCAAGGCCATTCCCGCACCATTGAGAGCGTATGCGTGCTTGTATGCAGAATCTATACGCAATGCTATTTCATCTGCCTTCCCAAAATAGTTAACAGCATCTGCATATTGCGATTGCTGATAACAAATATTTGCAAGAATGAGCAGCATGGTACTGTGCCCATGTTCAGATCCTAACTTTTCACAGCACTCGATACTTTCTAAGCATGCTTGCATTACTTCTTCATCCAGATTTTGAAGGCGATAACATTCAGTGAGTATAGATTTTGCCTGAGTGTAATCATGAAAATTTCCAATCTCTTCTGCCAATTTCTTCCACTCTTCCATTCCGCTTTTTAGGGATGGTATTTCATGCTTCATAAATCGGGCACGCAACAATTCAAAGTAGACATAACAACGCAGATGCCTTTGCCCTGGTGTTGTCAGTTCTGCTAATAGCTTTTCCTGCTCACCTATAACTTCTGCAAGTTGAAATTGAAGAAGAGGTATACTGGCTTGCTGTATCCGCGCGAGATAAATTCCTGTAGCATCGCCAAGTTGTTGATAGGCCTTCATCGCCTTAAGATGGTGGTATGGCTCTTGGCCTGTTCCCATCACTTCCATCATAGTTCCCATAAGCCAATGAGCATCGGCAATTCCACCTGTATCATCCAGCGATTCAAATAATGACAATGCCCTTTCAGCAGATGCATGCGCCTCGCGCGAATAGCCAATCCGGTATTGGTTCAATGATTTGCAGCAAAGCCCTTCTGCCGATCTTTTATTATCCTTTCTTTTTTCTGCCAATGCAATTGCTTCATTCGCTAGTGTTTCTCCTTTTTGCAACTGCAAATGGGCGTAACAGAAAGAACATTCCAGCAATAATTTCAACTCACTTTCGCTGCCGGGTTCAACATTTTTTAGTTCTGCTTCATAATGTTGAACTGCTTGTCCAAAATGAGTCACTGAATCGAGAAGAGAAGTAATGAAGGACATTTGTAATTGGTGATTTAGTAAATTAAAAAATTGGTAATAACAAATCGGAAATGATCTCTATGCAAAAACCTCACAATTCAAACGCTGTGCGGGAAGAACATTAAGCTAACATTGCCACTATTTTGCAAACTATTAGTTCGTCGCCTTTACTGTGGCAAAGAGTGCATGTGAGAATCAAAGCAGAATGAGCAGGAGAAACCTCATGGTGGTAATGCAAAGGTATAAATACATTCAAGATATTTTTTTTATTTTGTTCATTGATCCTTACTAATTGTTGATTCAAGAAACTTGTTGGCTTGATTAAAAGCATTCCACGGTTTGAGTGGATGATCGCGCTACAGGGAACTAAGTGAATTAGTTTTCCGGTTTGATTGCGGTTTCATCCAGTATTGAAGCAAATTTTGTCGCCGCAATAAAAGACATGCTTGGGGTCAAGTGGATATCAAACTTTTCTTTTATCACGATAGCCATTGATTCATCAAAGATTCTCAGAATCAAACGGAGATTGGGCTGAAAGTATCTTGCATTTAATCCAATTTCAAGATTTGTATAATCATCGTTGATTACGGATATCAATGCACGGCAATGTTCTGCACCCGCATCCTGCAAAACTCTTGGGAGGCGTGCATTGCCAATGTACACATCTATACGGCGGCTCCGGAAGTGTTCAATGTTTGCTGATTCCTGGTTTGATTCTATAATTACAATTCTTTCTCCGAGATCCCGGAGTTGCTGAGCGATAAAGTAGCCAAGCCGTCCTAATCCGCAGAGAATGATGTGGTTTTTGTAATTGTATTTTTTCCTGCCTAATGAGAGTTCTACTCTTCTTTTTATGATTCGATCAATAATAAGCGAAAAAATTAGCCAGATGAAAATTGAGGAAAGGAGAATCAGCATAATGGCAACAATCTTATTTACTGCGCCGGTAGTTTCGAGATTTATATCTTCATAGCCAACAGTAGAAATTGTAACAATGACCAGATAAAAAGTATCCAGCCAGGGCCATTGCTCGTAGAAATGAAAATAAGCCGTGGCAATAAAAACGAGCAATGTAAAAGACACAAGCAAAATCTTTAAAAAAGAATCTCCGCGATTTTTCAATGGTTTAGTAAGACGGGGCCGGGCAGGAAATTGAAGCTTCCTGCTGATAGCATAATTCAGGGCCTCTACAAACAAAGGAGCGGCTATCCTGGCGGGATTTAAAATCCGAAGTTTTGGGTTTGCTGCTTCGAGGTGCGGTCTGATGTTTTCATTAAATAGCGAAGTGACAATGGGCAAGTCCGGATGCAATGCCATCATGGCAATGACTATTTCCAGATTATCCTCATCCTTTTCGTAAAGGATGTAAGTCATGGCAAAGGATTCGAGCTCAGTACCACGGAGTGCTCTTTCAGTTATATTTATAGTAGATAGGTGCTCATCCGGCAGATTAGAGAGCACATTGGGGAAATGAGTTACAACGAACCCCTTTTCAGCTACCAGCTTTTTTACTCTGTTTGCCAGGTGCCCCGACCCAAGAATCAATACGGATTTAATGTTCATTTTTTATGGTAACATGTTTGTCCCTGCAGAGTCGCAACAAGTGGTATTTAGTGACCTTCAGTTAGTGCTTCATCAACCGCAACCAAAACGCGCCGGTTCTCTTATGTTGTCTTGTACATATACCATCCGTTTCCGATTTCTCTGATCATAATTATTCTCTCCGGGTTCATTTCAGGAAGGTCTTTTTTGTCTTTGACATAAATGTAGCCAACAGAGTTGTCAAGGATACCGCCAATCAGGAAATTAATAGAGTTCGGAAACTCATAGCCTCCGATTGAGACCGACGAAATGAATAGTTTCCTGTAATCGGTTTTTAAATTCTCCCCAACTGCTGCATTTCTTTCTTCATCAGCTTTTGTCTTTTGAATTTCATTCATTATTGAGTCTTTTATTCTTTCAAATTCATTTCTGTTTTTCAAAAAATGCCGGATTATTTGGTCGTCTAACTCAAGGGTAAGCCTTGCATTTCCCAATTCGAATTCATAGTCTTCTTTTGAGCTAAACATTGGTTCTTCTTCTCCTTTTTTATTTGCGGATTTTATCATCTCGTCAATTTGTTGAGGTGTTAATTTTTCGAGTTCATCTTTTACCTGTTCAATAATTCCGGTCATTGCCAATGATCTAAAAGCGGTCATTTTCCAAACGGTGTCTTTCACAAAGTGCAGATAAGTGTCAAGTCCTGTTCCTGATGAGTCTAAAATCGTCATGGCAACAACTGCTTTATTATTTGCTTGGTCAAGCACTATAAATTTTGTGGTTGCACCCTCTGGCAAGTCCTGCCCGTTGGGTCTTCCCTGATATTCCCCGGTTATATATTTATTAATATCAGTCAGGCTGTCCTTTCCAAAGATTCGTTTTGCCAGAGCTAAAGGTTCAAAGTTTTGACTATAGCAATTTGTTGCTGTCAAAATTAATAGTGTGAGCATGTTTGATAGTACTCTGTTCATGCAATTGATGCTAAAGGTTTTCAGATTGAGGATTGTTGGTAACGATATCCAAATATACTTCCCATTATCTCAAGCTCAGAGGGCATCCGTGATGTACTTTGCAATCAGGTTGAACTCATCCAAAGAGGTTGTACCGGTTATTTTATTCACTTTAATCCTGAACATTTTGTTACCTTTTCTGACCATAATAAAATAAAAGTTTTCTCCGTCAGTGTGAAAATATGCCTCGTCGCCCATGTCATGAAGTTCTTTGATGCCGTGATTCTCATTAGCCGTCTTAATGGAGGTGTATACTTTTTCGGCGGAGGAATCCCGCGAATATTGTTCAAATAGAAAATAGATCACTCCTGTCTTGCCGGTTTTCGGATCTTTAGCATTTGCGGTATACGCGCACTTGTATATCGAAACATTCTCTTCGATGGTCATTGAGCTGTCTGTTAAATGAGCTGGCTCCCCCAATATTTTTTCAGCATCGGACAAGGTGAATATAGAAAGTGGATTGATTGAGCCCTGTGATTGCTCCCCTTTAGTGTGTGTAACAGTGCCTGTTTTTGATTGCTCCTGCATTAGCTGATCGTTATTCTTACCGGATGTAGCTGACTGGTCACATCCCAAAAAAAAAAGGATCGCTGTTGCTAAACAAAATATTTTTTTCATGCGCTTCTATTTATATTTCATTTATTTTTTTGTTGTGTCCCGTTTTTCCCGGCACCGTAAGTAGGATCGTTTTATTCTTTCAAAACTTTTCCAGACTTTATTGTCCCATTTTTATTGCTTACCTGATAAATATAAATACCATTTGTAAGTTGTGATGTGTTGAGAAAGACGGAGTTTATAAATTTCTGTTGGAGTAGTATTCTTGAAGTAAAGTCATAAAGAATAATTTGTGAAAGCTCACTATTATTTGTTTTCACAGATAATTCATTTGAGACAGGATTTGGAAAAAGCATTAAGTCATCATTTACGCCGGAGTAAGATGATGCCGAAAGAGATATACTGCACAAGATGGAGTCCATCCCTGTATTTTTTACCCGCTCAAACAGAATTTTGTGGCCTGCATCATTAACATGAATATGATCGCCGCTGTCGTATTGAAGCAATATATCGCCAACTGAGTCGGCAAAACCTTCATAAAATTCAATATAGTTTTGTGGGTAATACGCAATAATGGTATCGCGCATTTCTAAAAGCAATAATTTTTTAGCAGCCTTAATTGAGTCGGGATTACCGGCAAAATTCCGCGGCTGTGTGGTGGTAACCCAACATAGTATTCCGGCAGAATCTGCAAGGTGTGTCGCCCGTAAGAAGTTATCCCTTGTCTCTTCCAAGGTGAAAAGGCCATTTGCATCATTGCTTGGGAAGTTGATAATTATTCCGTCCGGTTGCAGCGAAATTGCTTTGGTAATATTCCGCGCCGTATCTACAGGAAAATTGATCCTGTCAGGAGGTGGCACAAAGCCGGTAGGTTGCATCTCATAGGTGGTGTAACCGGGCCAGGCAAGATTGATAACAACGGAAGAATCATTAACAGAATCAATTAGAAACTCCCGGTAGCGATTCACATAAGCGCTGTCCGGTACTGATGCTCCGAGTCCATACGAAGTGGAGGCGCCGAGAACCACAATCTTTATGGGATTAGGACAACTCTGGCCCCAAATATTATTTAGAGAATAGAATTGAAGTATTAAATACAGGCAAAAAAATCGCATGGTAATTATGCTCGGGTTCATTTTTTTGTCATAAAGTTTTCAATTGTAAAATTAGAATTAATTTCGAATGAGGAGAAAAAAAATGATCGCAAAGCATGTCTGTTACAACCGATGCGAATGCTCCTGCTATATTTCAGTCCTTCAATCTAAAAGAGAAGCCTAAGGCTAAATAATAATCCGGCGCGTTGTGAGTGAGTCCAGTCCCTCCTGAAATATCTAATAAAATATTTGTCCGCAATAAATAATTTAGTCCGCAGTCAAACCTGTGGTCTGCTTTTGACGATTGAGGCACAAAGCCATAAATTTCCGCATAAGCACCAACCTTGTCAGAAATGGAATAACCAGTAGTTAAAGTATAAATAAATGCCGGTTCTGCTGATTCGCCGTCCCGCTCTGCACCAAGATTATATCCAATAGAAATCTTCTCACTCAAAGTGTGTTGCATTGTAAACCTGAATGCAGGAGCAAAATAGGTTACTTTAAGATTATCAGTTGCAAAATGTGGAATTGTTAAGTATCCGATAAAAGAAGTAGTCGGTAAAACTCCTTTCTCATCCGTTATCTTTTCTTTGAAACGAACAGTAACAGGACTTAACCCAAAAATCGTCAGATTGGATTTTATAGTTGTAAATTCTGTGATTAACCCTACTTCAAAATGATCATTGAGTCCATACTTAAATAAAGTGGAAGGTTCTGTAAAAGATTTAGTGATGTTGTCTGTTTGCTCAACTGAGAAACCATTTTCCACTTGGAAATGATTTTTGGGAACAGTAAAAGGAGTTTCTGTTTGGTCTGGCCGGTCTGTTTGGATGGGGGTTATATCCTGACCAAATAATTTCGTATCACTTCCTGCAATTAAAACTCCAATCATTAAAATATATTTCGCCATAAAATTTTGCTAAATTTTATTCCTGATGTTTGTTAGCATTGTATTCAACGTGTTTAATTTTACTTGTGATTTATCGTTGATTTGTCTATTCAGGTTTATTCCTTATAGTTGGAATTTCATCAGGAGTCTAACGATTTAGATGTGAAATGAATGATGATTTTGGGTGAAGGTAATAAAGAGGTTTTTCTATACCCAAACATTTTACAAAAAAAAGAAAACCGACGTTAATTTTAAATCATACGGCGCCGTTATCATTCTACCTGTTTCCTTGTGCCTGGTTTGGTTGATGAAGGGAAACAGGAATTTGGAGGAAAAAAAATCTTGTTAAGTTTGATGTGGAATTCTCTTTAAGGAAAAGAATGAAAAAGAATTATTCACTCATCATTGTCCTCATTTCTCTCTGTGCTATTTCTGCGTCTTCTAAAAAGAAAACGTTTACTGCCTGGATTATTCAGGATAATCAAAAAGTTGAAGTCAACAACAACGAGGTTACCTTATTGAAGAAACCTTTCGTAATTCAGTTAGCCCTCAACAAAATTGAAGGCGTAAGCGTGAACATTTCTTTTGATCGCACCTTTTATGACCCTGCTGCGGCACATCAGATTTATGATGTGGCAAACTTAGATCCCAAAACCCTGGTAGAAGATACTTTTAATATTGAAAAGGAATTGTTTGTTTCAAGTGAGTATCTCTGTTATTGGTTTTACAATACAAAATTGCGCTGGCATAGGATGGATCGGGATATAGTGATAAATGGCACGCAGGTAATCTGCAATAAAACTGTTGAAAAAATTTTTGAGTCTGATACGCAGGAAGAATATAAAATAGAAAACATTAGCAAAGATTTATTCCTGGTGTTTGCATCAACTAAAGATAAGGGATACCCCGCAGTTCCAAAAGTGATTGACATAAATAGGATTAAGATTACCTGGGCGAAATAATACAATGCTCACTCAGGCAGCGGGAAACTTAAACTTGCATATAGTTTTTTTAATCAAAGCGCTTTGTAATGCTTGTTTTCCAACAGATGATTATCATTGCGGCAATTAAGATTTGCTGAAAAATTGATGGTTATGAAACAACAGAAAAAAGCTCGGCCGCCGGTTGCGAAACAAAAATCAAAAGGAGGAACGAACACGAATCCCTCTTTGCAAAAATGGATGGGGATTATTTGTGCCTGCTTTGCCTTTTTGCTTTATGCCAACACGTTGAATCATCAGTTTGCACTGGATGATTTCACTACGATATACGGCAATACTCTCACCACGACCGGTATAAAAGGGATTCCGATGCTGCTGCACACTGCTTATTGGTACGGCATTGACGGGAAGAATGACTGGCTGTATCGCCCTTTTTCGATGGTGATGTTTGCACTCGAGTGGCAATTGGCGCCTAATACTCCGGCTCTTGGTCATTGGATAAATGTTTTGATGTATGCTTTAACCGCTTTTATTTTGTTCAGGTTTTTATCCAACCTCTTTGAAAATTTTAATGTCATAATACCGCTTGCAGTTTCGCTGTTGTGGATTGCACATCCCATCCATACCGAAGTGGTCGCTAATATTAAAAGTCGTGATGAGTTGCTTGCTTTTCTATTTTCAATTCTCACGATGTGGGAATGTCTGAAATATGTGAAAGTGCCTAAAATGAAAAACCTGATTTTAGCCGGAGTGTATTTTTTTCTTGCTTTGATGGCTAAAGAAAGCCCGATCACTTTCGTTGTGATAATTCCCATGACTTTGTTTGTTTTCACCAACTCTGATTTTAAAAAAATTGGTGTGACCATGATTCCGGTAGCAGTGTCTGCCACAATTTATTTAGCCATCAGAGGTGCTGTATTGACAAGTCAAACGGGCGGCACCGATATTCCGCTGATTGATAATTCGCTTGTTGCCGCTCATGATTTCATCCACAGGGAGGCAACTGCATTTTATGTCCTGGGGTTGTATATCAAATTGCTTTTCTTTCCGCATCCCATGTCCTCCGATTATTCTTTTCACCAGATTCCCGTCGTGGGATTTGATAATCCTGTTGCATTGGGTTCGCTGATTATTTACATAGCGCTTGGCGCTTTTGGTTTGATGCGACTGCTAAAAAAAGATCCCGTGGGTTATGGAATTTTATTTTACCTCATCGGGATTGCACTTGTTGCCAACGTGCTTTTTCTCACACGCTCTACGATGGCTGACAGGTTTTTATATTCACCATCGCTGGGTTTCAGTATCGTGCTGGTGTTTTTGCTCGCAAGGATTTTTAGGCTGGATATTAAAACAAAAACCAACTTTAATTCCCTCTCAAGAGTTTTCTCATTCAGCAAAAATCTTTCAGTGTTGATTGTCATCTTACTTGTTGCATCCGCATTTAAGGCATGGGCACGAAACCGCGATTGGAAAAATGACACTACAATTTTTTCTGCGGATGCAAAACATTCACCGAACAGCGCACGCATTCATTTTTTATACGGTAATCACATGCTCCAGGAGTTGAAGGAGAATAAAGTGGCATCAGCTCATCAGCAGGAATATTATCGTATAGCGCTCGAAGAATTTCAAAAAGCAATTGACCTGCATCCCACTTATGAAGAGTCGTACGTGGGCATGGGCGAGGCATACGCTTATAAAAAGGATTTTGCCGGGGCTATTAACTGGTTTAAAAAAACCATTGAAAGCAAACCAAAATTTGCCGCTGGCTATAATAACTTAGGAAATACTTATTTTAAAATGCAACAGTATGATTCGGCAATTCTTTATTTGCAAAAAGCAATTGCCATCAACCCTTCGTATGTTGATGCGTATAACAATATTGGTTCTTCCTATTTCAGCAAAGGTAATTATCAGGATGCGATCAACAGTTTTAAAAAAGCTATTGAAATTTCACCGCAGTTTGTAGCTGCTTACAAGAATCTTGGCAGTGCTTACGGAATGATGAAACAATACGATGAATCCATTTTGTATTTTCATAAAGCTTTGGACATCACCCCAAACGATGCATCTATAAATTATTTTCTTGGATTATCATACCAGTTTAAAGGTGATATGGAGCATGCAAACCTGTACCTGAACAAAGCTTATGAGCTGGATCCGAAATTGAAGAAGTAATAAACCCTGAAGCAATATTGTGATTAAGTCTCAATGTCAATTAATTGCTGATAGTGTTGTTCTTTTTGCCTGAGATAGAAGGCTAACGAACCAGAGTCACATTTCCCTTCTGAAATATTTTCTCTCCTGATTGGGTGCAAGTGCCTTGAGCATAATAGGTATAAACGTCACTTGAGAGTTGCACTCCCCTGAATGTACCATTCCAGCTTCGGTTGATATCATCGGTTTCAAAAACTTTTTCTCCCCAGCGATTAAAAACGGAGAGGTCCTGCAAGATGATTCCTGTTTGCAACAAATGAAATTGGTCATTGTTACCATCATTGTTTGGTGAGAAGGCATCGGGGATAATAAAACTGCAGTTTTCAATTACCTGAACATTAACCTCAATGCTTGCATAATTGCTGCAGCCGTTTGAATCGGTGACAAGCACCGTGTACAATCCTGATTCTGTATATGTATAGCTCTGTTCCGTTGCGCCGGAAATATCTGTATTGCTCAATTGCCACTGGTAAGCGCTTGCTGAAGAGCACGTGAGCACATCCCCGTTTTGCGTGATGGTTGGAAGAGGAGTTGCATTTACGGTGATGTAATTGCTCATGGTGAGAGTATCATTTCCAAAAGGTGTAGTGATGATGAGTGTAACGTTATATAGTCCGGAATCAGGATAGCAAATATTCGTTGGATTCTGATCAGCAGAAGAAGATGGAACTGCTCCGGGAAAAAGCCATTGCCATGCAGTTGCATTAGATGAAACAGAATCAAAAAAATCAACACAGGAGTTTTCACACACGTGCGTAGCACTGCCCGTGATTGTGCCATAAATAAATCCCCGCGGACAACCCGTTTCAGGTGTATATCTCCAAAGTGCATTATAGTAATTGTCAAAATCTGTGTTTCCCATTCCTCCAAACAGCCAGAGATTTTGATCGTTATCAATCCAGCTTATAGAACCGAGCGTACAATTAGGTCTGTTAGAAGAATTTCCGACCCCTTGTGCTGCAAAAATTGCTGCTGCATTGGGAGTAGTGGCTCCGCGCACAAAAACCCAGCGACTATGGGCAGTTTGATAAAACCAAAGATCATCTCTGGGAGTACTACCTAGACTGCCGCCTCCAAAACTCCAAAGATTACCATCAGGTGTACACCAGCAGGCGCGATTCTCAGTTCGGGATCCGAGAGTGTTTGAAGCACTCCATACACAAGGCGTTCCGTATTGTGGCGAGGTGACGGCATTCATTGCTCCTTTTATAAATGTCCATTCATTGGTGGTTGGATTATACCGCCAGATTTGATCTGTCGTACTGTTGCCAGTGGAGCCACCAAATATCCAGAAGTTCTCGCTTGTATCCTTCCATTTGCAGTATATATATCGCGGTCCAGGAGTATTATTAGCATTTGGAACTCCGATGGTACCATAAATTGCAGTTCCGCCGCCCTGAGGGGTTCCTTTCATCCAGGCAAACAGGTTTGTATGAACATCGTATTTCCACACATCATTATATTTATTGGAATTACCTAATCCGCCGAATAGCCAGAGGTTATTGTTTTTGTCAGTCCATGCACCGTTCGTTTCTTCTCTTGCCGAAGGGATATTGTTGACGTTGGGAACTGTGATGGTTCCGAATGTTCCTATCTGATCTGCCTGATTCGATCCCTTCATCCACGTCCATTCGTTGGTAGAAGGATTATATCTCCACAAGTCATTGAGTTGTCCATAGTCACCATAAGAATCCAATCCAAAGCCACCGAACAGCCAGAAGTTGCCGGAGGTATCCACCCATGATGCCATCCCAAATCCTCTTGATCCCGGATGATTGCTCATACCCGGAATTCCTTTAGTTCCATAAACGCCCGGGATATTGCCAATGCCTTCGCCTTTAATCCACGTCCAGGTGTTACCGGCAACACTATACTTCCAAACATCTGTAGTATAACCGGTATAAGAGTAGCCGCCGAACAGCCAGAAGTCACCGTTCTTATCTTTCCATTCACAAGGTTCATATAAGCAGGGTGGTGTGTTATCAGGTGCCGCAACTCCCTGATCTCCGTAAACTCCCGATGAATTTGAATAATTGTTTCCCTTCATCCACGCCCATGTTCCTCCCTGCGAAAAAGAATTTCCCGTGAACAAAAAACAACAACCAATAATGAGGAACGCTTTTTTCATCTTAAGTTTTTGACAGAGTGGATTGCTGTTCGCAAAACAAGGGTTAAACTGTAAAGATAAAACTTCTTTTAGTCCATGCGCTTGTATTGCAGCTTGCATCAGGCAGCACTAAACATTGTAAAGAAGTGCCCTGATTTTGATTCCCGCAACTATGGTTTCGGGAAACTGATTGACTTCACTAAAAGTCTTCCCCGGTTCGCACGACAGCGAAAATAACATCTCGCCCTTTTATGGGAAGGTGAAATAATTTAATTCAATTGTTTCTCACTAAGTACAAACAAACAAACAAACCGGTCCCTGTGACAGATGAATGCTACTCGGCAATTAATTTACCACTCGCAACCACTTTACCTTTTTCTTCCACTCTATAAAAATAAATCCCTGAGGATATGTTGCTTCTGTCTATTTCGAGTTTTGTGCTTTGGTTCCCGGAATTCAACACTCGCTGCCCTAAAAGATTATAAAGACTGAAATCAAAATTTCCCTGGTGCTTGAAGGTGATGATGGCAAAGTCGGTGAAAGGGTTGGGAAAGATTACCACGGACTCATCACTTGCTGGTGCTTGCTCACCGGTGACGAAGCAATAGGTGAAGTCTGTACCGCCGCTGGAGATAAGGGTATTAGGAACAGATTGAGATATTCCTGTAGTGACAACAAGCGTTGGTGAATCCACGAAGATGGAATGATTCACTTCCACAAAATTGATGGTGGAGTCATAACAGAAGCTGTTTCCGTTTTCATCGGTCTTCACAAAATAAATGTGATCTGCAATGCTGTCATGAACTCCCGAAAAAACATATCCTCCTTCAGCAGTTTGCCAAACAGAATATCCTTCATCATTGCAAAGCGGCAATGAATATCTCCTTGACCATTGTATGCTTCCTGCACTATCAGTCTTCACTAAAACAGCATCGCTGTTTACAGTACTATCAACAGACCCGCCGCATAAAATGATTCCCCCGTCGGAAGTTACTTTCAACGAATGAATTTCCTCTACTATGCCATGATTAAAAGTTTTGGTCCAGAGCGTATCACCCGATGCATTGGTTCTGAACAGAAAAAGATCCTGATCTCCGAAATTAACAAAGGTGTATCCTGCTGCTACATAACCGCCATCACTTGTCTGACAAACTTCACGAGCCACGGTGCTCCAGTCAGCATCACCATAAGTTTTCATCCACTCTACGTTTCCTACACTGTCAGTCTTCAGCAATCCTGCTCCGTTGTTCATGAAGCCTGTGACCATAAATCCTCCGTCGGTAGTTTGAATCACATACAAAGCTTGACCGAAACCAATATCGGCGGTTTGATAATAATTCTTCATCCATTCTACATCACCAGTGCTGTCTATTTTAATCAAGTCAAGAATTGTTAAGCTGAATCCGACAGGCCAGTTTACGCCACAGATAATAAATCCTGCATCGCTTGTTTCCCGGATGCAGATGCCACGATCGTTATTTGCGATATCATAGGTTTTCGACCATTCCAGAACTCCGTTTACATTTGTCTTTACTACATAAACATTCGAGTTGCTGCTTCCCAAACTATCTATCCAGCCGGAAAGAATAAATCCACCGTCAGAGGTTTCGCGTGCTGACCAGCCATAATAAAGGTTGCTTCCTCCGAAATACCTGATCCAATTGATGTCTCCGGCAGCATTTGTTTTTATCAGGCAGGCTTTGATATCGTATGGGGTATCTCCGGCATACCCGCCAATAATAAATCCACCATCAGAAGTTTGTTCTATGGAGGTTCCATTGTCGTAGCTAAACAAGTTGAAAGATTTCTGAAAAGTTGTTTGGGCGTTTGTTATTGAAACGAAAAACAATGACAGGATGAGTGACGATGTTTTCATCGGAATAAATTTTCATTCATGAAAGATAGCATTTCTCCACGCTACTTGCAGTGATTGAGTTATTAGTATTGTTCAGGTCCTTATGGAATCCTCATCCATTTTGAATCTTCCTGAAAACAAAAATCAACCAAGATGAAATCGAAACTACTTCTTCTACTCGCATTGTGCTCCAACATCGTGTTCGCACAATCACCCAAAACAATTTCAAGCAAACCGGAAAAGGCCACAGTCTATTTTACCGGTGCACAGCTCTACTACTCTGAAAGCGTAACCATCCCGGTTGGCACTACTGAGTTTGCTTTCCGTGGAGTTTCGCCCTTTACTGACCCTTCAACGATTATCACATCGGGCAAAGGCGATTTCACGATCCTCGATGCTCAATTCAACACGCGCTATCCTGAAACCATTGAAACAAAACCCGACAATCCGTTATTGGCGAAGTACAAAAAAGAGATTAAGGCAAAGCAGGACAGTTCCTATGAATTGTATTACCAATTGCAACTCATCCAGGCAAATAAAGATGCACTAGTGATGGAAAAAGGATTCCTGCAAAACAATCCGATCATCAAGGGGACAGCCAAGCGAGATAGCATGACTCTGTTAAAAGATGCCCTTGATTACTATCGCCAGCGCCAGGCGAATATTGACTTCGAATGGAACAAGCTCACGCGCGAGCAGGACAAACTCACTTCTATTAAATCGCAATTGGATGAAAGTATTGCCAAACTGAATGAGCTCATAAGTAAAGTAAACAGCAGTGTGCCCGACGAAAATACGCAACCGGTTTACGAAATTCTAATTACCGTTTCTGCCGAGGCTGCAACCAATGCCACCATCCAATTTAATTATTACACCGTGAATGCCTCGTGGATTCCTGAGTATGATCTGAAAGCCACTTCAACTGACAACTCTCTTACTTTAATTCAAAAAGCAAAGCTCATTCAAAATACTTCTATTGACTGGAAGAATGTGAAGCTTACACTTTCCACCGGCAATCCCTCTCTCGGGAACATGCGACCAACGCTCAATCCGTTATTTGTTCAGTTGATCACCATTCAAAAACAAGAGATGTCAAGCAAGGATAGTGAATCACCGGCTGATGTTAATGCAAATTCTACAGGCACTATGTTGACTCCCGATTATAAGAAATATGCCGATGCAAGGTACAGCTTCGACTATGCAACTGTTCAAACCAATCCGGTGCAGGTTGAATACTCCATCGCGGTTCCGTATTCAATTCCATCAGATGGCAAGCCGCACAGCATTGCCATTCAGAAAAAGGAGATGAATGCCCTCTTTGAATATTATTGTGTTCCGAAAATTGATAAGGATGCTTTTCTGCAGGCGCGCATAATAGATTGGGAAGACATGAATCTCGTTTATGGTGAAGCAAAAATTTATTTCGATAATTCATTTGTCGGAAAGTCGGCTATCAATCCTACTGATTTGGATGATACGCTGAACATTGATTTAGGCCGCGATAGAACGATTGTAACGAACCGGAAATTAGTAAAGGAAAAAAGCAAAACGGGTTTTGTAGATGGAATGAAAACGATTACCCGCACTTACACCATAACAGTAAGGAATACAAAAGCGACAGAAATAAATTTTGTGCTGCTCGATCAGGTTCCTTTAACTACACAAAAAGATATTACGGTTACGGCTGGAGAAATCAATGGTGCGCAACTCGATGAACTCACAGGCACCCTCACCTGGAACATGAACCTGAAATCGAAAGAAACCAAAACCATTAAGTTCTCTTATACGGTGAAGTACCCGGGGAATGAGCAGATTAATCCGCTGATCTGAATAAATTTGCGAGTACTTGTGTTTGCAACATCTTCTGGATCGCTGAATTTCCTCTGCTTCAGTCATTGGTGCCAAACACCTGCGACAGATGAAAAAATGACATGGTAGCTGAAAGGTATAGGACAGGGTTAAAACGGCTTCAGGCAGCCATCGTTGACGGGATTCTATTCTCGCCTTTCTTAGTTGTGGATCGTTGGATTGCGAACTCGACCGTAGGCGATTATGTTATTATAGGTTGGGAGACCTTTACTATCTTTATCCCGATATTTTATTCTATTATTTCGCATTATAAGTTTGGGCAGACCTTAGGAAAATGGGTGGCCGGTGTGAAAGTTTTAGACATAAGCGAAACAAGAAACATCACTCTCAGACAATCTTTTTTTCGGGACGGATTTTATTTATTGGTTGAACTGGCAGGATTTTTTTACTACCTAACTCTTGTTCTGCTGACGGGCGAGACCGGATATTTGCTCATTAACTTTAATAGCTTTGCTAACACACCTTTTTTTATTTGGACTTTATTTGAACTTATCACACTGTTGACCAACAACAAGAGAAGGGCAATTCACGACTTCTTGGCCAAATCGGTTGTCATTCGGACCGAATAAAACCGGCTCAATTCCCAGGACCTCATCGGCGCAATTATAGTTTCTGGAAACTGATTGACCTTATCAAAAGGATTCCTCGATTTGAAGCGGATGATCGCGCTTTGGGAAAATAACATTCCTTTGTTGTTGATACTATTTATTCCTTCACAAACTTTATTATCTCCCCGGTTTTTAGATTTCGGATGATGTAAAGGCCAGCGCTTGTTTCAGGCATGTTAATGTAAATTCCGTTTGTTGACTTGGTGAATTGAACTATAACTGTTCTGCCGGCTAAATCTGTAACAACTAAATCCATTTCGTTATTTACTCCGCCTACAAAACAAGTTGAACATGGATTGGGAGCGACATAAAAGATAGTTGAACTGATTTCTGTATCTGCTAATCTTTGAAGAGTGCTGAATGTGGCAATGGTTGTCCATCCGGAATTGACTGAGCCGGTGGAGTTGCAGTCGCTTCTTAGCCGGTATTCATAAATGCTGTTGGCGGTTAAGCCGGTAATGTTATAAAGCTGTGTTGGTGCAGTAATGGTCTTTTTTGTCCATGCTGAAGTGCCCTGCTTTCGATATTGCAGGAGGTATTGTATTGCACATGAATTTCCGGTCCAGTTAACAGTTGCTGATGTCTGCGAAACGTTCGTGATGGTAATGTTTGCGGGTTTGGCGCAACTACAGACGGTAGTGAATGTTTGAATAGATGAATATGCAGAAGCTAATGTTCCTGTTGAATTGCAATCAGTTCTTACGTGGTATTCGTAAGTTGTAACCGGTTGTAATGATGATATTGTTTTGGTCACAATGGGTGCAGTTACTTTTTTAGTTGTCCACGTGGCTGTTCCCTGCACTCTGTATTGCACCCTGTATTTTGCTGCGCCGCCGTTTCCTGTCCAGTTTATCGTTGCTTTTGTTGAAGTGATATTTGATGCAGAAATATTAGTGGGTGCATTACAGCCGTTTACAACTGCAGTGCTTCTGAACAATCCTGCATTATGCCCATTGGCACTATATATAACACTGTATATGTAGCCGGATGCATCAAAACCAAATTGGAGTGCCCATGCCTGCCCGGGTAGTCCGCTTGAAGACGGTATCCAATCGGTATTGACATTCCAGACAGAATTATAAGCCATATAAACTCCACTTTTGGTAGCCAGGTAAGCATTGTTGTTTATATCAAAAACCACATCAAAAACAGTTGTAATATCGAGGTCAGGGTCGGTGAATTCTGTCCATGCATCTCCGTTGCTTGCGGGATCAGAAAACCAAAGGACATGCTGATACCAATCCGATCCTGCAAAAATATACCCGGTGGCATCTGTCTCCACTGCAATTACATTTCCATACCAGGGTATGCTATTGCCAACACCCAGCGTCCATGTTTGGCCGCCATCGAGTGAGCGGGAAACTCCTTCTGATTCGCTTCCAATAAAAATGGTAGAGCCATGACTGCAATCAATATCCCAGATAGCTGAAATATGAAGCGGATTATTTGCCCATGTAGCGCCATTATCAACCGAAAAAGAAAGGTTTGTTGGCCCCTGAAATCGTTCAGTCGCCCAGATAGTATCGGCATTGTGTTGTTTTATTTTAGTGTACTGATCCGTTCCGTTTGCGGCTACCTGAGACCACGAATCTCCGTTATCGGTTGAACGGAATATTCGTGACGAGGATCCGTAATTGGCACTATATAAAATATCGCCTGCGGCATTTGTAGTTATCTGTATAGAATTAAATGCAGTAAGGCCGACTGTTTTTTGCTGCCATGTATTTCCATTATCGGTTGACCGCCACACTCCAAAGGTGGTGGTTCCCAAAAATAAGGTCCCGTCTGATTTACCTGTAAAGCAGGCAATTGATTTCCTGGCATCAAGTCCTGGATTCATATCGTTCCAGGTGTCGCCATGATCAGTTGATTTATAAACTCCTGAACCGCCGGCATAAATATTTCCGGAAGGGGTGTAGCAGAAACTCCAGAAAAAGTGCGTGTACAGTGATCCCGAAACAAATGACCATGAATTTCCGCCGTTGGCTGACCTGTAAATTTGACCGTAGTTTCCGAGTACATCAGTAATATAGTTACAGGAATAAAGCCGGTTTTGTGCATCAATACCTAAGGCGGAAATGCCGGCAGGTAAACCTGAATTTACCTGCACCCATGTTCCGCCGCCCGAAGGTAGTCTGCAAATAGTTTCCGGAGTTCCTGCATAAACCGTATCAGTTGAACTCACGACTATATCAACAACATACATGCTTGGAAATCCTGTACCGAATGAAGTCCAGTTGCTTACGCCATCAAATTTAAAAACACCTGATCCGTAAGCTCCAACATATACCGTACCCGTAGGTCCGGTGGCAATTGCCATGATGCCCGGAGCCGCAAGATTGTAGGTAAGATTAACCCATGTTGTTCCATTCCATTTATAAACGGCACCTGTTGATATGGCTACATACATTTCGCCTGAAATTCCTTTCGCAAATCCTATGACTAAAGCATTGCCTGATGGCAAGCCAGTGTTTATTTGTAACCACGAAGTACCATTATATTTGTAGATACCATGTTGGGCAGTACCAACGAATATTTCATCGGTTGAAGAAACACATAGTTCTCTTATTGAAGAGTCAGCAAGGCCGAGGCTAATGTTTGACCATGTTACACCGGCATCTGCCGATTTGAATACGCCATAAGTTGAAGTGCCTGCATAAACATTGTTGTTGCTTGTTGCACCAATGCCTTTAACATAGTCGTTTGGAGTAGGTAACTTCTGCCAGCTTACCTGTGCGGTTGTGATAAACCCCAAAATACAAAAGAGAACCAGCAGTGCGGATGTGTGGATTTGTTTCATTGTAAGGGGTTTTAAGAAGTGAACAATGCAATCTAAAATTACAGAATTTATTTGTGTCCTTCATTCTTATAATATTTCTTTTGTTTTCAGTCCTCCAATTTCAATTAATTTCTTACAAAGCTTCAAAAAATCAGTCAATCCCCGCTGTTCTGTGTCATAGTCAGGAGACCAAAACTTGTACGCAACAGTGCTTCCGAAGGTTCCAAATTCAATTGTGCACTCCGTTCCATCCTTTCCCCCAAGCAGCGCTTTAGTTAAATTTGTTTTATTCAATGCTAAAACTTCATTTGCTAAATCAACAAATAATTTGGAGGCAATAATAAAGGAAGTATCAATTTTCGTGTTTGCCCATCTTTTATCACTGCCGCGTGGTATAGAATTAACTTTTACAACGGTCTCAGCCTGTCTTTTTATGATTTCAATTGTCACCATATAATTCGGTATTCTTCGTGAATGCTCAAATTTAAAAGCGATATAGTTAATCTTTTCATTGACTTGTTGAGCAAAAGAGATTTCCGAAATCATCGTTAAGCCTAAAATCAAAAATGTTATTCTATTTTTCATGCAGGTCGTTTTGTTTGCATTACACACAATGGTTTGCGGCTTGGCACATTAAATTTACTAAAATGCCCGCATAGCACCAAACCGCTGTTATGGGTAGCTCTTTATTCTTCCGTTTCTAATTCCTGCAATTCATTTTCCATATAATATCTGAAGTTTGCATATTTTGTCTCGCCAGCGTTCCAGCTTGCAAAAAACCAACACTCCCAATTCTTGTTCTTTGTCGGGGGAATTAAAAGCAACTGTTGTTCTTCTTGTTGTCCGCCAATCAGAATGCTATTGCTAAAAGATTCTACAAAGTCTTTGTCAACTTCATTCATAGATTCACTCCATATTTCTACAAGTTGTGGGTCAAGCTTTTTAAGCCAGTCTATTTTGTCAACAGGAAGCAAGGTCGGTGTGAAGGAAAAGGGATGGAAGCCATTAGTTGTTAATAAAAAGTCTTTATATTCTTTGGGTAATTTAATATTTAGTCTTGTCTCAGCGGTTGTTATTTCGTCCTTTTTTGCAGGTGGAAAACCGAGCCAATTTTTTGAAATGCTTATCTCGTTGTAGTCAAAATCCGGTTTTTTAATTGCTCTGATAGAAATGTGTTTTAATAATTTTTGCCATGTCAATTTTTCATAAACAAGAGATTGACCTTTAGTTATCCGGTCGTCAAGTGCGATGCTTATTATTTGTAAATCATTCTCACATTTCTCTTTCGTTAATTCAAAAATCGGAGCAAGAATTCCGGTCAAAAGAATCTTAGCAGTTGGCAAATCTCTCATTAGGTAAGGCAGTAAATAATTTGCCCAATATTCTTTATATCCTTTGCCCCATTTAATAATATATTGTTCTGCTTCCTTCGTCAATCCGTTGCGAGCCGCAATAATAGATGCACAGGTTAAAGACATAAACAAGTCGTACCCAACAGGATTACAAGTTGTGATGTATTTGTCTAAGGCTTTAAGTGAGGTTAACTGTTGCTCTTGTGCTGAAGCCTTATTAGAACTATGCTTGTCATAGGCTAAACCAATTCCAACCAGCTTCAAATCGTTTCCTGAAAGTTGCGTCCAGTCCTTGCCTTCAATTCTTTGAGCGTAGTCCTGGTTTTCATTCCAAAGGTTGAAATTGTCGCTCCAATTTTCAGCTTGCATTGAGTCAATGTCTTTTAGCGGAAATGGAATGTGATTTGGCATTTTGCCTGTAATAGTCCATAAAAATTGAAATCCTTCGTCATTTAGCCAGGTGTCTCCCGAATGTTCGATTTTCAGACTCCAAAGTTTTTCAAGAAGTCTATTTGCTTGGTCTATGAATCCGGATATTGCCCAAATAGTTGCTGTGTCGGTAACCTGCCGATACACTATTTCTATGTCGTCTGATTGTATTTGCCTGAGCAGTTTGTTCATTTATATTGTCATCCTAAAATCGCCCATGATTTGTTTCTATCCCATCTAAAGTGCGGCGAAATAATTGGGAACAATCGCTACTAATTCATCACCATTTATCCACTGAAGCTTTAGCGAAGGAGGACAATTTTTTGCGAAGCAATTTGATCACCTGCGCGAATCTGCAAAACATAAACTCCGTTTGAAAGATTGCGCGTATCAAATGCTGAATTGTGTTCTCCTGCCTGCTGATCATCTTTTACAACCTGCCACAATCTGTTTCCAAGCACATCATACAGATCAATACTTATTGTTGCAGGAATAGAAAGAGAATAATTGATGAGAGCATTTCCTGATGCAGGATTCGGAAATACCGACCATGATTGAAGTACATCCGTAATTTGAATGACGGTTGGAATACCTGCCACAACATTCACTGTAACTATTGTGTTCTCTGCTTCAGCATCGGACATCTTGAGGAGGTAATAAGAATTACAATAATTTGCTACACACCCTACTGAATCATGAATGGTTAAGCAAATGGTATAGAATCCTGCGGCAGCATAGGTGTGACTCGGAAATGCAGTTGAGTCAAATGTTCCATCACCCCAACTCCACAAATAAATTAATGGTGAAACTCCCGATGCCATATTCACCGCGGAATACTGATGCGGTACCGTATCGGGATAAAGGGCAAAATAGGCAGAACAATTGCCTGTAGATACTGTGGCCGAATCGCAAGCTGAACAACCATACAGATCAGTAACGCAAACAGCGTAAGTTCCTTGCAAAAGATTAGTTGCAGTATCGCTCGTTTGAATAGGGAACGTATACCAGGTATATGAATAAGGCGGAGTGCCTCCTGTTACATTAACCCACCCTGAACCATCATTGCAGGTGCTGCATGATGTATTGGCTGCTTGTGTTGCAATAGAATAGCCGGTACAATTCGTTGAATCAATAAAAATGGGATTACTGCATATAGTGCATCCATTAGCATCCGTTACACAAACTGTATAAGAGCCCGGTTCGAGATCAGTCGCTGTTTGGGTTGTCTGAATAGGTATTGTGTACCAGGTATAAATATAAGGGGGAATTCCATTTGAAACCTGAACCGTTGCAGCGCCATCATGACATGTGTCACAAGTTGCGTTCGTAACGGTTGCTGAAAGGCCAAGATTGCATCCGGTTAAATAGCATTGCGATGTATCCATAGGCATAAAGTTTACAAGACCTAAATTTATATTGTCATACCCATCGTAAATATGTGAAGCTATGACAGTAGAATCAGTAGTGCACCAATAATTATTTGGCATATTTATATTACCTCCGAAATTAACGGAATATTGTAAATCAAGGGTAGTATTATTACAAATCTTATTGCAATAAATGTGGTCGTATGAAGCGCCCAATTTAATCCCTATATTGTTATATTCGACTGTACTTGTTGTAATTTCATTATAATAATAGTAGCCGCTCACTGTTGTGTCAATTAACCCGATGTTGTTATAATTAATTTGGCAATTTTTAATAACGTTCGGCTTCCAGGGCATTACTACACCCCGAATGTTCGAGTCAATAACACAATTTTCTACCAGGGAATATTGCCCGGCAACAATTCCAACAGTATTAATTGTCACAATACAATTATTTATCAATGCGCCATTACCTGAGTAGCTAATAATTCCATTAGTATTATTTCTAAAAATTGAATTATAAATTGAATAAGGTGCTACATAACCGCTGTAAAAACCTGTAATATTATTCCTGAAGTTTGAGTTTTTAATAAATGTTGTATCTGTTTGCCCAAGTTCACTAAGTTCAACTCCCTTATCTGCATAACGAAACTCACAAAAATTAAATGTTGAAGGAAGATTACCATTCATAAAAACTCCGGGCCATATTCCCGGGGTTGGAAAACCGGAATTGCTTGTAAAAGTGATTGAATCACTGCTCGTGCCTTCGGCAACAAGAGTCCCCTGGCGAATTTCCAATCTTTTATAATCGGCGAACTTAACTGTTACCCCTGGTTCAATAGTAAGGGTAACATTTGGAAATACAGCAACGGTATCAACAACGATGTAGGGACTATTTGCCAAAGTCCAGGTAGTGTTCGAATAAATTCCGCCGCTTACGTTTGTCTGTGCATTGAGCCTTGAGGAAAATGATAAAAGAAGTATCGCTAAGATGATAAAGACTGTTTTCATGGCCGGGATTTTTTTTAAAGTAACAAAGGTGGTCTTTTAAGATTAAGAAAGTCAATCTTAATTACAATTTTCTTACTTATTCAAAGTGATTGATTCTTTTGCATTCAAAATGAGGTCATGAGTTGTTTTCCACCTCGCCTTGTCCTTTTAGGGACATGAAAACTATGGGCAGCCCGGTGTCGGTCCGGAAACACGTAGCAGATAAAAAGTTGGGTGAGCTTTGTATTGCTATTGCACAATCAGTTTTCCTGATAAAATTAATTGCTTGCTATTTGTCACTTGATAGAAATACATTCCACCTGGAAGACTACCCCTGCTAATTAGAAAGGAATCCGGAATACGAATAATTTCAGGATGCAACTCTCTGCCAAACATATCGGAGATCGTCAATCTCATCCCAATGGTTATCGGTACGCCACCCCTAATTTGCAATGTTGTTGAATTGCTGAAAGGATTCGGAAAAGCTTTCGCATTAAAATTCAAATCCGGAAAATCAGCTGATGTATAGGCGCAAATCCATCCAATTGATTGAAGCTCGCTAAGAACATTGCTTCTCCTGTTTGCAATAAATTTTTTTAGCCCGGGAATATCTCCTACAGGTGTGGGAATGGTCAGTGTATCTGCAGTTGCAAACAGCAATTCCTCAGGGAACATTTGGTTGGAGTCCGGCTCGGCTTCGAAGGCCGGATAAATAAGTGAGGCAATGCTATCAATGATATTAGACATTACAGAGGTATCTAAATAATCTAAGTAATCGCAAATGGTGTTGAGGTAGGTTTTTTTATAAATGCTGTCGGCAAGCATTTGTATGACCAACGGATTCATCGCCATCAAAATGCTCACCTTCTCTGTGGAATCTTCTGTCCAGAAAGGATAAAATCCGAATGCAACGCTCACATCCCAGGTGCTCCATTCAAATTTATTTGTCGCAGTATTGTGATATAAATAATAATTGTGCGGGGCGTGGAAGTATGCATCCAAATCAACAAAAAGATTTCGTGCCGCCCATTGCTGAATGCAAGGCGTTGTGTTCAGATTGGTTTCCAGCGTGTCATAAAAACCGGATGCCGGCGTATTGTTGATGTTGTCAATCAGGTTTACCAAATCGCTCCAGTCGTTCGTGGTGTTGTTTGAATGCAATTCATAGAAAGGGTAGTAGCTTGCAGGATCATTTCCCAGCCACATTAATGAGCCTTGCGGGTCGCCTTTGAAAAGATTTCCTCCCCAGTCGTTGTAATGCGTCATAATAAATTCTTTATCCACTTGTTCAATCATTTTATACAACCCTACATACTGCCCGTTGTAAGAAACTTTTGCATAAGTACAGCGGGGTGCCGCCAATCCTTTCTTGTTCATGAAATCAAGCAGCAGTTTTTCCCGCATCATCGTGGGGTCAAGCATGTTGTTGTTTAAGTTAAGGACTGTGAGCCCTTCCAATTTTTTTCCTGAAACATATTCATTGAAGGTAATCTTGATTGGTTTTTTTCTTCCCGGATACCCGAATGAGGAATTGCCTTTCAACTGCACTCCCACGGAATCAATCGGCGTTCCGTCAATGATAAAATCTCCAATCATGGTTTGCGTACTCAGGTTGAATGAATCGGCGTGCATCTTATAATACATCAGTGAATCCCACCAGTTTGGCTGGGTGAACGTGATATTGATTTCGTGGATGTGAGATGAATTGAAAAGTGTGTCGCCCGGATTTTGGGAGAAGGAAGAAATTGAGCTTAAAATCAGAATGCTTATGACTACTATTTTTTTCATTATTTAATTTCTCAATTTCTTGTAAACCCGGGGCCGCCGCAATCCTAACAAAAGTAACAATTACCACATCACAGACATCCAATTCGTCGGTCCGGCTGCCATCGGGCACGAGTCACATTTACTGTAAACAAAACTGATGCGAGTAGAAATAATTTTTTCATCAGTAGTTTTTTTTTTGTGAAATAAAAATGAGATCTATTATTTGGTAGAAAAATTACGACTCAAGGGGTGTTTTGTCAACTTTAAATGGTGTTTTAAGCCTCCGGAGGTGTTTTCACTTTGTTAGCCCGCAATGCAGACAATCTTTTATTTAAATTGAGTACATATAGTCCAAGAAAAAGAAAGTACCCAACGGCAATAGCACTATACCAATAGGGAAAGATTGTAAGCACGCTATGGCTTCCTTTAAAAAGTATATATCCGTGAACAAGCACCGAACCGTCAAGATGAAAAATTAATAGTCCGTAAACAATTTTATCCCAGATATTCTTAAAGGGGATTTTGTTGGCAAAGATGATAAGCCCCAAGCCCCCATATCCTCCTATTACTAAAACAACCCAGTCAACCTCCCACGGAATTTCTTCGATTGGAAAGTCATAAATAAGCCGGAGGATATGAATAATTATCCCTCCAATGTAGGGTAGCAAACATACACGGGCAAAAGTGTTGTAATAGAACGATTTCATTTAAAAATACTTTTTGTCAGCAGCGGTGTTGTGTCTTGTTTGCCGGCGAGTTTAACATAGGAGTTAATTTATGGGCTTGTCGCAACAAACCTACCGTTCTATTCGCAAATTCAACCCAAAAAAAAGCAGGATTGCCTCCCCCTTTTCATTTCACCTTTCGTTCTCCTGCGTCGTGGTTTTATTGTTCAAGGCTACGGCACCCTCTCGCGGCACATTACGGGCAGAACTATGGCAAATGCGGAATAGTGACTACCATCTAATTATTCTAATTTTACTTGAAACTTACACCGATGGCTGAATCAGCAACCATTCTCATTCCTGACATTAGCGGGTATACCGGCTTCGTAACTCAGACAGAAGTGGAACACAGCGCCTTTATTCTCAATAACCTCCTTGAGTGCATCGTGCAAATGGTAACGGATGATTTTATTGTTTCAGAAATCGAAGGAGACGCAGTGCTGCTATACAAAAAAGGAAATCCGCCTTCAAAAAAAGAAATCGTGGAGCAGTGCGTAAAAATTTTCACCTCCTTTCATAACATGATACGAAGTTTTGCAGGCACTCCTTTTTGCCAGTGCAGGGCATGCACCGGGTTGGCTGATCTCACTCTGAAATTCGTAGTGCATTTCGGCACTATTGCGGAGCATAGTGTGGCGCGGTTTACAAAAGCATCAGGTGTTGACATGGTGATAGCACATCGCTTATTGAAGAACAGCATTCCCGGAAATGAATACCTGCTCACAACGGATAGTTATCTTAAAAATATTCCTGACCGTGCAGAAGCCGATGATCTCGAGTGGATGCAATCTAAAGAAGAGTATCCCTCCCTCGGTGTAATTGAATTTAGCTTTGCTTCCCTTACTCAAATAAAACAAACCATACCTCCGGCTAAAGAAAGAGTCACTGTTGCTGCTGAAGTAGATGCGAATGCAACAGTTTCAGTAGAAATTGAAATCAAGGTTCCCTACAATGAAGCGGAAGAAGCATTAGTTGATATGGAAAAAAGAAAGCAGTACGTCCCCGGATTTAAACGCAGCGAAGGTCCCCCAAGCCTTTCATTGGGGAGTCAGTTCATTTGTTTTTATGAAGACAGGAAAGAAATAATTGAACCGAGGCACATTGAAGTGAAGCAGAATGAAATTATTTTCGAGGAATTCGTTACTGCCGGGGAGGTGAATTATTTTGCTGTCAATCGCTATGATATAAAAGCAAACGGAAAAAATAGTTGCAACTTCATATTCAGCGTATCTCCGCAACCGGGACATTCCTTTAATCCGGAACTTGAACATTCAATTCGTCACAGGAGCGTAGCATTTGTCACGAAATTCAAAACTTATTGTGAGACTCAATTGCACAGAACAGCCGAGGTTCTGAGTTAGCCGGAAATCAGGGCATAAGTCTTTATTGGAATAAAAATGTGATTTTAAGAAATTGCAATCACAAAAATTTTTTCCCCTTCATTTGAACCTTCTATAAATTATATTTATAACAGGGAATCTCCGCGGGATCTTAAAAAGGATAGAAAGCAATCAAATCCTATCATCAATCTCACAATTCAGCTCCTTATCTTTTCAAATTCAATCCGGCTTTCTTTCCCCGGAAGTTTATTCAGCTTCACCAATCTAAAGTCCCCTTAAAATATATTGAGTTCATCAAAGCTATATGGCCATCGCCTCGTTCTCTCTTACCGCGAAACAGTTGCCAGTGTAGCGATCTTTCCATCCCGTCCGATTTTCCGAACTCGCGGTATCCATGCCTTGCGCACCTCTTCATCCGAAGGAGCCACATCGTGCCACTCTAAAATATATACTTCACCGTGAAAGACTGCAACACCGGTCGGTGACCAGGGGCTCGGTGCTTGTATGATTGTGCTTATCATACCACCGGGGGTGATTTTGAGAATACTGCGACTACCTGTGGCCGCCACATAAATAAAACCCAGCGAATCAACAGCCAGCCCACGGCAATAAGAAGGCGACGTTGTTCCTGATGGCAAGTCCTTACTGCTGACGTTACCAATAAAGGTTGCAATGATGGAGACCGTTCCGTTCATTGTAATTTTTCGGATAGTGTTGGCTTCAGTACGGCTGTTCTCAGCGATATAGAGGGAGCCGTCCGGGCCGGCAGCTATTCCGGCGATGTACTCAAAAATTTTATCGCTAACTAACACTGATTCCTTTCCATCGGGTGTTCTTCTTACGATCCGTGCCGAACTGTGGCGGGTATCGGCATAGTAAATGTTCCCGTCACGGTTAACGGTAAGAGGAAAATCGGAGCACATAATAAGAGCGGGCCTCGAGCCTTGCGGTGTAACTCTTTCAAACCACTCGCCGAAGCTTTTCTGCGATCCTGCAAAGTATCCATACTCATCCAGGGTCATCGAGTGAAATAATGATGCAGGTATGAGTGTAAGTTTGCCTTGCTTATCAATCTTCCAAACGCCCTGTCCTGTGTCAGTAAAGAAAACCTGCCCATATTTATCAACGACAATTCCGGAGCCGGGGTGGGCAGATGATCTCGTCACAAGGAGGATGCACAGCAGCAATAGGAATAAAAACAACTTTGATAACCACCAATTGCAATAAGTTGATGAGACTTGTCTCCTTGTTGTTGTTACCGTCCCAATCAAAATTGGGATGCCGAAATTGTAGTGCGATTGTTTCTTATTCATTTATCTGAGATTGCTGATTCTAAAATTTATAACAAGAAATCTCCGCCGGACCAGAACGATAAAAAAGCAGAGAAGCCACATCATCAATCTCATAATTCGGTTCCTTATCTTTTCCAAACTCAATCTCGCTTTCTTTTGCTCCGGAAGTTTTATTCAGCTTCACCAATCCAAAAACTCCTTTATCAAGCTTTGTGTTCATGAACATAAAATTGTTTGCAGAAACAGTGGCATTGTATCGCTTGCGAATCATATCCATTTCAGCTTTTGCCGCATCCATGCTTGCATTGCTCACCTGGTTGCACAAGTCACCGAAGCCCGCATACATGGCGCGGTAGCCTGGATCAGTTTCCTGAACTGCTGCGCCGGAAAACGCGGCAGAGGCGGCGCCATATCGCATGGCATCATAGGAGTGCAGCACAGCACTGATTCCGTAAACAGCTTTTGCAAAATTGCTGATGCCCGGAGCAGGGTAGAAGCTGTGATAAATTTGTTTGCCGTCAAAACCAAATAGTGTCATGTTTTGGTTGGAAGAAAGAAGCACACCATTGTCTCTTGTCTCAAGCGATAACGGAGTTTCATTGGCGTCGAACTTAATTCCGGTTGCTATTGATTGCATGGTTCCCGCATCAACATTCACTTTGTATAAAGCATTTTCAGAAGTGGAATACGCATAGATGAGATTATCTTTTTCGGCTCTCAGCACACTATGATCTTCCGATGCTTTAATTGATTTCGGAAACACGGGATCACCGGTTGTGAGCGAGAGAATGTTGATTTCATTCGTGGTCAAATACAACACGCCTTTATCAGTCATCCGAATTTCTTCCAGCGTTCCTTTCACTTTTAACGGCTTGTCGAGTATGAATTCTCCTGTAGAAAGATTCACAATGTTGATTGAATAATTTCCGTGTTCACTTTCCATAGCAATCACCAATCCTTTCTTCGAATAACTGTAGGCACGAACGGTGCCGTTCAGCTTCGCACCCTTCTCCCATTTTTGTACGCCTGTTTCATAATCGAACAAACTGATCTTCGGTTTCACAATGTTGTTCTTCGGATCAACTGCGCTGGCAATGATCAGGCCTTCAGGGTCAAAGATGATCCGGTCAACCAGCCCGCTTTGTTTTGCAACTTGTTTCCATCGTTGGCTTCCGTCAGAAAGTTTATAAGACATTGCGTAGGTATTATTGAGAAAATAAAATTCATCAGGACGAACGGAGCGCAGCAACTTTGTTTCAGTTTCAGAGGCAGAAACCATCCCGACTTTCGGCAGCGGTTGCTTCCAGATCACTTCACCGGTGTTCGTATTCACTTTATAAACACCGCCGGTTGTGGCTGTAATGAAGGCATCCTTTCCATCCTCCAACGGTTTGCCCTGAATTTTTTCTGCAAGAAAGCCCTTACCAAACATGTCGCTCTTCTGCCACTTGATTTGTCCGGTCGAAATATCAAACAGCGCGACCACCGGTTTAAAGCCGCCGCTAACTCCGTAGATAAGGATGTTTCCTGTCTCATACAGAATATACCTGCTTACAACTCCGCTGATGCCGGCATCTTTGGAGTTACAAATAATTTTTCCGGTTGCTGAATTCAAGACCACATGCTGAGGCAAATTTCCTTTCCCGACGATTGCAACAAAAGGAGTATTGGTGATCACTTCATAATTGTCTTCAGGAAGATTAGCTACAACCGGATTAATTTGTTTCCACGCGATGGCTCCTTTTTCGGGATCAATGCCGTACAAGCCATTTGGGGTTGCAGCGACCACAATTCCAAGCGGAGTGATTTTTTCCCAGAGAATTGCTTCAGGAAGTGAAAGTTTCCATACCGGCGCTTGCTGTGAGTAGGCGGAAGAAACTGATACAGCGATCAGCAGGAGTAAAGCACTTGCTTTCATGATTATCGGATTTGGTTTGATGAGGAAGGAAGAACACTTGACGAATTTTGTGCCATCAATTTTAGAAGGTTGAAACAATGATGCGACCTCGTGAAGAAATGAGTTTACAGTTTATAGTTTCCAACTAAATTCCACTACGTTTTTTTCATGATCATTCTGCTCAGTGCTTCTTCTCCAAAAACTCCTTCAACTCTTTCTTCGTGCTACCAAGCGTGTTCAGGTTAGTTGTGATGTGATCATCCGGAATTTCCTTGTAGATGCCTCTGATAACGACCGGGCGTGGCAATTGCTTTTCTCCTTCAGGAAAATCATAAATGTCATGACTTCCTTTTGTTCGCTTGTACACGAGTCCTTTTGACTTCAAAAATCTGATGAAATCTTCGGTCCCGATTTGTGCCATTAAGATGCAATGGGAATTTTAAAAGAGGCAAGCTCAATAGTTCCGGAAATTTTATTCTCCAGGAAGTTGTGTGGAAGACGGGGAGGGATGTATTCCTGTTTTGACAAGAACCATCCAAGATCTAAAAGAATTCTCTCAAGAGTTCCTTTGTGAAGAGTGTCCTCCAGAAAAATACTTAATACCTCTTCAAAAGCATGATGAGCATCATCATGATTTTTCCCGTAAGATGAAAGGTCCAATGCTGGGCAATAACAAACAACATATTCTCCATCCTGGGAGAATATCACATCAAGGCCAGCAGATATTACACCGTCTTGAATTCTCAGGAAATTTTTTTTGTCTACCACCATTAGACTGTAAAGATAAACTCTTAAATTATTGACAACATTCGACCATTAGAAGGAGGATGTCAGCAAGTGGGAATTCTGTTCAGCTAATTGTTACAAGACACGAAAGAACCTTTCCTCCTCTCCGTTGTTTTATTTCATCAGTACATTTGCGCGGCCAATAATTTTTCCCGAAGAGATTCCTACAGAACAAATTCAAAATTTCTAAATCATCATGAACGAAGTCTTCATCATGAGTATCGCCCGCACTCCCATCGGAAGTTTGGGCGGAGTGCTCTCATCAATTTCAGCAACGCAGCTTGGAGCAATTGCAATTAAGGCTGCCATGGAGCGCGCAAAAATTTCTCCCGACCTGGTGAATGAAGTTTACGCAGGCAATGTACTAAGTGCGAATCTGGGTCAGGCCCCGGCGCAACAAGCGTCCATCCTTGCAGGCATTCCAACAAACACACCCTGTACAACAGTGAATAAAGTATGTGCATCGGGAATGAAAGCGATCATGCTCGGAGCGGAAAGTATTATGCTTGGAATTAATGATGTTGTTGTTTGTGGTGGAATGGAAAGCATGAGCAACGCCCCATTCTATCTTACAAAAGCAAGAAGCGGCTATCGCTACGGCAACAGTGAAATTATTGATGCCATTGTTCGTGATGGACTCCAGGACCCTTACAACATGAAGATGATGGGTAATGCCGGAGAGTTGTGTGCACGCGAGTACAAGATCACGCGGGAAGACCAGGACGCATTTGCAATAGAGTCATACAAGCGGGCGGAGAAGGCAATGAGTTCCGGAGTTTTTGATGAAGAATTGGTTCCCGTGGAAGTTCCTTCGGGAAAAGATAAAGTGATGGTGACTGAAGACGAGGAACCGAAGAAAGTGAAGTACGATAAAATTCCTTCGCTGAAGCCGGCCTTCGAAAAAGAAGGAACCATCACCGCCGCTAATGCATCGAAGATCAATGACGGCGCTGCCGCGGTTATTCTCATGAGCGGACAAAAAATGCGTGAGCTTGGATTGACACCTTTCGCGAAGATCATAGGATTCGCAGATGCATCACAGGACCCTGATTGGTTTACTACTACTCCAGCCAAGGCAATGCCCAAAGCAATGAAGATGGCAGGGCTTGAAGTGAAAGATGCCGACCTCGTTGAAATCAATGAAGCATTTTCCTGTGTAGGCATTGTGAATGAGAAATTGCTCAACCTGAATCCTGAAATTGTAAATATTTATGGGGGTGCCGTAGCGCTCGGTCATCCTATCGGGTCGTCCGGTGCACGCATCACCGTTACGCTTGCCAATGCACTAAAGCAGAAAGGGAAGAAAATTGGACTTGCAGGAATTTGCAATGGAGGGGGAGGGGCCAGCGCAATTGTTATAGAAAACTTAAAATGAAATTTTGTTCATTTAATACTATAGATTTGCGGAAAACACAAACCAAATGAAAAAACTATTTCCAATTGCAATTGCATGCCTCTTTGCCATGAGCACACAGGCACAAAACACTCCAACGAGCACTCCTTCTTCTCAATCAAAACAGACCCCGACTCAAGCAGCTCCTGCACCTATTCCTGTTGAGCAAGCTTCGAAATCAACACCGGTAGCTAAGCATGATGGTGTGATGATGAAGGATGGTAAAATGTGGGTGACTAAACGTGGCACAACCACATTCATGAAGGAAGACGTGACCTTGAATGATGGCACCAAGGTGATGGCCAATGGTACTTACGTGACCAAGGATGGAAAAAAGATGATGCTGAAAGATGGAGAGTCTCTCGATATGGATGGCAAAATGATGAAAGCTGAAGAACCTAAGAAAGCTGCTGAACCAAAAGCACCAGCGCCAAAAGCCGCTCCAAGTAAATAATGATTTTGCTTTTTCAAAAAACCCATCCGCATAACTAAAGTGGATGGGTTTTTTGTTGAACCATTTTGAAGGAATAAATACCCTGTTCGTACGTTTGCTCTACCTTTCATTCAGGATGAAACTCTTTCGCATTTTCATTTTTCAGATTGTATTTGTCACTGCTGTTCTCTCAGTGCAAGCCCAAACATTCATCTCTGAGAAAAACCTGCAGTTGCTCAATCATTACCAGGATACGTTAAAGGTGCTAAGTGATTCTATGCTCGATTCGAAGGATGAAATGAAGCGGCAGGGTTCCTGCTATCAATTCATCCGTACCATGGTGCGGGCGTTGAAAGTAGAAGGGTCATTTCATTTTCCATTCGATGCTCTTGAACGCATATCCATTCTTGCTCCTGATGACCAATCATTTCGCATACTTAATTGGGTTTTGCCGTTTGATGATAGCACGTATCGCTATTACGGCACTATTCAAATGAATGATCTGAAGCAGTTGAAATTATTTCCCCTTTTTGATTATTCCGAGTTCATTTCAAAACCTGCTGATACTCTCACCAACAATGAGCATTGGTTTGGCGCATTGTATTACCGGATGCTTGAAGTGAAATCCTCCGGAGGAAAACCATACTACCTGCTCTTTGGCTGGGATGGAAACGATGCGCACAGCCACAAGAAGCTGATTGACGTTCTTTCATTCAATTCAAAAAAGCAACCTGTATTCGGTGCGTCTCTTTTTGATTTCGGAAGCTATGACCCGCGCAACAAGATCAAGCGTTTCATTCTCGAATACAAAGAGACCGCGCAGGTTTCAATACGTTATGATGATGAATTGCAGATGATCGTTTACGACCATCTTGAACCTGAAAGTCCTCTCACGAAGGACGATTACACAACCTATGTTCCTGATGGATCTTATGAAGGTTTCAAATGGGAAAACGGAAAATGGCATCACGTAGAAAATGTTTTCACCACCACGCAAAAGGAACCCCCGTTTCCTGATCCTGTTGATTTCGGCAAGCAGAAGAAGATTTACACGCCTCCGAAATGACTGAGTAAACGAGTTACTAATTTCTCCGATATTGTGAAGCGCGAATTTGCTTCATGAAAGAAATCCTGATTCTTCTTCTTGTCATTCACAACCCAACAAATTCCTTCGCTCAGGGAACAGGGATGGATTCCTCCACTGGATCATTGGGCAATGTAAAAGGTGACACCTTGAATTTTAATACGATCATTTCGGGATGCCAGCATCAAAAAAGTACAAGTTCTTTTAGTGATACAATCGCGATAAAGTTATTGCTTCAAAAAGGGCAAAAATTTTTTGATCGCAGAAATATTGATTCATGCTTGTCTTATTCGGTAAGGGTTTTAGCACTTAGTAAAAAAATAGATTACTGCAAGGGGATTGCAGATGCATTATTGCTATGGGGAAATACAATTTGCTTTCTCAAAAACGCCTACGAAGAGTCACGAAAATATTTTTTAGCCGCCCAAAAAATTTGCGAAGTAATCAATTATCAAAAGGGCCTATCCTATGCGCTTGGAGGAATTGGTCGAACATATCGGCAACTGAAGGTCGGTGATGCTTCATTCAATTTTTATCTCAGCAGTATGAAAGCCGCTGAAGCTTCCGGCGACAAGAAAACCATTGCCGATGCCAGCTACTATCTCGGGACAGAGTATGGATGGGTTACACACTTAGAGTTTGCCCGGGAGAATTATCTGAACGCTCTTAAAATTTACGAAGACCTCCATGATACCATTGGGCTTATCAAGAGTTACTATGTTCTTGGAATTAATGCTTCAGTCATGAATCATGACTATCAATCAGGTGATGTTTACCAGCGGAAAGCAATACATCTCTGTGAGGCAATTCATGATTCAGTGCTTGCTGCCTACAGCTATAACGAGCTTGGTTCAAATGAAGGCAGTCGTCTTCATTACGCCGCATCAGTAAAGTACCTTCAAAAGGCAACCGATATTTTCATCGCTGCTCACGAGCATGAAGCTGTTGTGAATTGCGGACCGTTCCTCGCATCAATATTTGCGAATGAGGGACAAAAAGAAAAAGCGATTCATTACTCTGATAAAGTATTCGAAGCCGCGATGAATTCAGGCAGTTTGATCCTTATCAGTGATGCTTACCTGTCCAAATCAAAGGTCTATTTTGAATTGAGCGACTTCAAAGAAGCGTATCAATATTTATTTCGCGGCAAACGAATCAGGGATAGCTTGGGTGACATTCAATCTCGCCAGGTAATTCAGGAGACAGCAACCAAGTATGAAACAAATAAAAAACAACAGCAGATCATTCTTGCTGAACAGCAGTTGCAGAAGCAAGCGATCATTCGCAATTTCATACTCGGTGGTGCAGCGCTTCTTCTGACATCTTCCGCAATAATCTTTTTCCTCTATAAACGTCGTCGTGACTCGCAGCAGAAACAAAAGGAAGCGGAGTTGAATCAAAAAATTTCTGATGTTGAAATGAAAGCACTTCGCTCGCAAATGAATCCGCATTTTATTTTCAACTCGCTGCAGTCCATTCAGAATTTTCTTAACCGGAAAAATCCGGATGAAGCAAACAAGTACCTGATAAAATTTTCAAAACTCATGCGACTGGTACTCGAAAATTCTCTTTATGCTGAAGTTCCCCTCGAAGATGATTTACAATCACTTGAATTGTATATGCAATTGGAATCATTGCGGCTCAGGCATCCATTCACTTATCAGATTAATATTGAAGAAGGTATTGATGCTGAAGAAATGAAAATTCCGCCTCTCATCCTGCAACCCTTTGTTGAGAATGCAATATGGCACGGCCTTCAATACAAGGATAAGCCAGGTGAGATAAAAATTTTTATCCGAAGAAAGAGTGGTTCCCTCATCTGTTCTGTGGAAGACAACGGAGTGGGTATGGATGTGAGTAAGACATTAAAGGCGCCCGTTTCAACGAAGAAGATGTCACTCGGTATGAAGATCACTGAAGATCGGCTGAAAATTTTAAGCGAGTTGAAGAAGGTTAAAGCACACTTTGACATCACAGGAATATTTGATTCAGAGAATAATCTGAGCGGCACACGTATAGAATTATCTTTACCCTGCTGAGCTAACCTGAGTCTGTGCAGGCATTTCCCGGTTTCCCCCATAATCTGCGAGCAGAGTTTTATCATGAAACAAATTCTCATTATACAGCTGATCATGCTTAAAATAGTCGCATCAACTTTTGCGCAGCAGGCCAAGATTGATTCGCTGAATAGAGTTTGGGTGAATGTGAAAGATGACACTTCAAGGGTTAACACACTAAATGGAATCTGTAGGGGATATACATTCAGGAGCGATTACGCCCTGGCACATGAATACGCAAATAAAGCGCTTGACCTTGCACAAAAGATTGAATGGCAAAAAGGAATTGCTCAATCATACATCAACATCGGAATTATTTATGAAGATGAAAGTTATTATCCTGACGGACTTAATGCAGGAATGAAAGCACTGACGATCGGTGAAGCGCTTAACAACAAATTGCTGATCGCAGAATCACTTGACATCATCGGTATGAATTATTATGAAGAGAGGCATCAAACCAAGGCATTCGGGTATTATTCCAAAGCCCTCAAGCTGAACGAAGGAATCGGCAACATTAGTGGGATGGCAAAAAATTTTCAGAACCTTGGAAATCTTAAGGAAGATTCAATCAAGACCGGTATTAGTCGTCTTGAATACTATTTAAAAGCACTCGAACTTTATCAGGAACTCAATGACAGTGACGGGATTGCGCGGACACTTTGGGACATTGCCTTCATCTACAGAGACAAGTACGATTTTCCAACAGCATTTGAATATGATTTCAAGGCGTTGAGAATTTTTCAAAAGCTTGAAGATAAAAAAGGGCTTGGAAGCAATTTATGGCTCACCGGTGATTTATATTACTACACTGTGATTCAAGTGCTCCATGGCGAAATTGAATCAAAACAATTGCCTGACAGTTTGCGAAATAAGAAAGTCATGCTTCGCAAAGCAGTATATTATTTGAATCGTGCAGTCACGATTGATTCTGCAATAGGATCACTACTCGATCTGAAAAGTGACTATGCAGACCTCGGGGATGCGTACTCTCATCTTGGCAATTACAAAATGGCATTTCTTGTTAAAGGACAGCAATTGCGCATTGAGGGGTTAATATTCTCGGATAATAACAGAATAAAAATTGCCGAATTAACTGCACGCCGCGAAGCCGAGATCAGGCAAAAAGAAATGGAGATACAAAATCTTAAGCTCGAAGCTGCAGGAAAGCAGCGATGGTTTCTCATAATCGGATTGGTGCTGCTTTTACTTTCATCGCTTTTCATTTTTTTATTTTACAAACGCCGGCGCGATGCCCAACAGAAACAGAAGGAGGCGGAGTTCAATCGCTCCGTTTCGGATGTGGAGATGAAAGCGCTGCGTGCGCAGATGAATCCCCATTTCATTTTCAATTCGCTGCAATCCATTCAAAATTTTCTGCATCAAAAAAATCCGGATGAAGCAAATATTTATTTGCTGAAGTTCTCGAAGCTGATGCGAATGGTTCTCGAAAACTCTCAGTATGCTGAAGTACCGCTCGAAGAAGATTTACAATCGCTCGGTTTATACATGCAACTCGAATCATTACGATTGAAGCATCCATTCACTTATGAAATAAAAGTGGACGAAAGCATTGATCAGCAAGAAACAAAAATTCCTCCGTTGATTTTACAACCCTTCGTGGAAAATGCCATCTGGCATGGCTTGCAATACAAAGACAAACCCGGAGAAATAAAAATTATCATTCGTAAAAACAACGATACTCTGATTTGCACAGTAGAAGATAATGGTGTTGGTATTGATAGGAGCAAGCCATTGAACGGCTCTGCACCATTGAAGAAATTTTCGCTGGGTATGAAACTCACCGAAGAGCGGTTGAAAATTTTGAGTGAATTGAAAAAAGTAAAGGCGCACTTCAATATTATCGGCATTCTTAATTCTGAAAATAATCCCTGTGGTACCCGCATAGAATTATCATTACCTTGTTGACTGACACCTCAATTCGTAAAAAGCATTTTCCAATTTCTTTGGTATTGTGCGAGAATGAAATTTCGGGATGAAAAATATTTTCCTTCTTATACTTATAATACTTGTCGGAGTTGAAGCATCTTTTGCGCAATACAGCAAAATTGATTCACTAAAAAAAGTTCTGGTGAATGTGAAAGATGATACTTCAAGGCTCAACACGCTCAATAGGATCTGCAATGGATATACTTTCATGTGTGATTATGCGCAGGCGCTTGATTATGGCAATATAGAGCTTGATCTTGCGCAAAAGATCGGATGGAGAAAAGGAATTGCTCAATCATACATCAATATCGGAGCGATTTACCAGGATCAAGGCGATTACCCCTCAGCACTTGATGCCGGTTTAAAGGGGTTGAAGATGAGTGAAGAGATAAGCGATAAACTTCTGATTGCAGAATCACTCGACAATATGGGAATGGCTTACTATCAACAACAGCAGGCAGACTATAATGACACAGCATTGCAGTGTTACCTTAAATCACTAAAGTTGAATGAAGACCTCGGCAACAAAAGCGGCTTGGCAAAAAATTACCAGAACATTGGCAACTTGAATTACAGCTCGGGTGAGGGATTGGAATATTACAACAAGGCATTGAAGCTTTACGAGGAGGTGAACGACAGTGACGAAATTGCGCGTACACTATGGGATATCGCGTTCTTTTATCAACAAGGGCAGCATGATTATCCAAAAACTTTTGAGTATGATTTCCTCGCGTTGAAAATTTTTGAGGCGGTCGGTGACAAAAAAGGAATAGGGAGTGACCTGTGGCACATTGGGGATACCTATTACCGCGCCATTATGGATATTACTTATCACCGTCATTCAGTGAAGACTTTTCCTGACAGTTTGCTTAACAAATCGTATCTCATTCAGCAGTCAAAAAAATATTTTCTGCAGGCAATTTCCATTGATTCTTCCATAGGATCGCTGATGAATCTGAGGACTGATTACGCCTCTCTTCAGGCGACTTATTCGCTCACGGGCGATTACAAAAATGCATACAAGGCATACGGGCAATTCTTTGATTCTTACAGCAAAATTTATTCTGAACACAACGACAAGAAGATTGCGCAATTAACCGCACAGCGTGATGCTGGAATCAAACAAAAAGAAATTGACATTCAGAAACTGCACCTCGATGCTGACTTAAAGCAGCGATGGTTTCTCATAGGAGGAATTGCGTTGCTGTTGCTCGCATCGCTCGTCATCTTTTTATTTTACAAACGAAGACGCGATTCACAGCAGCGGCAAAAAGCTGCAGAGTTCAATCTACATGTTTCTGATATTGAAATGAAGGCGCTGCGAGCGCAGATGAATCCTCATTTCATTTTCAACTCGTTGCAGTCCATTCAGAATTTTCTTCACCAAAAAAGTCCGTATGAAGCAAATGTTTATTTGCTGAAGTTCTCGAAGCTGATGCGAATGGTGCTTGAAAATTCGCAGTATGCTGAAGTGCCGCTTGAAGAAGATTTGCAATCGCTTGAGTTGTACATGCAACTTGAATCATTACGATTGAAGCATCCATTCACTTATGAAATAAGAGTGGACGAAAGCATTAATCAGCAAGAAACAAAAATTCCTCCGTTGATTTTACAACCCTTCGTAGAAAATGCGATCTGGCATGGCTTGCAATACAAAGACAAGTCGGGAGAAATAAAAATTTTCATTCGCAAAATAAATGATGGGCTGATTTGTACAGTCGAAGACAATGGCGTTGGCATTGAGATAAGCAAGACGCTGAAAACAGAAACGCCAATGAAAAAGTTGTCACTGGGAATGAAACTCACTGAAGAGCGATTAAAAATTTTGAGTGAGTTGAAAAAAGTGAAAACGAATTTCAACATTACCTGTCTTTTTGATTCAGATAATAAGCCGAACGGGACACGTGTTGAATTATCATTACCTTACTGAAATATGATTGAAGCACTCATAGTTGAGAATGAAAAACCGCAGAGCGATTATCTGCTTCAGTTGCTTTCGAAAAATTTTCCTGAGGTGCATGTGCCCGCCGTTTGCGATTCCATTCCTGAGGGAATAAATAAGGTACAGTTACTGCAACCGCAACTTATTTTCCTCGACATTGAATTGCCGCCTTACACGGGTTTTGATTTGCTTGAGCAAACGCGGGAACAGAATTATGAAGTGATCTTCACTACCTCGTACAATAAATATGCAGTGAAGGCAATCAAGTTTTGTGCTCTCGATTTTATTGAGAAGCCGGTGAGTGAAGATGATTTGAAGGAAGCGTTAATGCGATTCAAGAACAAGGTTGCCATTGGTTCTGCAAAACACATTGAAGCACTCTTACACAACCTGAAATCACCCGACAAGACAGGCGAGCTCGTCGGCATTCCTGTTCTCGGAGGATATGAATTTATACAAGTGAAAGAAATCATACGCTGCCAGGCAGCGGATAACTACACTGATTTCTACCTGGCAGGAAATAAAAAAATTACCGCCGCCAAAACTTTGAAATGGGTTGATGAGCTTCTTCGCGATCATTCATTTTTTAGGGTGCATGATTCGCATCTCATCAACCTGAATCACATCAAGTCATATCTCAAAGGAGGCGAAGGGGGTGTGGTGCTTCTCTCGGAGAAACAGGAAGTTGATGTTTCGAGGAGAAGGAAAGATGACTTTTTGAAAGAGCTTGTGGAGCGAAAGATGATCTCTGTAAAATAGTATGCTTCAATCCTACAGAGTTCTTTAAACAAAATAGGTTTTACCACAGAGACACAAAGTCACAGAGAAAAATCTTGTTGAGTGCTCTGTGCCTCAGTGTCTCTGTGGTTTTATTTTTCTTCGGAATAAACTTTCCCATTCCCGCCACTTACCAAATTCTTTCCGCCATAAACTAATTGGTGAACGTAGCACCCTTGGTATGCATGTACGTTTGAGTCGGAAAAAAAATTGGTTCACCCAATTTCAGACTAAGAAATTTCATTTCTAACAATTAAAACTTTAAACAAAATGAAAACAAAATTCAATTTCAAAATCTTTTTTTGTTCCACCATTTGTTGTGCAATTATCTCTTGTACGAAAACCGATGATTATCCTGCTCAAAAATGGGTCATTACTTTTACGAATAGTGCTGGTAATTCCAGTCCTGAAATAATAGTACAGACCACTCAATTTTCATCAGCAGGCACAACCACTACATTTTCAGAAACTGACGAAAGCCCTGGAGTCGTGGAGTGGGATAACACAGGTACCTGTAGTTATAGGGTAAATATCGGAGGCAATATTTTTAATAACGCGAGCGGCATAATGACCTGGGAGTTTGTAGGATTTGAAGGAGGAGCGTGTAACGGAAGCACTACTGGCACAACCGGAGATACAGGCACCTCTCAAGGACCATTTTCAAAGGCTACGTTTGTTAGCGGTGGTGTGGAACATGTAGTTATCAGGGTAGGTACATCGCCATTTAATGAAGATTGGACTTGGACAGCGAGAAGAATAAATTAATAACCGGAGTTACGCATCGCTTATTGATTCTGCCATGTACCAAATTTTTTTAGCCATAAACTAATTGGTGAACGCGATACTCTTGGAGTGGGAGTATGTTTGACATCCAAAAAAATTATTCATCTGAAATTTGAAAATGAAAAACCGCATTGCCGTTCGTTTGCAGCCAAGCCATCAGTACAGCTAATGAGTACCAAAAACGATGCAGAAAAGATATTTGGAATTGTTGTTTGAAAAACTTTTACATCACCGAATTCTTCTGTGAATGAAAAATATGATGCTAAAAAAGGAAGCTGAATAGTGACCGTTGAGCTGCACTCATTCACTATCGCGCAAAAAAAAAGCGGGACTGCATACAAGCCAGTATGAAAATGCAGAACGAGAAAATTGTTGCTTGAATTGCCGCCATTTCCTCCACCTTTAGAAGAGAGACACGGCGGGTATAAGAACTAAAAAAGCAGGCGCGTAATAAATTCATTATTTAGATCAACTACCTAATGAAACAACACCTTCTTTTTATCGCCGCATTGCTTGCCGCAATTTGCGGAGCAAGCGCGCAAAATGTTTGGGTGCAGAAAAATGACCTTGGCTATAATGCGATGAATATTGCTGAACCATCAGCAAGATCCTCTGCCGTTGGCTTTTCAATCGGCACCAAGGGCTATATAGGTACAGGCTTTGGTGGTGGTTATAGGAAAGATTTCTGGGAATGGGATCAGGCAACCAATATTTGGACCCAAAAAGCCGACTTCGGAGGAACGGCAAGATACGGGGCTGTGGGCTTTTCCATCAGCTCCAAGGGTTACATAGGTACAGGATATGATCCTGCTTACAAGAAAGATTTTTGGGAATGGGATCAAGCAACCAATATATGGACCCAAAAAGCCGACTTTGGGGGTACGTCAAGGTACTCTGCAGTTGGATTTTCAATTGGCACAAAGAGCTATATAGGCACGGGCTACGATGGCAGCGGTTATAGGAAAGATTTCTGGGAATGGGATCAGGCAACTAATATATGGACACAAAAAGCAGATTTTGGGGGAAGTGCACGATTTAATGCCATCGGCTTGAGTATAAGTAATAAAGGGTATATAGGTACAGGCACAGATGGTAATTTCCCATGGTTTAAGAAAGATTTCTGGGAATGGGATCAGGCAACTAATATGTGGACACAAAAGGCAGACTTCGGGGGTTCGGCAAGAGGATTTGCTGTTGGTTTTTCCCTTGGCACTAAAGGCTATGCTGGGACAGGTTATAATTCACAAATTGGTAACATTTACAAAGATTTCTGGGAATGGGACCAAGCATCCGATATATGGGTACAAAAAGCCAACTTCGGAGGCACTGCAAGAGCCGGAGCTGTTGGCTTTTCCATTGGCACCAAGGGCTACATCGGCACGGGTGGTGATGGCTCTCCCAGAAAAGATTTCTGGGAATGGGATCAGTCAACTAATATATGGACGCAAAAAGCTGACTTCGGAGGTACAGCAAGATTTTATGCCGTTGGTTTCTCCATTGGCACCAAGGGCTATATTGGCTCGGGCAATGATGGCTCTTACAGAAAAGATTTCTGGGAATGGGATCAAGTAGCCAATATATGGACGCAAAAAGCCGACTTCGGGGGAACTGTGAGATACGAGGCAGTGGGTTTTTCTATCGGCACCAAGGGCTATATAGGCACAGGCTATGATGGCGCTAATAAGAAAGATTTCTGGGAATGGGACCAGGCAACCAATATATGGACACAAAAAACTGATTTCGGAGGTACAGCAAGAATCGCAGCCGTTGGTTTCTCTATTGGTACCAAAGGTTATATAGGCACGGGCAGTGATGGTAGCGGTAAAAAGAAAGATTTCTGGGAATGGAACCAAGCAACCAATGTATGGACACAAAAAGCAGACTTCGGAGGAACGGCAAGATACCTTGCTGTGGGCTTTTCCATCGGCACCAAGGGCTATATAGGCACAGGCAGCGATCCTGCAAACAAGAAAGATTTCTGGGAATGGAATCAAGCAACTAATATATGGTCACAAAAAGCCGACTTCGGAGGCGCGACAAGGGCCGCTGCTGTGGGCTTTTCAATTAACACTCAGGGCTATATCGGTACGGGAGCTAGTAATGGCTATGACAACGAATTCTGGGAATACCAAACTGTTAGCACTTTACCTATAGAATTGTTGAGTTTTACTGCAACTGCCCTTGATGACAAACGGGTAGATTGCAAGTGGGCAACCGCAAGTGAAATCAACGATGATTATTTCACTGTAGAGCACAGCAAGGAAGGAGAGTATTTTGCTTCCATTGCCACCCTAAACGGCGCAGGAAACTCCACACAGATTTTGAATTACTCGTTCACAGATGAGCATCCTTATACAGGCATTTCATATTACCGCCTAAAACAAACGGACTATGATGGGGAGTTTAGTTATTCCCAAATTGTTGAGGTGAATGATGAAAATGGATTTTCTATTTATCTGAATAATCCCTTCACTAATGAACTGTCAATAAAAGGTACAACAGAAAAAGGAGAAGTAGTCCTTTATAATTTAACCGGAAAAGAAATTCTCCGCCAAAAGACTTTTGAAGGAGAAACAAAGCTCAGTACTTCGCATCTCGCTCGGGGATTTTATTTGCTTAGCTATACGGAGGGCGAGAGGAGAGAGAGTTTGAAGGTGGCGAAGATGTAATGGTTAAGGGGAATCCTAAAGTAATGAAGCGCTGCCCATTTTTCCTATGGCTGGTATCTCAAAGGCGCGTGGTTCTCTTCTCGGAGAAACAGGAGGTTGATGTTTCGAGAAGAAGGAAAGATGACTTTTTGAAAGAGCTTGTGGAGCGAAAGATGATCTCTATAAAATAGTATGCTTCAATCCTGCAGAGTTATTTAAACAAAATAGGTTTTACAACAGAGACACAAAGTCACAGAGAAAAATCGTCAACTCTGTGCCTTTGTGCCTTTGTGGTTTACTTCTTCCCGCCACTTACCAAATTCTTCCCGCCGTAAACTAATTGGTGACCGCAGTGCCTTCGGCATGCAAGTAGGTTTGTCCTGACAAAAAATTTTGTTCATCTAACATTTAAAACTCAAACAAAATGAAAACAAATCTAATCATCATCTTATGTTTGGCTGCGAACATGATTGTTCTTCTGCCAAATCAAAGCAATGCCACCAACCGTTATTGGATAGGCGGAACGGGAAATTTTAATGACCCTGCTCATTGGTCGTCCAGCAGCGGTGGAAGTTCCTGTGGATGCACTCCCACAACCAATGACAATGCAATTTTCAACGCAAATTCTTTTACTGCCGATTTTCAGCAGGTGACCATTGCTGTTAGCTCTTATTGCAAGAACCTGACTTGGACAGGTGTTACCCATACACCACAGCTTTCAGGAAGCGCAACCTTATATGTATATGGCTCATGGACGCTTTCGCATAATATGATTTATTCTTTTACCGGACCAATTTATTTTCAATCCAGTTCTCATACAGAAACAATTACTTCGGCGGGTAAGGCGTTTA